>NHCFR05603__coassemble_5449_pt1 | contig 3596 bp, 2 predicted proteins | sample NHCFR05603__metabat2_low_PE_044 | metagenome-assembled genome bin NHCFR05603 | reverse complement strand
CAGCCAGCTCGGGCTTGATGTGGATGGCAGTGACCTGGTGCTTGCCGGTCATGGTGACCTCCACCATGCCGTCGGAAACGCTGGCGGTGTATTCGGTGTTCTCCAGCTCTTCCTGCTTGGCCTTCATGTCCTCCTGCATCTTCTGGGCCTGGCGCATGAGCGCGTTCACGTCGGGTTTGCCGTAGCCCTGGGGCAGTCTTGCTTTCATGGGGATCTTCTCCTTTATTTTGTTCTATTCTTATTCTTTGTCCTTGTATACCACATCCACACCGTGGTTTTCAAGTTCTTTCAGCGCCTGCTCCACCGTGGGGTGTTCCGCCCCTTGAGCCGCAGGCGGCGTGTAGGGACCGATACCGCAGGCAAGGCCGCTCACTTCCTGGATGATGGCCTTGAGCAAAGCCTGGGAGTCCTTGTTCTGACGGATGAACTCCCGGAAGATGTCGCCTCCGTCGATGAGCACCCGCCGCCCGTCGTAATAGGCTTTGGAGCCCTTGAGATAGGCAGGCAGCATGTGGTCCCGCTTTTTGAGCACTTCCAGCACCTGAGGCCAGGGCTCAAAGAGCTGGGGCGGGCCGGAAACAGCAGGTTTGGCCGCCGCCGGGCGCGCGGTGCGGGGCTTTGGCTCCGGCACCGGCTGCTGCTCCATCGGCTGCCCCTCCCAGGGCAGCGGTTCAGGCTCCGGCACCGCCTGTTCCACAGGCGCAGCGGCCTGTGCAGGCTGCACGCTCTGGGCGGCGGCGGGCTGAGCCGGTGCGGCCGGCTGCCAGGAGGAACTGGGCGCGGCGGGCGCCGCCGCAAAGGGAGCAGGCTGCCGGGCCTGAGGCGCTGCCTGCACCGGAACGGCCGCCGGCTCCGCAGCAGGCCGGGAGATGGCAAAGAGCGCCAGTTCCAGCTCAATGCGCGGATCGGTGCCGCGGCTCATCTTCTCCATCGCGTCGCCCAGCTGCCGGATGGCACGCACGCTTGCGGCCTGGGACGCAGACGCGCCCTTTTCCATGTAGAGCGCCTCTTCTTCAGGAGGCACGCCCGCCAGCAGATTTTTGCCGCCGGGCAGTGCGGCCAGCATGAGATTGCGGTAGTGGGCGATCAGCTCCTCACACAGGCGCTTCATGTCCACCGAGCGCTGGCGAAGCTGCGCCACCTGCTCCAGTGCCGCCGCGGGTTCGCCTGCGGCCAGCGCGTCGCTGATGGCAAAAAGATAGCTCCGGTCGGTGACGCCGGCCATCCGGCGCACCAGCGCTTCGTCGATGGCGCCGCCCACACCGGCGCAGGTGTCCAGAATGGAGAGCGCGTCACGCAGGGCGCCGTCCGCCAGGCGGGCGATGAGCTGAGCCGCCGCTTCGTCCAGTTCCAGGCCCTCTTCCTCTGCCACGTGGCGGATACGGCCTGCGATGTCCTCCGGGCGGATACGCCCGAAGTCATAGCGCTGGCAGCGGGAGAGGATGGTGGCGGGCACCTTGTGGATCTCGGTGGTGGCCAGGATGAACACCACGTGGGAAGGCGGTTCTTCCATGATCTTCAGCAGCGCGTTGAACGCCGGCGTGGAGAGCATGTGCACCTCGTCGATGATGTACACCTTGTAGGTGCAGACACTGGGGGTATAGGCTGTTTCGTCCCGCAGGTCGCGGATGTTGTCCACGCCGTTGTTGGATGCAGCGTCAATTTCCACCACGTCCAGGATGGAGCCGTCGTCAATGCCCCGGCACACCTCGCACTCGCCGCAGGGGTCGCCGCTCTCGTTGTGCGGGCAGTTGATGGCCTTGGCGAAAATTTTGGCGCAGGTGGTCTTGCCGGTGCCGCGGGTGCCGGTGAACAGGTAGGCGTGGCCCACACGGTGGGCCGCGATCTGATTTTGCAGCGCGGCCACGATGTTCTGCTGGCCCACCACGTCCTCAAAGCGGCTGGGCCGCCATTTGCGGTACAATGCCCGGTACACGCCGGCACCTCCTTTGAAAAATGCTACAAAAAACGGACAGGCCCGCAGAGGAATGCTCCCCCGCCTTTGCGCCGCTCGGCATACGGATGCAGACTGACTGCGGCGCACGCGGCAGACCACTTAATGCTGCTCGGTTCCCCGCCTGACATGGTTCATGGCGCCTCGTCGCGCAGGGCCCGCATCCGTATGCCGAACAGCGCACGGTTTTGGCTCTGTCCGAACAGATATATTATACACAAAACTTTCGGCAAATGCAACCTTCCAAAGCAAAAACAGCCCGCCGCTTTGGGCGGGCTGTTTTCAGCCAAAAAACTTATTTGACGATCTCGCCCTCGCTGGCGCCGCCGCAGGCGTTGGACTCGTCGGTGTCGATGTGCATGGCGGTGGCGAACTTCTCGCTCACGCGGATGACCACGTCGTCAAACACCAGCTTGCGGCCTTCGCTGCCGCAGGCAACCTTGACGATCTCCTTGTCGGCCACGCCCAGCTTCTCAGCGTCTTCGGGGGTGACGTGGATGTGACGCTTGGCCACGATGACGCCTTCCTTCAGCTCCACCTCGCCGCAGGGGCCAACCAGCTTGCAGCCGGCGGAACCGGCGGTGTCGCCGGACTCACGCACGGGAGCGGAAATGCCGATGGAACGGGCGTCGGTGGCGGACAGCTCCACCTGATCCGCGCCGCGGCAGGGTCCGAGGATGGACACGTTGGCCAGCTCACGCTTGGGGCCCACCACGGTGACGCGCTCGTTGGAGGCGTACTGGCCGGGCTGGCTCAGGGGCTTCTTGACGGTCAGCTCATAGCCCGCGCCGAACAGGGTCTCCAGGGTCTCCTTGCAGACATGCACATGACGGGCCGAGGTCTCAACCAAAAATTTCATTGTGATATTTCCTCCCTTTATCCTGCACCGCGCCGCCGCTTGGAGGGCGCAGTGTTTCCTTTTGCCGTATCTATTTTAGCACACGGGGTAAAAAGTTCAAGACAAAACACCGCTTTTTGTGATATAATAAGCGCAAATGTGCAAGGCCGCTGCATTTTTTTGCAAACGGCCGGAAAGGAAGAGCCGCGGATGGATTTTGAACAGCTCAAACAGGAGTGCCTGACCTGCCGCAAGTGCGGCCTGTGCGAGACCCGCACCCATGTGGTGTTCGGCACCGGCCCCAAAACGGCGGAAGTAATGCTCATTGGCGAGGGCCCCGGCAAAAACGAGGACGAACAGGGCCTGCCCTTTGTGGGCCGCAGCGGCAAGCTGCTGGACCAGTATCTCACCGCGGTGGACCTGGCACGGGACAAGAACGTGTTCATCGCCAACATCGTCAAGTGCCGCCCGCCGGAGAACCGCGATCCCCTGCCTGAGGAGTGGGACGCCTGCCTGCCCTGGCTGCGGGAACAATTCCGCATGATCCGCCCGAAGATCGTGGTGTGTCTGGGCCGCATTGCCGCCCAGCGGCTCATCCGCCCGGATATTTCGGTGACCAAGGAACACGGCGTGTTTGAGGAAAAGAACGGCGTGTGGTTCATGGCCACCCTGCACCCGGCGGCCCTGCTGCGCAACCCCAACCATGACCTGATGGAGACGCTGAAGGCCCCGGATTTCCCCGGCGGCGGCTATATCGTCTACGACGAGGAGTCCCTGCGCAAAATTTACGAGACCGGCCGGGGC
>NHCFR05603__coassemble_3249_pt1 | contig 5180 bp, 5 predicted proteins | sample NHCFR05603__metabat2_low_PE_044 | metagenome-assembled genome bin NHCFR05603 | reverse complement strand
GCGCTTTGACGCCGCGATACCGCAAAAGCGCCTGCTTCCCGGCGCCGTTTTCTTATGGCACCGCGGCTAAGGGCCGGGCTTTGCCTTTTGTTCCGGGCGTTCACTGCACGCGCACGCCGCTGCGGGTCTGCTCGATAATGCTGTCCATGATGTCGCGGGTGAGGCTGCCGGTGATGTAGCCGAACACATTGCCCTCCGTGTCGATCATAAAGGTGGTGGGGAAGGCGCTGACGCCGTACTGGGCGAAGACCTCGCCCGTCTCGTCCATCAAGGTGGGGTAGGTGTAGCCTTTCTCCCCCAGCCAGTCGCCGATCTCCTCGGCGGTGAGGCTGTCGGCGTTGCCGGGGTGGTCGGGGTCGTGGGGGTTCGCCACGCCCAGGACCACCACCTCACCGGTGTTCTCGCCCCAATCCTCGTAGAGCTGCTGGATCTCCGGCATTTCCCGCTGGCAGGGGCCGCACCAGGTGGCCCAGAAGTTCAGGAATACCACCTTGCCCTCGTAGTCAGACAGGGTGTGCTCCTCACCGTTCTGGTCCACAAGGGTGAAGTCCGGCGCGGGGGGCAGCTCACTGCCGGAGGAGGAACCACTCTCCGGCGCGGAGGAAGCGGTGCTGCCGCTCTGGCTTTCGCTGGCCGGGGCGGAAGAAGGCGCGCTTTCAGGCTGAGAAGCGCTCTGGCTGACCGAGGTGCTCTGGCCGCCCGTGCCTGAAACGCCGCTGAGGTAGGCGGTGAAGCCGTTCATCCAGCCGGTGAACATCATCACGCCCATCAAAATCAGCAGCACGCCGCCCGCCCGGGCGGTCCATTTGAGCCAGCCGGTGTGACGCTTGAAGAAAGCCAGCACCTGGCTGGTGAACAGGCCCACCGCCAGGAAGGGCAGCACAAAGCCCAGGGTGTAGACCCCGATGAGCAAAAAGCCCATGCCCCGGGTGCCGGCGCTGGCGGCCATCAGCAGCACGCTGGTGAGGGCCGGGCCGACGCAGGGAGTCCAGGCAAAGCTGAAGGTGAAGCCCAGCACCAGCGCGGCCAGGGGGCTGGCGCCCCACTTTTTGGGGTCAAAGGGCAGCCGCCATTCCCGCTGCATAAAGCGGCTTTCCAGAAAACCCAGCTGCACCAGGCCCAGCAGCACCACCAGAATGCCGCCGATCCGGGCGGCCAGCGCCCGGTTGCCGGTGAAGAAGCGGCCCAGCTGGGTGAAGCCCAGCCCCAGCACAAAAAAGGCGAAGCTGATACCCAAAATGAAAAACAGGGTGTTGCGCAGTGCCAGGCGGCGGCGCTGACGGTCGGTGAGCTCCTCAGCGGAGGCGCCGCCCGCCAGATAGCCCAGATACAGCGGGATGAGGGGCAGCACGCAAGGCGAGAAAAAGCTCAAAAGGCCCTGGGCAAACACAGCCAGCGCCGAAACGCTTGTCTCTACGGTAAATCCCATTCAAAACACTCCTTTCCCCTTTCACTGCGGGGGTGTGGGGGTATGATATCACAAAACGGCCCGGGCCACCGTAGCAAAGTCACCAACGGGGCCGGAAAAGCCCCCGGCAGGCAGGCTGCCGGGGGCTTGGGTTCGGCGTTTTGATTTACTTGCCGGCCTTCTTGGCGGCGGGCTTGGCAGCCTCAGCCTTCTTGGCGGGTTCGGCCTTGGCGGCGGGCTTGGCAGCCTCGGCCTTCTTGGCGGGCTCGGCCTTGGCGGCGGGCTTCGCAGCCTCAGCCTTCTTGGCGGGCTCTGCCTTGGCGGCGGGCTTCGCGGCCTCGGCCTTCTTGGCGGGCTCGGCCTTGGCGGCGGGCTTCGCGGCCTCAGCCTTCTTGGTGGGCTCGGCCTTGGCGGCGGGCTTGACAGCCTCGGCCTTCTTGGCGGGAGCAGCTTTCTTAGCCGCGGGCTTCTTGGCCGCGGGTTTCTTCGCGGCGGGCTTCTTGGCGGCCTTGGGGGCCTCCTCCTTCACCGGCTCGGCCTTGACGGCAGCCTTCTTGACCGCTTTGGCCTCGGCCACGGTCCAGGTCTGGTTCTCGCCGCCCACGTCCTGCCAGATCTGCAGGCGGGCACCGTTGTCCTGGTTCATGCCCACCACGTCCAGGCACTTGCCGGACAGGTTGGACTTGATCTTCACGCGGCCGTCGCCGGTGGACTCCAGCACCCACAGCTGGCTGGAGCCGCTGGCGCCCTCCCACTGGTGGACCCAGGTGCCATCCACCACGCCGCCGGCGATCAGGTCCAGCATTTTGCCGGTGAAGCGGTTGCAGATCCGGTACACGCCGTCGCCCGCGCGCACAAAGCTCCACTGCTGCCACTCCTCGCCGGCGTAGTCCCACAGCTGGATGGCGGCGCCGTTTTCGGTGTTGTAGTCGGCGACCTCCACGACCTTGCCATTGGCGGCGGTGATGGTATAATATTTATCAGCACTGATCACGGTTTGAGCAGTCTTTTTCATATGAATGTCCTCCATTCTTTTTCACATGTTTCCCCCATTCGGAAACCTTGCATTTTATTATAGCACCACCGCGAAATCCGTCAAGCAAATCGGCCTAAAATGCCGTTTTGCGACGCAAACTGCACCATGAAAGGGTCTTTTTATGACATACGAGCGCATTCGAACGGCACAGTTTCTCCTGCGGGAAAACCGCTTCACCGCCCAGGTGCTTCTGGACGGCGCGCCGGTGCGGGTGCACGTGAAGAACACCGGCCGCTGCGCCGAGCTTTTGGTGAAAGGGGCCACGGTGTATCTGGCGGGGGCGGAGAATCCCGCCCGCAAGACCGCCTGGGATCTGGTGGCGGTGGAAAAGGGGCCGCTGCTCATCAACATGGACTCCGCCGCCCCCAACAAGGCCGCCGGCGAGTGGCTGGCCGCCGGGGGGCTCGGCCCGCTGGAAGGGCTGCGGACGGAGTTCACCGTGGGGAATTCCCGTTTTGATTTTCATGCCCGGCGCGGCGGCGCGCCTCTGCTGGTGGAGGTGAAGGGCTGCACGCTGGAAGAAAACGGCGTGGCCGCTTTTCCCGACGCGCCCACCCTGCGGGGCTTGAAGCACGTGCGGGAACTGACGGCGCTGGCGGCCGAGGGCTGGCAGTGCTGCGTGCTGGTGGTCATCCAGATGAAGGGGGTGCGGCTGTTCCGGCCCAACTGGGCCACCCAGCCCGCCTTCGGCACGGCGCTGGCCGAAGCGCAGGCCGCCGGGGTGCAGCTTTTGGCCATGGACTGCCTGGTGACGCCGGACAGCATGGTGCTGGACGCGCCGGTGCCCATCGACCTGACGCCGCCGGAAGGAGTGTGAGCCATGGCCGTTGCTCAAAAGACCCGCTACCGCTGGCTGGACGTTCTGCGCGGCGCGGCGGTGGTGAACATGGTGGTCTTCCACTTCTGTTACGACTGGTTTGAGGTGTTCGCCCGGCAGCCGGGCTGGTATTTCCTCTGGCCCAGCCGCGTTTGGCAGCAGGCCATCTGCTGCACCTTCATCCTCACCGCCGGGTTTTCCGCTTATCTCGGCCGCCGGGCGCTGCGCCACGGCCTTGTTCTGAATCTGTGCGGCTTCGCGGTGAGCGCGGTGACGCTTCTTGCCCTGCCCAGCGAGGCAGTATTATTCGGCATTCTGAACCTGCTGGGCTGCTCGGTGCTGCTGGTGTGGGCGCTGCGCCCGGCGCTGGAAAAACTGCCCGCCGCCGCGGGTCTTTGTGTCAGCCTGTTCCTCTTCGCCCTCACCCGCCACCTGCCCGAAGGGTATCTGGGGCTTTTGGGTCTGTGGCGGCTGGAACTGCCCGCCGGGCTCTACCGATGGAACGCGCTGGCCTTTCTGGGCCTGCCGGGGCCCACGTTCGCCAGCAGCGACTACTTTCCGCTGGCGCCCTGGTTTTTCCTGTTCCTGGCGGGATGGTTTTTCTGCCGTTTGGCCCGCCCCCGGCTGGAGGGTTTTCTTCCCCGCCTTTCCTGCCCGCCGCTGGAATGGATCGGGCGGCACAGCCTGGCGCTCTATCTCATCCACCAGCCGGTGTGCATGGCGGTGTGCTGGCTGCTGAATCTTTGAATCCGCACAAAAAGGCCGAGGGCCCGGTTTTCACCGGGCCCTCGGCCTTTTATTTGTTGTTTGTGCTCCCGTTTCTCAATAGCCCTGCCCGTCGTCACGGCGCTTGAAAAGCAGCCGCAGCACAACAGCCAGAACGATCAGCACCACAGCGATGGCGCCGATGGCCATGGGCAGCACAGGCAGGCCGCCCTTGTCAGCCTCGGGGTCAGGCACAGAAATCACCGGCTGCTCCTCCGGCGCTGCGGGCACCAGGGTCTCGTCGTAAGCGATGGCATACTTGGAGAAGTGGGGCGTGGTAAAGGTCACCAGACCCTCCGCCTCGTTGTAGCTGGTGTCACAGGGGGTGGTGCCGCCGTTGTCGTCCACATACCAGACCACCACGCCCTCCGCCTGCTGGCCGTCGGCCAGGGCATAGGGCAGGGTGACAGTGGCCGTGCCTGCGCTGAAGTCGGAAATGACGGTGTCTCCGCTGCGCAGGGTCAGTTCCACCACCGGGAAACCGTCCGCTGCGGCAGCCTGCGCCTCGTTCAGCTGGGCGGGCGCCACGGGACTGACCGACAGAACGATCTCTTGCTCCGCCTGCTGCATGATCGCCGTGAGAGCGGCCGAGTCAAAGGCGACCCGAGCCACATCGCTGGTCACCACGAGTTCCGCGTCCTCCCGGGCGGCAAGGGTAGTCAGCGCGTCGGCGGGCAGAGTGACCTCCACCGCTTCCGCCCCCTCGGTGCGGCTCACCTCCACCTGCACCACAGGGGCAGCGCCGGCTGCTTCAGCATCGCTGAGGGCCGCTTCCACGGCCTCTGCCAGCTGCTCATTTTCAATGGCCGCCACTGCGGTGGCGTTCTCCACCACCGCGTCGGTCTTGGTGGAGGCCGTCACGGTGCCGTCCGTGACCACCGGTGTCTCGCTGGGCGCAGGCGTGGCGGTGGGCCGCGGCCGGGCGGTAGCCGTGGGCGCAGGCGTGGCCGTGGGCACAGGCGCCGGGGTTGCAGTGGGCGCGGGAGTAGCCTGGGACCCGCCGCCCTGGCCGTGATCCGGGGTGGGAGTGGGTGCAACGTATTTGCTCACGGTGTAGCCCTCGGTCTCGTTGCCGCTGACCACATAACCGTCGGCCACATAGGCGCTGGGATATCACGAGGTTTCTGATCTTTTCTATGACTCGGACGAGGCAC
>NHCFR05603__coassemble_2840_pt1 | contig 5750 bp, 4 predicted proteins | sample NHCFR05603__metabat2_low_PE_044 | metagenome-assembled genome bin NHCFR05603 | reverse complement strand
CCGCCATCAACCTGCCCTTCATCACCGCCGACGCCACCGGCCCCAAGCACCTGGACACCACCCTCACCCGCGCCCAGTTCGACGCGCTGACCGCCGACCTGGTGGAGCGCACCATGGGCCCCGTGCGCAAGGCTCTGGCCGACGCCGGCCTGAAGCCCAGCGATCTGGGCAAGGTTCTGCTGGTGGGCGGTTCCACCCGTATCCCCGCCGTGCAGGAGGCCGTGAAGAAGGAGATGGGCGCCGAGCCCTTCAAGGGCATTAACCCCGACGAGTGCGTTTCCATCGGCGCTGCCATCCAGGGCGGCGTGCTGAACAAGGAAGTGGGCGGCATTCTGCTGCTGGACGTCACCCCGCTGAGCCTGGGCATTGAGACCCTGGGCGGCGTTTGCACCAAGATCATCGAGCGCAACACCACCATCCCCACCAAGAAGAGCCAGATCTTCTCCACCGCCGCCGACAACCAGCCCAGCGTGGAAGTCAACGTGCTGCAGGGCGAGCGTGAGTTTGCCCGCGACAACAAGAGCCTGGGCATGTTCAAGCTGGACGGCATTCCTGCCGCTCCCCGCGGCGTGCCTCAGATCGAGGTCACCTTTGACATCGACGCCAACGGCATTGTGCACGTGAGCGCCAAGGACCTGGGCAGCGGCAAGGAGCAGAGCATTACCATCACCGCCTCCACCAACATGAGCAAGGAGGACATCGAGAAATCCGTGCGCGAGGCCGAGCAGTTCGCTGCCGAGGACAAGAAGCGCCGCGAGGAAGTGGATGTGCGCAACGGCGCCGACCAGATGGTGTTCCAGACCGAAAAGACCCTCGCCGAGCTGGGCGACAAGGTGGACGCCTCCAAGAAGGCCGAGGTCGAGGCCAAACTGAACGAGCTGAAAGAGGCTCTGAAGGGCACCGACATCGAGGCCATCAAGGCAAAGCAGGAGGAGGTCCAGAAGGCCTTCTACGCCATCAGCGAGGAGCTGTATAAGAACGCTCAAGGCTCTGGCGCGGCGGGCGCTCCCGGCGCGGACGCGGGCAATGCCGGTAACGCCGGCAAGCCCGACGACGGCGTGGTGGACGCCGACTTCAAGGAAGTATAACCCCTTTTTCAGCCTCCCCTTGCCATCAAGGGGAGGCATTGTGGGCTAAACAGCCCTTTGAACCTTACAGAAAGAGAGCCCGCCCGGCGGGCAGACACAGGTGAATCAGGTATGGCAGAAAAACGCGATTACTACGAGGTCCTGGGCGTGGCGAAAAACGCCAGCGAAGAGGACCTGAAGAAGGCGTATCGCAAGCAGGCGAAGAAATATCACCCGGATCTGAACCCCGGCGACAAAGAGGCCGAGGCGAAGTTCAAAGAGGTGAACGAAGCCTACGAAGTGCTCAGCGACAAGGAAAAGCGGGCCCGGTACGACCAGTTCGGCTTTGCCGGGGTGGACCCCAGCTACGGCGCGGGCGCCGGCGGCCCGGGCGCGGGCGGTTTCGGCGGCTTTGGCGGCATGGGCGGCGTGGACCTGGGCGACATCTTCGGCGATCTGTTTGGCGGCATGGGCGGCGGCTTCGGCGGCTTTGGCGGCCAGCGGGCCAACCCCAACGCCCCCCGCAAGGGCGCGGACGTGCGGGTGAGCCTGGTGCTGGGCTTCATGGAGGCGGCCCACGGCTGCACCAAGACCATCACCATCACCAAGCAGGACACCTGCCCCGAGTGCTCCGGCACCGGCGCGGCCAAGGGCACCAGCCCCGAGACCTGCCCGGACTGCGGCGGCGCGGGCTATGTGAACCGCAACCTGCGCATGGGCGGCATGGTGATGCAGCAGCGTCAGCCCTGCTCCCGCTGCGGCGGCAAGGGCAAGATCGTCAAGACCCCCTGCGCCCACTGCCACGGCACCGGCAAGGTGAGCGTGAAGAAGTCGCTGGAGGTGAAGATCCCCGCCGGTATCGGCGACGACCAGAGCATTGCGCTGCGGGGCCAGGGCGACGCCGGCGTGAACGGCGGCCCTGCCGGCGACGTGATCGTGATCATCACCGTGCGGCCGGACCCCATGTTCGAACGGGACGGCTACGATGTGTGGGTCACGGTGCCCATCACCTACAGCCAGGCGGTGCTGGGCGCGTCCATCGTGGTGCCCACCGTGGACGGCAAGGTGGAGTACAACGTGCCCGAAGGCACCCAGAGCGGCACCACCTTCCGGCTGCGGGGCAAGGGCATTCAGTACCTGGGCGGCCGCGGCCGCGGCGACCAGTACGTCAAGGTGATGGTGGAGATCCCCAAAAAGCTCACCCGCGCCCAGCGGGAGGCGCTGACCGCCTTTGAGCAGAGCCTCAAGGACGACAACTACGAGCAGCGCAAGGGCTTCTTCAAGAACCTGCGGGACAAGTTTGAAAAGAACTGACCTTCCTTTGATACATGAAAAGCGCCGGACGGGAACTTCCCGTCCGGCGCTTTGTTTTTGTTTTCGTGTCAGTCCTCGTCGTCCAGATCCCAGTCGTCGTCGCTGCGCAGGATACGCTGGGTGTTCAGCCACTCGCTGCCGGGGCGGCAGAGCAGCCGCGCGTCCACATAGGCCATGGGCAGGGTGAGGATGGTCTGGCCCAGATAGTCGCCGGAGCGGGTGCGCTCGCACACCAGCACCAGCTCCGGGTCGCCGGTAGGCTTGAAGGCGATGGGCAACATCATGCTCATCACGTTGCGGGTGGGGAAGAAGCAGGGCACCGCCAGCTTCCAGTTGCGCCGCACCCGCTTGAGGGTGCGCTTGAGGGCGCTGTCCAGCCGCTCGTTCAAAAGGGCGTAGAGGTCGAAGTCGTTGCAGATCACGTCGCCCAGCCGGTCGAACAGTTCCTCCCGCTGGTGCTCGTTGTCCGCCGCCTCGATCTGCGCCAGAAGCCCCATCGCCTCGTCGTTGATGGAGCACTCCCGCTTGAGCAGGTCCATGGGCAGGCGGTCGCAGTTGTCGTGGAAGATGTGGTCGGAGGAGAGCTGCACGTTGCAGTCCGGGTCCAGCAGCAGGTCGGACATATGGGTGAAGTAGGTGGCAGGCTCCGGCTCGCCCTTGGTGCTGAACATCTTCTTGTAGCACCAGCGCTCGCCCTGGTCGCCGCTGTCGGTGGAGCAGAAGCAGCTGAACCGCCAGGGGCTGCGCTCGTTGTCTCCGCTGGGGGTGAAGTAGGCAAACACGTCCTCGCCCAGCCGGCGGGACTGCAGGCCGGTGTTGAAGGCGGCGAAGCTGCCGTCGTCGGCAATGCAGATCTTGTCCTGGCAGACCAGACGGTAGAAGGTGTAGGTGATGTACTGGTGAAGAATGGCGTAGGGCTTGCCGCCCTCAAAGGACCATTCCTCCTCCTGCACATGCTCGGCCAGGTCCCGCAAAAAGGCCTCGCCGTTGCCCAGATAGGCGAACTTGCGCAGCGCGGCGCTGGGCCGGCAGGTCTTGTAGGCCGGCTCCTGAGACTCGCCCTCGGCCTCCTCCTTCACAAACCTCACATACCAGGGCGCGCCGTCCTCCCGGGTGCTGCGGGAGATGTAGATCCACACCAGATTGCCCGCGGCGTTCCTCCGCTCCAGCGGGAAGCCGTAGGAGTTGTGGGCGGCGTCCGGCACCAGGCCGTTGCGGCTGCGGCAGGCCAGGTAGTTCTCCTGGATCTCCTCCAGCAGCTCCCGGGAGAGGGCGGCCTCCGGCTGATCCAGCAGGAAGGCGCTCACATGCTTCTGGGCCGCCACCGGGAAGAAGATTTCATCCCGGTCCATGGTGGAGGGCAGTTCCTCGGCAGCCTCGACGGGGACAGGGGCTTCAGCGGGGGCAGGGACCTCAGCGGGCGCAGGGGCCTCCACGGGGGCAGGTGTCTCGGCAGGCGCAGGGGCCTCCACGGGGGCAGGGGTCTCGGCAGGCGCAGGGGCCTCAGCCGCCGCAGGGGCCTCAGCCGCCGCAGGGACCTCGGCGGGCGCAGGAGCTGCGGCGGGTACGGGGGCCTGGGCAGGCATGGGGGCCTTCTTCTTCTTTCCCTTGCGGGGCAGCAGGGTCGCATACCAGACCTGCCCCAGGCCGGATTCGGTGGTCTTGCTGTTGAGCTTCACCACATCCGGCATATCCTCCAGCATTTTCTTGAGCTTTCCGTAGCCGAGGGACTGGGGCGTGACGCCGCCTTCCCGGAGGATCTCGCCCACCCGCGTCATGGGAATACTGCCGCCCGGAGGACACTCTTCCACCAGGATCTGGTAGACCTGATTCTTCGCTTCATCCGTCATCGCACATCCACTCCTTTTCCTCTCGGCGCGGCGGGCCGCTTGCCCTCCGTTAAAAATCACTTATAAAAACTATTATAGTTCTCCTGCGGAGATTTGTCGATAAGGCCCCCGCAGGCGGCTCAAAAAATCGCCGGGCAGGGTTTTTCCTGCCCGGCGATTTTCGGGTTCACTCTTCCGGGTCCAGACACGCCTGGGCCGCCAGGGCCAGCAGCCGCTGGAACTGGGCCCGCTCCTCCCCGGTCATGCGGGCGGTCATGCGGACGAACCCCTCTTCCACCTGACCCTGCAGGGCGGGGTAGACCTCCAGCGCCTTTTGGGTGGGGTGGATGTCATAGGTGCGCTTGTCCCTGGGGTTGGTGCGCCGGGAGAGAAAGCCCGTCTCTTCCAGCTTGGCCACCGTTTTGGCCACCACGCTTTTGTCCAGCGAGAGGCGCTTGGTGATCTCGTCCTGGGTGAGGGCCCCGTGGTCGCACACCACCAGAATGACCACCGCCTGGGCCGCCGTGAGGCCGCAGGGGGCGCACCCCTCGCTGAGCCAGATGTGACTTTTGCGGTAGAGGATGGAAAGGCTGCGCAGGGAACTGTCGGCAATGGGCTGCATGAGGGCACCTCCTTGTTTGTTCCCCTGCATTATACCCCAGATTGGTGGCAACTGCAACCGGATATTGACAGCAGTCTCCGGGAGTGTTACACTGAATATAGTGGCAATTGCCACTATATTTTTTGTAAAGGAAGTATCCCATGGAAAAAACCGAAACGATATGGAACCGGCGGTTCATCCTTTTGTTCATCACGAACCTGCTGGTGCTGGCAGCTTTTTACGCCTCCATCCCCATCATTCCCCTCTACTGCGGGGAGATCGGCATTACCGGCGCAAAGGTGGGCATTGTGCTCACCGCCATGTCCGTGGCCACCATTCTGTTCCGTCCGGTGGCAGGCTATCTGCTGGACAACTTTGACCGTTACCGTGTGTATCTCCTTTTTCTGGCGCTGGTCTGCGTGAGCCTGTGCCGTATCCGCTACCCCAGGGTGCAGCGGGGCAGGTTCTCGCTGAAAGAGTCCATCTATGCCCCGGCGCTGCCCTTCATGTTCAACATGATGTTTCTGATGATCCCCTATGGGGCGGTCCTGTCCACCGGGGCGCACCTGCTGGCGGGCTTTTTCTTCGGCGTGGGCTACGGCATTCTGCAGCCCCTGTTTCAGACATTTGTCACCGGCACCACGCCGCCGCCCCAGCGGGGCGTGGCCAACGCCACCTACATGCTCTCCTACGATGTGGGCATTGGCCTGGGCTCGCTGCTGATGGGCTTTTTGCAGCAGCCGGTGGGCCTGGCGGCCGGCTTTTCCCTCACCGCCGTTTTTTACCTGGTGGGCGGCGGACTGTATCTCGGCTGGACCGACGGTTATTACAGCCGCCGCAAGGCCGCCTGCGAAGCGGGAGAGCGCGTCTGACCCTCTTCCGCGGCAAGTGAATTGTCAAACTAAGTGCAACAGGAATTGAGTTCAAAGTCCCATAATT
>NHCFR05603__coassemble_2490_pt1 | contig 6358 bp, 7 predicted proteins | sample NHCFR05603__metabat2_low_PE_044 | metagenome-assembled genome bin NHCFR05603 | reverse complement strand
TCTGGATTGTGCTTTTCCTTTCTTTTCTTGATTACATCTACTTAGCCATAAGCTGATGATACCCAAGGGGATGAGATAGACAGTGAGCAGTGCCACATATTTGCCCAGCACGACCTGAGTGGTGCTGATGGGCAGGGAATAGAGCAGCTGATCGGTCTTTTGGCGGCGCTCCTCGGCGATCACGCGCATGGTCAGAATGGGCACGATGACCACGAAAACGATACTGCCGAAGCTGAGCACATACTCAAAATTGCTCACCGCGGCCTGCAGGTTGTAGAGCATGGAACCAAACCCCACGATGGCCAGCAGGAACGCGCCGAACACATAGGCGGTGAAGGAGTGGAAATAGTTTCTCAGTTCATGTTTCAATACAGCTGTCATTGATCGTTCGCCTCGCTTTCTGCGGCAGGCACGGTGGCCTCGGTCTGCACAGCGGACACGCCGCCCTCGGTCAGTTCAATGAAGATGTCCTCCAGACTGGCCTTCTTCAGGTTCAGTTCCAGCAGCGCGATGTCCCGCTTGGCAAAGGCAAAAAAGACCTCGCGGGAGGTGTCGTAGATGTTCTTGGAGCTGGTCTGCATGCGGGCCTGTACCAGGCCGTTCTCCGGCTGGGAGACTCTGATGTCAAAGACATGCTTCACTCCCGCCAGAATGCTGCGCACCCGCTCGGCCGGCGCGTCGGCGGTGAAGGTGATCTCGTTTGTGCCCAGCAGGCTGCGCTCCAGCTGGTCAGGCGCGTCAAAAGCCACCAGCCGGCCATGGGCGATGATGAGGATCTTTTCACAGATGGCCTGCACTTCCGAGAGGATGTGGGAACTGAGGATGACGGTGTGATCCTGTCCCAGCTGGCGGATCAGGTCTCGTATCTCGATGATCTGCAGGGGGTCAAGACCCACGGTTGGCTCATCCAGAATGATGACCTTCGGATTCCCCAGCAGTGCCTGAGCAATGCCCACGCGCTGTTTGTAGCCCTTGGAAAGAGCGGAGATCCGCCGGCCTTTTACCCCTTCGATACGCACCTGGTGGATGACGCTCTCGATCTGAGCGTTCAGTTCCTCGCCCCGGAGCCCTTTCGCCTCGCCTACGAACCGCAGATACTCCAGGGGAGTCTCGTTCATATAAAGAGGCGGCTGCTCCGGCAGATAGCCGATCAGCCGCTTGGCGCTGTCGGCTTCTTCGAAGATATCAAATCCGCCGATGGATACGCGGCCGCTGGTGGCGGACAGGCAGCCGGTCATAATGTTCATCGTGGTCGATTTGCCTGCTCCGTTGGGTCCGAGAAAACCATACACATGGCCCTCGTCGATCTCGAAGGAGAGATCGTCCACCGCCAGAAAGTCGCCATAGTATTTTGTCAAATGCTCAACTTTTATCATGGAGTGACCTCCTCGCCGTTGTTTTTGGCGTGTTTTTTCGCGGCATATGCCGCCGTTTGCCGTGACAAGTATAGAGCCCGAGACTAAAGCGGCACTAAAGAAACCGGTGAGGAATTTCCGAAAAAACAAAGGGGAGGCCGCGCAACGCGGCCTCCCCGGCGGAATAGTATGGATGAGAAGGAAGGATCAGCGGTCCTTCAGTTCTGCGCGGAATCCGATGACGCCCTCCTTTTTGTACACGGAGAGCGTGCCCCGGTGTTTGCGGGCAATGGACTGGGCAATGGACAGACCAATGCCGAAACTTCCTGTAAAGGTGCGTGCCTTGTCGGCGCGGTAGAAGCGGTCGAAGAGCCGGTCCAGCTCCAGCTGATCCACCTCGGCGTAGGTGTTCTCCACTGTGAGAACAGGGTGGTGACGGCTGCGAAGGCTCACCCGGATCTCGCCTTCCGTATCGCAATATTTGACCGCATTGTCCAGCAGAATGGAGGCGAGCCGCCGCAGCAGCGCTTCGTCGCCGCGGCAGTGCACACCGGGTTCGATAACGGCGGAAAGCCGCTTTTTCCGGTCGGCTGCGAGCGCTTCGAACTCCGAGACCGTGTCACCGATCACGCTGCTCAGATCCACGTCTGCCAGCGCCAGCGGCGTGTCGCTTTCGTCCATGCGGCAAAGCGTCACCATCTGGTTGATCAACAGCCCCATGCGCTCGCTCTCGCTGCGGATGTCGTCCAGCCACTCGTTTTTGCCCACGTCGGCCTCCACAATGTCCAGGTTGGAAAGAATGAGGGTCAGCGGAGTCTTCAGTTCATGGTTCGCGTCGGTGATGAACTGCTTTTGCTTGTCATAGCTTTCCGCCACCGGGCGCACCACCCGCTTGGAGATGACAACGATAAGGGCCAGAATGAGGAAAGCGCTGCCCAGCAGCACCAGAAATGCGGTGAGAAGCAGGCGGCCGGACATGCTGCGGTTCATGGTGCCGTTCACGAACACCATTGTGGAGCTGTTGGCAGTCTCCACGATACGATAACGGTAGTCTGACACCCAGCCCCGCGAAGCGCCTTCTGAGAGAGCAGCCTGGGCAAAATCCTCCACCTGCTCTTCAGCAATGGAGGAGACCGAGTCAATGTTGATGTGGGTGATGTGCCCCTCCTCGTCTACCCATACGGTAAAAAAGCGGGTGCTGAACCGAGTTTCCTCGTTGATAACGTCGTCATAGGGGAACGGCTGTGTGTGCTGGGCCGGGTCGAACTCGGGAAAAACGCCGTCGTTGGAAGAGATCGCGTCAGCCAGCGTGTCCATCGTGCGGTCAAGCTGGCGGTTGCTGAAGTAAACCAGCACCAGAAAAATGCCCGAGAACACAACAAAGATGGAAAGGGCGCTGATGAGGATGAACTTTTTCTGAAGGCTGACGATCATGCCCGCACCTCCAGCAGATACCCCGCGCCCCGCACGAACCGGATTTCCAGCGGCGCGCCCAGGGTGTTGATCTTCTTGCGCAGGTTGGAAATATGCACCCAGATGACACTGGTGTCCACATTGGTGTCCCAGCCCCACAGATGGGTGATGAACCGCTCAGTGGCGATGATGGTGCCGGGCGTCTGCATCATCATCTCCAAAAGCTGGAATTCCTTGCCGCTGAGAGTCTGCTCGCTGCCGTTGTATGCCAGCTGATAGGTGGAACGGTTCAGGGTGACCGGGCCGAGGCTCAGCAGATCAGGCAGGTAGTTGTCTTTCCGGCGCAGCATAGCCCGCACCCGGGCCAGAAGCTCCGCGGTGGAAAATGGCTTGGGGAGATAATCGTCCGCACCGGCGTCCAACCCCTCCACCCGCTGCGACACTTCCGAACGGGCGGTGAGAAACAGCGCCGGGGTGGTTACGCCGGCTTCCCGCAGAGCTTTCAGCACGCTGATACCGTCCATACCGGGCATCATGATATCCAGGACCATCCCGTCGTATTCCACTGTCTGCCCGTGGGCCAGCGCGTCCTCTCCGTTGGAAACACCGTCCACACTGAACTTGTTGCTTTCAAATATATGGGTCAGGGTCTTTAAAAGGCGGGGGTCATCCTCCGCCACCAGCAGACGCATAAGCGCACCTCCCGGGTCTATTTTAAAACAGCATAGCACATGCCCCTAAAGGCAGCCTAAAGCGGGCGCTGCCCGCTCTTTCTTTTCATTGTATCATCCCGCCCGTCTGCGTCAAGCGCCGCGGCAAAAGCAAGGGGCCCTGGTCTTCATTATGCCTGGCGATGGCACTGGGGTGCCTTGCTGTTTTGACCGCATGCTCTGGCGACAAAAGTACTTCGCAGACACAAAGCACCACCGCGTCTGCCTCTCAGGCTGCGTCTGGCAGCACTGAGGAGACGGCGCAGGAGACCGTGATGGGCGAGGTGACCTACGTCGGCTCCAGCTACATCAGCGTCACTGCCTATACCGGCGGCGAGGACGTCACCGACTTCACGACCCTGGATGTTTCCGGGCTGACGGCTTCTGAAGAGACCGAGAGTATCGACACCGCGGAGGACACCGAGTATCTGAAGGTGGAGGAAGGCATGCTCAATTCTGCCACCCGGGACGACGTGACCACCGGGACCTTCATCGTCTCCACTTACGACGAGGACGGCACCCATCAGATCATTCTGATCGAGAGCGGCGAGGCGGCTGACGCCGGCGAAGAGACAGCGTCCGACAGCAGCGAGACTGCTTCGGCCAGCACCGTTGAGGAAGGTACGGACGAGGAAGAGCCCGCGGCTTCTGACGACGCGCAGCTGATCGAAGAGAGCAGCGCGGCGCAGGCGTAACGGCGCAGTGCCGGTGAATCCAGTCCCCTGAGCAAGGGCCCTGTTCTGTGCATTCTGCACAGGGCGGGGCCCTTTTTTGTGCGCAGAAAGGCCAATTTGAGCGGAAAAGCGCGACGGAAAACGACGGATTTTTTTCGTTGCATTTCCCGTCTGAATTCGATACCATTATATTTGATAAAATTGAAGAAAGGACAGGGGTCGCATTGAGGATCGGGGAGCGATACACAAGGTTCAGGTCCTTCTCGCAGCTGGGGCGTCTGCAAAACGCCCATCGGATCCGCTATTCACTGGTGATCTCGCCCGAACAGACAGCGACGTATGAAGTCGCGCTGGACTCGGCGCAGAAATGCACCTGTGAAACGCAGACGGTGCCCGGGCTGTGCAGGCAGAAGGCGCGCTGGATCCTGGAGTATCTCTATGAGAACGCGGTGCCGGCGGAACATTGGCGGGATGTTCTGGACGATCTGCTGGTGCAGATCTGAGGCAAAAAGGAAAGGTGTGACTTGCATTGGGCGGACCGATGCGCAAATGGGAGAGGATACTGATCCTGGAACCTTCACAGGTACTTCAGCGCAGGCTTGCGGCGGGCCTGGAGCAGCTGGGGCAGACGCCCGTGTGCTTCCAGCGCGCCTCGGCGCTGCTCCGGTATCTTCAGATGGAACCCAGACCGGCGGTGGTCGTGGCGGATTGCTTTGTGCCGGATATGGACCTGTTTTCGTTTTTGAACCGGTATGCGGAGATGGAAGAGCCCCATGCGGAAACACGGCTCATCCTGACCTGCACCGAGACCTATCCGCCGCCGGAGCTCCGGCCGCAGATATTGTCAAACGGCGCGGATTATTATATGATAAAGCCATATACCGCGCAAATGCTGCTGGAGAATATCCAGCGCCTGTATTCATCGCCGGTGCCGGCTCACATGCCGGGCGTTCACCCTGCCATTGTGGACTTCCTCCGCAGGCAGGGGCTGCCGCTGGAGCATGTCAGCTTTTGGTACATTGCCAGTGCCATACAGCTGGAGATGAATGCGGGCATGTCAATGCCGCTGAAGTCACTTTACATTGAACTGGGCCGGTTGTACGGTGTGAGTCCGCAGGGTGTGGAGAGCGGATTGCGCCGAATGGGCAAGGTGCTGACCCGGGTGGGCGTTTTTGAAAAGGCGCCCAGTCCCAAACAGCTGATCGCCGCCCTGGCAAGCGCATTTGTGCGGGAAAGATCGGAAAGCCGGGATGATACATATGCCCTTGAAACATGAATCGGAGCGCCTTTTGCAGGAAGAAAAGCGAAAGAACCTGCTTTGCGGCGGCCTCGCCGGAGAGATCCAGCAGGTGGCCCAGGGGATCATGCTGGCCCGCGAGACAGTGGAACTCCAGACCCGCGGCGCCCTGCCGGACAGCTGCGCCCGGTTTATTGAGCCGGCCCTCGCGGACATGGATGTCTGCGTGCGGTATCTCAATTATATTGCTGAAAATCTGGCTGATCTGACCAGCCAGAGCCAGGGCCGGCTGACGCCCCGGCTCCAGCCGGTGGAACCCGCCTGGCAGTGGGAACAGATGGTGGAGCTGGTCAATGAATCGTGCCCGGAAGGCACCCGTGTCCTTTGGAAATGCGGCTGCCCCGAAGGCTGCTTTGTTCTGGCCGATCAGGCGTGGGCGGACAAAGTGCTGCTGAACCTGCTGATGAATGCCCTGCGTTACACCCGGGAGCCTGTGCGTGTCAGCCTGGAGCCCGCGGGGGAGGGGATGTGCCTGCTGGTGGAAGATTCCGGCCCGGGCCTGCCGCCTGCTTTGAAGGAACATCTCTTTGAACCGTTTCTCACGGAGAACGCGCAGGACGGAGCCCGCCATGGGGTGGGCCTGGGGCTTTATCTTGCCAGGGAATACGCCCTTGCCATGGGCTGGAGCTTTTCTTTGGAGAGCGGCCCGGCGGGCACCAGCGTCCGGCTGGATATCCCCGCCGCACCGCTGCATTCCGGGGGCAGCGCCGTACTGCGCAGCTCCTCCCGCAGCCTTGCGGTGCGGGCGCGTCAGGCGGACCGGCTTCGCACGGCTCAAAGCTGCCTCGCCCTTTGAAACGGGCGTTGAAAATTCAAAGCAAAGAGGGCGGTCTCTCGCCGGAGAGACCGCCCTCCTTTTTTGAGTGCTTAAGCGCAAAAAAACCACCAGCTCTGCTGGTGGAATAAAAA
>NHCFR05603__coassemble_2209_pt1 | contig 7065 bp, 6 predicted proteins | sample NHCFR05603__metabat2_low_PE_044 | metagenome-assembled genome bin NHCFR05603 | reverse complement strand
CACCGAGATCGAGCCCTTCGGCGGCGCGGCCACCTGCATCGGCGGCGCCATCCGTGACCCCCTGTCCGGCCGCAGCTACGTCTACCAGGCCATGCGCGTCACCGGCGCGGGCGACCCGCTGGTGCCCGTGGCGGACACCCTGCCCGGCAAGCTGCCCCAGCGCAAGCTGGTCACCACCGCCGCGGCGGGCTATTCCAGCTACGGCAATCAGATCGGCCTTGCCACCGGCCAGGTGAGCGAGCTGTATCACCCCGGCTATGTGGCCAAGCGCATGGAGATCGGCGCGGTGGTGGGCGCTGCCCCCGCCGCCAACGTCCGGCGTGAGGTGCCCGCCCCCGGCGACATCGTGGTGCTGCTGGGCGGCGCCACCGGCCGCGACGGCTGCGGCGGCGCCACCGGCTCCTCCAAGGCCCACGGCGTCAAGAGCCTGGAGACCTGCGGCGCCGAGGTGCAGAAGGGCAACGCCCCCATTGAACGCAAACTGCAGCGCCTGCTGCGCCGGCCCGAGGCCACCCGCCTCATCAAGCGCTGCAACGACTTTGGCGCGGGCGGCGTGAGCGTTGCCATCGGCGAGCTGGCCGACGGCCTTGCCATCGACCTGGACACCGTGCCCAAGAAGTACGACGGCCTGGACGGCACCGAGCTGGCCATCAGCGAGAGCCAGGAGCGCATGGCCATGGTGCTGGCCCCCGAGGACGTGGAGGCCTTTGTGGCCCTGGCCCATGAGGAGAACCTGGACGCCACCGTGGTGGCCACCGTCACCGAGGAGCCCCGCCTCACCATGACCTGGCGCGGCAAGACCATCGTGGACATCAACCGCAAGTTCCTGAACTCCAACGGCGCCGAAAAGCACGCCAACGTCCTGGTCTACGACTGCCTGCCCTACGAGCGGGACTGGCAGGGCGGCACCTGGGCCGAAAAGATGGAAAACCTGGTCACCGACCTGAACGTCTGCAGCCAGAAGGGCCTCTCGGAGCGGTTTGACTCCACCATCGGCGCGGCCACCGTGCTCATGCCCTTCGGCGGCCGCCGCCAGCTCACCCCGGCACAGGCCATGGCGGCCAAACTCCCGGTGGACGGCGAGACCACCACCTGCAGCGGCATGGCCTGGGGCTACAACCCCTACCTGATGGAGAAAAAGCAGTACAGCGGCGCGTACCTCGCGGTCATCGAGAGCGTGGCCAAACTGGTGGCCAGCGGCTTCGACCACAAGAAAGCCTACCTCACCTTCCAGGAATACTTCGAGCGCCTGGGCACCGACCCCGAGCGCTGGGGCAAGCCCTTCACCGCCCTGCTGGGCGCGCTGAAGGCGCAGGTGGACCTGGGCATTGCCGCCATCGGCGGCAAGGACAGCATGTCCGGCAGCTTTGAAAAACTGGACGTGCCCCCCACGCTGGTGAGCTTTGCCACCGCCATCGGCACCACCGGCAATGTCATCAGCCCCGAGTTCAAGGCGGCGGGCAGCCGGGTGGTGTGGCTGCGCCCGAAATACGACGACCTGCGCCCCGAGCACCACAGCCTGAAGGCGGTGTTCGAGCAGGTGGAAAGCCTCATCGCCGCCGGCAAGGTGCGCTCTGCATGGACCCCCGGCTACGGCTGCGCCGCCGAGGGTGTGTTCAAGATGTGCCTGGGCAACCGGCTGGGCTTCAAGCTGGCCGACGGTGTGGACCCCGCCGAGCTGTTCAAGCCCGCCTACGGCAGCTTCATCCTGGAGCTGACCAAGGACGAGCCGGTGGGCGGCGCCATTGAGCTGGGCACCGTCACCGGGGACTATGCGCTGGTCCTTGGCGGCGAAGCCATCGGCCTGGAAAAACTGGAGGACGCCTGGCAGGGCAAGCTGGAGCCGGTGTTCCCCTACCGGGGCAAGGGCGAAGAGGTGGCGGAAGTCACCTTCACCGCCCCCGCCCGCAAAGCGCCCGCCATCGGCGTTGCGAAACCCAAGGTCATCATCCCCGTGTTCCCCGGCACCAACTGCGAATACGACACCGCCCGCGCCTTCCGCCGGGCCGGGGCCGAGCCGAAGGTGCTGGTCATCAACAACCTCACCCCCGCCGCCGTGGCCGAGAGCTGCGAGGCGCTGGTGAAGGCCATCGACGAAAGCCAGATCGTCATGCTGCCCGGCGGCTTCTCCGGCGGCGACGAGCCGGACGGCAGCGCCAAGTTCATCACCGCCTTCTTCCGCGCCCCCGCCGTCACCGAGGCGGTGCACCGTCTGCTCAAACAGCGGGACGGCCTCATGCTGGGCGTCTGCAACGGCTTCCAGGCCCTCATCAAGCTGGGCCTTGTGCCCTATGGCGAGATCCGCCCCATGGACGAAGGCTGCCCCACTCTCACCTTCAACACCATCGGCCGCCACCAGAGCATGCTGGTGAACACCCGCGTGGCCTCCGATTTGAGCCCCTGGCTCAGCCGCTGCCAGCCCGGCCAGGTGCACACCGTGGCCATCAGCCACGGCGAGGGCCGCTTTGTGGCAAACGACGCGGTGCTGGCCCAGCTTTTGAAGAACGGCCAGATCGCCACCCAGTATGTGGACCTTGCCGGCAAGCCCAGCATGGACCTTTCCGCCAACCCCAACGGCAGCGTCTGGGCCATCGAGGGTATCACCAGCCCCGACGGCCGGGTGCTGGGCAAGATGGGCCACACCGAGCGCAGCGGCAACGACCTGTACAAGAACGTGCCGGGCGATAAGTACCAGCCTCTCTTCGAGGGCGGCGTGGACTACTTCCGGCTGTAAGCCGCGCAAACAGCAAAGGGGCCGCCCCCGGCTTTCGATGGGGCGGCCTTTTCAAAAGAAAGGGAACGAAGAACGCTATGGCACACGACAGATACATTTCCCCCTTCCAGACCCGCTACGCCAGCGAGGAGATGCAGTACATCTTCTCCGACGACAACAAGTTCCGCACCTGGCGCAAACTCTGGATCGCCCTGGCCGAGGCCGAGCAGCGGCAGGGCCTGGCCATCACCGACGAGCAGATCGCCCAGCTGAAGGCCCACGCCGACGACATCAACTACGAGGACGCCATCCGCCGGGAGAAGGAGTGCCGCCACGACGTGATGAGCCACGTCTACGCCTACGGCCTGCAGTGCCCGGACGCCAAGGGGATCATCCATCTGGGCGCCACCAGCTGCTATGTGGGCGACAACACCGACGTCATCGTCATGCGCGAGGCGCTGCAGCTGGTGCGCAAAAAGCTGCTGGGCGTGCTGGGCCTGCTGGCGAAATTCGCCGACGAATACAAGGCCATGCCCTGCCTTGCCTACACCCACGGCCAGCCCGCCCAGCTCACCACGGTGGGCAAGCGGGCCACCCTCTGGGCCAACGAGCTGTACATGGACCTCTGCGAGATCGACCACCGTATCGCCACCCTGGCGCTGCGCGGCGCGAAAGGCACCACCGGCACCCAGGCCAGCTTCATGGAGCTGTTCGAGGGCGACGAGGAGAAGATCAAGGCCATGGAAGCGGACATCACCGCCGCCATGGGCTTTGACAAGGTGGTGCCGGTGAGCGGCCAGACCTACAGCCGCAAGGTGGACGCCATGGTGCTGAACGCCCTGGCCGGCATTGGCCAGAGCGCCATGAAGCTGGCCACCGACATCCGCCTGCTGGCCAACTTCAAGGAGATGGAAGAGCCTTTTGAGAAGAATCAAATTGGTTCCTCCGCCATGCCCTACAAGCGCAACCCCATGCGCTGCGAGCGGGTGTGCGCCCTGGCCCGTTACCTGATGGTGGACGTGCTCAACCCCGCCTTCACCGCCGGCACCCAGTGGTTCGAGCGCACTCTGGACGACTCCGCCAACAAGCGTATCGCCGTGGCCGAGGCGTTCCTGGCAGCTGATTCCATCCTGAACATCCTGCTCAACGTCTGCGACGGGCTGGTGGTCTATCCCAAGGTCATCCGCGCCCGGGTGATGGCCGAGCTGCCCTTCATGGCCAGCGAGAACATTATGATGAAGGCGGTGAAAAAGGGCGGCGACCGCCAGGAGCTCCACGAGCGCCTGCGTCAGCACGCCATCGCCGCGGCGGCCCAGGTCAAGCAGGAGGGCCTTGCCAACGACATGATCCAGCGCATTGAGGCGGACCCCGCCTTCGGCCTCTCCCGTGAGGAGATCGAAGCCGAGCTGCGCCCCGAGGCCTTCACCGGCCGCAGCGCCCACCAGGTGGAAGAATTCCTGAAAAACGTTCTGGGCCCGGTGCTGGCGGCGAACCCCGAGGCCGCCGGCCAGACCGCCGAGCTGAGCGTGTGAGCAAAGCAAACTGAACAACAAAAACGGCGCGCCCCGCAAAAAAGGGGCGCGCCGTTTTTTCGTGGGCCGCCCCGGTGTATCGGCCCGCCGTGCCGGCCCTGCCGCGCTCTTTCACCGGCGTTTTATGTTATAATAAAAAAAACAGGGGAGAAATGTCCCCCAAAGGAGGCCGCAAACATGAACGGCGACGCACTGCTTTTCTTTGACGGCAAGCCGGAAGAATTGGCTCTCTACGAGGCGCTGGAAGCGCGGATCTTGTCCGAAATTGAGAATGTGCGGTTGAAGGTGAGCAAAAGCCAGATCTCCTTTTACAACCGCCATTTGTTCGCCTGCGTCTCCTTCCTGCGGGTGAAACGCAAGGCCGAACTGCCCGGCCACTATATCGTCCTCACCCTCGGGCTGGACCGTCCCCTGGAAAGCCCCCGGGCGGCGGTGGTCACCGAGCCCTACCCGGGCCGCTGGACCCACCACTTCGTCCTCTCCCGCAAAGAGGAGGTAGACGGCGAGCTGATGGACTGGGTCAAACAGGCGGCGGTCTTTGCCGCCGTTAAGTGAAAATCCGCCCGGTGCGTCGCATCTTCGCCGCCCTTTTGCGCATCCTGCGCTCTTGATGCAGCTCGGCTCCCTCACACAGCCTCGCCGCCGGAATGCCCGGCGGCTTTTTTTGCGGAAAAATGGAAAGCGTGCTTGACATTTCCGGCGGGTGTGCTATACTCAAATCATGGAAAGCAAACTTTCCGTCAGAAGGGAGACGGCCATGAAAAACCGACTGGAAGAACTGCGCAAGGCCCGGGGCCTGCGCCAGGAGGAACTGGCGGACGCGCTGGAGGTGTCCCGCCAGACCATCGGCTCGCTGGAAAACGGGCGCTACAACCCCTCCATTCAGCTGGCCTTCAAAATCGCGCGGTATTTTTCCCTCGCCATCGAGGACATTTTTATCTATGAGGAGGAGACAAAATGAAAAAGAACACCTGGAACGTCTTTTTCGTTCTTTTGGGCCTGCTGGCCGCGGCGGCGGGGCTGTGGCTGCTGCACAGCGGAACGGACCTCACCGCGGCGCGGGCGCTGCCTTATCTCTGTATCGGGGTGGGCTGCGGCCTTTTCGGCCAGGGCGCGGGCGAGCTGCTGGCGGCCCGGGCGATCAAAGGCGACCCGGCGCTGCAAAAACGGCTGGAGGTGGAGCGCGCCGACGAGCGCAACCAGGCCATCGCCGACCGGGCCAAGGGCAAGGCCTTCGACCGGATGACCTTCGTCTACGCTGCCCTCATGCTCACCTTTGCGCTGATGGAGGTGGAGCTGGCAGCGGTGCTGCTGCTGGTGGCGGCCTATCTCTTCGTGGAGTTCAGCGCCGTTTACTACCGCTGCAAGCTGGAAAAACAGATGTGAGATCGAAGAAACGGGCCGCCGGGGCGCACGCTCCGGCGGCCCGTTTTTCCTGCCGGGAAAAATCCCCCGCACAGGGGAGAAAAAAGGGGTGAAATGTGCTATAATCAGTCACATACACATCTCACCGGAAAGGGGACTTCTGCCATGCGCGATCTGCGCCGAATGGACCGAAAACTCAGCGAGGAGGACGCGCTCACCGTTCTGCGGGAGTGCGAATACGGCTTTTTGTGCACGGTGAACGAGGACGGCAGCCCCTACGCGGTGCCCATGTGCGCCGCGTTGGTGGACCGCACCATTTATTTCCACTGCGCCCGGGCGGGCCAGAAGCTGGAAAACCTCACCGCCCGGCCCCGGGCCTGCTTCTCCTGCGTGCTCTACGCCGAGAACCAGCCCAGCAAGTTCACCTACGTCTACGCCAGCTGCGTGGCCGAGGGCAATGTGCGCCTTGTCACCGACGAGGCCGAGCGCCAGGCGGGCATGCGGGCCATCTGCGAAAAGTATTCCGGCGACTGGATGGACGGCCCCGAGCACGAGCGGGCCATGCGGGGCATGCCGGCGGTGGTAATGCTGGCCATGGAGGTGGACGCTTTCCAGGGCAAGGGCAACAAGGGCCGCCTTGTGGAGGGCATGTGACGTGCGGCTGGACAAATTTGTGGCGGACGCCGCCCAGCTCACCCGTTCCGCCGCCCGGGGCCTCATCGCCAAAGGGCGGGTGACGGTGAACGGACAGGTCTGCAAAAAAGCGGACTACGCCCTCAAAGAGGGCGATTCCGTCTGTGCCGACGGCAAATCCCTGGCCAGCGAGGAATATGTATATATCATGCTGAACAAGCCCGCCGGCGTGGTCAGCGCCAGCACCGACGGCCGGGACAAAACGGTGGTGGACCTGCTGGGCGGGGCCTATCCCCGGCGGCAGCTTTTTCCCGCGGGCCGGCTGGACAAGACCAGCACCGGCTTTGTGCTGCTCACCGACGACGGGGCCTTCGCCCACGACATCCTGGCCCCCAAGCGCCATGTGCCCAAGACCTACCGGGTGGTGCTGGACGCGCCCGTCACCCCGGCGATGGTGGAGGCGTTCGCCGCCGGAGTCACCCTGGCGGACGGCCAGACCATGCAGCCGGCGCTGCTGATCCCGGACGAAGCCGACCCCTTTACCGCCACCGTGGTGCTGCGGCAGGGAGTATACCACCAGATCAAGCGGATGTTCGGCGTTCTGGACGTGGGCGTGAACGGGCTGCACCGCACCGCCATCGGCGGCCTTGCGCTGGACGAGAGCCTCGCGCCGGGGGCCTGGCGGCTCATCACGCCGGAGGAAAAGGCCCTGCTGCAAGGGAGCGCCGAGGGGTGAAAAACGGCCCGGAAAGCCGCTTTTCAAACTTTTTTCAAACAACCGTCACAATTGTGGGATAGGATGAAAAAGGCGTTATTTTGCCC
>NHCFR05603__coassemble_2111_pt1 | contig 7286 bp, 4 predicted proteins | sample NHCFR05603__metabat2_low_PE_044 | metagenome-assembled genome bin NHCFR05603 | reverse complement strand
GTTCTGCACCAGCTGGCCGCCCGCAAGAGCGTGCGGGTCTACACCGACGAGCCGGTGACCGCCGAAGAAAGAAAGGCCATTCTGCAGGCCGCCTTCGACGCGCCCACCGCGGGCTGCCAGCAGCTTTACACCATCATTGACGTGACCGACCGGGCGCTGAAGGAGCGGCTGGCCGATTTGTGCGACCACCAGCCCTTCATCGCCGCCGCGCCGCTGGTGCTGGTGTTTCTGGCGGACTGCCGCCGCTGGAACCAGTGCTACCGGGCGGCGGGCCTGGAGCCCCGCGCCCCCGGCCCCGGCGACCTGCTGCTGGCCGTGGCCGACGCCTGTATCGCCGCCCAGAACGCCGTGACCGCCGCCGAGAGCCTGGGGATCGGCAGCTGCTACATCGGGGACGTCATCGAACAGTGCGAGTCCATGCGCCAGGCTCTCGCCCTGCCCCCCGCCGTGGTGCCCGCCGCCATGGTGGTGTTCGGCCGCCCCACCGACCAGCAGAAGGCCCGGCGCAAGCCCGCCCGCCTGCCCGCGGAGTATGTGGTGTGCGAGAACACCTACACGGAGCACTCCCCCGAAGAGCACCGGGCCGCCCTCACCGCCCGGGCCTCCGCGGACGAAAAGCCCGCCTTTGACTTCGACGCCTGGGTGCGCGCCTTCGCCGCCCGCAAGTACGAGAGCGATTTTTCCCGGGAAATGAGCCGCAGCGCGGCGGTGTACCTCAGGGATTTTGAGGACTGGGACCGCTGATTTTCCCTCTGTTTCGGTATTATATCTTCAAAATATTCCGGTTTGTATAAAAACATCCCCGGCACAGACGTGCCGGGGATGTTTTTTGCTTGTTGGGAGGATATCAGCCGAAGAGGATGTCGTCCACGTTGGCCGGGCCGTACTTCTCCATGTGCTCGGCCATCTCGGTCAGCAGCTCCTGGTTGGTGATGTTGCCGGTGTGGCCCTTGCGGGGGAAGGTGAGGCTGTAGCCGTCGTAGTAAGGGTCGGTGGTGGTCTCCAGCCAGTCGCCCAGGACGTACTGGGCCTGGTTGAGGTAGTAGGCGTCCATGTCGCCGCCGCGGATGTGGATCTTGCCCACCAGCTGCTCGCCGATCTCGGACCAGTTGGCCTGCAGGTACTTGGTCAGGTCATAGTGCTCGCCCCAGTACTCCACCACGTCCTTGTTGATGTCGCCGGTGAGGGGGTCATACACGCGCTCGGGGTAGCCGTCCTCGCCCATGGGGCCGTAGACCGCCTCCCAGATGGCCCACTGGCCCAGGCTCTGGCACTGCAGGCCGCCCACCGCGGCCTCATAGAGATTCTCGTCCTTCATGGCGTACTTGATGTTGCCGTCCAGCGCCACGCTGCCCGGGCGGGCCACCTTGTACCAGCCGTTGTCGGTGTAATAGGCGTTGTCGTCCTCGTAGAGGTTGACCACCTGGTAGTGCTCAAAGGTGACGGAGTCGGGGCACAGGCTCCAGGTGCCGCCGTAGAAGTCGGGGTTGAACACCTGCATGGCCAGGCTCTCCCAGCCGCCGGTGGAGCCGCCGGACAAAAGACGCGCCCAGGACTCGGGGATGAGGTTGAAGGTCTCTTCCAGATAGGGGATGAGCTCCTGCTGGATGGCGTCGCCCCAGGGGCCCAGGTTCTCGCTGTTCACAGAGTAGGAGGTGTCGTAGAACATGTTGGCGTCACGGAAGGTGATGACCACCATCTGGGGCGCTTCGCCGCTGTCCCACCAGGCGGTGAACTCCTCGTTGGTGCCGTAGCTCAAAGGCGCGCTGCCGCCGGGGAAGTGGCCCTGATAGTAGAGGGTGGGATAGGACTTTTCGGGGTCGTAGTTATGAGGCAGCAGCACGTTGGCGCCGATGTAGATGTCCTGGCCCCAGAACTCGCTCAGCAGCTCGCTCTTGATCTTGACGTACTTCACCTGCTCGGTGTCCTCATAGTTGCCCTGCTGGGCCACCTGGCCCTCTTCCAGCTCGGGCATGGGGATCATCTCGCTGAGGGTCAGGCTGATGGTCTGGTCGGCGGTCACGTCCACCTGGGCGGTCTGCACATCGCTGTAGTAGTTGCCGGGGTTGGAGAGGAAGTCGCCGCCGCCGCCCTGGTCGGCCATGCCCCAGATGGTGGAGCCGTTGCTGCGCTCGAACTGGGTGTAGGTGATGAAGAATGCCTGCACCGAGAACTCCTGGGCGGGCAGCTCTTCCAGCTCGAAGGGGAAGCCGATGATCTCCTCGTCGGCCACGGTGAAATCGATGGTGTCGCCGGCTTTGAGGCCATAGACCGTTTTGCCGAACACCGGCACGCCGTAGAGGTCGATCTGTTCATAGGGCTGGGCCTCGCTGGTGTCGGTGGCGAAGGCCACCAGGCAGCGGCCGTTCAGTTCGCCCTCAAAATCGTCGGGCACCTTGACGCTGACGGAAAAGCCGGAATCAGCCCCGGCGCTCATGTTGTCGGCGGAGGCGGAAGGGGCGGAGGAAGCGGGAGCGGCGGAGCAGCCCACGGCTGCCAGCGCCATCAGGCCGGCGCACAAAGCGCCCATCATTTTTTTGCAATGCATGTTTTACCTCGTTTCTTTCTCCGGGCGCAGTCCGGCCCGGGTGAAGCATGTTTATAAACTTTCATCCTTTCCGCTTCGTCGTCGCATGCAAAGCTCCCCTTTCGCGGCTTGTTCAGGCCGTTTGGCCGCCGCCGGAAAAATGTATGAATGTATAATAATGCATAAATATCGAAAAATCAAGCAAAATTTTGAAAATATATACTTTTTATCCCTATTGCACAAACCGCCGCCCTTTCCCCTTTTTCTTTTTGCCACCCTGCCCAAAGGCGCAGGCGGAAAAAGGCCCCGGCACGTTTGTGCCGGGGCCTTTTGAGGATGTTTGTTTATGCAGTGGTCTTTTCACCCAGAGTGACCTGCAGGGTGATGAGCTCACGGCCGCGGTCCACCTGGATCTCCACCACGTCGCCCACATTGTAGTTCTTGAGGGCGTTGGTCACGTCGTCGGTGGTCTCCACCAGCTGGGTGCCGATGCTCACGATTCGGTCGCCCGCCTTCATGCCGGCGGCTTCGGCGCCGGAACCGGCGTCAACGCTGTTGACGTAAACGCCCAGGCTGCTCACGCCGTACTGCATGGCGGTCTGCACGTCGCCCACGGTGATGACGGTAATGCCCAGTGCGGGACGGCCGGTGACGTAGCCGTTCTCCAGCAGGTCCTGCACAACGGTCTTCATGGTGTTCACCGGAATGGCGAAGCCCAGGCCCTCGGCGTCCTCATCGGAGTATTTGGCGTTGACAATGCCGATCAGTTCCCCGTTGGTGTTGAACAGGCCGCCGCCGGAGTTGCCCGGGCTGATGGCCGCGCTGGTCTGCATCAGGGTCATCTGATTGCCTTCCACGGTGATGTCGCGGTTCAGAGCGGAGACAATGCCGTCGGTGACGGTGCCGCCCAGGGTGCCCATGGGGTTGCCCACGGCGATGACCACTTCACCCACCTGCACGTTGTCGGAATCGCCCAGCACCGCCGGGGTCAGGCCGTCGGCCTCGATCTTCAGCAGGGCGATGTCGCTCTGCTGGTCGCTGCCCACCACGGTGGCGGTGTAGGTGGAATCGTCATGCAGGGTCACGGTGACCTGCTGGGCGCCCTCCACCACGTGGTAGTTGGTGACGATGTAGCCGTCGGTGGTGAGGATGACGCCGCTGCCGGCGCCGCTGAGCACCTGCTGGCCGCCCCAGAAGTAGTTATCGGTGACGATCTGCTCGGTGGTGACCACCACCACGCTGGGGCTCACCGCGCTGGCCACATCCGCCAGGCTGCCGGTGGAAGAGGAGGTGGAGGTGGCGTTGCCGCTGGGCGCGGCCTGGTACATCACCGCCTGGCCGCCGTTCTTGCTGGCCACCATGTAGCCGGCGAAGCCGCCGCCAAAGCTCACCGCGGCCACCAGCACCAGGGCCAGCGCGCCGGCCAGCACCTTTTTGCCGGTGCCCCGCTTTTTGCGGGGAGGCTCGCCGCCGCCCATGGGCGCGCCGGGCATGCCGCCGTCCCCGGGCGTCTGCCCGGAGGGCTCGCTCCCTGCGGGGGGAGCGGGGTTATATCCGTTCTGATAGAGACCGGAGTAATCGTATTCCCATTTGTTTTCCATACAAATTCATCCTTTCGGGTAAACAGCGGGCCGGGGCGGATATCGCCCTCAACAAGGCCCTCTGTGATCGTTCTGACCATAGTATATCGGCTAAAGGTGAAAAACCTTCAAAGCCAGAGTGAAAGAATTGTGAAATCGCCATATTTCGCGCTATAATAGGAATATCGCGCGGAGTGGGTCTGTGGATATGCTACCACAAAACCGCGTTTCCCGCAACTGCGTGAAAGGAGACGCACATGCACATCGACGAACAGCGGGAGGGCGACTGCCTCTCCCTTGTCCTTTATAAAGAACAGGCGGCGGTGGGTGTTTGCCGCCTGCTGCTCGCCCCCGGCCGCACCCGGCTGGAGGAGCTGTTCATCCACAAGGACTGGCGCAGCCGGGGCTACGGCAGCTATCTGCTCAAGCAGGCGCTGCACGCCACCGGGGGCTTCGGCACTTCCAGCCTGCACACCGCCCCGCCCCCCGAGAGCGAGGCCGCGGCGGCCCTGCTCAAAAAGTTCGGCTTTGCCCCCGCCGGGGACATCTGGCTGCGCCGCCGCGCGCCGGACCCCAGCGCCGTGGGCCTGACCCACGAATTTCTGGCTTCGCGCCTGCCCGCCGGGGGCTTTTTCATCGACGCCACCTGCGGCAACGGCAACGACACGGCCTTTTTGTGCCGGCTGGCGGGGCCGTCGGGCAAGGTGCTGGCGCTGGACGTGCAGCAGCAGGCGGTGGAGGCCACCCGCGCCCGGCTGGAAAAAGAGGGCTTCGGCGCCATGGCCCGGGTGGTGCAGGCAGACCACGCCCGGCTGGCCCAGTTTGCCCAGCCGGCCAGCGCCGACTGCGTGGTGTTCAACTTCGGGTATCTGCCGGGGGCGGACCACGCCCTGTTCACCACCCCGGCCAGCAGCCTGCCCGCTCTCAACGCGGCGCTGGACATCTTGAAGCCCGGGGGCATTCTGGCGGCCTGCCTTTACAGCGGCGGGCCCAACGGCGACGGAGAAAAACGCGCGGTGGAGGAATTTTTCGCCGGCCTGCCCCTGACGAAGTACACGGTGCTCGCCTGCCGCTTCGCCAACTGGGCGCCCACCGCGCCGCTGCCCTGTTTTGTGCTGAAAAAGTGAGTGAAAATGCCCCGTTCCCCTTGCCAAGCGGGCTTTGAACGGGTAGAATTAAAATGTTGTGACTTTTTACGAAACCACCGGGGCCCGCGGGCCCCGCATATAACCAGAGGAGGAAGGAAACTATGGCCGATCTGCGGCAGGAGATCGCGCGCAGGCGCACCTTTGCCATCATCAGCCACCCCGACGCCGGCAAGACCACCCTTACCGAGAAGCTGCTGCTCTACGGCGGGGCCATCCAGCAGGCGGGCAGCGTGAAGGGCAAGCAGAGCGCCCGCCACGCGGTGAGCGACTGGATGGAAATTGAAAAGCAGCGCGGTATCTCCGTCACCAGCAGCGTGCTGCAGTTTGAATACGACGGCAAATGCGTCAACATTCTGGACACCCCCGGCCACCAGGACTTTTCCGAGGACACCTACCGCACCCTGATGGCCGCCGACGCGGCGGTGATGGTGCTGGACGCGGCCAAGGGCGTTGAGGCCCAGACCATCAAGCTGTTCAAGGTGTGCACCCTGCGGCACATCCCCATCTTCACCTTCATCAACAAGATGGACCGGGAGGCTCGGGACCCCTTTGACCTGATGGAGGAGATCGAGAACATCCTGGGCATTCGCACCTACCCCATGAACTGGCCCATCGGCTGCGGCAAGGAGTTCAAGGGCGTGTTCGACCGGAACAGCCGCCACATCCTGGCCTTCCAGAGCGACGGCAAGGCCAACGGCGTGAAGATCCTCGACAAGATCGAGGCGGAGCTGGGCGATCCCCGTCTGGACGAGCTGCTCACCGCCCCGCTGCACGAAAAGCTCAGCGAGGACATCGAGCTGCTAGACGGTGCCAGCTACGACTTTGACATGGACGCGGTGAACACCGGCAACCTCAGCCCCGTGTTCTTCGGTTCGGCGCTGACCAACTTCGGCGTGGAGCCGTTCCTGAAGGAATTCCTGCGGCTGGCCCCCTCCCCCCTGCCCCGCACCAGCGGCGGCGTGCCGGTGGAACCGGCCCAGGAGAACTTCTCCGGCTTCATCTTCAAAATTCAGGCCAACATGAACAAGGCCCACCGGGACCGCATTGCCTTCATGCGCATCTGCTCCGGCCGCTTTGAGCGGGGCATGGAAGTGACCCATGTGCAGCAGGGCAAGAAGATCAAGCTGGCCCAGTCCACCCAGCTGATGGCGCAGGACCGGGCCACCGTGGACGAGGCTTACGCCGGCGACATCATCGGCCTGTTCGACCCGGGTATCTTCTCCATCGGCGACACCCTGTGCACCGGCAAGGAACCCATCCGCTACGCGGGCATTCCCACCTTCGCCCCCGAGCACTTTGCCCGGGTGACCCAGGTGGACACCATGAAGCGCAAGCAGTTCGTGAAGGGCATGGAGCAGGTGGCCCAGGAGGGCGCCATCCAGATCTTCCGGGAGCTGGGCGGCGGCATGGAAGAGGTCATCGTGGGCGTTGTGGGCGTGCTGCAGTTCGAAGTGCTGGAATACCGGCTGAACAACGAGTACAACGTGGACATCCGCATGCAGAACCTGCCCTACGAGCACATCCGCTGGATCGAGAACGAGGACCTGGACCCCAAGACCCTGGACCTGACCAGCGACACCCGCCGCATTGAGGACCTGAAGGGCAACAAACTGCTGCTGTTCACCTCCCCCTGGGCCATCACCTGGGCCGAGGAGCACAACCCCGACCTGCGGCTGAGCGAGTTCGGCAACCGGGAAGATTGATTTTTTTACAGGATAAGGGCAGCGCCCCGGCCTTTTGGCCGGGGCGCTGCTTTGTTGCGGCGGCCGGGCAAGCCGAGGCCGCGAGGGCAAAACGCCCGGGTCCGGGCAGACAGCGGGGTCCGCCCTTCCAAACCGGAACAGCCCCGCCGCCCCGGGCCTTTTCGCCGCGGACAAAAAAGAAAAGAGCACGTCGTTTGACGTGCTCTTTTTTGGCTCCCCCTGTTGGGCTCGAACCAACGACCCTGCGGTTAACAGCCGCATGCTCTACCGACTGTTAGCAATTAAACCATAATCAATATTCCTCAAAAAGACTTGAAGTATGATTTAA
>NHCFR05603__coassemble_2040_pt1 | contig 7499 bp, 6 predicted proteins | sample NHCFR05603__metabat2_low_PE_044 | metagenome-assembled genome bin NHCFR05603 | reverse complement strand
AGGGTCCTTCAAGTTCTTCTTATTGTTCAATTTTCAAGGTCCTCTTGCCGCCCCTCTCTCGAGGCAGCTTGCTTATTATATCTCTTGTTTTGCTCTTTGTCAAGAGTTTTTTGAAAGTTTTTTCGCAAGCTTTCCACTCGGCTAACCTCGTGTTTTGCGGCTTCGTTATAATACCACACCGGAAGGCCAAAAGTCAACGGTTAAAAGCAGTTTTTTGCCGAAAAGTCTGTCTTTTGGCACTTTGCCCATTTGTCTTGCCCCTTTTTGTTGATTTTCCAGACTGTTTGCAGCAGCGGATTATACAGCCTGTACGAAAGGGTCAAAAAGCCTTTCAGACACATTACTATCCGTATTGAACGTTTTTGCGGCAAACAAAAAGAAAGACGGCCCAAGGCCGCCCTTCTGCAAAAATTTTCTCATGTTTTTCCCTATCCCTGAAGCAAAAGTTCCCGCATTTCTTTCAGGATTTTGCGTTCTCTGCGGGAGATCTGCACCTGGGTGGTGCCCAACACCCGGGCCGTTTCGCTTTGCGTCTTGCCAGAAAAAAAGCGCAGATATATAAGAGTGCGGTCCCGGGGCGGCAGACCGGAGAGCACTTCTTCCAGCCCGATCCGGTCTGCCAGGTCTTCTTCGGGAGAATCCACAGGGATGTCCAGCTGGCGGGAGTCCTCCGCGTCGGCGGCGGGCGTGAGAGAGATGGCCGGCTGCCCGGCGCGGATCGCCAGCGCCACCTGCTCCGGGCGTTCGCCCAGGGCTTCCGCCAACTGATTTACGGTAGGCTCGGCACCGGTGTTTTTGATCATGCTCTCCCGCAGGGCATTCACCCTGAGGCCCAACTCCTTGAGCGAACGGCTTACCTTGACGGTGCCGCCGTCCCGGAACAGTTTCTTTATCTCTCCCAGGATGACCGGCACGGCATAGGTGGAGAACTGCACGCCCCGCTGCTCGTCGAAACCGTCGTAGGCCTTGACCAGCCCCATACAGCCGGCGGAATACAGGTCGTCGTACTCAATGCCCCTGCCCCGGAAGCGCCCGGCACAGGCATGCACAAGGCCCAGATTGTTTTGTATGAACTCCTCCCGCGGGCCCAGTTTGGTCGGCACGGAAAAGCCCCCTCTCTATATAAAGATATGTAAGAGAGGGTCAGCCGCGGCCGGCGAGAGTCTTGGTCAGCACCACCCGGGTGCCCTGCCCCGGCTTGCTGGTGACCTTGACTTTGTCCATGAAGCTCTGCATGACTGCAAAGCCCAGGCCCGCCCGCTCCTCCGGATTGCCGGTGGTGAACATGGGCTGCATGGCCTTTTCCACATCCGCGATCCCCACGCCCTTGTCGGTGATGGTGATTTTCACACGGCCGCCCTCGTAGAGAGCAATGGACATGTGCACCAGCCCCACCCCGCCGGGGTAGGCATGGACGATACAATTGGTCACCGCTTCGCTGACGGCGGTCTTCACGTCGGCCAATTCAGGCACAGTGGGGTCGGCCTGGGCCAGAAAGGCCGCCAGCGCGCCCCGGGCAAAGCCCTCGTTGACGCTGCGGGAGTAAAAGCTGAGTTTGACCAGATTCTTTGCTTTCATTGCCTGTGCGCTCCTTTTTCTATATGGATTCTATGCGGGCCAGCCGCAGCATTTTGGCAACAGCGGGCGGCGCTTTTTGCACGGTGAGCCTGCCTTCCAGCGCCTGCATTTGCTTGGCTCTGCCCAAGATGAGCCCCACCCCGCTGGAATCCATGAAATCCACGCCGCCGAAGTCCAGCACCAGTTGGGCGGGCATGCAGCCGGCGATCTGGCCGTCGATCTGCTGGCGCAGAAGCTGGGCGGTGTGATGATCGATCTCCCCCGCAAGGTATGCGATGAGGGTGTCGCCCGCATGGGTGAATGTGACCTTTGCCATGCTTCTTTTTCCTCCTTTGCCCGGCATATATGCAAACAAAAAGCCCCGTATACCTGGCAATTACCAAGTATACGGGGTCGGGTGCAAATATTTTGCCGCAACGTGGCGGTGCAGTCACAGCCGCTCCAGCAGCATGGGCCGGGCCTGCGCGGCCAGATACAGCGAGCCGCAGACCACCGCGCCCTGGGGCAGGCCAAGGGCCGTGTTCAGCGCTTCATCCAGACTGGCGCAGGGATAGGCCGGCACTTCCGGCAATTCCTGTTCGGCCAGTTCAGCCAGCGACGCAGCGGACATGGCACGGGGGCAGTCGGGTGTGACGGCATAGATGGTGCTGAAAGAGCCGCCCAGCGCCCGCAGCATTTCGGCGGCAGCCTTGTCCGCCAGAACGCCCAGCACTGCCACGGGTTTTTGGGGCAGTTTCTGCGCTTTGAGGGTGGCGGCCAGCGCCGCGGCGCCCGCCGGGTTGTGGCTGCCGTCCAGCAGGACCAGCGGCTGTTTGCGAAGCACCTCGATACGGGCCGGGAAGCGGGTGGCTTCCAGACCTTCCAGAATCGCTTCGTCGGAAATATCCAATCCCTTGCGCCACAGAGCCAGCGCAATTTCGATGGCCATGGCCGCGTTGCAGGCCTGGTGCGCCCCGGGCAGGGCAAGGTCCACCTCGTAGCCGCCGTATTCCAGGCGGTTCTCGAACAGGCCGCCCTGGCGGAGATGGATGTCCTCCGCTTCGGGCGCCACCAGATCGGCCTTTTCGCGGATACATGCGGCGGCTATGACCTGCAGGGCTTCTTTTTCCTGCACCGGATAAGTGACCGTGATACAACCGGGTTTGACGATCCCCGCCTTCTCCGCGGCAATTTTTTCCACCGTGTCGCCCAGCAGCTCGGTGTGGTCCAGGTCGATACGGGTGATGGCCGCCACGAGGGTATTCTCCACGGCGTTGGTGGCGTCAAAACGCCCGCCGAGGCCGGTCTCCAGCACCGCGATGTCACAGCATTCCTCGTCAAACCAGCACAGGGCCAGCGCGGTGACCGCCTCGAACTGGACCGGGGTCTCCCCCAGTGTTTCGGCGGCGGCGCGCACCTTCCCGGCCAGGCGCTCCAGCGCGTCGGGCGGTATCATCTGCCCGTTGATCTGGAACCGCTCACGGAAATCCAGCACATAGGGCGAGATGGTCAGCCCGGTTTTGAACCCGGCTTTTTGCAGGATATTTGAAGTGAAGGCCGCCACGCTGCCCTTGCCGTTGGTGCCGGCAATGTGAACATAGCGGCCCCGCTTCTGAGGGTCGCCCAAAGCGGCCAGCAACGCCTTCATTCGGTCAAGGCCGGGCGCGCCCGCAAGGCGGGGCAGGCTTTGCAGCCATTCCAGAGCAGTTTGCTTCATTCGATCTCCCTTTCTCTGTTGCGCCACAGAATGCCGCACATGCGGAAGAACAGTAAAATCACCAGGGCCACAAACAACCCTGACACAACGCCCGAAAAATCCAGCAGCACATCCAGCGTGCTGGAGGTGCGTCCCGGCACGTAAAGCTGGATCGTCTCATCGATGACCGCCACCAGCAGGCCGCAGAACAGCGGCCAGCTGACGTGGCGCACAAAATGGCGGGTGTAGACCCGCAGGCAGAGCATGAACCAGAAGCCCTGCAGGGCAAATTCAGCAAAGTGGGCCATCTTGCGCACAGTGTGCAGCGAAAAAGGCCCCAGCCCCACCCGGGCAGCCAGCGCGTTCAGCAGTTCCTGCACGCGCTGGCTCTGCGCACCGGAAGCCTGGGCGATCTGCAGCGAGTTCCGGAAGATGAACCAAATGCTCCAGACCAGGCACCCGGTGAAAAGGATTCGGGCGAAGATGACCAGCGGACTGGTCTTTCGTTTTGTTTCCAAAGGCAGTTTTCCTTTCGGCAGCCGGCTTTTTAGCCCAGAGCGGCAATGCTCTCGTCAATGCGGGCCAGCTTGTCCTGGGCGCGGGCCAATTTGGCGCGGATGTCCTCCACCACCTGGGCGGGGGCCTTGTTCACAAAACCGGGGTTGTCCAGCTGGCGGGTGAACATAGCGATTTCCTTTTCCGCGCCGGCCTTCTCCTTGTTCAGGCGGGCCAGCTCCTTGTCGCGGTCGATGAGCTCCAGCATGGGGATGAAGCCCCGGGCGCTGTGAGTGATGGCCTGCACCATGCCGTCGGTGGGGCCGTCGTAGTGCTCGGTGACGGTGACGTCGGTGGCAAAGGCAAACTTGGCCAGATACTCGCCGCCACGGCGGAAGGCCGCGGTGTCGGCGGTCTCAATGACCATGCTGCTGCGCTTGGCGGGGTGGACGCCCATCTCGGCGCGCAGGTTGCGCACCGCCTTGATGTAGTCCATCAGCTTTTCAAAGTCGGTCTCATCAGCAGAATAATCCAGCGCGTCGGTGAACTCCGGCCACTGCTCGATCATAATGCTCTCGCCGGTGCCGGGCAGGGCGTGGTAAATCTCCTCGGTGATGAAGGGCATGAAGGGGTGCAGCAGCTTGAGCGCCTGGGTGAGCACATACACCAGCACCTTGCGGGCGGTGTCCGCCTCGACAGGGTCGGAGCCGTTCAGACGCACCTTGGCAATTTCGATGTACCAGTCGCAGTAGACCTCCCAGATGAAGTCCTGGATCTTCTGCGCGGCCAGGCCCAGCTCGAACTTCTCCAGGTTCTCGGTGGCGGCTTTTGCCAGATGGTTCAGGCGGGAGAGCACCCACTTGTCGCTCAGATCCAGCTTGTCCGCCGCGGGCAGACCGGCCTCGAAGTCCTCGGGCAGGTTCATCATCACGAAGCGGGTGGCGTTCCACAGCTTGTTGGCAAAGTTGCGGCTGGCCTTGATCTTCTCGTCGGAGAAGCGGGTGTCGTTGCCGGGAGTGCCGCCCAGCACCAGGGTCAGGCGCAGGGCGTCGGCGCCGTAGTCGCGGATGACCTCCAGCGGGTCAATGCCGTTGCCCAGGCTCTTGGACATCTTGCGGCCCTGGGCGTCGCGCACCAGGCCGTGGATGAGCACGGTGTCAAAAGGCGCCTTGCCGGTGTAGGCCAGGCCGGAGAAGATCATGCGGGACACCCAGAACCCGATGATGTCGTAGGCGGTGACCAGGGTGTTGGTGGGATAGAAATAGGCCAGGTCCTCGGTCTGCTTGGGCCAGCCCAGGGTGCTGAAGGGCCACAGGGCGCTGGAGAACCAGGTGTCCAGGGTGTCGGGGTCCTGTTCCAAGTGGGTGCTGCCGCAGTGAGGGCAGGCAGCAGGCGCGGTTTTGGCCACGATGGTCTCGCCGCAGTCGGCGCAGTACCACGCGGGGATACGGTGGCCCCACCACAGCTGGCGGCTGATACACCAGTCACGGCTGCCCTTCATCCAGTTGATGTAGTTCTTGGTAAAGCGCTCGGGCACAAACTTGATCTCGCCCTTTTCGACGCTCTCGATGGCGGGAGCGGCCAACGGGTCCATCTTGACGAACCACTGCTTGGAGATCATCGGCTCGATGACGGTGTGGCAGCGGTAGCAGGTGCCCACTTCGTGGGAGATGTCCTCGGTGGCTTTGAGGAAGCCGCCGGCTTCCAAATCCGCCAGAATGGCCTTGCGGGCTTCGGCGGCGGTCATGCCGGCGTACTTGCCGCAGTCCAGCACTTCGGGCTCATCGGCGCTGGCACGGCCGCTGGCCTTCAGTTCTTCCCAGGCGGCCCGGTCCGCCGCGCCGGTCATATGGCCGTCGTAGGTCAGGACGCGGACCATGGGCAGGCCGTGGCGCTGGCCCACTTCAAAGTCGTTGGGGTCGTGGGCGGGGGTGATCTTCACCACACCGGTGCCCTTTTCCATGTCGGCGTGCTCGTCGCAGACGATGGGGATCTCGCGGCCCACCAGCGGCAGCACCACATGACAGCCGTGGAGATGGGCATAGCGCGGGTCCTCGGTGTTGATGGCCACCGCGGTGTCGCCCAGCATGGTCTCGGGACGGGTGGTGGCCAGCTCCAGCATTTCGCCGGTCTCCTTCACCGGGTAGAGCAGGTGCCAGAAATGGCCGCCCTTCTCTTCATACTCCACCTCGGCGTCGGAAATGGAGGTGTTGCAGTGGGGGCACCAGTTGACCATCCGGTTGCCGCGATAGATGAGACCCTTGTTGTAGAGGTTGACAAAGACCTCCAGCACAGCCTCAGAACAGCCCTCGTCCATGGTGAAGCGTTCCCGCTCCCAGTCGCAGGAGCAGCCCAGCTTCTTGAACTGGCTGACGATACGGTTGCCGTACTGATTCTTCCAGGCCCAGGCGCGCTCCAAAAAGCCTTCCCGGCCCAGCATATCCTTGGTGAGACCCTCTTCCTTCATCTGGGCCACCACCTTGGCTTCGGTGGCGATGGAGGCGTGGTCGGTGCCGGGCAGCCACAGGGCAGCATAGCCCTGCATGCGCTTGAAGCGGATGAGGATGTCCTGCCAGGTACCGTTCATCGCATGGCCCATGTGCAGCTGGCCGGTGACGTTCGGCGGCGGCATAACGATGGTGTAGGGCTTTTTGTCGGGGTCGGCCTTGGTGTGGAAGTAGCCGCCGTTCAGCCAAAAGGCATAGACGTCGTCTTCCACACGGGCGGGATCATAGAGTTTCTCCAGTTCTTTCATGTTTTTCCCTCCTGTGAGTTCTGGCGGGGCGTACAAAAAGGCCGCCCCATGTGCGTACACACTTGGGACGGCCTGTAAAATACAAAACCGCGGTACCACCCAAATTGCCGCGCGGAAAACGCGGCCACTCGAGAGCCCTGTAACGGGGGCAAATCGTGCGCGGCTACTGAACGTTCGCCGCGCCTGCTCAGAAGCGACAGCCCGCCGCGCCTTCCGCCGGGTTTTCAGCTGCCCCCGGCTCTCTGCAAGGAAGGGATGTGCGGCGCGCCCTCTTCATCAGCGCATTTGTGTCTATACATTATAAAGCGGCGGCGGGGCGTTTGTCAATACGCTCAGCCCAGGCACACGCCCATGCTGCGGGCGACCTCCAGCATGCCGTGGCCGTCGGGCACAAGGCGGCTCTTGCCGGCGATCTCCTCCAGCGGATTTTCGGTGACATGGCCATTCACCATGGCCACCGTCACGCCGTAGTGCTCGTGGGCGACCAGCTTGGCCGCGTAGGTGCCGAAGCGGGTGGCCAGCACCCGGTCGTAGGCGGAAGGGCTGCCGCCGCGCTGCATATGACCGGGCACGCAGACGCGGGTCTCACAGCCGGTCATCTCCTCGATCTGGCGGGCAATGCGGTCGGTGGCGGTGCGCTCGCCGGCCGCGGCGCGCTTGGCGGCCCGCTCCTTTTTCTTCATGCGGGCTTCCTCAGCGTCGTAAACGCCCTCGGCCACGGCGATGATGGAGAAAGCCTTGCCCTCTTTGGCGCGCTTTTCCACCGCGGCGCAGACGTTTTCGATGGTGTAGGGCAGCTCGGGGATAAGAATGATGTCCGCCCCGCCGGCGATGCCGGAGTAGAGGGTCAGCCAGCCGGCCTTGTTGCCCATGATCTCCACCACCATGCAGCGGCTGTGGCTGCCGGCGGTGGTGTGGATACGGTCGATGACTTCGGTGGCGATGTCCACCGCGGTGTGGAAGCCGAAGGTGACGTCGGTGCCGTAGATGTCGTTG
>NHCFR05603__coassemble_1818_pt1 | contig 8363 bp, 7 predicted proteins | sample NHCFR05603__metabat2_low_PE_044 | metagenome-assembled genome bin NHCFR05603 | reverse complement strand
AAGGGCTGCCACGCCGCCGGGAACAGCAGGGTGAGCCAGAAGAAGGGGCTGCCCGCCAGATAGAAGGAATAGCTGTTCCAGAAATCGCTGCCGAGGTCCGTGGCCCAGCTGAAGGTGCCGCCGCCGGACTTTATGAACTCATTTGCATAGTAATAGAAGGGGATCTGCTGGCTGTTGAAGTCGCCGGCGTAGAGGAAAATGCCCTCGTCCACGATATAAAAAGGCAAAAACACCAGCGCCGCCGCCAGGGCGCACAGGCCGAAGGTGAGCCAGTATTTGTTCTGTGGTTTTGCAAGGGGCTGCATGCCGTTCCTTCCCTTCCCGTTTTGAAAAATCCCGCCCCGCAAAGGGCAAAATGTGCTATGATGATACTACACTGTGTTTGTGATGAAATCGTGGCAGGACCTGCCCCCAAGGAGGCGTTTTTCGATGAAGACCTACCCGTTCAACGCACTGGTGAGCCGGATGAAGTTCATCCGCCGCTGGAGCCTTATGCACTCTGCCCGGCCGGAGACCCTCAGCGAGCACACCGCCGAGACGGCCATTCTGGCCCACACCCTCTGCCTCATCGCCAAAGAGGTCACCGGCACCCCGGTGCGCCCGGAGACGGTGGCGGTGGCGGCGCTCTACCACGACGCGCCGGAGATCATGACCGGGGACATGCCCACCCCGGTGAAGTACAAAAACGAGCGGCTGCGCTCGGCCTACAAGGCGCTGGAGGAAGAGAGCGCCAGCCAGATGGCCGGCCTGCTGCCCCCGGCGCTGCGGGCCGAGATGACCGGCTACCTCACCGGGCGCTGCCTTTCCGACGCGGAAAAGCGCATTCTCAAGGCGGCGGACCGTCTTAGCGCGCTCATCAAGTGCACCGAGGAGGTGCAGGCGGGCAACCGGGAATTTTCCTCGGCGCTGGCCCAGCAGCGGGCCGCCCTCACCGCCATGCACTGCCCGGAGGCGGATTATTTCCTTGAGCACATGCTGCCCTGCTACGCCCAGAATCTGGACGAACTCACCCGCGCCGAGACCGACTGATTTTTACAGATTGCCCGCGGCGTAGACCTTGTCGATGAGCTTGTCCACGTCGGGGAAGTGCTGCAACTCGCAGCAGGCCCGGCGCAGGGCCGCGGCCCCTTTCAGGCCTCTCATATAATAAAGGGCCTGGCTGCGGGCCTGGGGCATGGCCGCCCACTCGCCCTTTTCCTCGCACATCTCGTAAATTTGCCGGCGCATGGCCGCCATGCGGTCGGAAAGGCCCGGGCGGGCGGGCAGCGGCTCGCCTGCCAGGGCGGCTTTTATTTCGGCAAAGAGCCAGGGGTCGCCCAGGGCCGCCCGGCCCACCATCACCCCGTCGCAGCCGGTGTCCTTCACCATGGCCAGCGCGTCGGCGGCGCTGCAGATGTCCCCGTTGCCGATCACCGGCACCTTCACCGCCGCCTTCACCGCGGCGATGACGGCCCGGTCCAGCGTGCCGGGGGCGTACATCTGCTCCCGGGTGCGGCCGTGGACGGCGATGGCCGCCGCCCCCGCCGCCTCGCAGGCTTTTGCCACCTCCACGGCGGTGATATGCTCCGAGTCCCAGCCGGCGCGCAGCTTCACCGTCACCGGGTGGCCGCCGCTGTTTTTCACCACCGCCTCGGTCACCCGGCCGCAGAGGTCCGGGTCCAGCATGAGGCGGCTGCCCGCGCCGGAAGAGGTGATCTTGGGCGCGGGGCAGCCCATGTTGATGTCGATGAAATCAAACTCGTATTTCTGGATGAGCCCGGCGGCCTCGCCCATGGTCTCGGGCTCCGCGCCGAACAGCTGCACCCCATAGGGGGCCTCGCCCCCGCCGCCCGCGATGAGCCGGGCGCTTTTTTTATCCCCGAAGGTGAGGGCCTTGGCGCTGACCATCTCGCTGATGGTATAGGCTGCGCCGTGGCGGGCGGCCATGGCGCGGCAGGCGGTATCGGTGAAACCGGCCATGGGGGCGAGCGCCGCTCCCGGGCCGATGAAAAGGGAACCAAACTGCATAGAGTACCTCGCTGTGTGCAAACTTGCTTTCTATTGTATCACAAACCGCCGGTTTGTGGTATACTTGAAGCGACCATATTACCCATTTCAGGAGGGTCCTTTTCCATGAAACTGCTGGTTCTGGACGGCAACAGCATTGCCAACCGCGCCTTTTACGGTATCAAGCTGCTCACCACAAAAGATGGGCGCTACACCAACGCCATATACGGCTTTATGAACATTCTGCTGAACCTTCTGCGGGAGCACGACCCCGACGAGGTGGCGGTGGCCTTTGACCTGAAGGCCCCCACCTTCCGCCACAAAATGTTCGACGGCTACAAGGCCACCCGCCACGGCATGCCCCAGGAACTGGCGGCTCAAATGCCGGTGCTGAAAGAGCTGCTGGCGGACCTGGGCTTTGCCATGGTCAGCCTGGAGGGCTACGAAGCGGACGATTTGCTGGGCACCCTTTCCGCCGCCGCGGCGGCCCGGGGCGACGACTGCCTCATCGCCACCGGAGACCGGGACAGCCTGCAGCTGGTGAACGAGCACGTGACGGTGCTGCTGGCCGCCACCCGGATGGGCCGCAGCGAGACGGTGGTGATGGACGAGGCCGCCGTGGAGGAAAAATACGGTGTGAAGCCCAAGCAGCTCATCGAGGTGAAGAGCCTGATGGGCGACACTTCCGACAACATCCCCGGCGTGCCCGGCGTGGGCGAAAAGACCGCCCTGGAGCTCATCCAGCGCTTTGCCAGCCTCGACGGAGTGTACGAGCACATCGACGACAAGGCCGTGAAGCCCGGCGTGCGGGCAAAGCTGGCCGCAAACGAGGCCAGCGCCCGGATGAGCCGGGAACTGGCAGAAATCTGCTGCACCGCCCCCATCCCCACCGAAGCGGGCGCCTACAAGCGCACCGCCGGCAAACCGGCGGAAGCGGCAGCCCTGCTGGCGGAATTGGAAATGCACTCCATGGCTGAGCGGCTGGGCCTGGACCAGGCTGCCGCCGCCCCCGCCGCCGCGCAGGACCTGCCGGAAGTTTCGCCCGCTCCCCTGCCCGCCGCCCTTTCCGGGCGGGTGTGCATGGCGAAAGCCGAGGCCGGCTGGTTCGCCGTGCAGGGCGGCAATGTCTGGACGGTGGAGGACGACGCCCTGCCCGCTCTGCTGGAGAGCGAAGCGGAGCTTTGGGTGTTCGACGCAAAGCCCCTGTACCACATCGCCCTGGACGCGGGCGGTGAGGGAAAAGCCGTCCACTTTGACGCAAAGCTGGCGGCCTATCTTCTGAACCCGGCGGCCAGCGATTATCAGGCGCAGCAGCTGGAGGCGGAGTATGCCCCCGCCCCCCGCTTTGTGTGCGCGGAACTGCCCGCCGCCGGCGCGCTGGAAGGCCTTTACGACGCGCTGGCCGCCAAGGTGGACGAACAGGGCATGACGCAGCTTTTGCAGGACATCGAACTGCCCCTGGCCCGGGTGCTGGCGGACATGGAGCGGATCGGCATGCCGGTGGACAAAGAGGGTCTGGAAGCCTTCGGCACCCTGCTGAAAGCGGAACTGGACAAGACCCTCGCCTCCATCTATGAGGCGGTGGGCTACACCTTCAACCTGAACAGCCCCAAGCAGCTGGCCCAAGCCCTGTTTGAGAAGATGGGCCTGCCGCCCCGCAAAAAGACCAAGAGCGGCTATTCCACCGACGCGGAGACCCTGGAGAGCCTGCGCAGCTACAGCCCGGTGGTGGAGGACATCCTGCAGTACCGCACCTACCAGAAGCTGAACAGCACCTATGTGGAAGGGCTGCTCAAGGTCATCGGGCCGGACGGCCGGATGCACTCCACCTTCAACCAGACCGAGGCCCGCACCGGGCGGCTTTCCTCCAGCGAGCCGAATCTGCAGAACATCCCCATCCGCACAAAGCTGGGCAGCCGCTTGCGCCAGTTCTTCATCGCCGGCGATGGCTGCAAGCTGGTGGACGCGGACTACAGCCAGATCGAGCTGCGCATTCTGGCCCACATCTCCGGCGACGAGACGATGAAAAACGCCTTCCTCACCGGGCAGGACATCCACCGCAGCACCGCCGCCAAAATCTACGGCCTGCCGCTTGAAATGGTCACTCCCCAGCTGCGCTCTTCCGCCAAGGCGGTGAACTTCGGTATCGTCTACGGCATTGGGGCCTTCAGCCTGGCGCGGGACATCGGCGTGACCGTGAAGGAAGCGGACGACTTCATCAAAAACTACCTGGCCACCTTCCCCGGCGTAAAGGAGTATATGGATTCCACCATCTCCGCCGGGCGGGAGAACGGCTATGTGACCACCCTCTTCGGCCGCCGGCGGGCTTTGCCGGAACTTGCCAGCAAAAACTTCAACCTGCGCTCGCTGGGCGAGCGGATGGCCATGAACACCCCCATCCAGGGCACCGCCGCCGACGTCATCAAGCTGGCGATGGTGCGGGTGTGGCGCCGCCTGCGGGAAGAGGGCCTTGCGGCCCGGCTCATTTTGCAGGTGCACGACGAGCTCATCGTGGAGGCCCCCGCCGCCGAGGTGCGGCAGGTCAGCCGTATCCTGAAAGAAGAGATGGAGGGCGCGGTGAACTTCACCGTTCCCCTCACCGCCGACGTGAACAGCGGCGACACCTGGCTGGAGGCCCACTGATATGGAACTTTCCGTGCGCCCCATGGCCGCTGCCGACGCTTCCCGCTGCGCCGCCATCGCTGCCGCCGCCCCCGAACCCTGGAGCGAAAGCCAGCTTTTGAGCGAACTGGAAAGCCCCGCCGCCCGGCTGTTCGTGGCCGAAGGCGACGGGGGCGTTCTGGGCTTTGCCGTCTTTCAGTTGGCAGCGGGCGAGGCCAACCTCTATGCCCTCAATGTGGACCCCGCCGCCCGCCGCAAAGGCGTGGGCGCGGCGCTGCTGGCAGGGGCGCTGGAGGCCCTCAAAGCCGAGGGCGCCGGCCAGTGTTTTCTGGAGGTGCGGGCGGCCAACGCCCCCGCCCTCGCCCTCTACCGGCGGCTGGGCTTTTCCTCCGCCGGGGTGCGCCGGGGCTTTTACCGCGACCCGCCCGATGACGCGGTGGTGATGACCCTGACCCTGTAAGGTCGATTTTTGTATATCGATTGGAGTTTTATACGATATGTATATTTTAGGAATCGAGAGCACCTGCGACGAGACCGCCGCCGCGGTGGTGGAGGACGGGCGAAAGCTCGTCAGCAACGTGGTGGCCACCAGCGTGGCGGAACAGGCGCTTTACGGCGGCGTTGTGCCGGAAATTGCCAGCCGCCGCCACATCGAGTACATCAGCGCCACGGTGCAGGCCGCGCTGGACGAGGCAAAGCTGACCCCCGCGGACCTGGACGGCATTGCCGTCTCCTTTGCGCCGGGGCTCATCGGCGCGGTGCTGGTGGGGGTAAACTTCGCCAAGGGCCTTTCCTATGCGGCTCAAAAGCCCCTCATCCCGGTGCACCATCTGCGGGGGCACATCGCGGCCCTCTACCTCACCCACCCGGATCTGGAACCGCCCTTTTTGTGCCTTGTGGCCAGCGGCGGCCACAGCCACATCGTGCAGGTGCTGGATTACACCCATTACCATGTGCTGGGCCGCACGGTGGACGACGCGGCGGGCGAGGCCTTTGACAAGGTGGCCCGCACCTTAGGGCTGGGCTACCCCGGCGGCCCGGCCATCAGCAAGGCAGCCCGAAACGGCAATGCCAATGCCTATAAACTGCCGGTGCCCCATGTGGACGGGCCTTACAACGTGAGTTTTTCGGGCTTGAAAACGGCGGTGCTGAACGCGGTGAACCAGGCCCAGATGAAAGGCGAAACGGTGAACGTGGCGGACATGGCCGCCAGCTTCGAGCGGCGTATCGACGAGATCCTGGCGGAAAAGCTGCTGGCGGCCGCCCAGGACACCGGCGCTTCTTCCATCGCGCTGGCGGGCGGCGTTGCGGCCAACAGCCTCTTGCGCTGCCTGGTGAACGAGGGCGCGCAGAAGCTGGGCGCCAGACTGTTTTTGCCGGAAATGAAGTTCTGCGGCGACAACGGGGCCATGGTGGCCGCCCAGGGGTTCTATGAACTCAGCGCGGGCAACGTGGCGGGCCTTGACCTGAACGGTCTGGCCACCCTTCCCATCGACTACAACAGCCCGGCGTAATGCCGGGTTGCTTTTCCATCGGGCAGAAAGGAGGAGCGCGAAATGGAACAGACCACCCTGTTCGACCGCCCGCAGGACCGGCCGCTGGCCAGCCGCATGCGCCCGCGGGATCTGGACGAATTTGCCGGCCAGCAGCACCTGCTGGGCGAGGGCAAGGTGCTGCGGCGGCTCATCGAGAGCGACCGGGTGAACAGCATGATCTTCTGGGGCCCGCCGGGAGTGGGCAAAACCACCCTGGCCCAGATCATTGCCCGGCGCACCAAGGCGGAGTTTGTGAACTTCAGCGCCGTGACCAGCGGCGTGAAGGAGATCAAAGCGGTCATGCAGGACGCGGAAGCCCGCCTGCGGCTGGGCCAGCGCACCATCCTGTTTGTGGACGAAATCCACCGCTTCAACAAGGCCCAGCAGGACGCCTTTCTCCCCTTTGTGGAAAAGGGCAGTATCGTGCTCATCGGGGCCACCACCGAGAACCCCAGCTTTGAAATAAACGCGGCGCTTTTGAGCCGGTGCAAGGTGTTCGTCTTAAAGGCCCTCACCCCCGAGGATTTGACGGGGCTTTTGCGCCGGGCTCTCACCGACCCCCGGGGCTTTGGGGACAAGACCATTGAGATGGAGCCGGAGGCCTTGGAGCTCATCGCCAACTTTGCCAACGGCGACGCGCGCACCGCCCTGAACACGCTGGAGATGGCGGTGCTGAACGCCGAGGAACAGGGCGGAAAGCTGGTGGTGGACCGGCAGCTGCTGGAACAGTGCACCAGCAAAAAAAGCCTGCTCTACGACAAAAAGGGCGAGGAACACTATAACCTCATCAGCGCGCTGCACAAATCCATGCGCAACTCCGACCCGGACGCGGCGGTCTATTGGCTGGCCCGCATGCTGGAAGCGGGCGAGGACCCGCTCTATGTGGCGCGGCGGCTCATCCGCTTTGCCAGCGAGGACATCGGCCTTGCGGACAGCCGGGCGCTGGAGATCGCGGTGGCGGCCTATCAGGCCTGCCACTTCAACGGCATGCCGGAATGCAGCGTGAATCTGGCCCACGCGGTCATCTACCTCTCGCTGGCCCCCCGCTCCAACGCGGCCTACCGCGCCTATGAGGCGGCGAAGGCGGACGCGGAAAAAATGCTGGACGAGCCGGTGCCGCTGGCCATCCGCAACGCGCCCACCCGGCTGATGAAGGAGCTGGACTACGGCAAGGGCTACGTCTACGCCCACGACACCGAAGAGAAGGTGGCGGACCTGGAATGCCTGCCTGAAAACCTCAAAGGCCGCCGCTACTATCTGCCCACCGACCAGGGCAGCGAGGCCCGTGCCGCCGAGAATCTGGCCCGGGTGATGGCCCGCAAGGCGGAACTGAAACGCCGGCGGGAGGAAGAAAACTGAGAAAAAGAGCCGTGCGGGGCAAACAAGCCCGCACGGCTCTTTTGGTTTTTATGCCTGCCTGCGGCCCGCCACCGCGGCCAGCAGGTTCAGCGACAGAGTGACGGCACAGAAAAACACCACCACCGCCAGCAGCGGGCCGATGGTGTCCATCAGGGCGGACCAGTCTCCTTCCCGCACCTGAGTGAAGATATCGGCAAACTGCACCGCAAGAGCGGCCAGGGCCAGCCCCAGGCTGAAAATGCAGCCCGCCGGGGTGCACCGCCGCCGGGCCAGCTGCACCAGAGGCACGCTCCAGGCCCCCAGCCCCAACAGCAGGCTTGCCACCGAGGCGGCCGCGACCGGGCCGTTCACCGCCAGCACCCACACCAGAAACACCGCCACAGCGGCAAAGACTCCCAAACTGGCGGCGCACGCCCACCAAAGCGCCCTTTGCCCGGCGCTGCGGCTCTGGCGTGCCAGTGCCAGCGTCCGGGCCGCCGCCTCCTCCGCTTCCGGCAGGGGCTGCGGCTGACGGCGGGCGGTCATCAGTTCGGCAAGGCTCACCTCCAGCGCCGCCGCCAGCGGTTCCAGCGTGGCCAGGTCCGGCAGGCCCACGCCCCGCTCCCAGCGGCTCACCGCCTTGTCGGTGAGGTGCAGCCGCGCGGCCAGCTGGGCCTGGGTCAGCCCCAGCTCCCTGCGCCGCCCGGCGATGAAATCTCCCAGCGTTTTTGCGTCCATTCTCTTCGCCTCCCGGCTTTATCCTATCGCACGCCGGCCTCCCCGGTCAACCGACGCTTCGTTTAGCGGGGCTGTGCACCCCGGCTCTCTGACAAGTTTTTATACAAAACGATAAAATCATCCGTTTTTCAACCTGCCGTAAAT
>NHCFR05603__coassemble_1788_pt1 | contig 8458 bp, 7 predicted proteins | sample NHCFR05603__metabat2_low_PE_044 | metagenome-assembled genome bin NHCFR05603 | reverse complement strand
ACGACCTGGGAAAATAGGTAGGTGCCGGCTTTCTCTTTGCCCATTTTCAGGGCCCCTGCCGTTTGGCAAGGGCCCTTTTCTTTTTCTCCCTGCCGGGCTTTTGCCCCTGACGCAAAAAAAGCGGGACCTTGCGGCCCCGGAAAACAAGGAACGGGCGCTTCCCCCAAAACCGGCGCGGCAGGGGAAACGCCCGTTTTTCTTTTAAAAACCGCTCACGGACGGCAGAGAAGCCGCACGCTGAAGCCCATCTCTTTCAGTTTTTCCGCCAGATGGGGGCCGTTGCTGTCGGTGCCTTCCATGTAGCCCGCATAGTGATAGGGCACCACCACGCCGGGCTTGTGGTCCATGGCGGCCAGCTGGTCCGGCACCTGGTCCATGTAGTGCAGCATGTTATAGAGCCCGTCACAGGGCACGAACAGCACGTCACAGGCCACATCGGCCAGCACGTCGGTGTCTCCCGCCACATAATAGGAAAAGCCGCCCATCTCCAGAAGCGCGCCGAAGCCGAAGCCCAGAGGATGGTTGCTGTTTTCCGCGGCCAAAGGCGTGAGCACCACACCGCATTCAAACACCAGGTCCGGGGCCGCGGGAGTCATCAGGCTGATGTAAGCCGGGTTCACCCCCATTTCGCCCGTGAGCCAGTCGGCCACCGGCGCGGTCACGGCAAAGCAGGTGTCCGGGCCCGCCGCGCGGCGCAGGTCATCGGGAGAGAAATGGTCGGAATGGCTGTGGGTCACCACGATCAGGTCGGCGTCGTGGGGGGCTTTCTCCAACTGGAAGGGGTCCACATACACCACCGGGCCGCCCGGCACGCGAAAGCGCACCATGCCGTGGCGCACAAGATCCACACAGTCGAGGGCATCCATCATAAAAACTCCTTTCGGGGCGGTTGGCCTTGTAAGACGGCCGATTTTGGATTATAATAAAACAGTATCCACCCTTCGCCGCGTTTTGCGGCGGCGGGCGTTCCGCTTGACTTTATTGTAACACGGCGCGCGGGTTTGTCAAAGCCCACCGCCTTACGGAGGAAAACTATGAAGCGCAAAAACCGTTTTCTGGCGCTGGCGCTTGCCATGGTGCTGGCGCTGAGCCTGCTGCCCGGTTGCGGCGGCAGCGAGGAAGAACCCGAGGCCACCACCAAAAACGAAGCGCAGCTTGGCGGCAGCATCACCTGGCCGGAGGAAGGGCTGGACACATCCGCCACTCTGGCGTCCGCCATTGTGGGCGACACCCTCTATATGGTGTTCAACGGCGTGCAGGCCCGCACCAGCGGCTACTTCACCCCCGCCGGTGACACCATCACCATCACCAGCAGCGCCACCACCACCAGCGAGACCCGCTTTGCCTACCGTGTGACCCTCTGGAAAGAGACCTACGGCGGCCGCGAATATGTGGACGGCGGCACCATGTACTTCACTGCCGACGGCGAGTGCCGCACCGGCACCTTCACCGGCCTGGAGGCGGGCGCCCGCTATAAAATCGGCCTCGCCTATGACGGCGGCAGCCACTATATGAGCGGCGGGCTGACCATTGCCGGCCTGGCCCAGGCGGACGCCCTGGAGGACGAGGACACTTCGGCGGCGTAACCCCCACAAAAAGCGAGCGGCCCGGAGCCCTGCACTGCGCAGGCTCCGGGCCGTTTTTTAGTGTGCTTACTCCATGCCGGTGATGTCCCGCACCACCTTGCCCGCCAGGATGAGCCCTGCCGCGCCGGGCACAAAGCTCACGCTCCCGGGCGTCTGGCGGCGGGGCGCGCCGCCGCGCTGAGGCCCGGGCCCCTCTTCCGCCGGCGGGACGGCGGGTGCAAGGGGCGCTTCGGGCGAGTAGACCACCGGGATGTTCTTGAGGCCCCGGGCACGGCACTCCCGCCGCATGACCCGGGCCAGGGGGCAGCCTTCGGTCTTTTCCAGCACCGAAAGGCGCAGCAGCTCCGGGTGCAGTTTGTTGCCGGTGCCCATGCAGCTGATCACCGGCACGCCCGCCGCCTTGGCCCGGGCGATGATCTCCAGCTTGGCGGTCACGGTGTCCACCGCGTCCACCACATAGTCCGCGCCCTCCAGGGGCACCTGGTCCGCCGTTTCGGGGGTGTAGAACAGCTCTTTTTCCACCACACGGCAGGCGGGGTTGATGGCCAGCACCCGCTGCGCCGCCGCCCGGGTCTTGGGCTGGCCCACCGTGGTGGTGAGGGCGATGATCTGACGGTTCAGGTTGCTTTCGGCCACCCGGTCGTCGTCCACCAGGGTCAGCGCACCCACGCCCGCACGGGCCAGCGCTTCGGCCACATAGCCGCCCACGCCCCCCAGGCCGAACAGCACCACATGGGCGCGGCGAAGTTTTTCCACTCCCGCCTCGCCCAGCAGCATGGCGGTGCGGCTCTCAAAGGCAGTGGACATATAAAAGGCCTCCTTGTTCCGAAAGAGTGAAACGCCGTGCGCGAAGTTTCGCGCACGGCGCTTTGTTATTTTGCGCTCAGCGCTGGAAGGTGATGGCCAGCGCGGTGTCCCACTTCTGGCCGGGGGCCAGCGCCGCGGCACAGGGCTTGTCGGCCCAGTCGCCGGAGGCGTCCGCTTTGTCCTGCAGGCTGCACCAGGGCTCCACGCACAGGAAGTGGAGCTTGGGATCGCCCACGGCGCTCCAGATCAGGGTGTAGGGATAGCCCTCGATGTCAAAGCTGATACGGCGGCCGGTGTCCTTTTCCACCAGGCACAGGGTCTTGGCGGAAAGGCTGCCCATGCAGATGGAGTCGTTGTCGAACATGCGGTCGTCCATGGGGATGACCTGGCTGTTTTCCATCATCGGATGGGTGCCGCCGGTGAGGAAGCCCGCCTCCACATCCTGCACGATGGGGGTCTGAGGCGTGTCAAAACGCAGCTCGTAGTCGGCGGTGGTGTGCTTGTCGTCAAAGGGCAGGTTGAAGCCCGGGTGGTAGCCGATGCCAAAGCGCAGCTCCTTCGCGCCGGTGTTGGTCACCGCCAGGGTGTGGCGCAGGGTGCGGCCCTCCAGGGCGTAGGTGCTCTCCAGCACAAAGTCAAAGGGGAACAGCGCCAGGGTCTCGGCGCTGCTGGTCAGGCGGAAGCGCAGCGCCGTGCCGTCGCAGCCCAAAAACTCATGTTCCAGGTCCCGGGCAAAGCCGTGCTGGCCGCCGGCGTACTGTTTGCCCTCCACCGTGAAGCTGCCGTTCACCAGCTTGCCGCAATAGGGGAAGAGGATGGGTGCGCGCCGGGGCCACACCGCCGGGTCGCCCTGCCAGAGCATTTCGGCGCCGGACGCCTTGTCCACCACGCTGGCCAGCTCTGCGCCGAGGCTGTCCACTTCCACGCGCAAAAATTCATTTTCCACTGTGTATCGCATTTTCTTCGGCTCCTTTCAATGGGAAGGCTTCGCTGCAATCAGTATAATACACTTTGCCCCAAAAGCCAAGAGGAACGGCCCGCGCCGCCGGTGAATAAGGTGGGTCAGCCGCCCTTCCATCTTAGAAGAAAAGGAGTATCTGCCTATGTGCAACGGAACTCTGCGGGTGCAGACCTACGCGGCGCGTGAAAGCGCGCCGGTGGGCAATGTGCGCATCCGCCTGCGCAGCGCCGACGACCAGCTGGCGCAGGAAATGGTATTTTACACGGACGACGGGGGCGTGGCCCCGGATCTGGAACTGCCCGCGCCCCCGGCCTCTCTCTCGCTGGACGAAAACGCCACCCAGCGGCCCTACAGCGTGTGGGATTTGACGGCGGACAAGGAAGGCTATCAGACGCTGACGCTGGAGGGCCTGCAGGTGTTTGCGGGGCAGGTGGCGCTGGCGGAACTGGAACTGCGCCCCATGCAGCGTCTGGGCGCGCCCGCCCCCCTGCCGGACAGCTTTGACGTGCCGCCTCACCAGCTCTACAGCCCCGGCAGCGGGACGCCCAGCAGCGCGCCGGTGCAGCTGTGCGAGCCGCGGGTGCTCACGGTACCCATCATCCCCGAGACCATCACCGTTCATCTGGGCAAACCGGCGGCCAGCGCCCAGAACGTGACGGTGAGCTTCCGCAAGTACATCGCCAACGTGGCCTCCAGCGAGGTCTATCCCACCTGGCCTGAGCAGGCCCTGCGGGCCAACATCCACGCCCAGATCAGCCTGGCGCTGAACCGTATCTTCACCGAGTGGTACCCCAGCAAGGGCTACAACTTCAACATCACGAACTCCACCAGCTACGACCAGTATTACGTCCACGGACGGAACATCTTTGAGCCGATGGAGCGGATCACCGACGACATCTTCAACACCTATGTGCGCCGCGAAGCCACCATCGAACCCTACTACACCGAATACTGCGACGGCAAGACCGTCAGCTGCCCGGGCATGAAGCAGTGGGGCACCGTGGACCGGGCGAACGAGGGCAAAAACGCCCTGCAGATCCTGCGCTATTACTACGGGAACGACATCGAGATCGTGCGCACCAACAACATCCAGGGCATTCCCCAGAGCTATCCCGGCACAGCCCTGCGCCGGGGCGATTCCGGCGAGGATGTGCGTATCATCCAGCGCCAGCTCACCCGCATTGCCAAGAACTACCCCGCCTTTGGCAAGCCCGGCACCGACGGCGTGTTCGGCGCGGCCACCGAGGCGTCGGTGAAGGCGTTCCAGAAGCACTTCAACCTCACCGCCGACGGCGTGGTGGGCCGTTCCACCTGGTACAAGATCAGCTATATCTATGTGAGCGTGAAGAAGCTGGCGGAGCTGACCAGCGAGGGCGAGGAGCCCACCGGCAGCCAGGACACCATCACCGGCAGCGGCTATCCCGGCACGCCTCTGCGCCGGGGCGACCGGGGCACCAGCGTGGAGCAGGTGCAGTTCTGGCTGCAGCAGCTGGCGGAGTTTGACCCGAACCTTCGCAGCCTTTCGGTGGACGGCATTTTCGGCTCCGGCACCGAGGCGGCGGTCAGGGCCTTCCAGGAGGAGAACGGCCTTGCGGCCGACGGCGTGGTGGGCCGCATGACCTGGGACTCCATCTGGAGCCAGTACCAGAGTCTGCAGAGCGACATCAACCAGTCCACCAACGGCTATCCCGGCAGCCCCCTGCGTCGGGGCGACCGGGGCGACGCGGTGCGCAAGGTGCAGTTCTGGCTGCGCATTGCCGCCACCAACTACTCCTCCATCCCAAGTCCGGCGGTGGACGGGATCTTCGGCTCGGGCACCGAGGCCGCGGTGAAGGCGTTCCAGCGGGAGTTCGGCCTCACCGCCGACGGTGTGGTGGGTTCTGCCACCTGGCAGAAGCTCTACGAGATCTACGCCGACGTGACCAATCAGCTGCTGGCGCCCAACCAGCGCCCCGGCGTTTATCCCGGCAGCCCTCTGCGGCTGGGCAGCACCGGGCGTGCCGTGCGGGAGGCGCAGTTCTATCTTGTGCTGATGAGCGCCTATTACTCCTCCATCCCCCGGATCAACATCGACGGCGAGTTCGGCCCCGCCACCGAAACGGCGGTGAAAGCTTTCCAGAAGCTGTTCGGCCTCACCCAGGACGGGGTCATCGGCCCCGCCACCTGGGAGAAGCTCTATCAGCAGAGCCAGACGCTGCGCACCCGCGACGGGCTGGTCCATGCCTACCGCCTGCTGCCCTGGCCGGGCTTCGCGCTGGCCCAGGGGGCCATGAGCAGCGACGTGGCCTGGCTGCAGTTCCTGCTGGAATACATCGGCTATTTCTACGATCAGGTCCAGTCGCCCGGCGGGATCGACGGCGTGTTCGGCTCCAAGACCAGGGATTCGCTGGAGAGCTTCCAGCGCGAGTTCAGCCTGCCGGTCACCGGCACAGCGGACGAGATCAGCTGGAACGCCCTCACCGCCACCTTCTTCAGCCTGACGGCGGCGGGCAGCGAGCAGATCGCGGAAGCCGCCGGCCCGGAATATCCCGGCTATGTGATGAAGCTGGGCAGCGCGGGCGACGCGGTCATGCAGCTGCAGCTGCTGATGAACGAGGTGGCGGTGCTCTACTGCGCGGCGGACTTCGTGCCGGTGGACGGCGTGTTCGGCGCTTCCACCGAGCAGGCGGTGCGCCTGTTCCAGGAGGGCCTGGGCCTTCCGGTCACCGGGGTGGTGGACGAGGAGACCTGGCAGCGTATCTACGAGCAGCTCAACCCGCCCATCCCCGCGTCCTGCACAAACTGCGCCCGATAACGAAAGGAGAGAATCAGCATGCCCAAAGTATTCGTCTATGACTCTTTTGAAAACCGCATGATGACCTACAACCTCAACGAGAGCGATTCCATGCCCTTCTCCACCGGCACCACCCTGCGGGTGCGGGAGTTCCGGGGCAGCTCCTCCAGCCCCACCCTGTGGACCACCACCGCCGCCATGGAGGCCTGGAACCTCACCCGCCGCAGCTACGGCAAGGGGATCCATGTGGGCTATGCCTTCAAGCGTATCTGGGAGGGCGGCCACGGCACCGCCAGCCAGCACTACGCCGGCGTGGCCTTCGACGTGGGCCAGGGCCAGGGTTCTTCCGCCCGCAACGCCATCTGGCGGGCGGCCAAGAACACCGGCGCCTGGGGCTATGTGGAGCCCCAGAGCATGACCCCCACCTGGGTCCACTTCGACCGCCGCTACGGCAAGCCCGCCTGCTCCGGCACCACCTCCGGCTACCCCACCCTGCGCCGGGGCGCCGTGAGCACCTATGTGCTGGTGCTGCAGGACGCGCTGAACGCCCTGGGCTACTCCACCCGCACGCTGGACGGCAAGTTCGGCCCCAACACCGAAAACGCCCTGCGGGGGTTCCAGCGCTCGGTGGGCCTGTCGGTGGACGGGATCTGCGGCTGCAACACCTGGAAAAAGCTCACCGCCGCCGTGGTGGGCATTGGGCGCACCCGCACCGTCATCGACTGAGAAAAAAGGTCAAAAGCCCCCGGGGCAGCCGTCAGGCCGCCCCGGGGGCTTTTTGCGGTTCCCCTTTCAGACGTTGAAAACGTATTTATCCAGGCGCTCAAAGGCTTCCTGCACCCGGGAGAAGGGCAGGGCCAGATTGATCCGCAGGTGGCAGGGGCCGTGGAAGGCCCGGCCGTCCTGCAGCGCCACGCCCACATCCCAGCAGGCTTTTTCCACCTCGTCGATGGTCTTGCCGTGGGTTTTGCACCATTCGGTGCAGTCCGCGAACAGCATGTAGGTGCCCTGGGGCCGGGCGGCCGCCACTCCCGGGAAATGGTCTTTGATGTAGCCGCAGGCGTAGTCTACGTTCGCGGTCAGCACCCGGCGCAGCTGCTCCAGCCATTCCTGGCCCTCGGGCCGGTAGGCGGCGATGAGCGCGTGCATGCTCAGCACGTTCATCTCGTTGTAGTGGCTCAGGCTGGATTCCTTCTCCACCCGGTCCCGCAGGCGCTTGTTGTAGATGATGTGATAGCTGCCCACCAGGCCCGCCAGGTTGAAGGTTTTGCTGGGGGCGTACAGCGCCACCGTGTTCTGCCGCGCCCACTGGCTCACCGACTGGGTGGGAATGTGTTTGCCGCCCTCCAAAATGATGTCGCTCCAGATCTCGTCGGAGACCACCGTCACGTCGTACTTTTCAAACAGGGCCATGGCCCGCTCCAGCTCCCAGCGCTCCCACACCCGGCCGCAGGGATTGTGGGGCGAGCAGAAAACGGCGGCGTGGATGTTCTGGGTGCGCAGCTTTTCCTCCATGTCCTCAAAGTCCATGCGCCACACGCCGGCCTCGTCCCGGGTCATGGGGCTGAGCACGATGTCGTATCCGTTGTTGGAGAGGGCCGAGGTAAAGCCCACATAGGTGGGGGAGTGGAGCAGCACCTTGCCGCCCCGGGAGCAGATCACGTTCAGCGCGCTGACCACGCCGCCCAGCACACCGTTCTCGTAGCCAATGCACTCCCGGGTCAGGCCGGTCACGCCGTTGCGCTGCTGCTGCCAGTTGATGATGGAACTGAAGTAGTCGTCGGAAGGATCAAAGTAGCCGTAAAGAGGGTGGCTTGCCCGCTGGGCAAGGGCCTGGGGCACCGTGGGCACGGTGGCAAAGTTCATGTCCGCCACCCACATGGGGATGGCGTCAAAGCCCTCCTTGGGCGCGGCGGGGGCGTGTCCTTTCCCGGAGCCCAGTTCGTCCACCGCAAGCGCGTCTTTGCCCCAGCGGTCGATGAGAGAAGTGAAATCGTACTGCATATTCCCTGACATCCTTTCGCAAAAGATGGTCTTTGCCTTATTTTACTCCATCCCGGCGGCGGCTTCAATGCTGCAGGCTCTCTTACGGTGCCCGGAGCGGCCGTCGGCGGGCGCTGCCGCCTCGGCCTTGCCGACCGCTGCGCCAAAAAGTTTTCGTTGCAGCCGCCAACGGTGGAGGGCGGGGAGGTGGCCTGCTCCAAGTCGCTTTCAGGGCAGCGTGGCCGGAACGGAAAGCGCGGCCCCTCTTGCGGTGCCCGGCGCGGCCATCGGCAGGCGCTGCCGCCTCGGCCTTGCCGACCGCTGCGCCAAAAAGTTTTCGTTGCAGCC
>NHCFR05603__coassemble_1734_pt1 | contig 8697 bp, 8 predicted proteins | sample NHCFR05603__metabat2_low_PE_044 | metagenome-assembled genome bin NHCFR05603 | reverse complement strand
GAGCGCCACCTTGCCAAGGTGGAGGTAGCGAGTTCGAGCCTCGTAAGCCGCTCCAAAAAACAGAACCGACGTTCTCCTCGGTTCTTATCTGGTGCCGTGGCCAAGTGGTAAGGCAAAGGTCTGCAAAACCTTCATTCACCGGTTCAAATCCGGTCGGCACCTCCAACTGCGCCGCAAACGTCAAGCACGTTTGCGGCGCTTTTTGTTGCCGCCGCAAACGCCCTGTGATATACTTAATCTTATCCAAGCGCCATTATCGAAGGGGGAACGAGTAACAATGGAACGTCGTGACAAAATAAATTATTATCTGGACCTTGCCGAAAGCGTCTCCCAGCGCGGCACCTGCATGCGCCGACACTATGGCGCTGTGATCGTGAAAAACGACGAGGTGATCTCCACTGGCTATGTGGGTGCGCCCCGGGGCCGCAAGAATTGCGACGATATGAAAGTCTGCATTCGTGAAAAGCTGAAGATCCCCCGCGGAGAGCGGTACGAACTCTGCCGCAGCGTCCATGCTGAGGCCAACGCCATCATTAGCGCCTCCCGGGACAAGATGTTGGGCAGCTCGCTGTATCTGGTGGGGATCGATATGTCGACCGGCGATTATGTGAAAGACGCCAGCAGCTGCTCCATGTGCAAGCGTATGATCATTAACGCGGGCATTGAAAAGGTGTACATTCGTGACACCCGGAACGACTACCGCATGGTGCTGGTGCAGGACTGGATCGACAACGATGAATCCCTTGAGGGCGTGTTCGGATACTGAGTGCGAAGGCGGTTTGAGTTTTGAAGGATAACAAGCTGAAAACGATTTTTGTGTGTTCCAACTGCGGTGAGAGCAGTCCCCGGTGGATGGGCCGGTGCCCCAGCTGCGGGGCGTGGAACACGATGGTGGAGGATGTGATGGTCCCGGAACCAAAGACTGCGGCCCGCAGTGCGGCGGCCCGGCCTTCCGGCGTTACCAGTATCACGGCGCGCCGCCTCTCGGAAGTGAGCACCACCGAGGAAAAAAGCCGCATTGTGACCGGGATCTCCGAACTGGACCGGGTGCTGGGCGGTGGTGTGGTACTGGGCAGCGTGGTGCTGCTGGGCGGCGAACCCGGCGCGGGCAAGTCCACTTTGCTGCTGCAGCTCTGCGGAGCCATCAGCGACCGCTGCCAGGTGCTCTATATCACCGGTGAGGAATCGGTGCGTCAGATCAAATTGCGCGCCGACCGCCTCCAGGTGCCTCAGCAGAACATCCACCTTGCCGCCGAGACCGACATTGACGATATTTGCGGTCTTATCGAGCAGACAAAGCCGGATCTGGTGGTCATCGACTCCATCCAGACCATGCATTGCAACGATGTGTCCAGTTCTGCGGGCAGTGTGTCCCAGGTGAAGGAGTGCTCGGCACGTCTTTTGACCGTTGCGAAAAACTGCGAGATCCCCACCTTTATCGTAGGCCACGTGAACAAGGACGGAGCCATCGCGGGCCCCAAGGTGATGGAGCACATCGTGGATACGGTGCTTTACTTTGAAGGAGACAAGACCCTGCCTTACCGGGTGCTGCGGGCGGCCAAAAACCGCTATGGCTCCACCAATGAGATCGGCATGTTTGACATGACAGGCCACGGCCTGACCGAGATCGAGAATCCCTCGCAGGTGCTGCTGGAAGGCCGTCCTTTGGGCACCAGCGGCAATTGCGTGGCCTGCACGATGGAGGGCACACGTCCCATCTTGAGCGAAGTGCAGGCGCTGGTGACCAAAAGCAGCTTCAATGTGCCGCGGCGCACTGCCAGCGGATTTGACTTCAACCGCGCCAATCTGCTGGTGGCTGTGCTGGAAAAGCGGGCAGGTTATTTCTTCGGCAGCCTGGACGTTTATCTCAATATTGTAGGCGGCCTGGAACTGGACGAAACGGCCTGCGATCTGGCGGTGTGCCTTGCGATGGTCTCGTCCATGCTGGATAAGCCCATCGATGACAAGACGGTGGCCATTGGGGAAGTGGGCCTTGGCGGGGAAGTGCGCAATGTGACCTTCCTGGAGCTGCGGCTTCGCGAAGCGCAGCGGATTGGCTTCACCAGGGCCATCGTTCCGCGCCACAGTTTGAAACAGCTGGATCCAAAGGATTTTGCAGACATTGAACTGGTGGGTGTGAGCTATCTTCGGGACGCGATACAGGCCATCAAATAAATTATACGAAGCACCGCTGCGCGCAGCGGTGCTTTTATATAATGGAATACATGTCACTGCAAAACGTTGTTGAGGCGCTGGAGGGCACAGCCTTGACAAATCTTATTGGGGAAGGTATACTGATTTCAATGGATGCAATTTCGCTAAATAAAAATTTAGCGAAATTGAGGGGAGGAGAAACGGAGCATCCACCGCCAGAATTCCATGAGCACCTACATTGACACCATGCACCCTGAACGCCATGCACCTTATGAAGACATCCCAAGGGACGTTCGGGATTTCTTGAATTATCTTGGAGCCATCCTTAACCGTTCGCCCCGCACGGTCAATGCGTATTACATTGATCTTCGCCTGTTCTTCAAATTCCTTCTGCGTGAGCGCGGTGCTGCGCCTGCAAACTGCGAATTTGACGACATCGACATCCGAGGCGTTGACACGGCCACCATTGGCAGTGTGACTCAGTCGGAGATCTATGAGTATCTGTATTTTCTGAAGAACGAACGTCGCAACGAACCGGCGGCCCGGGCGCGGAAACTTACCAGTATCAAAAGCTTTTACCGTTTTATGACCGTGAAATCCAATCGCCTTTCGGAAGATCCGGCCAAAGATATTTCCATTCCCAGCCTGAAAAAAGCACTGCCCAAATATCTTTCGTTGGAAGAAAGTATTGACTTGTTAAAAAATATACAAAGTGACTTTTACGAAAGAGATTTCTGCATTCTGACCCTGTTTTTGAACTGCGGAATGCGTCTGAGCGAACTGGTGGCCATCGACTTAAAGGACTTTCAGGAAGACACGGTACGTATCGTCGGCAAAGGCAACAAAGAGCGGCTGGTCTATTTGAACGCCGCATGCCTGGACGCTCTGCGGCACTATCGTGCGGCCCGTGCGGCACTGGGAAATCTGCAGGAGCCTCAGGCGCTTTTGGTATCCAAAAAGACAGGCAAACGGTTGAGCGCGCGGCGTGTGCAGCAGATCGTTGACCGGTGCCTTCAGACCGCCGGACTCTCCGGCAAGGGCTATTCGGCGCATAAGCTGCGCCACACTGCGGCGACTTTGATGTACCGCCACGGAAATGTGGACATGCTGGAGCTCAAGGAGATCTTGGGCCATGCTCATGTGTCCACTACGGAGATCTATACCCACATCAACACCGACAAACTGCGCAAGGCAGCCAAGTCCACTCCCCTGTCCAAAATCTCCTATATCGAGCCTGAGAAGCCTTCTTTGATGTCAGAAGAGACTGCCGAAGACCAGGGTCAGGAGAACTGACAGCCCGCAGATCAGCATGGAAACAAAGCAGATGGTCAAATAGCGATGGATCAGGCGACGGGAAGCTCCCCCAAGCCCGCTGTGGGTTTGCCCCAGGCAGCATTGCAAAAGGCTGCAAGATAAATGTAAAGCAGAAGAGCTTAACAATAATACAAAAAGACTTCCCAGCGTTTCAGGAAGCCAAAAAACCAGCGCCTGCAGCAAAAGACCTTTGGCGGGGCCGAGCTGCTGATACAAAAGTGCGGTGAAAACCCCTGCCCCGGCGCCCTTCAGCACCAGAGTGATGGGAATGAGGCCGAGACCGAGAACGCAAAAACCGGCGATGAGAATCAGAGTCAATTGGCAAAACAGGGATAAAAAGCTCACACTGAACACCATCGCCGCATTGCCGGTGGTTCTCAGGTTCAAGTCGATGGAAGCAAAATAGCGGGCATAGGTCAGCAGCGGCTCGCTGAGAAAGCGGCTGCTGAGAGAACCTGCCGCAAGGCCTGCCAGATAAAGGCCTCCCAGTACGCAGGCGGTGCGTATCATCCGGGCAGGTCTGACCTGAGCATGCCCCGGTCGGGCGGTCACGCTCAGGCCAAAGCCTTTGGCCCGGGCTTTTTCTTCCCGCAGGAGACTTTCGTCCAGGGCAGCGCGTTGTTGTTGTGCCCGGATAAATGCCGCCGGCTGCTGAACGGTGCTGCGCCGTTCATGGGACGCTGCGGCGGAAAGGCGGTCAATGGGCTCCGTGCGGGCCGTGACAGCGCGTGGCCCGTTTTTTTGCTGTATGGGAGTGCTGCTGTCTGCTGGTCGATACGTCCACATAGCTTGTACCTCTTTTTAACATTGATAGCATATGATATGCAGCTTTTCTTTTCTCTATGAAAAAGCGCTCCGCACTGCAGCGGAGCGCTTTTTTTATGTGGGGCGGCGGGTGCGCTTTCGCTCGGCAGCGAGAATGCCCAGGTATCCGCCAAAGCAGCCCGCAAGGATGTAGCAAACCAGCTTGATCCCGGCCATGGCAGTGAAATCGAACTGGCCGTTCAACAGTGCGGCAGCAAGATAAACCAAATAAAAGACAGTCCCTGTGCACAGGCCGCAGAACAGGCCATTCTTTTTGAAACTGCGCGCAAGGCTCATTCCGCAGACAAAACACCCGAGACAAACGGCGCAGGTGGCCATGGGAACGACGGACCAGGAAGGCAGCTGGGTTTTGGTGTAGAGCCAGCTGCACAAAAGAAGGACAAGAAGTGTCACGGCAAAGCCTGCAATGCCTGCGATCAGAATTTGTTTCAAAGGCTTGGAGCCGGCGTTTTGTCCGAAGCGCTGGCCTGATTTTTGCTGTTTTGGCATAAAAAAGCACCTCCCTGCACACTAAACAGTATGCAGGGAGGCGTCGTTTTAGTCCGATGGGATTTACTTCTGGGCAGGAGCTTCCATGTCCAGCTTGGTCACAGCCTGCACAGCGGCGCGGCGGAAGCGGATCTTAGTGCGGTCGCTGCCGGTCTCCAGCACGAAGGTGTCCTCTTTGAGGGCGATCACGCGGCCCACAATGCCGCCGATGGTGGTCACCTCATCGCCGATCTCCAGAGAATTGCGCATCTCGGCGTCCTTCTTCTGCTGCTTTTTCTGGGGACGGTACAGCAAAAAGTACATCACAGCAAACATGATCACCAGCATGGCGATCATGCTGATGTTGCTCATGGTGTTAGCGTCCATACTGCTCAGAAACTGAATGTTCATCGTTTTGTTTAACTCCTCTCGAAATCCGGGATCGTATTAAAATCAATTATAGCGGATACACGCGCATTTTGCAAGTGAAAACCCGATCAAATGCGGGTATCCAGCAGCGTAACATACCGGTCATGGAAGGTTTCAAAGGTGCCGGCGTCCAGTTCGGCGCGGATACGCTCCATGAGATGGTTGTAGAAATAAAGGTTGTGCATGACGGCCAGACGCATGCCCAGCATTTCGTCCGCTTTGAAGAGGTGCCGCAGATAGGCGCGGCTGAAGTTGCGGCAGACGGGGCAGTCGCACTCCGGGTCGATGGGGCGCTCGTCCTTTTCGTATTTGAGGTTTTTGATGTTGATGATCCCGCTCCAGGTGTTCAAATGGCCGTGACGGGCGTTTCGGCTGGGCATGACGCAGTCAAACAGGTCCACGCCGCGCCACACGCCCTCAATGATGTTGCCGGGCGTGCCCACGCCCATCAGATAGCGGATCTTATCCTTCGGGGCAAAGGGCTCCACGGCGGTGATGATACGGTACATCTCCTCAGCAGGCTCCCCCACCGCCAGGCCGCCGATGGCATAGCCGTCCAGGTCCATGTCTGCGATTTGCTTCATGTGTTCCACGCGCAGTTCGTCAAAGGTGCAGCCCTGGTTGATGCCGAAGAGCAGCTGGTGCGGGTTGGTGGCAAGCCCCTCGGCCTTCAGCCGTGCCATTTCCTTTTTGCAGCGGGCCAGCCAGCGCACGGTGCGCTCACAGCTGGCCTTTGCATAGTCATACTGGGCAGGGTTCTCCACACACTCATCAAAGGCCATGGCAATGGTGGAACCGAGGTTTGCCTGGATCTGCATGCTTTCTTCCGGGCCCATAAAGATCTTGTGCCCGTCCAAATGGGAGTGGAAGGTCACGCCCTCTTCGGTGATGTTGCGCAGTTTGGCCAGGCTGAACACCTGGAACCCGCCGCTGTCGGTGAGGATGGGGCCATCCCAGCGGGTGAACTTGTGCAGGCCGCCCAGTTCCGCTACCAGCTTGTCCCCCGGACGCAGGTGCAGATGGTAGGTGTTGCACAGCATGACCTGGCAGCCAATATCCTTCAAATCAAAAGCGGAAAGTCCGCCTTTGATGGCTGCGGCGGTGGCCACATTCATAAAAGCCGGCGTTTGCACGGTCCCATGCACCGTTTCAAACTGCCCGCGGCGGGCGGCGTGCTCGGTTTTGATCAGGCGGTAAGGCATGTGTAAAGTTCCTTTCGTTTACAGGATAAGCATGGCGTCGCCAAAACTGAAAAAGCGGTATTTCTGTGCCACAGCCTCTTTGTAAGCGGCCATCGTGCGCTCATAACCATAGAAGGCGCTGACCAGCATGATGAGCGTGCTCTCAGGCAGGTGGAAGTTGGTGATGAGGCCGTCCATGCACCGGAATTCACATCCGGGATACAGGAAGATGTCGGTATCTCCACTGCAGGCACGAACTTCGCCGTATTTGGCCGCCACCGATTCCAGCGTGCGGCAGCTGGTGGTGCCCACACAGATCACGCGGCCGCCCCGGGCCTTGGTCTCGTTGATCTTTCGGGCAGTCTCCTCGCTGACGCAGTACCATTCGGAGTGCATTTGATGGTCTGCGATGTCGTCCTCTTTCACAGGGCGAAAGGTGCCAAGGCCCACGTGAAGGGTCACTTCGGCAAAATCAACGCCTTTTTGGCGCAGGCGTTCCATCAGTTCCGGAGTGAAATGCAGGCCGGCGGTGGGAGCGGCGGCGCTTCCCAGCTCTTTGGCGTAGACGGTCTGATACTGGCTCTGATCTTCCAGCTGGCGGGTGATGTAGGGAGGCAGAGGCATTTTTCCGAACTCGTCCAGCTTTTCATAGAGCGTCTGGGTGTCGTAGAAAAACTCCACCAGTTTGTTGCCGTCTTCCATCGTCTCGCGGATGACCGCCCGCAGGCTGCCGTCGCCAAAGACTACTTCGGTGCCGGCTTTCAGCCGTTTGCCGGGCTTTGCCAGGCATTCCCAGACATCACCTTTCACCTGGCGAAGAAGCAGAATTTCACTCACGGCGCCGGTTCCGGCCTTTTCACCCACCAATCGGGCGGGCAAAACTTTGGAATCGTTCACAACCAAAAGATCGCCCGCATTTAATAGGTCAGGCAGGTCGTGGAAGATCTGGTGCCGAAGTTCATCGCTGCCCCGCGCAGCACACAGGAGACGGGCAGAGTCCCGCGGATCAGCCGGTTCCTGGGCAATCAGTTCATGGGGAAGGTCGAACCAAAAATCTTTTTTGAGCATGGAGTATTGCCTTTCTTGATAATTGACATTGCTTCACAGCAATGCTATATTAAAGACATGTTTTAAGGTGTGGTGCACTGTGCACGCTATGCAATCTAATTTATTATATTGCATACATTGCCGGTTTTCAAGCCGGTTTTTTTTATACGCCCGCACCGGCGAACACAAGAGGGCTTTGCGGAAAGGAACGAGTGAACTATGAAACAGTATCAAGTGGGCGTTGTGGGCGCCACCGGCATGGTCGGCCAGCGTTTCGTATCTCTGCTGGCGCAGCATCCCTGGTTCCATCTGGCCGTGGTGGCGGCCTCTCCCCGTTCGGCGGGCAAAACCTACGAAGAAGCCGTGGGCAGCCGCTGGGCTATGCCCGATCCCATGCCGGAGCAGGTCAAGAACATGGTGGTGCTGGACGCCTCCCATGTTCAGGAAGTGGCCTCCAAGGTGGATTTTGTGTTCTGCGCGGTGGATATGAAGAAAGAAGAGACCCGCGCGCTGGAAGAGAGCTATGCCAAGGCGGAGTGCCCGGTGGTCTCCAACAACAGCGCTCACCGCTTTACTCCCGATGTTCCCATGGTGGTGCCGGAAATCAATCCGGAACACCTGGAGGTCATTGCCGCCCAGCGTGCGCGTCTGGGCACCAAAAAGGGCTTTGTTGCTGTGAAATCCAATTGCTCGCTGCAGAGCTATGTGCCTGCCCTGCACCCGCTGAAGGATGAGTTTGGCCTTTCCAAGGTGCTGGTGTGCACCTATCAGGCCATCTCCGGCGCGGGCAAGACCTTTGCCACCTGGCCGGAAATGGTGGATAACTGCATTCCCTACATCGGCGGCGAAGAGGAAAAGAGCGAGCAGGAGCCTCTGAAGCTGTGGGGCAAGGTGGAAAAGGGCGCTATCGTGCCGGCCCTCTCCCCTTCCATCACTGCTCAGTGCCTGCGCATTCCGGTGACCGACGGACATATGGCCGCAGTGTTTATGAGTTTTGACAAAAAGCCCAGCAAGGAAGAGATCCTGGAGCGCTGGGCAAACTTTGAGGGCGAGGCGCAGCGTCTGGCGCTGCCCAGCGCACCCAAGCACTTCCTGCACTATTTCGAGGAGAACGACCGGCCGCAGACCAAGCTGGACCGCAACCTGGAAAATGGCATGGCGGTCTCCATCGGCCGTCTGCGCCCGGACACCCAGTATGATTACAAGTTCGTCTGCCTCTCCCACAACACCCTGCGCGGTGCTGCGGGCGAGGGCGTCCTGCTGGCGGAACTGCTGGCTG
>NHCFR05603__coassemble_1719_pt1 | contig 8813 bp, 8 predicted proteins | sample NHCFR05603__metabat2_low_PE_044 | metagenome-assembled genome bin NHCFR05603 | reverse complement strand
ACGGTGACAGGCAGCTTGCGGTTCTTGTCGATCCGGACATAGAACACGTCGTTGGAGTCGGTCTCATACTCCAGCCAGGCGCCGCGGTTGGGGTTCATGGTGGCGGTGTAGAGGTGCTTGCCGGTCTTGTCGTAGCTGGCGCCGAAGTAGACGCCGGGGCTGCGGACCAGCTGGCTGACGATGACACGCTCGGCGCCGTTGTTGACGAAGGTGCCCGCGTCGGTCATCAGCGGGAAATCACCCATGAAGATCTCCTGCTCCTTGACCTCGCCGGTCTCCTTGTTCAGCAGACGCGCGGTGACGCGCAGGGGCGCGGCATAGGTGGCGTCGCGCTCCTTGCACTCCTTGATGGTGTATTTGGGCTCGCCCAGGCGGTAGTCGATGAACTCCAGCGCCAGATTGCCGGTGAAGTCCTCGATGGTGGCCACGTCGTGAAAGACCTCTTTCAGGCCCTGGTCCAGGAACCATTTGTACGAGTTCTTCTGCACCTCGATGAGGTTGGGCATGTCGATGACCTCATCGATTCGGGAAAAGCTCATACGCTGGGTCTTGCCGAGGGTTACGGGCTTGACCTTCATCATAAAAAGCGTCCACTCCTATCCTGTATCTTATACTTATGGACCGATGACGCCCCTGCCCCGCTTTTTGAGGCAAAGTATTTTGTGCAGTTTCCACAAACTTTCAAAAATATTTTGTGAGAAAAAGCAGTTTAAGGGCGTTCTAATCCATTATGCTATACTACAACAGTATATCCGGCACAAACCGCGCTGTCAAGCCATTTTCGCCAATTTCTCAAAAAAATTTCCCGGACGTTGAACGCCCGGGAACGTGTGCTCTTATTTTGTTGATTTCCGCCCATTGGGCGTTCAAAGGCTCATCCGGCGGCTTTTTCCAGCGGGAAGGAGACCCCGTTCACCTCCACCGCGGCGTACTGCGCCGGGTCGATGGCCTGGAGGAGCATGCGCACGGCCTTTTCATCCTGGGAAAAGCTCAGGCCGGGGATACCTTCTCCCGTCTGCTCATAGTCCCAATCGCTCACCAGCTCCTGGCGGCTGCCGTCGGCGCCGATGAGAACGATGGAAGTATCAAAGGCGGGGTTCATCTCGTTCTCCGGCAGGCCGTCCAGTTCCAGATAGACCGACACCGGCGAGAGTTCCAGCCGGGCCAGGGGCCAGCCCAGGCCCACATCGGTGTTCCGGTCGCAAACGACGACGGAGCGGTCCTCATAGTCCAGGCGGAAGGAGAATTCGAACCGTCCGGGCACCACCGCGTCCTCATCGTGGAGGCGGCTGGTGTCGGTGGGGTAGCTGAACAGGTTCCACACAGTCGCTTCCGCCATCTCCCCCCGCAGAGGCTTGGTGCTGGAGGCCATCATCACAAAGCGGAGCTTGTTGTCGGTGGGGTCGTCGTCCGGCAACATCTCCATGTGTTGGACCATGCCGTCGGAGGCGTCGGAATACAGGGTGCAGTTGTCAAAGCCGTAGTCCAGCGTGCCGTCCAGCACCTGGCCCTCGGGGGCTTCCACGGTGAAAGGGACATAAATGCAGTAGTCATCGCCCAGAACGCCCTCCAGGGTGACAGTGCCTCCCGACAGGGTCTGGCTGAGCACCAGGCCTAGGCTCATATCGCCCAGGCTGTCCACTGCACCGCCCAGGCCCAGAAATGCGGCGAAGTCGCCGCTCCAGGAATGGGCCGCGCCCGCGCCCACCGCCAGGCAGGCGGTCAGGGCCGCCGCGGCGGCCAGCACGGGCCAGCGGCGGCGGTGGACGCGCAGGGCCGGGCGCTCCTTCTTATCGGCGGCCAGCAGGCGGTCCGTCTGCCGCTTGGCCTCCCCTGCCTCCAGCGGCACGGGGGTGTAGTCGTCCAGGTCCATGGAAACGTGGTTCAGCGCTTCGTAGATATCGTTCACAGCGTTTCTCTCCTCTCTTGCAGCTGCCGCGCCAGGCGCTGGCGTGCCCGGGTAAGGCGGGTGTTCAGCGCACCCACTGTGATCCCGTGGCGGGCTGCCAGCCCTTCGGCGGGCTCTCCGTAGTAATAGCGGGCCAAAAGAAGTTCCCGGTCGGCGGGAGCAAGGCCCCGGAACAGGTCCTCCAGTTCCAGCGTCAGGTATTCGTCCAGAGTGCTGCCGCCCAGAGCTTCCAACTGAGCGGCGTCTCCGGCGGGCATGCTGCGGGCCGCCTTGCGCACCGCGTCGATGGCCCGGTAGCGGGCCACTGCCGCGGCCCAGTTTTTGAAGCTGCCCCGCCGGTCAAAGCGGTGGATGTTCTGCCAGACGGCCAGCAGCGCGTCCGCCAGCAGGTCCTCTTCGTCCAGGCCGGGGGCGTGGCGGCGGATGACCGCCCGCAACAGCCCGCCGTACTGTTCCACCAGCGCGCGGGCCGCCTCTTCCTCTTTGCGGGCGATCCCTTCCACCAGCTCCCGTTCATTCATGCAATCCGTTTCGGCCGCCTCCTTTCTCTCTTTGAAAGCGCTTTCGCCCCTTACTACGGATGAGGAGAGGTGTTTCTTACAAATGCGCACAAAAAAATGCCGCAGGCGCGAACGCCTGCGGCAGTGAATTCTGGCTCAATCCAGGAAATCCTTCAGTTTCTTGGAGCGGCTGGGATGGCGCAGCTTGCGCAGAGCCTTGGCCTCGATCTGACGGATACGCTCACGGGTGACCTCGAACTCATGGCCCACCTCTTCCAGGGTGCGGGGGCGGCCGTCCTCCAGGCCGAAGCGCAGGCGCAGCACCTTTTCCTCACGGGGGGTCAGGGTGCTCAGCACGCTGGACAGCTGCTCCTTCAGCAGGGTGTGGCTGGCAGCCTCGGCGGGGACGGGGGCGTCCTCGTCGGGGATGAAGTCGCCCAGATGGCTGTCTTCCTCCTCACCGATGGGGGTCTCCAGGCTCACCGGCTCCTGAGCGACGCGCATGATCTCGCGCACCTTTTCCACCGGCATATCCAGCGCCTGGCTGATCTCATCGGCCGTGGGGTCGTGGCCGTTCTGGTGCAGCAGCTGGCTGGACACCTTCTTGACCTTGTTGATGGTCTCCACCATGTGCACCGGGATACGGATGGTGCGGGCCTGGTCGGCAATGGCGCGGGTGATAGCCTGCCGGATCCACCAGGTGGCGTAGGTGGAGAACTTGAAGCCCTTGGTGTGGTCGAACTTCTCCACCGCCTTGATGAGGCCCAGATTACCCTCCTGGATGAGGTCCAGGAACTGCATGCCGCGGCCCACATACCGCTTGGCGATGGACACCACCAGACGGAGGTTGGCCTCCGACAGGCGCTGCTTGGCCTTTTCGCCCTTGCGCAGCACCGCGTCCAGTTCAGACAGTTCGGCCAGCTGCTCTTCGTTGAGGTTCAGCTTTTCCTCGGTCACCTGGATACGGCGCTGGGTCTCGCTGAGGCGGATGTTCTTCTCGATCTTCCAAATGGCGGGGAACGCCTCTTTTTTCCGCTCCTCCGCCTGGGAGCCGGCCAGGATGTCCAGCGCCAGCTGGATCTCCTCGTCGCTGCTGAGCAGAGGCACCCGGCCGATCTCTTTTAAGTACACCTTCACGGGGTCGTCGATGGCGACGCCCTCGGCGGACAGGGAGCTTTCGAACTCGTCCACGCTGTCTTCCGTGAGGGTGAAGGCCTCTCCGTCCGGCTCGTCCACGATCTCAACGCCGTGGCTCTCCATGGTCTCATAGAGCTTGTCGATCTGCTCCATGTCGAAGCCGCTTTCCTCGATGGCGTCGTTGATCTCCTTGGTGGTCAGCTTGCCGTTGCGCTTGCCGGTCTCGATCAGCTCGCGGATCAGGTTTTTCTTTTCTGCCATAATGGAACGTCCTCCTGGTTTTTGGGTCCTTTTTCAAGTGGTATCGCAAGGGCCGCGCCGGCCCGTGGGATCGTTTTGCGGGGCGGCTCAGCTCTTTTTCCGGCGCAGCCGCTCCATATATTCTTCCAGCTGTTCGCCGGTCATTCCGCCCGCCTTTGAGCTTTGGGGCACGCTTTGCTCCAGCCGGTCCAGATACATCTCCACATCCCGCCTGCCCAGGCCCACGTCATAGTTGCGGGCCAAAAGCAGCGAAAGGCGGCTCACCGTTTCCTCGGGCAGCGAGGAAGCGAGGGTGGCCAGGTCGGGCAGGTGCCCCTGGCGCTTTGCCTCCAGCACTGCGGCGTAGGCGGCAGCCATGTCCTCCATCAAAAACTGCTCCGGTTTCACCCGGTTTTCCGCCAAAGGGATGAGGGAGGGGTCGCGGATGAGGGCGGCCACCAGCTGCTGTTCGGCGCTGGCCACGCCCAGGGCTTTTTCGCCTCCCGGCGCGTTGTAGGGCAGCTTGATGTCCGCCCCGGCGCCGGTGTTCAAAAGTTCCTTTTCCCGCTGGCGCTGGGCCCGGCGCTGATTGGAGCGCACCGCTGCCTCCAGCTGCGCCATCACATTGGCCTTGGCCACGTCGGTCTCCTCCGCCAGCCGCCCGGCGTAGACTTCCCGTTCGGTGGGGGTCAGCCGCCCGGCCAGCAGGCGGATGGCCTCCTTGATGTACTCCACCCGGTCCGCCGGGCGGGCCAGATCGTACTTTTCCCGCACCTTGGCCAGTTTGTACTCGATGGCGTTGGAAGTGCCGTTGAGCAGAGATTCGAACCGCTCCCGGCCGTATTTCTTGATGAATTCGTCCGGGTCCTTTGCGCCGGGGATGTTCAGCACCGACACCTTCACCGGGCTCTCGGCAAAGAGGCCCAGGCTGCGGGCGGTGGCCTTCTGGCCCGCCTCGTCAGAGTCGTAACAGAGCACCACCTCGTCGGCGTATTCTCCCAGCAGCCGGACCTGGTCCGGCGTGAGGGCGGTGCCGCAGGCAGCCACGGCGGTGTCAAAGCCCGCCTGGTGCAGACTGATGACGTCCATGTAGCCCTCGCAGAGGATGTAGCGCCGGCTGGCGCTCTTTTTGGCGATGTTCAAAGCGAACATCGCCTTGCTCTTTTTATAGACCAGCGTTTCGGGGCTGTTGATGTACTTGGGTTTCTCGTCCCCCAGCACACGCCCGCCGAAGGCGATGACGTTGCCCCGCAGGTCAAAGATGGGGGTCATCACCCGGCCCCGGAACACGTCATAGACGTTGCCCTTTTCGCTGCGCTTTTGCAGGCCGGAGGCGAGCATTTCTTCCTCGGTGTAGCCCCGGGCGCGCAGATGGCGGCGCAGCGCGCCGAAATCATTGGGCGAATAGCCCAGGCCGAAACGGCGGATGGTGGAGTCGGACAGGCCGCGGCCCCGCCAGTAGGCCCGGGCGGTGCGTGCGTCGTCGTTTTCGGCGTTCAGCTGCTCGTAGAAAAAGCGGGCGGCCTCCTTGTTGATGGCCAGCACCCGGCTGCGCAGCCGGCCTGCCTTGTCGTCCTCCTCGGGCATGGGCATGCCTGCCCGGCCCGCCAGCATTTTGACCGCTTCCACATAGTCCAGGTTGTTGATCTTGCGCACAAAGGTGATCACGTCGCCGCCGGCCCCGCAGCCGAAGCAGTAGAAGCTCTGGGTCTCGGGGTAGACCACGAAGGAGGGGGTCTTTTCACTGTGGAAGGGGCACAGCCCGGTGTGGGTGCGGCCCCGGTGGCGAAGCTGCACATAGCTGCTCACCACCTCGGTGATGTCGCTGCGGCGCACCACCTCGTCGATGTATTCCCGCGGGATCATATGCCCTCACCCCCTTTTCGCGCGGTGCTCCGTTACAAAACGTGCCACTTCTTGGGCACAAACAGGTCCTCAAACATGCGGATGGCGAACTCGTCGCTCATGCCGCTGATGTAGTCGGTGACCGCCCGGTCGGCGCCTTCCTGATAAGCGATCTGCAAAAAGCCGTCCGGCAGAAGGCCCGGGTCCTCCAGCATGCGCTCGTAGAGCTCGGCGATGACCTTTTCCACCTTTTGCTCTTCCCGCTTGGCATCCTTGTCCACATAGACGGTGGAGTACATGAAGTCGTGGAGCGCCTCGTAGGCCTCCCCCACCAGCGGGCTGAAGGAGAGGTTTTTGGCCCCGCTGTTCATCACCAGGTCCTGGATGAGCGTGGAAATGCGGCGGCTCTTGGTGTCTCCCAGCACCTGCACGATCTCGGCGGGCAGTGCGTCCGGCGAGAGCACCCCGGCAGTGATGGCGTCCTCGATGTCGTGGTTCATATAGGCGATACGGTCGGCATAGCGCACCGCCTGGCCCTCCTGGGTGTCGGCCCATTTGCCCTTGGTGTGGCAGATGATCCCGTTGCGCACCTCCCAGGTGAGGTTGAGGCCCTGGAAATTCTTCTCCAGCTTGTCCACCACGCGCACGCTCTGCTGGTAGTGCTTGAAGCCGCCGGGGCAGAGCTTGTTCAGCGCCCGCTCGCCCGCGTGGCCGAAGGGGGTGTGCCCCAGGTCATGGCCCAGGGCAATGGCTTCGGTGAGGTCCTCGTTGAGGCGCAGGGCACGGGCGATGGTGCGGGCGATCTGGTTGACTTCCAGCGTGTGGGTGAGGCGGGTGCGGTAGTGGTCGCCCTCGGGCGACAGAAACACCTGGGTCTTCTGCTTCAAGCGCCGGAAGGATTTGCAGTGGATGATACGGTCCCTGTCCCGCTGGTAGCAGGTGCGCAGGGGGCACTCTTCCTCCGGCACAAGGCGGCCCCGGCTCTGGCGGCTTTTGGCCGCCCACGGCGCAAGGATCTGTTCCTCCACCTGTTCGGTGTATTCCCGGGCGGTATTGGGCATGGGATCGCACTCCTTTCTGCCGGCGGAAAAATCTTTGGTATATTTAATATACGATGGAATGGGGCAAAACCCTCTAAAAAAATCAAAAAATTTTTCCCGGATGGCGCTTTGTGTCACAGCGGGGCGTAAAAGGGCGCCGAGACCTGCGGCTGCGCCGCGCCCCGGCTGAGTTCGGCAAAGGCGGGCAGCAGCGGAAGCTCCGCGCCCGCAGGCAGCAGCGCCGAAAGAGCCACCCGGTCGGTGAACACCGGGTCATCCAGTTTTGCGCCCGCCGCCTGCAGCAGCTGCGCCGCACGCTCATAGAGGGCGTAGTCCACCTCCACCGTGAGGCGCACGCAGGCCCGCACGGTGACCACCTGCGCAGCGGCAAGGGCTGCGGAGGCGCTTTCGGTGTAAGCGCGCACCAGCCCGCCGGTACCCAGCAGAATGCCGCCGAAATAGCGGGTGACCACCACGATACAGTCGGTAAGGCCCGCGTGGCGGATGGCGTCCAGCACCGGCAATCCGGCGGTCTTGGCAGGCTCGCCGTCGTCGGAATAGCGGGTGCGGGCGCCCTCCCGCAACACATAGGCGTAAACATTGTGGCGGGCGGTGCGGTGGGCGGCGCGCACCTCTTCCAGCACGGCCAGCGCCTTTTCCTCACTGTCGGCAAAGGCGGCCAGCGCGATGAAGCGGCTGTGTTTTTCCTCCACCTCGGCGGTGGAGCGCCCGGCGATGGTGCGGTAGTCCTCCATTGAACTTTCCCCCGTCAAAACACGACAAAAAAGGCGGTTTGTGACCAAACCGCCTTTTCGATGGATTTCTTACTTCTTCAGGCCAAAACGCTTGTTGAAGCGGTCCACACGTCCGCCGGTGTCAACCAGCTTCTGCTTGCCGGTGTAGAAGGGATGGCACTTGGAGCAGACTTCCACGTGGATCTCCGGCTTGGTGGAGCGGGTATGGATGACCTCACCGCAGGCGCAGGTGATGGTGCAGTCCACATACTTGGGATGGATGCCCTGTTTCATTACGGTTCACCTCTTTCTGGTTCATGACTCAAGGGGCCATGCTCTTTACATGCGCCCATCACAACCTTCAATGGGAGGCTACCAGCGTGCGCCATCCTGTGCGCACGGAGCAGCCATCGGAACGATTGCCAGAGAATTATATCACACCGATACGGACGTGTCAAGCAGTTTTGTCTGCACGTCAGGCGATGGCAAAAACGCCCCGCTCATACTTCCAGCCGCCGTCCGTCTTCTGTTTCGCGGTGCAGCCGTCGTACATGATGGCCACAAGGCCGCCCCGCCATTTTTGCGCGTTGAAACGGAGAGTCTTGCCCGTTCCCGCGTCCTCCGCGGCTTTGAGTTCCAGGTAGCAGCCCTTTTCCCAGGAAAGCTCTTCTTTGTTCACATAGCCCTCGTCGCATAACTCTTCCCAGCTGTAGGTCATGGGCGGGGGCAGCTGGTGCAGTTCCGCGAAGCGCCAGGCCGCTGCGGCCCGCTCGGCGGGGTTCGGAATAAGGGTTTCGTCGATATAGACCGACAGCTCTTCGATGTTTTCATTGAGGGCCGTGTCCTCGCTCCACAGGTCATCCAGCGCCTGCAGCGCAAGGCCCGCCCGGTCGTCGGCCCCTTCGCTCACCGCCTCCAGACGGGTGGGCTGATGGAAGCTGGCAGGATAGGACTCCAGCATTTCACCGCTGAAATAGACGGTGACCAGCATGCCGTCCCGGAGGTCAGCAGCGCTCGCCTCCTCGCCATCCAGGGTAATAGGCAAGTCCGCAGCACTCAGCCGGTAGAGACCGGTGTCCTCCCCCTGCCCGGCCAGCAGTAGGCTGCCATCCTCCGCCCCGTCGGCGATACGGCAGGTCACAGCAGCCACTCCGGGTGAGGGGACGGAAGGTACAGACGCGGAAGCCGGGGCGGAACAGCCCACAAGACACAACACAAGCAGCGCGGCGATCAGACGTTTCATGGACAGGCCCTCCTTTTTCTGTTTTCTATAAAGAAAACGCCCGTGGGCCGTTTGTTATTGCGCAGTCAAAGAAAAACCGCCCCGTAAAACGGGGCGGTTTTGTTCGACACTGGTGAATTATACTATCAAGTGCAACACTTTAGGAAAATAAAAAGAAGTTCATAC
>NHCFR05603__coassemble_1707_pt1 | contig 8866 bp, 10 predicted proteins | sample NHCFR05603__metabat2_low_PE_044 | metagenome-assembled genome bin NHCFR05603 | reverse complement strand
CGGTTGAGCAAAAGTCAGCGTGGGAATGGTGTGGTATCTTTATCTAAGTGAAACCTCGGTCTCCCATTTGGACACCGACTGGCGCGAAACGCCCAGTTTCTGTGCCAGTTCCTCCTGTGACCAGTTTTTCTTGGCCCGAAGGCGGGTGATGTTTTCACCAAGGCTCATATGCTGCGGCCCCCTTTGCGTTCAATGGTAAAAGTATAACCGACCGGGCATGCAAAAGTCCACCAAGCCGCCTTGGAAGTTTCGCAACCGGCGGTTGCGCCCGGAACAAAAAGCCGCCGCGCGCTTTGAAAAACAGCGCGCGGCGGCCTTGACGTTATAGGGTTCAGTTGCTGCTGGAGGGGAAGAAGGGCCGCAGCACGGCTGCCACATTGCTGATGGGCATGGTCTGCAGCCAGATGTGGCCGGGGCCGGTGACCACCGTATTGAACAGGCCCTCGCCGCCGAAGAAGGCGTTCTTTACGCCCGGCACGGTGACGATGTCCACGGAGCAGGTGGCGTCCATGGCGGCGATGTAGCCGGTGTCCACCACCAGCGACTGGCCGGCGCTCAGTTCATATTCCACCACATGGCCGTCGAACTCGGCAAAGGCGATCCCCTGACCGGAGAGCTTCTGCATGATGAAGCCCTCGCCGCCGAAGAAGCCGGCGCCAAGCTTTTTCTGGAAAAAGATCGAGAGTTCCACGCCCGCCTCCGCCGCCAGAAAACCGCTCTTCTGTACCACAAGTTCACGCCCGGGGGCGATCTCAAAGGCGCGGATGCTGCCCGGGAAGCTGGAGGCAAAAGCAATAAGGCCGGGCCCGCCCTGGGCGGTGTAGCGGTTCTGGAACAGCGCCTCGCCAGCAAGCAGGCGGCCGAAAGCCTTGCCCAGACCGCCGTTTGTGGTGGTCTCCATCCTCATGTTGGGGGTCATCCAGCTCATGCTGCCCCGCTCGGTGATCATCGTTTCGCCCGCGGCCAGCTGGCAGGTCACCACCGGCAGCGGCTCGCCCGCGATCTGGTATTGCATTCGTCATTCCTCCTTATGTCTTTCTGGAATAGTGCCATTATCACTATAAAGGCCGCGCCCGGCCTTCGTCAAGAGGACCGGGCGCACAAGTATTGGGGGAGTTTGTTGGTCATTCTGCCGAATCGGCGCTGTTCTTCGGCAGCGTCATGCGAAAGCAGTCCACCATCAGGGTGGCCCAGGTCAGCAGAAACACTTCCGCGCAGATATGTTTCACAAGGCGGCGGCCCCGGTTGGGCAGCGCAAGCCCCACCAGCACCCCCAGCGACAGCATGCAGAATTTCAGCAGGGCGACGTTCTTCCAGTCCCAGCGGCGGATACAATCGTTGGCCCAGTCCAGCAGTTTTTTCATGGCGGCCTCCCTTTCGTCGTACAAAGGCGTATGCTATACTCTTATCATAGCGCCCGCCGCCCCCTGCGGCAAGCGTGTGAACGAAAAAAGGGAGGGGAGAGCATGAAAAAAACGCCGGACATCAGTTCCTTCGGCCTGCACCTCCTGGCCATGGCGCTGATGTTGTGCGACCATCTCTGCCTCGCTCTCGCGCCGGACCGGCTGTGGATGACCTGCGCGGGGCGGCTGGCCTTTCCCATCTTTGCGTTCCTGATGGCGGAGGGGTTTTATCATACACGCAGCCGGGCGCGGTATGCCCGCCGGCTTCTGGTCTTCGCCCTTCTCTCCGAAGTGCCTTTTGATCTGCTGGCTGCGGGCCGTCCCGTTTATCCTTTCCACCAGAATGTGCTCTGGACTTTCCTCATTGCCCTTGGCAGCATGCAGCTGCTGGAATGGGCCAAGGCGGAGCCCAGGCCCGCCGCCCGCCTGGCACTGGGCGCGGGGGCGGTGCTGGGCGGCTTTCTGGCGGGCACCGCGTTCATGGCGGACTATTTCGGCCCCGGCGTCTGGACAGTGCTGGTGTTTTACTTTTTCCGGGGCAGCGGCTGGCAGCAGCGGCTGGGCCAGCTGGCGGGAATGCTGGTCCTGAACGGTGTGCTGCTGGCGGGACAGACGGTTTCGCTGGGGGCTTTCGAGGTGCCTGTTCAGGTCTTCGCTGTGCTGGCGCTGCCGCTCATATGGCTCTATCAGGGCCGTCAGGGCCCCCATGGCCGGGCGGTGCGCTGGCTCTTCTACGGGTTTTATCCCCTCCATCTGCTGGCGCTGGCGGCAGCGGAATGGCTGCTTTTCTAAAAATGACCGTGAAACAAGATGCTTGTTCACAAAAAATTAATAATAAGTTAATGAAAAATACATTTTATTGTGTACACATGTGTTAAAATATTATCAATCTGCGGGGCGGATCACCTGCGGACTGCAAACTGAAACTCCGGCCGGAGAGGGCCGGGGAAAATGGAGGAAAACATGAAAAAACTGATTGCACTCACCCTTTCGGCAGCGCTGTCACTCACGCTTTTCTCAGCTTGCGGCCAAACACAGACGCAAACCACCCAGCACACCGGCACCGGCGACGGTTACGGCGGCGCGATCACTGCCACTGTTTCCACTGATGAGAACGGCAAGATCGTGGCGTTGGAGATCGTGGGCGCCGACGAGACCGCCGGAATCGGCGACAAAGCCATCGAGACTATCACTGCGGCCATCCTGGAGAGCGGTTCTGTGGAAGGCGTGGACGCTGTGGCCGGCGCAACCTGGAGCAGCAACGGCGCCATCTACGCTGTGAACAACGCCCTTGACCCGGAAGCTTATCCCTATCCCATTGAAAGCGCTGATTCTGGCGCCGACAGCGTCAGCTCCGCCGAGGCTACCATGGGCTTGGGCGTGGTCAGCACCGGCCGCCTTGGGCCCGGCGCCGACGACACCGAGACTCCGGTCTACTCCTTCAACCAGGTCTACGCCGCGGTGGTGTTCGACCAGGAGGGCAAGATCCTCTCCATGAAGCTGGACCAGCTGGAGGTCGCCACCCCCAACTACGACGGCGACGGTATGCCCCACTTCGCGGGCTTCCCCGGCCAGAGCTACAACTATGACGAGGACCACGACGCCGTTGTGGACGGCACCCTGACCTACGATGACGACAGCTTCCTGGAGGCCGTTGCCGGCTGGCAGACCAAGCGGGAGCGGGGCGACAGCTACAAGATGGGCGTGGGCACCTGGGCTGACCAGGCGGACGCCTTCGAGGCTCTGTTTGTGGGCATGACCGTGGATGAAGTGGAGGAGTGGTTCGCCAAGTACTGCTCCGACGTCAACGGCCGCCCGCTGAAGGCCCCCACGGAGGACTCCAAGGAGGAGGATAAGGCCAAGTACGAGGCGCTGACCCCCGATGAACAGGCAATGCTGGCCGACGTGACCGCCAGCGCCACCATGTCCCTGAATGATTCCCACGGCGACATTCTTTCCGCCATCCGCAAGGCTTACGAGAACCGCAAGCCTCTGGAGGCCATGACCGCCACCGGCTTTGGCCTGGGCCTGGATTTCATGGGCCGTCTGGGACCCGGTTCCGACGACACCGAAACCCCCGTTTACTCCTTCAACAATGTGGTGGCCGCCATCCTCTTTGACGAGAACGACGTGATCACCGGTATCTATCTGGATCAGGTGGAGGTTGCCACCCCCAACTACGACGGCGACGGTATGCCCCACTTCGCGGGCTTCCCCGGCCAGAGCTACAACTATGACGAGGACCACGACGCCGTTGTGGACGGCACCCTGACCTACGATGACGACAGCTTCCTGGAGGCCGTTGCCGGCTGGCAGACCAAGCGGGAGCGGGGCGACAGCTACAAGATGGGCGTGGGCACCTGGGCTGACCAGGCGGACGCTTTTGAAGCCCTGTTTGTGGGCATGACCGTGGACGAGGCGAACGAGTGGTTCGCCAAGTACTGCTCCGACGCCAATGGCCGCCCGCTGAAGGCTCCCACCGAGGACTCCAAGGAAGAGGACAAGGCCAAGTACGAGGCGCTGACTGCCGACGAGCAGACCATGCTGGCCGACGTGACCGCCAGCGCCACCATGTCCCTGAATGACTCCCACGGTAACATCCTGGGCGCCATCCAGGCGGCGCTGGAATCCAAGAGCGCGGTGAACATCACCATCGGCTGACTTAAATGAAAAAGGCCCCCGCCCGGCGGGGGCCTTTTTTGAATAGAATTTACGCGACGAAAAAATACCCATGTGCCCCCTTGAAAATCTGAGTCAATCCTCTATACTTTGAGTCAAAGCAAAACGGTCAAAGGGAGGCGGTCAGGTGAACGAGGCGTTTTATGCGCTGGAAGAGGAAAAACAGCGGGCGGTCTTCAACGCGGCCATGGAGGTGTTTTCCCGCTGGGAATACAAGCGCGCCTCCACCGATCTCATCGCCGCCAAGGCGGGAGTCTCCAAGGGATTGCTGTTCTATTATTTCCACAACATGCGCGCCCTTTATCTCGAGACCTTTGCCTACGCCCAGCGGTTGGTGAGCGAGTTCATCCGGGACGCCTGCCCTGTACAAAGCGACGACTTTTTTGACCGGCTGGCGGGTTTCTCCCGTGAAAAAATGCGTCTGATGACGCAAAGCCCGTTTTGCTGGATTTCTGCGTCCGGGCCTATTATTCCAACGGTGAGGAGATCTCCGACGCGCTGCGCCAAAAAATAGGCGATGAGCTGGGCGGGCTTTATGCCACCTGGTTTGCGGGCGTGGATACCAGCCGTTTCCGGCCCGGAGTGGACCCGGCCCACATCCTTGACATGATCGCCTGGATGACCGACGGCTACATCCATGTGCGCCGGATGGAGGGCAAGCCGTTGGATATGGAAGAAATGATGGCCGAGGTGGAGAGCTGGATGGAACTGTTCCGCACCTGGTCTTATAAGGAGGAAGAACGATGAGCATGCTGGAAGCAGACCGCCTGACCCGGGATTACGGCGGCGGGAAAGGGGTGTTTGACCTGACCTTCCGGGTGGGGGAAGGCGAGGTGTTCGGTTTTCTGGGGCCCAACGGAGCGGGCAAAACCACCACCATCCGCCACCTGATGGGCTTTTTGCGGCCGCAGGCGGGCAGCTGCCGGATCGACGGCATGGACTGCTGGCGCCAGCGGGAGCGCATTCAGCGGGAGCTGGGCTACATCCCCGGCGAAATCGCCTTTTTCGACGATATGACCGGCGAAGAATTCCTGCGCTTTCTGGAAAAATACCGGGGCAGGGCGGGCGGCAGCCGCAAGGCCGAGCTGCTGGAGATGTTTGAGCTCAGCCCCAAAGGCAAGATCAAAAAGATGAGCAAGGGCATGAAGCAGAAGCTGGGCATTGTGGCCGCGTTCATGCACGACCCGCGCATTCTTCTGCTGGACGAACCCACTTCCGGCCTGGACCCCTTAATGCAGAACCGTTTCATCCAGCTGCTGGACGCGGAAAAGGCTAAGGGCAAGACCATACTGCTCTCCAGCCACATTTTTGAAGAGGTGGAGCGCACCTGCGACCGGGTGGGGATCATCCGGGCCGGGCGGCTGGTGGCCGACGATCCGGTGGAAACGCTGCGGGGACGCTATCTCCGCGGCTACACCGTCACCCTGGAAGACCCGCAGCAGGCCGCTGCCTTCGCCCGGGATTTTTCCGGCGAGCAGGACGGCACGCGGGTGACGGTGCGCGCCCAAAAGAGCCTGGAGGCCATCTTTCTGGAGTATTACGGGGGAGGGGAAAGCCATGAATCTCACACTGTATAAGCGGGAGATGAAGGGCAGCCGGAAGCTGCTGGTGATCTTCGCGGCGGTGATGACCATGTATGTGACCATCATCATTTCCATGTACGAGCCGGATATGCTCAAACTGCTGGACAGCTACGCCCAGGCAATGCCGGAACTGATGGCCGCCGTGGGCATGACTCCCGGCGCGGCGGACCTGCTGGGCTTTATGATCTCCTATCTCTATGGCTTCATCCTGCTGGTGTTTCCCATGGTGTACAGCATTCTGCGCGCCAACGGGCTGGTGGCCAAATATGTGGACCGGGGCTCCATGGCCTGCCTGCTGGCCGCGCCGGTGCGGCGCAGGGCGGTCGCCCTCACCCAGGCGGCCGTGCTTTTCACGGGCACGGTGCTTCTGGTGGGTTATGTCACAGGGCTGGAACTGGCGGTGTGCGAAACGTCTTTCCCCGGCGAGCTGGCGGTGAGCGAACTGCTGGCGGTGAACGGGGGCCTGCTCTGCCTGCAGCTGTTCATCGGCGGCGTGTGCTTTTTGGCCTCCTGCGCCTTTTCCGACACGAAATACAGCATTGCCTTCGGGGCGGGCGTGCCCGCGCTGATGTTCATTTTGCAAATGCTGGCCAACGCGGGCGACGCGGCTGAAAAGGCCCGCTATTTCACCTTCTTCACCCTCTACGACCCCACAGGTCTGGCGGCGGGGGAGGGGCAGGCTGCCCTCTTTGCCGGGCTGCTGCTGGCCGGCGCGGCGGTGCTGTATGCCGCCGGTGTGGCCGTGTTCTGCAAAAAAGATTTGCACATTTGAATCAATAGACAGCGGGGCCCCGGCCAACGGCTGGGGCCCCGCTCTTTTTGCACAAAAAAACTCCCGAACGCCGAAGCGTTCGGGAGACTGGTGCGGATGAAGGGACTTGAACCCATATGGAGTTGCCCCCACTAGAACCTGAATCTAGCGCGTCTGCCAATTCCGCCACATCCGCATATATGTAAACGCGGCGTAAGCCGCGAATACGCTGTTCTCACGTTGGACCGTGGGGTCCGCTGTGCGGAACGATAGCTATTTTAGCACAGAGATGGGCGGTTGTCAACCGTCTTTTTCAAACTTTTTTTGCGCATGCTCCACAAGCTTGGAAAAGGTCTGTTCGCTCAGGTCGTGCTCCACCCGGCAGGCGTCCTGGGCAGCCACTTCCGGGTCCACCCCCAGCCGCACAAAAAACTCGGTGAGCAGCCGGTGCCGATCATACACACGCCGGGCGATGGCCAGCCCCGCCTCGGTGAGCACCAGGTTGCCGTCGGCCTCCATCTGCACATAACCGTTTTCCCGCAGCTTTTTCATCGCCACGCTCACGCTGGCCTTGGTGAAGGCCAGCTCGTTGGCCACGTCCACCGAGCGCACATAACCCTTGCGTTCCTTCAACATCAGGATAGTCTCAAGATAATCTTCCGATGATTCGTGGACCCGCATTGTCTCTCCTCCGTTCCGGCGCGGCCGTTCTTTTTAATATACCCTACCATATTTGCCGCCCTTTGGCAAGGACGGCCCCGCCCGGCGAAAAGGGGCGGTTTGCAGTCCGCGCCCTTTCTTTTGCATTTTCAGAGACGGGGGCTTTCTTTCCCGGTGCGCGGGTGATACAATAGGTTCGGCAAAGGGGGCAGGCAGTTTGGAATCGTTCGTCTACAGCGTGAACGCGTCCCTGCCCATCTTCCTCACCATGGCGGCGGGCCTCGGGCTGCGGCGCCTGGGCCTGCTGGACCGGCACTTTGCCGACGTGGCCGACAAATTCGTTTTCAAGGTCACGCTGCCCTTAATGCTTTTTGAGCAGATCCGCGAGGTGGATATCTACCACAGCTTCAACGGCGCGTACCTTGCCTTTTGTGCGGGGGCCACGCTGGCGGGCATTCTGGCTGTTTGGGCGCTGGCCCACCGCTTTGTGCGGCCAAAAGGCAGCGTGGGCGCCTTCGTGCAGGCGTGCTACCGCTCCAGCGCCGCCATTCTGGGCCTTGCCTTCATCCAGAACATCTACGGCTCTGCCGGCATGGCCGGGCTGATGATCCTGGGCAGCGTGCCGCTGTTCAACCTGTTCGCGGTGGCGGTGCTCACCCTGGAAGGGCCGGACGCGGACGGCCAACCCCTGAAAGCGCGCCTTGTCAGCGCGGCCAGGGGAGTGGCGGCAAACCCCATCATCCTGGGCATTCTGGCGGGCTTTGCGGCGGCGCTCATCCGCCTTCCGGTGCCCACCGTGCTGGACCGCACACTGGAAAACCTCGCCGGCCTGACCACTCCGCTGGCGCTGGTGGCCATCGGCGTCACCTTCGACTTCAAAGCGGCCCTGGGGTCCTCACGGCTGGCGGTCATCGCCTCGGCGGTCAAGCTGCTGGTGCTGCCCGCGGTGTTCCTGCCGCTGGGCGCGGCGCTGGGTTTTCGGGAGCAGATGTTCATGGGCCTCATCGTAATGCTGGGCTCGCCCTGCACCCCCACCAGCTATGTGATGGCCCGCAGCCTCAAAGGCGACGCGGCGCTGGCGGGTACCACCGTCATGCTCACAACGCTGGCCTCCAGCGTGAGCCTGACGTTCTGGATCTTTTTGTGGCGCAGCCTTGGAGTGCTCTGACGCCCTGTTTCTCTTGCTTTTCACCCCGGCGTGGGGTATAGTTAAAGTATAAAATGCCCGGAAGGGAAAGGAGCAACAGCATGAGTATTTTAGTGTGCGGCGGCGCAGGGTATATCGGCAGTCATACCTGCGTGGAACTACTGGCGGCCGGCTATGACATCGTTGTGGCCGACAACTACTACAACTCCTGCCCGGAGGCGATCCGCCGGGTGAAGGAGATCTCCGGCAAGGACTTCCGTTTTGTGGAGATCGACCTCACCGACGCGGAAAAAGTGGAGGAGCTGTTTGCGCAGAACCCGGACATTGACTCTGTGATCCAGTTCGCCGCCTACAAGGCTGTGGGCGAGAGCGTGAGCAAGCCCATCGAGTATTACACCAACAACCTCGCCACCACCCTCACCGTGCTGGCCGCCATGCGCCGCCACGGTGTGAACAACATCGTGTTCTCCTCTTCCGCCACCGTCTATGGCGACCCTGAGAAGGTGCCCATCGACGAAAACTGCCGTGTGGGCGGCACCACCAACCCCTACGGCACCAGCAAGCTGATGAACGAGATGATGCTCACCGACTGCTGCAAGGCTTACCCCGAGATGAACGTGGCACTGCTGCGCTACTTCAACCC
>NHCFR05603__coassemble_1671_pt1 | contig 9040 bp, 9 predicted proteins | sample NHCFR05603__metabat2_low_PE_044 | metagenome-assembled genome bin NHCFR05603 | reverse complement strand
GGCACCATCGAGTGGGAATAATAAACATCATCAAAGAAGCCGCCCTGCCGAGCCTTTCGGCTGGCAGGGCGGCTCCTTCGCCTTCTCTGGAAGTAGCGCGCGCTCTCATCGCTATGCTTTTCTCGAATACCTGTTCTGCGAGGTGGAACAAAATGCATCAAGGAAGGATCGTCATCATCACCGGCTCCCCGGGCACCGGGAAGAGCACAGTGTCTTCCATCGCCGCGAAAGAGTCCCGTCTGGAGCATTCGGTCCACATGCACACCGACGATTTTTATCATTATCTTGTCAAGGGGGCCGTACCGCCGCATCTGCCAGAAGCGAACGAGCAGAACGGCGTGGTGATCGAAGCCTTCCTCGAGGCTGCAAAGCGCTACGTGCGCGGCGGCTATGAGGTGTTTGTTGACGGTGTTGTCGGGCCATGGTTTCTGCGGCCCTGGCTGGATGCGGCGGATGAAGGCTATGAAATCCACTATATCATTTTGCGGGCCGGCAGAGACGAGACACTAAAGCGGGCGGTCAGGCGTGCAAAGCTGGACCGGGCTGTCAACACAGAGCTGGTGGAAACGATGTGGAAGCAGTTTTGTTCCCTGGAAGAGTATGAGCGGAACGTGATAGACACCTCGCACCTGTCGGTGAAGCACACCGTTCTGGCCGTGCAAAAGCGAATCGATGAAGGGACAGCGCTGCTCTGTTCCCAATGAAAGGAACGCCTTTATGCGCAATGAGTACGACAACGAACACTTTTTTGAAGAGTATGCGAAAATGCCCCGCAGCCGGGGCGGCCTTGCCGCCGCGGGTGAGTGGCACCAGCTCAAACCGCTGTTTCCGCCTCTGGAGGAAAAAAACGTGCTCGACCTGGGCTGCGGCTACGGCTGGCACTGCAGCTTCGCCGCTGAACAGGGCGCGGCGCGGGTGCTGGGTCTGGACCTGAGCGAAAAGATGATTGGTGAAGCCCAAAGGCGCAACAGCGCAGTGGGCATCGAATACCGGGTGTGCGGCATTGAGGAATACGACTACCCCGTCCAAACGTGGGACTGCGTCGTTTCCAATCTGGCACTGCACTACATCGAAGACATCGGCGCGGTGTTTGAAAAGGTGCACCGTACCCTCAAGCCGGGCGGAGTCTTTTTGTTCAACATTGAGCACCCGGTCTTCACCGCGGGCGTGGGACAGGACTGGATCTATGACGGCGAAGGCGCGCCGCTCTACTGGCCGGTGGACGATTACTTTTTGCCCGGCGAGCGCAAGACCCATTTTCTTGGCTGCGACGTGACCAAACAGCACCACACCCTGACCCAAATTCTGAACGGCCTTCTGGAGCGTGGCTTTGTGCTCACCGCCGTGGAGGAGGCCATGCCGCCCCGGAAAATGCTGGATATTCCCGGCATGAAGGACGAACTGCGCCGCCCGATGATGTTGCTGGTGCGGGCGGAGAAAAAATGATCTCTGTAAAGCAAACGAGCCATCCCGGTTTTGGGACGGCTCGTTTTTTGTTTTCAGTTCAGAGGCACAATATCGTCCAGGACGGAGAGAGGCGTAAGAACGCCATTCTCAATGACGTAGGACTCGCCGCAGATCTCTTCCCTGCCGGTGGCGGTATCAAGATAGATGTAGCTGCCGTCCACAATGGCATAGAATTTTCTGCCCATGCTGTCCGGGTAGGTGATGTCTTCCATCAGTCTCAGGCCGTCCACAATGTCCGTCTTTAAAATCTGATAATGCGGGATAAAAGTGGTCTTGGTCAGGCCGAGGCCGTCGTAATACTTGGGGTAGTCGGGGTCCAGCGCCTCCCCTTTCAGCTCAGGCGGCGCGTAGACCACCTCGGAGCAGTTCATGGACCCGGCGCTGACACCCAAAATCACGCCGTCGAAGCCCTCCAGCGCTTCCCGCAGGTCGATCTGGTGGAAGAAGTGATTCTGAGTGGGAACGTGGCCGCCGGCGAAAAAGAGCAGGTCCGCCCGCTGCACCAGGGCCTTTGTGTCATCCTGGTTGCGGCGGTCGAGCACGGTGAAGCCGCTGAATGCAAAGCCCGCCGCCTCGAAGCTGGCTTTGGCCTGTTTGGCAAAGCGGTCGGTGAGAGAGGGGCTGTTGGGTGCAGAGCACACATAGACCGCCTCGCAGGGGTTGGGCAGGGCTGCCCGCAGCCGCTCCACCAGGCCGTTTTCGGGATTCAGCTCATTGGAGTTCGCCTTGTTGAAGTTGCCGGTGAGAAAGCATTTCATTCTGTTTTACCTCCCAGAATGTATTTTATCGTTCCTTTTCTACGGCACGATCATTCCTTGTGTCGTGCTCTTTTGCGCGGTACACTGAAAGTGCAGAGCCGTTTTTTGAGAAGAAGGAGTCCGTTTATGGCTGCCGGTGTGTTCTGCTGTGAGCCCGCCGCCGGGGCATGGTCAAAAAAAGCCCCGGCCTCCGCAGGGTCGCACCAGCCTTTGCACCGGCATTATCGTGCCGGTCGGCCTGTATCTATCGTGCCGGTCCTTCGCGTTTCCGCTGCCGCTCTCCCCCAACCTCCCGGTCCGCTCTGTACACACACGATGGACCATCGGGAGGGTCATTATGGAAGTGAATCTGCGCAAGCTCTATCCCACGCTTTATTCCGCGGACGTGTTCGTGGAGGTATCCGACGAAGTGTTCGAGGCCATCCGGACCTTCGAGCGGGCCGAGGCAGCATGGCAGCGGCGGAAATACCGCTATCGGGCCCAATACTCACTGGACTGTGGCAACGGCATTGAAAACGACCTGCTTTTCTGGCCCGAGACGCCGGAGGAAGCCTTTGAAGCAAAGCTGATACGCCGGGAGATTTTTGAGGCGCTGAACGCACTGCCCACCGCGCAAAAGCTGCGGGTCTATGCCCGGTATTTTCTGGAGGAAAAGCCGCGGCAGATCGCTCTTCGGGAGGGTGTAGACCCCCGCCAGGTCTATGCCAGCCTGCAAAACGCGCTGCGCAGCCTGAGGAGAAAGCTGGCTCATCTGGCCCGTCGCTGACGGGCGCTGTCTGTCAACTCTACCCTACCATAACCGCGGCGCGGCTGCAATGCCTTTTGCCGGCGGCGGGTTGGTATTTTTCTTGCAAGCAGCAAAAAGGAGCCGGTGGAAGTTTTCCACCGGCTCCTTTTTTATTCGTTTTCGTGTCCGCCGTACCGCTTCAGCACCAGGTCCAGCGCTTCAGGCGAACCTGCCGCCAGCACGGTGCCGGGCTCGTTCAGCGGCAGCGGCCCGCCGTCCAGCGCGGCGATGACGCCGCCCGCTTCCTGCAGGATGATACGGGCGGCATTGTGGTCCCAGGGGCAGGAGCGGGTCGCCACACACAGGTCCGCCTCGCCGCCGGCAACAGCACACAGCTCCAACGCCACCGAACCGATACTGCGCACCGCGCGCACATCCCGTGCCAGGCGCAGCAGGTCTTCTCCGCCGGGGGCGGGCTGCAGAAAAGTGCGCAGCACATCGGGTGTGAAGAGCAGCAATTCCTCGATGTTCCGGCGGCGGGAGGCTGCCAGCCGCCTTTCGTTGCACCAGGCGCCCTGCCCGGCCCGTGCATGATAGAGCCGGTCTTCCTCCACATCCAGCACCAGGCCAAACAGCGGTTTGCCCTGCCGCCAGCACCCCACCGACACCGCATAGTTGCGGTGCTGGTTGATGAAATTGGTGGTGCCGTCGATGGGATCGATATACCACACGGCCTCCTGCGACGCAGTGCCTTCCGTGGGATATTCCTCGCCCACGATGGCATCAGCGGGGAAATGCTCTAAAATGCCTTTGCGCAAAAACTGCTCCGTCTTTCGGTCCCAGACAGTGACCAGGTCCTGGTGGCCGGATTTGCAGCGGACGGAATCCGCCTCCAGCCGGGCCTGCCGCAGTGCCGCGCCTGCCTGGCGGACCAGCGCTTCGGCCAGTTCAAACCGTTCCATACCTCACCGTCTCTTTCCAGCTTGCTTTTGTATAATCAGACCACAGGACCGGGCAGTTTGTCAAGCCCGGCTTCACCAGATCACCCGGAAGCTGGCGTTGTTCAGGGTGCCCACCGGGCTGTGGTCCCGGATGTAGCGGGCCACCATGTCCGGCAGCTCCACGCTGCCACGCCAGAGGACCGGGCAGTCCCGCAGGACTTCATATCCCCCGGTGCCGGTGGCCCGGTAGTTGCTGGTGCAGAGGCGCAGCGGCCCCGGGCCCAGCGGCTCGCCGTTCAGGCGGGCAAGGTACACCACCCGCTGGCCCACCGGACGCCGCAGGTCGAAGGTATAGTCCAGTCCGGCAAAGAAATCGTAGTTGTAGTGTTCCACCTTGGGCTGCAAAAACGCGGCCGACACCTTGGGCTGGCCGTTTTCCAGCTCAAAGTAGGCGGCGCACCGCTCCAGACACCGGCGGATGACCTCCTCGGTGACTTCCAGGGTCACCAGCGTGTTGGCAAAGAGATAGGCGGCAGTCACGCCCCGCATGGTCACCGGCGAGGCAAGGCCCACCGGGTCGTTGCCCAAGCTGGTGCAGGAGACATCCGCGCCGGTGGCGTCCAGCTGCACCTGATTGAAGAGGGCAGCCACCCGGCTGCCATGCAGCGCGGCGTCCAGCTTTTCTTCCGGCAGGATGGGGTTTTCCAGTGTGCCGATGGGCTCGTCCAGCCAATTCTGCACGGCCTTCTCCAGCCCCAGCAGCGCTTCGTATGGCTGGGCGGAATGGGTCTCGCCCGCAGGAAGGAAGCGGGAGGCAAAGCGGGTGCTTTCCCCTTCCCTGCGCCCTTCCACCAGCAGGCAGACTCCCGCGTTGGCAGGCGGCTGCACCGCCCAGGTGTTTGCCAGCCGCACTCCTTCCACCGCCATGTGCTGATGGCCGGTGAGCAGCAGATCGAAATCCAGTTCGCGGGCCATGCGGCAGGCCACGTTCTCGCCGCTGTCCGACAGCAGCCGGCCCGTGGCCAGCTCTTCCTCAAAGCCGCCATGATAGATACACACGCACACGTCGCACAGGGGGCGCAGCGCCTCCCGGGCGGCGCGGGCGGCCTCAAAGGCGTCGGTGACCCGAAGCTGTTCCAGGTTCTGGGGCTGTTCCCACACGTTCACATAGTCGGTGACAATGCCGGTGACGCCCACCCGCAGGCCGTTTGCCAGCGTGTGCACCGCCCAGGGCTTCAGGGGCAGGCGCCCCCCCAGGTCCTGCACATTGGCGCACAGGCACTGGCCGCGCATGGCGCCAAGGAAGTCTTCCAGCGCCTCATAACCGAAGTTGAAGTCGTGGTTGCCCAGGGTGAAATAGTCCAGCCCCATGGCGTTGAAGGCCGCCGCCACCGGGTGGAGGGGCCAATCGGCCCGGTGCTCCAGATAGTACTGCACCAGCGGCGTGCCCTGCAGCGAATCGCCGCCGTCCAGCACCAGGGTGTCGCCGTCCTTTTCGATTTGGGCGGCCATATTCAACAGTCCGGAAGCCTCGGGGCGGTTCGCGGCGTAATTCACCGGGAAGATGTGGCCGTGGGTATCGGAAGTGAAGTAAATTTTGAAACGCTGTTCCATCCTTACCCCCTGGCCAGCTTGACGCGGATCTTGGTGGAGAGCCACTCCACGATGAGCACCAGCACGATGAGTCCGGCCAGAATAGCGCCGGCTTCCTCCCAGCGATAGGCGTTCATGGCGAAGATCAGCGGAGCGCCGATACCGCCCGCGCCCACCAGGCCCAGGACCGTGGCGTCACGCAGGTTGATGTCGAACCGGTAGATGGCAGTGGAAGCAAAGTTGGGCATCAGCTGGGGCAGGATACCATAGCGGATCTTCTGCCAGGTGGTGCAGCCCGCCGCGTCCAGCGATTCCAGGACCCGCACATCCAGGTCCTCGATGGCTTCGATGTACATTTTGCTCACCATGCCCACCGAGCACAGGGACATGGTCAGAAGGCCGGCAAAGGCGCCGGGGCCGGTGACGCGGATGAACATCAGGCCGTAGACGAAAGCAGGCACAGTGCGCACCGCCATGATGATGATACGGCCCACAAAGGCCACCGGGCGCGGGGTGAGGTTGGAGGCCGAGAGGAAGGCCAGCGGGATGGAGATGATGGCGCCCACCACCGTGCCCAAAAAGGCGATACAGATGGTCTCCAGCAGCAGATAGGGCACGCCCTGGGTGGTGAGGTTGAAAAGCAGCCGGGTGTCCGGGTGGAAAATGCCCGCCAGAATGTTCATGGCGATCTTCGCACCGCTCTGCGTGGTGCCCGCCGTTTCCACAGCGGTGCCGCTCCAGACCAGCAGGCCCACCACAACGGCGGCCACGGCGGCTTCAAACAGCCAGCGCCGGGGGCGCTGCGCATAGGCTTGTTCGATTCGTTTTTCCATATGTGCGCGCCTCCTTTCAAACCAGCCGCTTGCGGGCGGCGCGGCTGATCGTCTCGATGATGAACACGGTGACGAACAGCGCCAGCAAAATCATGCCCACGCTGTCGTATTCGCGCCAGCCGATCTTTTCGTTGAGGATGAGGCCCAGGCCGCCCGCGCCCACATAGCCCAGGATGGAGGCGTAGCGCACGTTGCCCTCGAAGCAGAACAGGCAGTTGGAGAGATAGGAGGGCAGCACCTGGGGCACGATGGCGCTGAGGAAGGCGCGGGTCTTGGTTGCGCCCATGGCTTCCATGGCCTCAAAGGGACCCATGTCCACCGTCTCGATTTCCTCATAGAGAATTTTGCCGATGTAAGCAAAGGTGAAGATGGCAATGGCGGTGGTGCCCGCCAGGGTGCCCAGGCCGAAGATGTAGGTGGCGATGAGGGCGCTCACCAGCGTGGGCAGGGTGCGGATGATACTGAGCAGCAAGCGCATGGCCGCCACCACCGCCCGGTTGTGGATGATGTTGGTGGAGGCCAGCATGGCAAAGGGCACCACCAGCACCGAGCCGATGAAAGAGCCCAACAGCGACATCTTGATGGTGTCGAACAGAGGCTCCCATATCTGGGACATATACTCCCACTTGGGCGGGATCATCTGGCCCAGGATGACGAAGAACTCACCGATCCGGCTGACCAGAACGCCCAGGTCAAAACCGGTGACCTCCACCGACACCACCGCCATGGCCAGCAGCGCCGCCGCGTAAAGCGGTGCCCGGGAGCGGGGCTTTTGGATCTGCTTGCCGTTTGCCAGCGTGATGGTGCGGGGCGGGAACACCTTGTCAAACAGGTTCATTCCGCTTCCTCCTGTCCTCCCTGATAGATGGCGTCCAGAACCGACTGGTCCACCTTGTCCGCGGGGCCGTCGTAGACGATAGCGCCCTCACGAATGCCGATCACGCGGGTGGCGTACTGCAGCGCCAGTTCCACATGGTGGATGTTGATGAGCACGGTGATCTTCATGTCCCGGTTGATACGCTGGAAGTCGTCCATCACCTGCTTGGCGGTCACCGGGTCCAGAGAAGCCACCGGCTCGTCCGCCAGGATGATCTGGGGATTCTGGGCCAGGGTGCGGGCAAGCGCCACACGCTGCTGCTGGCCGCCGGAAAGCTGGTCCGCGCGGACAAACGCTTTTTCCAGAATGCCCACCTTGTCCAGGGCCTCCAGCGCCTTCATCTTCTCCTCTTTGGTGAAGATACCAAAGGCGGCCCGCCACCAGGGCAGGTCGGGCACGAAGGCGGTGAGCACGTTTTTGATGACAGTGGTGCGGGTGATGAGGTTGAAGGACTGGAAGATCATGCCGATCTTGCGCCGGAAACGCCGCAGGCTTTTGCCGTGCAGCGCCATCACGTCGGTGCCGTCCACGGTGAGGGTGCCGCCGGTGATGTCGTGCATGCGGTTGATGGTGCGGATGAGGGTGGATTTGCCCGCGCCGGACAGGCCGATGATGGCCACAAACTCACCCTGGTCGATGGTCAGGTCGATGTGTTTCAGGGCCTCAAAGCCGTTGGGATAACGCTTGTTGACGTCTTTAAATTCGATCATGTTTTCCTCTCCATTCCAAATGAGGGAGGAAAGCCCTGGGGCTTGCCTCCCTCATCCAGAGAACTATGTTTTAATGGATCAGCCCGCGCTGTTGAGGGACTGGATCATCTCCTGGGCGGCCCGCTCGGAGTCGTAGTCGGAAGACTGGGCGGGCTGATAGCCGTTGTGGCTGTAGATGGCGATGACCTCTTTGCCTTCCTCGGTGTTGCCGATGTTGATGAAGGCCTCGGACAGGGCAGCCTTGAAGGCGTCGTCCATGATGGGAGAGGTCTTGCTGACGCTGATGGTGTCGTTGTAGATGGCGGGGGTCACGCCGATGACGGCGGTGTCGTCCCAAATGCTGTTGGTCATGGCGTACTCGCCGGTCCACTCGTCCTCATAGTCGCGGCGGGCGTCGGCGTAGGTGCACAGCACGTCCACCTGGCCGGAAGCCAGACGGGCAAAGGCGCTGCCGTAGGAGTCAGACTGCACAGCGTGGGGCAGCTCGGTGATGTTCTTGTCGAAGTTTTCCTGCAGCCACAGGGAGGGGTAGATGTAGCCGGCGGGAGAGGAGGAGTTGGCAACGCTCCAGTTCACACCGCTCACGTCTTCCCAGGTCAGAGCCTCGCCGGCGTTGACCTTGGCAGCCAGAGCCTGGCCCTTCTCGGAGGGGCCGGCGATCATCAGAGCGCGGTAGCTGGTGACCTGCTCGGTGGTGGGCTCGGTGGGGGCGTTGTCGTTCCAGTCCTTGGCGTTGTCGGAGTCGATGGACAGGCCGTCGCGGGTGGCGGTGAGCAGCACATCGCAGCCGTCATCGTACAGCACGTAGGTGCCGCCGGGGATCAGGCCCACATCAGCGGTGCCGGCGGACAGAGCCTCGCCAACAGCCTCGTAGCTGGTGCCAACGGTGATCTCAACTTCGCCCACGTCGTAGCCCAGCTTGGCCAGCTCGTCGGTGAGCAGCTGCTTCAGGGGCTCGGTGGCGGTGATGATCTCGTCCGGCTCACGGGAGGGCACGAACGCAATGCGCAGGGTCTCGATGGTCTTGTTGGCCTCAGTGGCGTCGCTGGAGCCGGTGCTGGCGCTGGAGCCGGTGCTCACGGTGCTCGAAGGAGCGGTCTGGCCGCAGCCGGCCAGAAGGCCCAGGCACAGAGC
>NHCFR05603__coassemble_1621_pt1 | contig 9327 bp, 8 predicted proteins | sample NHCFR05603__metabat2_low_PE_044 | metagenome-assembled genome bin NHCFR05603 | reverse complement strand
AGACCGGAAATGTCCTTGATCTCGTATGCCTTGACCCAGTTGCCCTCCTCAGGGATGGGGGCGGGGCCGTGATGGGGCCCTTTGGTCAGAGGACACATACGCTCTACTTCATGCGAATAGGTCATGTTCGTTCTCTCCTTTGCTCTTCGTACTGCAGGCTATATTGTGATTGTTTGCACAATGTTCCGCAGTATCCATTATAGGCAAAAAGCCGCCTTTTTTCAAGGCGTTTTGCCCCCCTTTTGCCGCCGCGCGGCACAAATTTTGCCCTCTCTTTTCCACCGTTTTTGGGTGAGCCGCCAATCGTGCAACTTGTTTGGTCGTTTCTACAAAATTTTCGCTATTTAATTGTTGCATTTAACCAAAGGCTGTGATATAGTATGGGCGAGGAAAGAAGGCGGGAGCGCCGCTTTCCGGGGAAGTATGGGAGCGGCCGGAGCGGCCGCGGGGCCACGGGCCCCACACAAACGAGAAAGAGAGGTCATTTACTATGGATCGCATCAATGTGAACAATTTTGACGTGAGCGCTTTCAGCGAGGTCCTGGCCTCCTGCAAGGGCGATGTCTACATGGTCACCCCCGAGGGCGACCGTCTGAACCTGAAGAGCAAGCTGTGCCAGATCCTGGGCTTCACCAGCCTGATCAAGGGCGGCCAGATCGCTTCGGCCCAGTTCGAGTGCACCAATCCTGAGGACGAGAGCCGTCTGTTCCGGTTCAACCTGTTCGGCGAGAAGTAAAAAAACGCAAACGCGCAAAAAGGCGGCGGGCACGAAGGCCCGCCGCCTTTTTTGTTTTGCGCTCACAGCTCCACTGCCGCGCCGCCCGCAAGGCGGCTTTTCTCCGCGGCCATGGCAATGGCGTGGCTTTCCAGCGAGGCGTCCAGGCTGGTGAGACCGGGGCCGGGCTCGCCGCCCAGCATGAGCTCCACGAATGCCTGCACCAGGCCGGCGTCGCCGCCGCTGTGGCCCTCGGCCGCGTCGATGTGGAACGTCTGAGCCGGCCGGCCGAAGGGCGTGAGGATGATGTCGCCGGCCAGCAGGTCGGCGGTGAGCTGGCCCGCCGTGCCCATGAACTTGGCGAAGCGGGTGTTGTGCTCGGTGAATCCGGTCATGGTGAAGCCCATGGTGCTGCCGTCGGCCATCTCCACGTTCACCACCTGGTGGTCCACCACATCGTTGTCGCAGGCAAACACGCAGCGGCCGTAGGGGCCGGTGCGGACAGCCTGGAGCACCGAGTCGTGGGTGGGATGGGCGGCCAGCACCTCGCAGGGCCAGCCGTCGTTGCCCGCGTCAATGCCCGTGGCGGCATTGGTGAGGTAGATCTTCTCCGCGTCAAAGGGGCAGTTTTCCTTGGCGGCGCAGCCGTCCAGGCAGCGGGCCGCCGCGCCCGCGGGGGCGTGGGCGGCGTTGAAGAAGGAATTGGAGCCGAAGGAGCTCACCCGTCTGGCGCTCTTGCCCGCCAGCCAGAGGTAGAGGTCCAGGTCGTGGCAGCACTTTTGCAGCAGCATGGGGCTGCTCTCGCCGGTGCGGCGCCAGTTGCCCCGCACAAAGCTGTGAGCCTGGTGCCAGTAGCCCACGTTCTCGATGGCCTGGATGGTCATCACCTGCCCCACCGCGCCCGAGTCCAGCAGCTCCTTCACCTTTTTATAAAAGGCGGTGTAGCGCAGCACATGGCACACCACCACCCGCCGCCCGGTCGCACGGGCGGCCTGAGCCAGCTGCCGGCACTCCTCCGGCGAGGGGGACACCGGCTTTTCCAGCAGCAGGTCGTAGCCCTTTTCCAGGGCGGGCACCGCCTGGGGCACATGCTGGCGGTCCATGGTGGTGATGACCGCGGCGTCCGCCAGCCGGGGCCCTGCCAGCAGCTCCTCCCCTGTTTTGAAGCACTGCTCCGGCGCAAGGCCCAGCAGTTTTGCCACCTCGTTTCTCTTTTCGTCCACCGGTTCGGCAATGGCGGTGACGCGCACCTTGCCGCCGTATTTCAGCAATTCCGGCAGATAAGTGTCCTTGCCCCGGTTGCCCAGGCCGATCAGTGCGATGGTAAACGAATCTTTCATCCCGTTCTTCCTCCCCTCGGTTTTTCTGTTTCAGTATACACCCGCCGGACGGCGATGACCAGCCGTTTTTTGTGCGGACGCAGAAAGGCCGCCGGCTTTTCAGCCGGCGGCCTTTCTTTTATGTCCGTTTGAGAGAGATAACTCAGTTGGTGCCGATGGACATGGTCTCGGGCAGGGTGCTGCCGCCGTCGATGACGATCTGAGAACCAGTCAGGTAGCTGGACTCATCGCTGCCCAGGAAGGCGAACAGCTCGCCGACCTCGATGGGCTTCGCCAGCCGCTTCATGGGCACGCCCACGGCGATGTCGTTGATGGCGCTCTCGGGATCGTCCGGGTTGGACTCCATGGCCATCTTCTCCACCATCGGGGTGCGGGCATAGCCCAGCTGAGAGCAGTTCACGCGGATGTTGCGGGCAGCGTATTCCACAGCCAGGCACTTGGTCAGACCGACCAGAGCAGCCTTGGTCATGGCGTAAGCGGCCTCGCCGGCGTCAGCCACGATGTCGCCGGTGACGGAAGAAGCGATGACGATGTTGCCGCCGCCCTGCTTCAGCATGTAAGGAACAACGGCCTTGCAGGTGTTCCAAACGCCCTTGATGTTCACGTCGATGTGGAAATCGCGGGTCTTGTCGTCCATCTCCTCGAAGGGAGCCAGGCGGCAAACGCCGGCGTTGCAGCAAGCAACGTTGATCTCGCCGAAGGTGTCAACGCCCTTCTTGGCAGCAGCGTCCATCTGCTCGCGGTCAGCAACGTTGGCCACAACGGTCACGATCTCGCTGCCGTACTCCTTGCGCAGCTTCTCAGCGGTCTCTTCCACACGGGGATCCAGGTCCACCATGATCAGTTTGGCGCCGTATTTGGCATAAGCGGTGGCGATGCCCTCGCCCAGACCCACGGCAGCGCCGGTGATCAGTGCAACTTTACCGTCCAATTTAGCCATTTTAAGTCTCTCCTTTTCTGTTGTATAAGCCATGCGGCTGCGAAAGCCGCCCGGTTACGATGGGATCAATACTCCTTGGTGCCGGCCACCGTTTCGATGGTGACCTTGTGCTTCTTCCAGTTGACGCACACCATCCACAGCCACAGCAGGGCGCCGATACCAATGTAGATACCGAAGCTCTTCCAGGAGCCGGCGCTCTGGCCCAGGGTGCAGAAGAAAGCGATGACCACGGAGATGATGAGCGCCAGCACCCGGGTGAAGTTGCCGCCCTTGAGTTTGTAGGGGGAGGTCAGCTCGGGATGGCTCTTGTGGATGCGCATGGCGCTGATCATGGTGATCGCGTAGGCGCAGGCGCAGCCAAAGCTCATCAGGTTGAAGAAGTCGTTCATAAAGGTGGTGGCGTTCTGCAGAAGCAGGAACACCAGCGAGATGGCCAGCAGCAGGATGTTGGGCAGGATGGGCTGCTGGTGGCGGTTGACCTTGGTGAACACCTTGGGCAGGAAGTTGTTCTCGCCCATGGCGTACAGCAGCCGCACGGTGGAAAGCCAGAAGCCCAGCAGGCAGGTGCCGATGGCGCACAGGATGGCAGCAATGCCGAACACCACTGCAAAGACGCCCCAGCCGCCGCCCAGCTGCTCCATCATGGTGATAGCCAGGAAGCCGCCCACCGCGGCGCCGCCTTCCTCCACCAGGGGCTGCACAGGCATGCCGCCCAGGCCGAAGAAGAACAGCGCGTAGATGATGCCGCAGGTAACGATGGAACCCAGAATGGCCTTGTTGGAGTCCTTGATGGGGAAGTCGCCTTCCTCCACCATCTGGGGCACCGTTTCAAACCCGAAGAAGGGGGTGATCAGCAGGGCCATACCGATGACCCAGCCGGGGATGCCGAAGTGGCCTTCCACCTGAGTGTAGAAGAAGTTCTGGAAGTTATCCCAGCTCCACACGCCGGAGAACAGGAAGGCGACGGTGGCGACCAGGCAGCCGCCGATGGCGAATATCAGCATGTACAGCTGGATCTTGCCGGCGATCTCCACGTTCTGAAGGCTCAGCATGCAGTAGCCCACCAGGCTCACCAGGGCCACCACCTCGATCAGCAAAAAGCTGGTGGGGACATGCAGCACATGGAACAGCCACTGCACGATGGCCATGACCGCCGAGGGCGGGACCGCGATCCAGGCGGCCATGATCAGCCACGAGGAGAAGAAGCCCACATGCTTGTTGATGCCCACGGTGTTGTAGATGAGCTCGCCGCCCGCCTTGGGGAAGAGGGGCGCCAGCTCGCAGTAGACCATGGCGATGGGCAGGATCAGAAGGGTCATCAGCGCAAAGCCCAGGAAGGTGCCCGCGCCGCAATACTCGTAGAAGATGGTGTCCCAGTAGCCGATGAAGGTGAAGATGGCGCCCGCCGCGATGGCGTAAACATAGACAAGGCGCAGGCTCTTCTTCAACCCGGTGGGCTGGGTCTCCACATTGTTCTGTTCAGGCATTCTTTATCACTCCGTCTCGTTGTCTTGTGTTCAAAAAGCGGAGCTTAGAAAGTCTTGACGCCGTCGGGAGTCTCGATCTCAACGGGGTGCTTCTTCCAGTTGACGCAGACCATCCACAGCCAGATGACAACGCCCACGCCCAGGTACACGCCGAAGCAGATCCAGGAGTCAATGCCCTGGCCCAGGGTGCAGAAGAAGGCGATGGCCACAGCGATCAGCATGGCCAGGATACGGAAGGCGTCGCCGCCCTTGACGGCGTTGGAGCTCTTCCAGTTGGGGTACTTGTGGTGAATGCACACAGCGCTGATCATGGTCAGAGCGTAGGCGCAGGCGCAGCCGAAGCTCATCAGGTTGAAGAAAGCGCTCATGAAGTCAGAGGAGTTCTGCAGAACGATGAACACCAGGCTCAGCACCAGCAGGAAGACGTTGGGCAGCAGGGGCTGCTGGTTCTTGTTGACCTTCGCGAACACCTTGGGCAGGAAGTTCTTGTTGGCCATGGAGTAGAGCATACGAACGGTGGACATCCAGAAGCCCAGCAGAGAAGCGCCCATGCCCAGCAGGCAGGACAGCAGGCCGACAACGATGGGCCAGAAGGTCCAGCCGAGCACGTTCTGCATGGTGGAGATGGTCAGGAAGCCGTCCTGAGCGAAGTTGGTGTAGACATCCTGCAGGCCGTCCAGACCAGCCACGCAGAAGTAGTAGAACACGTAAATGCTGCCGCAGGTGAGGATGGAGCCGCAGATGGCCTTCTTGGAGTTCTTGATGGGGAAGTCGCCTTCCTCAACCATCTGGGGAACGGTCTCAAATCCGAAATAGGGGGTGATCAGCAGAGCCATGCCGATGACCCAGCCGGGGATGCCGTAAACGGAGTCGAGGGTGGTGCTGAAGATGTTGCCGAAGTTGGACAGGTGCCAGTGACCGCTGAACAGCAGGATGAAGCCGGTCAGGATGGTGACGGTGATGTTGCAGAACAGCATCACAGCCTGAGCCTTGACCAGGATCTGCACGTTCTGGATGCTCATCAGGAAGTAAAGCACCAGCAGCACGGCGGCGCAGGCGACCATGGGCCAGGTGCCCAGACCCAGGTTGAAGGTCTTGTTCACCCAGGTCATGATGGCCATGACAACTGCCGGGGGAACGGAGATCCAGGCGGCCATGATCAGCCAGGAAGCCAGGAAGCCCACATGCTTGTTGATACCGACGGTGTTGTAGATCAGTTCGCCGCCGGAGGTGTGGAACAGGCTGGCCAGCTCACTGTAGACCAGCGCGACGGGCAGGATGGCGATGGTCATCAGGCCGAAGGCCAGGAAGGTGCCGCTGCCGCAGTAGCCGTAGAAGACCGAATCCCAGTAGTTCACGAAGGTGAAGATGGAACCGGTGGCGACGGTGTAAACAAAAATCAGTTTCAGACTTTTGTTCAGGCCGCCTTTCGTTTGGGTGTTTTCCATGATAATGACTCCTTTTCACAGGTTTGGCTCCCCGCCAAAACCGCCTGCCCGCAAAAAAAACACCGAATCGCCGGCGCTTTCCCTCACGCGGTTTTTCGATGTTGTCACACAAGTCGTGACCGGCTGCGCCGGTCGGGCTGCATGGCAGCGAGTATTCAGTTCCCGGGTCCAGAGGGTCCGCCCTCTTTAGCCGTTATAAAAATAACACCCTTCCCCCGGGAATGTCAAGGGAATATCCGATATTTTGTATACAATTCCATGATAGTGCACCAAAAAGAGACGTTTTTATACATATTGTTCGGTGGGCCGGGGCGCGGCAGGCTCCGCGCCTTTACAGCCTTTTTTCTCCCGTGGGGCGCAGGGCCAGCAGGCAGGCAAAGCCCGCCGCCGCGGCCACCGCCGCCAGCCAGTGGCGGCCCATGCCGAGGCCCAGCGCCCGTGCCGCCAGGGGAAATCCAATGCTGCCCGCGCTCATGCCCAGGGCCACAAAGCCGTAGTTGACGCCGGCGTGCCTGAGGCCGAACAGGTCGGTGCACAGGCTGGGCAGCACCGCCGCCTCGCCGGAATAGCAGAAGGTCAGCGCGGTGTACACCGCCACCACCCACCAGCCCCCGGCAAAGGCAAAGGCCGCCGACAGACCGCAAAGGCCGGCAAACAGGAGAAGGTCCGCCGCCCGCCGCCCGATCCGGTCGCTGAGGGCGGGCATGGCCAGCCGCCCCGCCGCCGAGCCTGCCGAGCCGATGACCACCGCCAGATGGGCGGCGCCTTCCGAGAGGCCCCGCTCCTGGCCCAGCTGCACGATGACCGGACTGAACAGCAGCACCGCCGGGCTGGCCAGGGCCGTGGCCAGGAACGTCAGCCGGTACTGGCGCGTTTTCAGCATTTGGCGGGGCCCCAGGTCTTTGCCGCCGCTTTCGGCGGCGGGGGCGGGGCTTTGCGCCGGGTCTTCCAGCAGGGCGCTGGCCGCCGCGCACACCGCCAGCACCAGACCTCCCAGCACCCAAAAACAGGTCCGAATGCCCCACCGCCCGCTCAGCGAGCGCACCAGAACGGTGAGCACCGCCCCCGAAAGGCCCACCGCCCCGCCGATGACCCCGGTGGCCAGGCCCTTCTTGCCGGCATACCACTTCTGGGCGCAGCCCATCACCGCCGGATAGAGGAAGGCGCTGCCCAGCCCCACCGGCAGGGAAAAGCACAGATAAAAGAGCCAGGGCCGCCCCGCCGGGACAAAGCCCGCGCCGGACAGGCCCGCCGCCAGCAGCGCCGTGCCCGCAAGGCCCGCGGCCCGGGGGCCCGCCCGGTCCTGCAAAAAGCCGCCCAGCACACACCCCAGCCCGAAGGCGCCGATGGTGAGGCTGAGCACGAAGCTGGCCGCTCCCTCGTCAAAACCGTACTCGGCCCGCACCGGGCCCTGAAACACGCCCCAGGCGGCGGGCACGCCGGTGAGGATCTGGATGGCGGCTCCCGCCGCCAGGATGGTCCATCGATGGTTTTTCAAAAATGCCTGCATGGGCGCTCCCCCTTTGCCGTCGTCTTTGGGTTAGTATGGCCCCATCCGGTTGACAAATACGGCCGGGGAAGGCTATGATATATAAGTTAAAGACCTATATACAGGGGGAACTGCCATGAAGATCAATCCGCTCAAGGGCATGAAGGACTATCTGCCCGACGAACAGCGCCTGCGGGACTATGTGCAGGGGCGAATCCTGGCCACCTACCGGGCCAGCGGCTTTCAGCGTATCTCCACCCCCATGCTGGAGGACATGGAGAACCTGGACAAGAGCGAGGGCGGCGACAACCTGAACCTCATCTTCAAGGTGCTCAAGCGGGGCGACAAGCTGGCCGCCGCGCTGGCTTGCGGCCAGGAGAAAGAGCTTTCGGACATGGGCCTGCGCTACGACCTGACCCTGCCCCTGAGCCGCTACTACGCCGCCAACAAGGACAAGCTGCCCACCCCCTTCAAGGTCATCCAGACCGACCGGGTGTTCCGGGCCGAGCGGCCTCAGAAGGGCCGCATGCGGGAGTTTGTGCAGTGCGACATCGACATCCTGGGCGACGGCAGCACCAACGCCGAGATCGAGCTCATCGACGTGACCGCGCGGGCGCTGCTGGAGATCGGCTTCAAGGACTTCACCGTGAACATCAACGACCGGCGCATTCTGCGGGGCATGCTCACCGGCATGGGCTTTGCCCCCGACAGCCTGGACAGCGTGTGTATCACCTTTGACAAGCTGGACAAGATCGGCGCCGAGGGCGTGACCGCCGAACTGACCGAAAAGGGCTGCCCCGCCCAGGCGGTGGCGGCGCTGGGCGAATTTTTGGCCGCAGGCCGCACCGATCTGGACGCGGTGAGCGCTTTGTGCGACGACGCGGCGCTGGCGGCGGACCTGAAGCGGGTCATCGCCGCAGTGGAGGCTTTGGCCGACGGCAGATACTCCATCGCTTACTGCCCCAGCCTGGTGCGCGGCCAGGGCTACTACACCGGCATCGTGTTCGAAGTCACCTGCCCTGCCTTCGCCGGCGCGGTGGCGGGCGGCGGCCGCTACGACAACATGGTGGGCAAGTTCCTGGGCCAGACGGTGCCCGCGGTGGGCTTTTCCATCGGTTTTGAGCGTATCTGTGCCATCCTGGCCGAGCAGGGCTTTGCCGTGCCCGCCGAAAAGGCCCGGCTGGCGCTGCTCTATCTGCCGGACGCGGACTTTGCCCAGGTGCTGAAAAAGGCCGCTGACCTGCGCGGCCAGTACACCGTGACGGTGCTGCCCCAGGCCAAGAAGCTGGGCAAGCAGTTCGGCCAGCTGGAGGCCCAGGGCTTTGCCGCCGCGGCCTTTGCCGACAACGACGACATCAAGGCGCTGGGCGCAGCCCGGTGAGCCGGTTTTCCCCCTTTGCACACAGCGGGAGGGGCGGGCAGAAACTGCCTGCCCCTCCCCTTTTTGCATAAACGCCCCGCCTCCCGGTCAGACTACTGCCAGGAAGGGAGGAGACGACCCCATGCGGATGTTTTACAAAATCTGTGTCGCTTTGCTCATTGTGGGCGGCGTGAACTGGGGCCTTGTGGGCCTGTTCAGCTTCAACCTGGTCGGCTGGCTGTTCGGCGGTTCCGCCAGCACCATCAGCCGTATCATCTTCACGCTGGTGGGCCTGGCCGCGCTGGGCGCCATCCCCGGCCTGCTGGGCCTGGGCGACGGCAGCGGCGAGAGCACCCAGTCCTGAATCTTCTCATGAACCAAAGGGAAAGGCTGCGGCGCAGAATGCGCCGCGGCCTTTCCTGCGGGCAAAAAAGGGCCCCCGGCCGAAAGCCGGGGGCCCTTTTTTGTCTGTTTCGGATTCCGATTACAGCTCAGCGAAGTACTTGATGGTGCGGACCATCTGGCTGGTGTAGCTGTTCTCGTTGTCG
>NHCFR05603__coassemble_1531_pt1 | contig 9765 bp, 6 predicted proteins | sample NHCFR05603__metabat2_low_PE_044 | metagenome-assembled genome bin NHCFR05603 | reverse complement strand
GGTGGTGGACGGCGCCAAGGCCGACGGCAGCATGACCACCCAGGTGTTCACCCTGCAGAACGGCCTGCTGAAAAACGACCCCGCCTGCCTGGAAAAACTGGCGGTGGACCTGGCCTACGCCTATGGCCTGCCCAAATCGGACAAGGCCCCGGACGTGGCCCACGAAGAACTCTTCCGGCTGCTGCGCCCCCTCTGGCAGGCCCATTGGCAGAAAGCCCAGGAGCAGAACGCCAGGGAGGCCGCCCGCCCGGGCAACATTGCCGCGCTCTGCGTCGGCGCGATCGCCGTGATCGTGCTGTTGGCTGTCCTGGACGGGCTGCACATCGTTCTGCGCCTGCCGCTGAGCCTCTTGGGCGGCGCGGCGGGCGTGGTGGCAACGCTGCTGGTGCAGCGCATGCAGGCCCGGGGCTGGCTGCCCGCCACGCGGGTTTTGGTGCTGCGGGGGTTCCAGCTTTTCTTCCTGGCCCTCTTTTTCTTCGGTGTGGGCCCCGCCAGCGCGGCCGGCCTTCTGTCCTGTTATGTGGCCGCCGCCCTGCCCGGGCGCAAATGGTACTTCCGTTTGTCCAAACGGGCGCGCTTTGCCCTCACTGCTGTCTGCGGGGTGCTGATCCTTGTGTGGGTGCCCCTGTCGGTGCTTGTCTTTCCCGAGGCTTCCCACTCGTTGAGCGGCTCGTTCGCTCTCTTCTTCAGTTGGTTTGCCCCGCCGCTGGCGCTCGTCCGCTGTATCGCCAGCAACTGCCGCTATCACAAGCTGGCGGCCCGTTACGGATTATAAAAAAACACGCCCGCTCCCTGCCAAACGGCAAGGAACGGGCGCTTTTTTCGGCGGTCAATCCGTTGGTTCTAGCGGAAAAGTCACCTGCCAGTCGCCCTCCACGTGACGGCCCGCGATCCAGAAATCTCCGTACAGTCCGTATTGGGAAAATCCTCCGGCGGGCTCGCAAAAGACTTCTTCCGTGTAGTCGGTCCCCTCGTCGCCCCGGAGGACGAAGGAGGCCGAATAGTAGCTGTCCACCCGCTGGCCGGCATTGTCCAGAAGGTAAAAATAACCGTGGTTGTCGTTGTCCGCGTGGTCCCTCACCGCGGTCTGCAGGTGCAGCTGCCCCTCCACCAGGGCCGCCCCGGTGAGGTCGATCCCCTCCACGGGAAAGTCCGGGTCCGCCGCACCGGGCACAAGGGCCTCAAAAAACATCCCCGGGCTGTCGGGGTCCCTTTGATAGCCCGGCCCGCCGCCGCCGATGGACCGCACGGTCTGGGTCCCGGCGGCTTCTTCCAGACAGGAGAGGTCAAGGGGAATGGAGATCCCCTCATAAACATGCCTGCCGCTGACCAGCTGGCCCACCGAAAAGGTGATTTTGTTGCCGGTAAGGGCGGTCCCTTTCATCCCGGAAAGAGTGACCAGAAACGTGGAGGTGCGGCTGGCCTCGTCGTAACCCACCCGGCTGCAGGCAGCGGCGCAGTCGAAGGGGCTGCGGATGGCGTAGCTGTCGTTCAGGTCCACCGGCCCGTCGGTGTGCCCGCCGGTGACATCCTGCACCGTCAGATAGATCTGGGCGGTGCCGTCGCGGATGTAAACGGACACCACTTCCATGCGGATCCCCTGGTCCTCACAGCTTTGCTGCACAGGGCGGAAGAACTGGGCCACGGCGGGGCTCACCAGATACATCAGCCGGTAAATGGGCTCCACCGAAGCAAAAACAGGCATTGCCAGCGCCAGCAACAGCACAAGGACGGCCAGCGCCAGCACGGGCCCGCGCCGCAAGCCGCTGCGCCGGGGCGCTTCGGCTTTTTCCGCCAGAGCGGCGGCCACACGGCGCTTTGCGTCGTCCGGCATGCGGATCTGTTCCAATGCGGGTCTCAGACGTTCAAATTCCATGCCCCGCAGCCTCCTTTCCGTACTGCTGTGCCAGCAGCCGCCGCCCTTTTTGAAGCCTCATCTTCACTGCCGACGGCGTTCTGCCGATGATTTTTGCCACTTCCTCCACCCGGTAGCCCTCCACATAATGCAGCACCAGCACCGCCCGGAATTTTTCCGGCAGAGCCACCAGTGCGTCCAGAAGTTCACGGCTTTCCGGATCCGGTGCAGGGAGGTCCAGCTCTTCGAGGGACGTCTGCGGGTGACGCAGCCGCCGCCGGTGCACATCCCGGCAGTGGTTGGCCGCCACCCGCAAAAGCCACGCCTTTTCATGTTCCGCACTGGCAAATGCGGGGGCCTTTTGCAGATACTTCAGCAGAGTCTCCTGCACCGCGTCCTCTGCGTCGGCTGCGCTGCCCAGCAGCACAAAGCAGAGGCGGAACAGCCGGTCGCCGTGAGCCTCCACCGCGGCTTGCGCCGCCTGTGGGGGAACGCCTGGCCTTGAAAGCATGCCACCATCTCCTTTCACCCTGTATACGTCCGGCGGGGCGGGCAGGTCAATTTTTGATGATTATACTGTATCTCTCCGGGAAGAAAAAGCCCAAACTCATACAAGCCCCCGCTCCCCGCATAGAATGGCAGGGGAGAGGGGGCTTTTTCTATGGCGCTGGAACCAATGCTCAAGGCCGCGCAGGACCGGGGCATGAAGCTGCGCACACGGCTGGTGGCGGGCTTTTTCGCGCTGGTGTGCTTCGGCGGGCTGACGGCCCGGCTGTGGTACATCCAGATCACCGACCACGATTTTTACGCCGGGCGGGCCAGCGGCCAGCAATTGCGGGACACCGTGGTGCCCGCGCCCCGGGGCGACATCATGGATACAAACGGCGTGCCGCTGGCGGTGAACGCCACCTGCTGGACCATCCGCGCTGCCCCCCGGGAGATGGCGGACGAGGACGTGAAACCCGCCAGCCGTGCGCTGGCGCCGCTGGTGGGCATGGAGTATGAAGAACTCTATGCGATACTGTCTCAGCGGTCCAGCAACGACGCGCTGCTGCTGCGCCGGGCGGATCGGGAGACTGCCGACGCGGTGCGAAAGCTTTGTGCCGAAAACGGCTGGGAGGGCATTCTGCTTTTGGAGGACACCAAGCGCTGGTACCCCGAGGGGGACTTTGCCGCCAGTCTGCTGGGCTTCACCAACGTGGACAACGCGGGCATGGCGGGCCTGGAACTGGAGTACGACGAGCAGCTCACCGGCACCAGCGGCCGGGTGCTCAGCGCAAAGAACGCCTGGGGCTACGACATGCCCACCGGCTACGACACCTACATCCCCCCGGTGCAGGGCAACACCCTCCAGCTCACCATCGACGTGAACGTGCAGCACTATCTGGAAAATTACCTCAGCTACGCGGTGGACGCCTACAACGTGGGCCAGCGGGCGGTGGGCATTGTGATGGAGGTGGACACCGGCCGTGTGCTGGCCATCTCCACAAAGCCGGACTACGACCCCAACGAGCCCCGGGTGCTGGCGGACGAGGAGGCCCGCGCCCTGGTGGATAGCCTTTCGGGCACCGAACGCAGCGCCGCCTTGCAGCTGGCCCAGCAGACCCAGTGGCGCAACAAGGCGGTGAGCGACCTCTACGAGCCGGGCTCGGTGTTCAAGCTCATCACCTGCGCCGCCGCGCTGGACACCGGGGCGGTGAGCCCATCCAGCACTTTTGTCTGCGGCAAGGCCTACAAGGTGGCGGGCATTCCCTTCCACTGCGCCAACCACAAGAGCCACGGCACGCAGACGGTGGCCCAGGCGCTGGCCAACAGCTGCAACCAGAGTTTTATCCAGATTGGCCAGCGGCTGGGCGTGCAGGACTTCTGCGACTATTTCGAGGCCTTCGGCCTGCAGGGAGCCACCGGCATTGACCTGCCCGCGGAACCGAAAAAGTCGGAATTCTACACCGCCGACCGCATGGGCCCGGTGGAACTGGCCAGCTGCGCCTTCGGTCAGTCCAGCAAGATCACGCCCATCCAGATGATCACCGCCGTCTGCGCGGTGGTGAACGGGGGGAACCTCATGCAGCCCTATGTGGTGGAAAAGATCACCGACGCTTCCGGCAACGTGGTCAGCACCACCGAGCCCACGGTGCGCCGGCAGGTCATCCGCCCCGAGACCAGCGCCTTAATGTGCCGGATGATGGAGGGCGTGGTGAGCGAGGGCAGCGGCAAAAACGCCTATGTGGCGGGCTACCGGGTGGGCGGCAAGACCGGCACCAGCCAGAAGCTGGACTCGGAGGACGAGGAGGCCCGCATTGCCAGCTTTGTGGGCATTGCCCCGGCGGACGACCCCAAAATCGCGGTGCTCATCGCCCTGGACGAACCCCATACCTTCGCGAGCGGCGGCGGCGCGCTGGCGGCCCCGGTGGCGGCGCAGGTCATTGAGGAGACCCTGCGCTACTACGGCGTGCAGCCCCAGTACACCCCCGAGGAACAGCAGCGGCTGGAAAACCAGCTGCCCGATGTGGGCACGCTTCCGGCAGAGGCCGCCGCGGCAAAGCTGCAGGAGGCGGGCTTTGCCGCCCGTGTGGTGGGCGGCGGGGAAACGGTGCTGTCGCAATACCCCGCGGCAGGCGAGACCCTGCCCCGGGGCTCCACCGTCCTGCTCTACACGGAGGAAAACGCTGCCCGCCAGGTCACCACCGTGCCCAGCGCGGCGGGCCAGACGCTGGCGGAGGCCACCGAGACCCTGCACGCCGCCGGGCTGAACATCAAGGCGGCGGGGGCCGCGGAGATGGAGGGGGCGGTGGCGGTGCGCCAGAGCAGCCCGGCGGGGGAACAGCTGCCCCAGGGCAGCCTCGTCACCGTAACTTTCTATGACTACACCGTGCCCGCCGACGAGGACGTGAAGATGGACTAAACCGGGCAAAGCCTGCGCACACTGTTAGGGCAATGCTCACGCAAGGAGGCGGTCAGCCTGTTCGCTCCAAACCATCCTTCCCGCTCGCCGGCCCCAAAGGCAGCCGCGCCTGCCGGGACGGCCACCCGCCGCGCCCGGCCCAAGCGGGAGAAAAAGCCCCTGCCGCCCTGGCTGGCAAAGCTGCTGGGCGCGGGCCAGCCTTCCCTGGACCTGCCCTTCCTCATTCTGGTGCTGGCGCTGGTGGCTTTCGGGCTGGTCATGCTCTTCAGCGCCAGTTACGCGGTGGCCATGTATCGCCGGGGCACCCCCTACGCCTACATCCGGCCCCAGCTGCTCTTCGCGGCGGTGGGCCTCGCGGCCATGTACGTCGCCAGCCGGGTGGACTACCACATCTACCACAAACTGGCCTGGCCGGTGCTGGGGGTGTCGCTGGTGCTGCTGGTGGTGGTGCTTTTCATGCCGGAATACAACGGCTGCAAGCGGTGGATCGTGCTGCCGGTGGGCACGCTGCAGCCCAGCGAGATCGCCAAGTTTGCCGTCATCCTGGTGTTCAGCCACATCATCTCCCTCAACCACACCCGCATGAAGCGGTTCTCGGTGGGGGTGCTGCCCTTCGCCGCCATCCTGGGGGTGCTGGCGGTGCTCATGCTTCTGGAGCCGCACCTGTCCGGCACGCTGCTGCTCTTCGGCATTGGTGCGGTGCTCATGTTCGTGGGGGGCACGGGGCTGCGGTGGTTCGCCATGGCGGCGGGCGGCTGGGCGGCCGCGGTGGCGGCGGCGCTGGTCTTTCTGCCCGACCTTGTGCCCTACGCCGCCGACCGGCTCAACAGCTGGCTGGACCCCTTTGCCGACCCGCTGGGCGACGGCCATCAGACCATCCAGAGTCTCTACGCCATCGGCTCCGGCGGCGCCACCGGGCTGGGCCTTGGCAACAGCCGCCAGAAATACCTCTATGTGCCCGAGCCTCAGAACGACTTCATCTTCTCCATCGTCTGCGAGGAGCTGGGGTTCATCGGGGCCTGCCTTGTGATATTGCTGTTCGTGCTGCTGCTTTTGCGGGGCATTACCATCGCGGTGAACGCGCCGGACAAATTCGGCGCCCTGCTCACCGTGGGCTTCACGGTGCAGGTGGTCATGCAGGCGGTGCTCAACATGGCGGTGGTCACCAACACCATCCCCAACACCGGGATCAGCCTGCCCTTCTTTTCCTCCGGCGGCACCAGCCTGATGATGTTGCTGGGGGAGATGGGCATTGTGCTGTCGGTCAGCCGGCAGGCGGGCCAGCAGAAATATTAGCAAAAGCCCGCCGGGGCTCAGCGGAAGGATTTTCCGCTGCCCCGGCGGGCTTTTTTCACCAAAACCGCCCCCGGAACATACAGTGGGCCATGGCACAATGGAACGGCTTGAGGGGGGCGAAGAAGATTGACGGAATACATGTTGATTCGGGGCGGGCGGAGGCTTTCGGGAACGGTGCGGCTGCCCGCGGCCAAAAACAGTGTGCTGCCGCTGCTGGCGGCCTCGCTGCTGTGCAAGGGGGAAAGCACCCTCGCGCAGGTGCCGCGCCTGTCGGACGTGGAGCAGAGCACGGCCATCCTCACGGCGCTGGGCTGCCGCTGCCAGTGGCGGGGGCGGGGCCTGGTGGTGGACGCGGCGGGCGCGGGGGGCGGCGGTGAGCTGCCGGAAGGCCCGGTGCGCGCCATGCGCAGTTCGGTGTTTTACCTTGCGCCGGCGCTGCACCGGTGCGGGCGGGTGAGCATGCCCATGCCTGGCGGCTGCAAGCTGGGGCCCCGGCCCATCGACATCCATCTGGACGGCCTGGTGAAGATGGGCGCGCGGGTGCAGTGGCAGGGCGAGACCCTCACCGTCACCGCGCCCCAGGGCCTTTCCGGCGCGGACTACAGCCTGCGCCTGCCCAGCGTGGGAGCCACCGAAACACTGCTGATGGCGGCGGTGCTGGCAAAAGGGGAGACGGTGCTGCGGGGGGCGGCGTCGGAGCCGGAGATCGCGGACCTGGCGGCCTTTCTTTCCGCCTGCGGAGCGGACATTCAGGGCGCGGGCACGCCGCTGGTGCACATCCGGGGCGTGGAGGCGCTGCACGGCGCAGTCCACACCCCTATCCCGGACCGCATTGTGGCCGCCACGCTGGCGGCCGCCGTGGCCGGCGCGGGAGGCAGGGTGAAGCTGCTGAGCTGCCCCTGGGAGCCGCTGGCCCCCACCATGGAGATATTGTGCCGGGCGGGCTGCACCGCCGAGCACGGCGGAGGCACGGTGACGGTGAGCCGCGAAGGGCCGCTCAAGGGGGTGGGCCGGGTCTACACCGGGGTGTACCCCGCCTTTTCCACCGACGCGGCTCCCATGGTGGCGGCGGCGCTGCTCACGGCAGCCGGGCGCAGCGCGGTGGAGGACACGGTGTTCGAAAACCGCTTTGCCTGCGCCGAGGGCTTTTCCGCCCTGGGGGGCAAGGCGGTGCGCTGCGGCCGCGCGCTGGAGATCAAAGGGGTGAAGCGCCTGTCGGGCGCGGACCTCACCGCCCGGGACCTGCGGGGCGGGGCGGCGCTGGCGGTGGCCGCCCTTTCCGCCGAGGGGGAGAGCCGACTTTTCGGCCTCGAGCACATCCGCCGGGGATACGGCGACCTGGCGGGCACCCTGCGCTCGCTGGGGGCGGAAGCGGTCTGCCAGCGGCAGTAAAAAACGGGGCGGAACGGGCGGTGCGGGCCTGTTCCGCCCCGCCGTGTTTTCACCGGGCGCGCCAAGGCGGAAAACGGCAAACTGCGGGCAAAAAACCGCAAATTCACCAGCCCCTCCCACTTGAATTTCTGCCGCCTGTCTGCTATGCTATTATTAGTTTTACATTCTACGGTGGCACAGTCTGCCCCGCAGCTGGATGTGGCATAAAAACGCTTAGGGGGAAGTTGCAAGATGGCTTTCATTCTCGATGAAGAGATGATGAATATTACGAACATCAAGGTGATCGGCGTGGGCGGCGGCGGCGGAAACGCCGTGAACCGCATGGTGGCCGCCGGGCTGCAGGGCGTGGAGTTCATCGCCATGAACACCGACCAGCAGGCTCTGCTGAACAGCAAGGCCACCCAGAAGGTGCAGATCGGCACCAAGCTCACCAAGGGCCGCGGCGCGGGCGCCGACCCCGAGGTGGGCCAGCGCGCCGCCGAAGAAAGCAAGGACGAGATCGCCAACGCGCTGAAGGGCGCGCAGATGGCGTTCATCACCGCCGGCATGGGCGGCGGCACCGGCACCGGCGCGGCCCCCGTTGTGGCCGAGGTTGCCCACGACCTGGGCATTCTCACCGTGGGCATCGTCACCAAGCCCTTCGCCTTTGAGGGCCGCCGCAAGATGAGCCTGGCCGAGCAGGGCATTGCCGCGCTGCTGATGCATGTGGACAGCCTCATCGTCATCCCCAACGAGCGCCTGAAGCTCATCAGCCAGGAGAAGATCACCCTGATGAACGCCTTCGAAGCCGCCGACAACGTGCTGCGTCAGGGCGTGGAGAGCATTTCCAGCCTGATCAACATCCCCGCCTTCATCAACCTGGACTTTGCCGACGTGCGCAGCATTATGAAGGACGCCGGCTACGCCCACATGGGCGTGGGCAGCGCCAAGGGCGCGGGCAAGGCGGAGAACGCCGCCAAGGCCGCCGTTTCCAGCCCCCTGCTGGAGACCTCCATCGCCGGCGCGCGGGGCGTCATCATCAACATCACCTCCTCGCCGGACATCGGCCTGGAAGAGGTGGAGCAGGCGTCCAGCCTCATCACCCAGTCCGCTCACCCCGACGCGAACATCATCTGGGGCACCACCTTCGACGAGAACCTGTCGGACGAGCTGCGGGTCACCGTGGTGGCCACCGGCTTTGAGAACGCGCCTTCGGCCCAGGCTGCGCCCCGCAGCGAGGCCGCCCCGGTGCACACCGTGCCCCAGCCGGTGTTCAGCGGCGACACCGGCGCTGCCGCTTCCACCGCTCCCGCCGCCGAGACCAAGAGCGAGGACGACGACGAGGACTACTTCAACCAGATCATGGGCCTTTTGAACAACCGCAGATAAAAGACCCGAATTTTGATCGAAAGGAGGCGGCACCATGGCGGACAAGCCCACCCCCGGCGAATTCAAAACGTCCCTGATGGGCTTTCAAAAAGCCCAGGTGCTGGCCTACATTGACGAGCTGAGCGCCAAGGCGCTGGAGAGCCAGAAGCAGCAGGAAGAAGCCGCCGAGGCTCTGCGCAAGGAACTGGAAAACGCCAAAGCGGACAACGACGTTTTGCTGGAAAAAACGAAGGAAGTCTGCGACCGCCTCACCAGTGAGGAAAAGCGTGCCGGCGAAGCCGAAAGCCGCGCCCGCGCCATCAGCGAACAGCTGCTGCACATGGAGGAGACCGCAAACGGCTACAAGAGCCGTCTGTTCACCAAGGAGCAGGAGACGGTGGTCCTCCGGGCAGACAACGCCCGCCTCACCGAGCAGCTGGAACAGCAGCACCGCCAGCTGGAGCAGGCACTGGCCGATCTGGAGGCCGCCCGCGCCGAAGGCGAGGAAAAGGCAAGACAGGGCCGGGAAGAGCTGGAGCGCCAGCGCGGCGCTTTTGAAGAGGAAAAACAGGCCGGCCTGCGGCAGATGGAAGAGGAAAAAGAGGCTGCCCGCCTTCAGATGGAGCAGCAGCGGCAGGCTGCCGAGCGCCAGCTGGAGCTGGAAAAAGCCCGCTTCGACCAGACCCGCCGCACCCAGCAGGAATCCGCCCGCCAGAGCGCCCAGCAGATGGCAGACACAGTGCTTTTGCTGCGCAGCCAGCTGGAGCAGGTGGACCGTCAGATCGCGGAGGCCGCCGAGCGTTTGCAAAGAGCCACCGGCGCGATCTACACCGCCCTGGGCGAGACCGAGCAGAACCTGGTGACCCTGGGTGCCCAGGCCGAGAGTTTCCCCAAGCCTCTGTCTCCGCAGCCGGAACAGCCGAAAGCTCACCCCCGCCCCGAATGGGACAAGCGTCCGCCCCGCCGCCCG
>NHCFR05603__coassemble_1493_pt1 | contig 10019 bp, 8 predicted proteins | sample NHCFR05603__metabat2_low_PE_044 | metagenome-assembled genome bin NHCFR05603 | reverse complement strand
CCGGCGTCGTCGTAGCCGTAGCCGGTGGTGCCCACCAGATGGGTGGCGGCCACCCTCTGGTCGGTGAACGCCTTGAGCATTTTCACCTGGTTGTGGTCCCGGATGGCGTCCACCTTCTCAAAATAGGGGCGGCAGAGCTCCATGGCCTGCTTGTCCAGCTCCAGAAGGCGGGGCGAAAAATCGAAAAATTCTTCCAGCATTGTCGTATGTACAGTCCTTTTCATTCGTTTTCGGGGGCGGCGTGACCGTAGGTCAGTCCCCGCTGTTCAAAGCCCAGTTTTTCGTAAAAGCCCTCCACGCCGGGGCGGGCCACCAGACAGACGGCCTTTCCCTGCCCGCAAAGCTTCCGGGCCAGGGCGCACACCAGCGCACCGGCACAGCCCCTGCCCCGGAAGGCGGGAGCAGTCTCCACCGCGCTGAGAAGGGCGGCGTTTTCGGAGATGGCGTAGGCGCCGGCGGTGGCCACCGTCGCGCCCTTTTCTTCCAGGGTCCAGATTTCCGTCAGCCCCCGGTTGCGCATGGCGCAGATCTCGGAATAAAAGGTGTCGGTGCTTCGGCGGTCGTGGTGGGCGGTCATGCTCTCGCCGCCCCACAAAAACTCCGTCACCCCCAGAAGGGAGGGCGCTTCGTTCAGCACAAAGCCCTCCGGCAGCGGCCGGGCCCCCGGCCCCTCCGCCGGGGCGTGAAAGACGTGAAAGGCGGCGTCCTGCCGCCAGCCGGGCAGCGGGTCGGGCCGGGAAGTCTTGAGCCGCCGGGCCTGCAAAAAGTTCAGCAGCAGGGCCACTTCCTCACCCCCGGCGCTGCCGGTGAGCAGGGCGGAAGCGCCCCTCACCGCCAGGGCGAAGGGCTTCTCCCCTTCCCCGCCGGTGTAGAACTTCCAGCCGCTGCCGGGCAGCTGGTGAAAGGCGGCAAAACGCACCGCCGTTTCCACCGCCACCGGATCCTGTGCGTCCGCCAGCGCCGACCGGAAACGGGCGGCGTCGGCGGCACTTTCCACCAGGCGGATCACAGGGCGTTCACCAGTTCCTTGAAGTGGCGGCCCCGCACTTCAAAATTGGGATAAAGGTCAAAACTGGCGGAAGCGGGCGAAAGGCTCACGATGTCGCCGGGTTTGGCGGCGGCGCGGGCGGCGTCCACCGCTTCCTTCATGTCCTTGGCGTGCAGGATGACAAGGCCGCTCCCGGCAAAGCCGGGGCATTCCCGCACGGCCTTTTCAATTTTGGGGCCGGTGGCGCCCATGAGCACCAGCACCTTCACATGCTCCAGAATTTCCGGGGCCAGGGGCTCGTAGGGAATGTTCTTGTCATAGCCGCCGGCGATGATGATGATCTTTTGGTCAAAGCTGCGCAGGCCGGCGATGGTGCGGGTGGGGCTGGAGGCGATGGAGTCGTTGTACCACTGCACCCCGTCCAGCAGGCGCACCGGCTCAATGCGGTGCTCCACGCCCGTGAACGTGCGGGCGGTGTCGGCCATGGCGCTCACCGGCACCCGGCCCCACACCGCGGCGATGGCCGCCAGCAGGTTTTCGATGTTGTGCAGCCCCCGCAGCTTCACCTCGTCCTTGCTCACCACCGGGGTGACAGTGCCGTTTTCGGCCATGCAGAGCATGCCGTCGGCGCGCAGGAAGGCGCCGTTGTCGGTCTCGCGCAGGCGGGTGAACCAGCACTGGCTGCCCTTGCAGTCGGCGGCCATGGCGCGGGTGATGTCGTTCTCATAGCCCAGCACCGCTTTGCCCGCCGGGCTCTGCCACAAAAGGATGTTGCGCTTTGCGTCCACATACTCCTGCATGTCCTTGTGGTGGTCCAGGTGGTTCGGGGTCACGTTGGTGACCACCGCCACGTTGGGGCTCTTGCGCATGCTGATGAGCTGGAAGCTGGAAAGCTCCACCACGGCTTCGTCGTCCGGTTGGATCTCGGCCAGAATGGGAAGCAGCGCCCGCCCGATGTTGCCGCCCAGGTGCACCGTTTTGCCTGCGGCGGTGAGCATGGCCGCAATGAGGCTGGTGGTGGTGGTCTTGCCGTCCGAGCCGGTGACGGCGGTGATGTGGCAGGGGCAATAATCGAAGAACAGCTCCATCTCGCTGGTCACAACGCTGCCCGCCGCCTTCGCCGCCTGCAGAGCCGGGGTGTAATACTCAAAGCCCGGAGTGCGCATGATGACCTGCTGGCCCGCAAGGCCGTCCAGATAATGTTCGCCCAGAGACAGGCGCACGCCCAGCTGCTTGAGCGTTTCGGCGTAGTCGCCGAAGTCCTCCAGCTGCTTTTTATCGCAGAGGGTCACCTCCGCGCCCATGGCACAGAACTGCCCGATGAGGGTCTTGTGGCTGACCCCCGCGCCGATGAACGCCACTTTTTTGCCCCGCAGAAACGCGGCCAGGGCTTCGCTGTCCTTCTGCATTTTTGCAACACAGCCTTTCCTTCACAAAAGTGCCGCCGGGCGGCAAAAACGCCCGGGAACGGTTATCTTATTCATTATAGTCACTTTTGGAAGCAGGCGCAACCAAAGCAGCCCCGCGCCGGGCAAAAAAAGAGGCTGCAAACGCCCTTTTGCCGCGGTTTTCGGCCCGCGGGCGAAAAATGAGTGAAAATTCGGAGCGCGGTTTGAATTTTCCGCAATTTTTTGATAGGATTAAAATGTATATCTCCGGGCGGTGAAAACATATCCATGTTCTGATCGTCTTACAATAAAAACAGAAGAAAGGGGGCGCGCCCCACGAAAAAGCTCAAACTGCTTTTGCTGGCCGGCCTTGCCGCGCTGTGTCTCACCGGCTGCGGCAGCCAGATCGAATTCACCTGGGCCATGGAGCGGGTGCCCAACAATCTTGACCCTCAGCTTGCGTGGGAGAGCCCCGAGCTGATCGCGGTGACCAATCTTTACAGCGGGCTGTTCCGGCTGAACGACGAGGGGGAACCGGTGTCCGACTGCGCCGAGAGCTACACCGTGAGCGGAGACGGCCTCACCTACACCTTCACTTTGAAAGAGGGACTGGCCTACACCCAGAACCGGGGCGGCGAGGCGGAATATGAACTGACCGCGGCAGACTTTGTGTTCGGCCTGCGGCGGGTGTTCCGGCCGGAGACCGGCAGTCCCTACACCAGCACCTACGCCGCCATCAAGAACAGCGCGGAGGTGCTTTCGGGTGCAATGGACGAAACGGCCCTGGGCGTGAGCGCGCCGGACGCGCGCACGGTGGTCATCCAACTGGACCAGCCGGACCCCCAGCTGCTCTACAAACTGGCTTTGCCGGGAGCAATGCCCTGCAACGAGGAGTTTTTTGAAAGCACCGAAGGCTCCTACGGGCTGACCCGCGCCGCCACCATGGGCAACGGCAGCTTTTATGTTTATAACTGGAACGACAACGGCCTGTTTCTGCGCCGGCCCGCAAACGGCGACGCGGTGACCGCCCTGCGGCTGGTCATCAACGCCACCGGGGAGACCGCCGAATCCAGCGGCAGCTCCTCCGCCGCTTCGGGCGTGACCCTTTGGGGCGAAGCGCTGGTGAAAGAAGGCGGCGCCACCGCTGCCCTGAGCGAGACCTTGAGTGCCGACGGGCTGGATTCCATCCCCTACACCGCCACCACCTGGGTGCTGCTGTTCAACTGCGGCGACGAGACCCTGGCCCAGCCCCTGATCCGTGAGGCGCTGACCGTCAGCGCCCGCTCCGCCGCGGTGGAGCTGCCGGAAGGCTTTGCCGCCGCCGACGGCCTCATTCCTCCCGCGGTGACCGTGCAGGGCGAAAACTACCGGGACGCCGCGGGCAGCATACAGCCCGCCTTCGGCAGTGCGGCGGACCTGTGCCGCCAGGGGCTGGAGGCTTTGGGCCTTTCCCGCTTTGAAAACGTCACCCTGCTGGCGCCGGAAGGCAGCAGCTATCTGCAGCTGGCCCAGGGCGTGAACCAGCAGTGGCAGAAGGAGCTGGGCGCCTTCTCCGCCTATTTCCCCGTGAAGCAGCTGCCTCTGGACGAGCTGAACGCCCGGGTGGCGTCGGGAGATTACCAGATCGCCCTTGTGCCCCTTTCCCTTTCCAGCGACTCCGCCGCCCAGCTGCTGCTCCAGGCCGCGCAGCTTGCTGACTGGAACGACATCGGCTGGCAGAATCAGCTGGAGGCCTTGTTTGCCGACGGCACCCACACCGCCGGAGACGTGGCCGCGCTGGAGCGCAGCCTGTTGGAAAGCGCCTGCGCCGCGCCCCTCTGGTTCCAGACCAAGGCCCTGCTGGTGCAGCCGGGGGTAGAGGGGCTGGTGTTCCGGCCCTTCGGCCCGGTGCTGGACCTCACGAACGCCACCATCGCCCAGTGACACAAAGGAGGCAAACCGCCATGGACTGCAAACATTCCGCCGACGTGAACCGCCGTCTGGCCCGTATCAGCGGCCAGGTGAACGGCATTCGGGAGATGGTGAACGAGGGCCGCCCCTGCGACGAACTGCTCATCCAGCTTTCCAGCGTGAGCAGCGCCGTGACCCAGGTGGCAAAACTCATCCTCACCGAGCACCTGACCCACTGTGTTCTGCCCGACTGCGACGAGGACACTCTGGCCAGCCTGGAAGAGGCCATCGACCAGTTCGCAAAGCTGAAATAAAAACGGGCCGGACCGCCCCGCACCTCTTTTGGTGCCCGGCGTCCGGCCTGTTTTTTTATTTTTCTGCGTTGCCGTCTCCCCCTTGCCCCAACTGCCGCAAAAAATCAAATTCCAGGCCGATGATCTCCGCCATCGGCACCTTCTTCCGTTTTCTGCTCTCGATGTCGTCCGCCCGGGCGAAAAGGAAGGGATAAAAGGCAAATCCCTCATCGCACCGCAACTCTGACACGTCCTTTTGCCAGCCCTTCCACCGGTAATCAGAATAGAAGAGGTCGGTGTTGCCATGCAGGCACCAGGCGAGAAAGCGGCCGGTCTGAAATTCCATTTTCTCCACCTCCAGGCTGTCGGGGGCAAAATACCCCACGTTTCCATCTGCCAGCAGCAGAAACACGCCGCCCAGTATGTCTTCCGCTATCGCCAGCTCCCGGAAGGGCATCAGTTTGTTCCGCTCGATTATGTTCAGTTCCCCCGCGCCGTAAAAACGCAGCCAGCCGTCAATCACAATGCCGCCGGTGTTTTCCAGCAGCACGCCCAGCAGACTGCCCCAATTCAGGGGCAGCCGCTCCTTGCATTCGGCCAGCACCTTCTCGTCCACGGGAAAGACGCGAACCTCTCTGGGAGAGGCTTTTATGTTTTCCAGCACCTTTTGCATTCTCTCGTCCATAACGCTCACCGGTCGGTCCAGTCATCGGACCGCGTTTTCTTTGTACCGTCACAAATCCAGCTCCACGCCCATGGAACGATCCCCTTGGGCGTTTCTTCTATTTTACCACAGTTTCCTTGCAACAAAAAAGCCGCTCCCGGCCGGGAGCGGCTCTTTTTGTTTGTTACAGGGCGGCCAGAGCGGCGTTCAGGCGGGCGAGGGTCTCTTCCCTGCCCAGCATGGCGGCCAGGTCGGTGCCGCCGCCGGGGGTGCGCTGCTTGCCGGAGAGGGCAATGCCCAGCGGGTAGAGCAGCCAGCCGTTCTTGACCTCCATCTTCTCGGCCAGCTGTTTGCAGGCTTCGAAGATGGCGTCCTTGTTCCAGGCGTCCAGACCTTCCAGCACCGGCTTCAGGGCTTCCAGCGCGGTCTTGGCGGTCTCGGGGGTGGTCTTCTGCTTCTTGTTGGCATAGAGCTCGGGGCCGTAGGGCAGCACCGCGTCGAAGAAGTCCAGCTGTTCGGGGATCTCGCCCAGCACTTCGCACCGGGGCTGGAGGTTCGCGCACAGCAGGTCCCGGTCGATGGGGCGGTGCACCGCCTGGTCGATCCAGGGATCGGCCATCTTGCGGAACTGCTCCGGGGTCAGACGGCGGATGTACTCGGCGTTGATGGCCCGCAGCTTCAGCGGGTCAAAGATGGCCGGGCTCTTGCTGATACCGCTCTCGTCGAAGATCTTGCACATCTCTTCCAGAGTGAAGATCTCCTGCTCGCCCTTGGGGCTCCAGCCCAGCAGCAGAATGTAGTTGAGGATGGCCTCGCTCAAAAAGCCCTTGGCCACCAGGTCCTGATAGGAGGCGTCGCCGTTGCGCTTGGAAAGCTTGTTGTGGGCGTCCTTCATCACCGGCGGGCAGTGGATGTACACCGGCACGGGCCAGCCGAAAGCCTCGTAGAGCAGGTTGTACTTGGGCGCACTGGACAGATACTCCGAGCCGCGGATGACATGGGTAATGCCCATCAGATGGTCGTCCACCACGTTGGCGAAGTTGTAGGTGGGCATGCCGTCCGCCTTGATGAGGATCTGGTCCTCCAGCTCGGCGTTGTTCACCTCGATGTGGCCGTAGACCGCGTCGTCAAACCCGGTCACGCCCTCGGTGGGGCACTTCTGGCGGATGACGTAGGGGGTGCCCGCCGCCAGCTTTTCGGCCACTTCTTCGGGGCTCAGGTTCCGGCAGTGGCGGTCATAGTGGCCCACCGCCTCGCCGGCGGCCTTCTGCTGCTCGTGCAGCTGCTCCAGCCGCTCGGTGGTGCAGAAGCAGTAATAGGCTTTGCCCTCTTTCACCAGCTGCTCGGCATACTGCTTGAACATGCCCATGCGCTCGCTCTGGACATAGGGGCCCACCGGGCCGCCCACGTCGGGGCCTTCGTCCCAGGTGAGGCCGGTCTGGCGCAGGGTGTTGTAGATGATATCCACCGCGCCTTCCACATAGCGGCCCTGGTCGGTGTCCTCAATGCGGAGGATGAACACCCCGTCGGGGGCGCTGCGAGCCTTGAGATAGGCGTAGAGGGCGGTGCGCAGGTTGCCCACGTGCATATAGCCCGTGGGGCTGGGCGCGAATCGGGTGCGGACAGAATTGTTCAGCATGGTGTGATTGCTCCTTCTGAAACGGCGGCGCCATGCGGCCCGCCGGGCTTTTCTTTGTTCCATTCTAATCGCTCAAAGTGGCTTTGTCAATTTCCCGATTTGCAAAGAAGGCTTCTTTTTTTTATAATAGGTATATTCCCGTGCGGCCCGCCGGGCCGCCTCCCTCTATAACAGGAGTTTTGACCGATGAATTTTCTCTCTGTTTCCTTTCTGGGCTTCGGCGTGGTGCTGTTCGCCCTCTGGTGGGCGCTGCCCGCCCGCCTGCGCCCCTGGGTGCTGGCGGCAGCCAACGTCTACTTCGCCCTCAGCTTTGGGCTGCAGGCGCTCACGGCGCTGGCGCTCATCACCGCCGCGGGCTGGCTTTGCGGCCTCTGGATGGCCCATGGCGGCGGCCGGGCCGCCCTGACGGTGGGCGTGCTGGCGGGGGTCCTGCCCCTGGCAGGCTACAAATATCTGCCCGCCCTGGCAGGCCGCTGGGAGGCGCTGGCCGCCTTTTCGGGGCTGCTCATGCCGGTGGGGATCAGCTTCTTTGTGTTCAAGAACATCACCTACCTGGTGGCGGTGTATAAAGGGACGCTGCCCGCCGAGAAGAATCCGGTCTATTGCTTTGCCTACACCGGCTTTTTCGCCCAGCTCACCAGCGGGCCCATCCAGCGGGCCCAGAGCCTTCTGCCCCAGCTGAAAAGCCCGCCCGCCTTCGACCGGGCGCTGGCGCTGAACGGCTGCGTGCGGCTGTGCTGGGGCCTGTTTTTGAAGAAGTGCCTGGCGGACCACTTTGCCGCCCACTACAACGCCCTTTACCAGCCCAACCACTACTACGGTCTGGGCATTGTGTGGTCGCTGGCGGCCTACAGCCTTTACATCTACTTTGATTTTGCCAGCTACTCCCAGCTGTCCATCGGCGTGGCGAATCTCTTGGGCCTGCGTTGTGAGGAGAACTTCCTCAGCCCCTATCTCTCCCGCAGCGTGGGCGAGTTCTGGCGGCGCTGGCACATCAGCCTTTCCAGCTTTCTGCGGGACTACATCTACATTCCCCTGGGCGGCAGCCGCAACGGCGTGGCGGTGCTCATCCTTGCCACCATGGCCACCTTCCTGGTCTCCGGCGCCTGGCACGGCGCGGCGCTGGGCTTCGTGGTCTGGGGCGCGCTCCATGGGCTTTATCTGCTGGCGGGGCGGGCTACCCGCGGTGCGCGGGAAAAGGCCTGGGGCCTTCTGCGCCAAAAGCCGGGCAGCCCGGTGCGCAGCGTGGTCAGCTGGGCGGTCACCATGGTCCTGGTGTGTTTTGCCTGGATCTTCTTCTTCAGCGGCGATGTGAATCAGGTGCGCCTGCTGATGGACTATCTGCTTCAGCCCATGCCTCTCAGCCTTCAGTACCTGAAAGAGAGCGTCACCCAGCTGGGCTACACCACCGCCGTTCTGCTGCGGCTGGGCCTGTTCACCCTGGCGGCCTTCGGGGTGGACTTTGCCGCCCGCAAGGAGGGCTTCGGCCGCTGGGCCGAGGCGCGCCGCGGCTGGGTGCAGGTGCTCTTCTGCTACGGGTGCATTTTCGCCACCCTGTTCTGGGGTGCGGCGGGCACCTTGCAGAACATCTATTTCCAGTTTTAAAAGGAGGCGCGGGATTTGAAACGTTTTCTCTGTATCGTGGCGCTGTTCCTCGCGCCTGTTCTTCTGTTCATCGCCCTCTTTGCCGGGGCCATCTACGCCAGCGGCGAGTGGCGCACCGAGGAGGAGATCGCCGCCAAAGTGGCGGCGGGCGAACCGGCCTTTTTCGGCCTTGCCTACCGGGACAACACCCGCTACTACAAGCACCTGGTGGCCAATGAGCTGGGCGCGGACCTGCTGGTGCTGGGCACCAGCCGCAGCATGCAGTTCCACAGCGAGTTCTTCACCACCGACAGCTTCTACAACGCCGGCGGCGGCGCGGGCTATGTGAACGAGTTCCAGTTTTTCCTGGAGCAGCTGGACGAGGACAAGCTGCCCTCCACCCTCATCATGGTGCTGGACCAGAACTTCTTCAATCAGGCGTGGGTGGGCACCGGCAGCATGCCGGAGTTCTTTGACTACAACCACTACGGCTTCTCGTTCAAATCGGCCCTTCCCGAGGCCATCCGGGGCTGGGCCCAGGGCAAATTCACCCTGCGCGGCGCCTATTCCGCCCCCCCCAATGTCTACGGCATGGCCGCCGTGGGCCGGGGCAGCGGCTACAACGCCGACGGCAGCTACTGCTATGGCCGCTTGCTGGACCACCCGGAGACCGGCACCGATGTGGGGTTCCACGACACCTTCGACCGCATTCTCAAGGGCACCGACCGCTTTGAGTACGGCGAGTACGTCTACGAGCCCAGCACCCTTGCCATCCAGTCGCTGCTGGCCTTTTGCAATGACCACGAGATCGAAGTGGTGCTGATCGTGCCGCCCTACGCTCCCAGCGTTTATCAGCGGATGGTCGAAAGCGGCAACTACGGATATTTGGACTGGATCATGCCCATCCTCACCGAGTTGTGCGAGCCTTACGGCTATGAAGTTTACGACTTCTCCTATATGCCCGACACCCTGGACGAGGAATACGTGGACGGCTATCACGGAAGCGACCGGGTCTACGCCCGCCTTGCGCTGCACCTGGCCGAAGAGAGCGAGACCCTGGCGGGTCTCATCGACACCGAGTATCTGACCGCCGCCCTGGCCCCTTCTTCCAGCCCCCTGCGGCTGGCCCAATAACACCCTTGCACCGCCCCCCGCGGCGGGTATATAATGAATAACGATCTTCCGGGCACGCCCGGCGCAGAATCGAGGTTTTAGCAATGAGCGAACAAATCGAGCGCAAAAAGCGCATTCTTTCCGGCATTCAGCCCACGGGCACCTTTACCCTGGGCAACTACATCGGCGCTGTCCGCAACTGGGGCAGCCTGCAGCAGGACTTTGAGTGCCTGTACATGGTGGCCGACCTGCACTCGCTGACGGTGCGTCAGGAGCCCGCGGCCCTGCGCCGTCAGACCCGGGAGGCCGCCGCCATGCTGCTGGCCGCCGGGATCGACCCCAAGGTGAGCCTGCTGTTCGTGCAGAGCCATGTGCCCGCCCACGTGCAGCTGAGCTGGGTGCTCAGCTGCAACACCCAGTTCGGCGAACTGTCCCGCATGACCCAGTTCAAGGACAAGAG
>NHCFR05603__coassemble_1281_pt1 | contig 11514 bp, 6 predicted proteins | sample NHCFR05603__metabat2_low_PE_044 | metagenome-assembled genome bin NHCFR05603 | reverse complement strand
AAGCGCATCCGCTACAAGGGCAAGATCTGCGACCGCTGCGGCGTTGAGGTCACCAAGGCCAAGGTGCGCCGCGAGCGCATGGGCCACATCGAGCTGGCCGCCCCTGTGAGCCACATCTGGTACTTCAAGGGCATTCCCAGCCGTATCGGCCTTATGCTGGACATCAGCCCCCGCCAGCTGGAGAAGGTGCTGTATTTTGCCAGCTACATCGTCATCGACCCCGGCTACACCCCGCTGGAGAAAAAGCAGCTCCTCAGCGAGAAGGAATACCGGGAAATGCGCGAGCGCTATGAGGACGAGTTCCGCGCCGCCATGGGCGCCGAGGCCATCAAGGAACTGCTGGCCGAGATCGACCTGGACGCTCTGAGCGAGCAGCTGCACGCCGAGCTGGAAGAGGCCGGCGGCCAGAAGCGGGTGCGCATTCTCAAGCGGCTGGAAGTGGTGGAGGCGTTCCGCCACTCCGGCAACCGCCCCGAGTGGATGATCCTGGACGTGGTGCCGGTCATTCCGCCGGACATCCGTCCCATGGTCCAGCTGGACGGCGGCCGTTTCGCCACCAGCGACCTGAACGACCTGTACCGCCGGGTCATCAACCGCAACAACCGCCTGAAGCGCCTGCTGGAGCTGGGCGCGCCCGACATCATCGTGCGCAATGAGAAGCGCATGCTGCAGGAGGCTGTGGACGCCCTGATCGACAACGGCCGCCGCGGCCGCCCGGTCACCGGCCCCAACAACCGCCCCCTGAAGAGCCTGTCCGACATGCTCAAGGGCAAGCAGGGCCGCTTCCGTCAGAACCTGCTGGGCAAGCGTGTTGACTACTCCGGCCGTTCCGTTATCGTCGTCGGCCCTGAGCTGAAGATGTATCAGTGCGGCCTGCCCAAGGAGATGGCTCTGGAGCTGTTCAAGCCCTTTGTTATGAAGGACCTGGTGCAGAAGGGCCTGGCCAACAACATCAAGTCCGCCCGCAAGATGGTGGAGCGCACCCGCCCCGAAGTGTGGGACAGCCTCGAGACCGTCATCAAGGGCCATCCCGTCATGCTGAACCGCGCGCCTACCCTGCACCGTCTGGGCATTCAGGCCTTTGAGCCGGTGCTGGTGGAGGGCCGCGCCATCAAGCTGCACCCCCTGGCCTGCACCGCCTTCAACGCCGACTTCGACGGCGACCAGATGGCCGTGCACCTGCCCCTGTCTGTGGAGGCCCAGCGCGAGGCCAAGCAGCTCATGCTGGCTTCCGGCAACCTGCTCAAGCCCAGTGACGGCGCTCCCGTCACCGTGCCCACCCAGGATATGATCCTGGGCAGCTACTACCTGACCATGGTGAACAAGGGCGACATGGGCGAGGGCAAGGTCTTCCGCGATGAGAACGAGGCCATCATGGCCTACGCCAGCAAGGTCATCACCCTGCAGGCTCCCATCAAGGTGCGCCGCACCCGCGAGGTGAACGGCGAAATGCGCTCCAAGCTGGTGGACACCACCGTGGGCCGCATTATCTTCAACCAGCCCATCCCCCAGGATCTGGGCTATGTGGACCGCAACGATCCCGAAACCATGTTCAACTTCGAGGTGGACTTCCAGGTCACCAAGAAGAACCTGCCCGACATCATCAGCCGCTGCCTCGCCATCCACGGCACCAAGCCCACCAGCGAAATGCTGGACCGGATCAAGGCCCAGGGCTACAAGTACTCCACCATCAGCGGTATCACCGTTGCTGTGTGCGACGCGGTCATCCCGCCCCAGAAGCCCGAGCTGCTGGCCGAGGCCGACGAGCGGGTGAGCAAGGTCATCAAGCAGTTCAACCGCGGTCTTATCTCCAACGAGGAGCGCTACAACAGCGTTATCCAGATCTGGCAGGAGACCACCGACAAGGTGTCCAAGGCTCTGGCCGACAACCTGGAAGACCGCAACCCCATCTTCATGATGGCGGACTCCGGTGCCCGAGGCTCCATGAACCAGATCAAACAGCTGGCCGGCATGCGCGGTCTGCTGGCCAACACCGCCGGTAAGACCATCGAAATGCCCATTCGCGCCAACTACCGCGAAGGCCTGAACATTCTGGAATACTTCGTTTCCAGCCGCGGCGCCCGTAAGGGTCTGGCCGATACCGCTCTGCGTACCGCCGACTCTGGTTACCTGACCCGCCGTCTGGTCGACGTCTCTCAGGACGTGATCATCCGCGAGGAGGACTGCGGCGCCACCGAGGGTATCATGGTCAGCGACATCCGGGAGGGCAAAGAGGAGATCGAGACCTTCCGCGAGCGTCTGATCGGCCGCTTCGCCGTGGGCGATGTGGTCAACCCCACCACCGGCGAGGTCATCGTGCCCGAAGGCAAGATGATGGACCTGTTCGACGCCGACAAGATCATGGCCGCCGGCATTACCAGCCTGCAGATCCGCAGCGTTTTGAGCTGCCGCAGCAAGCTGGGCGTGTGCGCTCACTGCTATGGCGCCAACCTGGCCAACGGCAACCCCGTCCATGTGGGCGAGTCCGTGGGCGTTATCGCGGCTCAGTCCATCGGCGAGCCCGGTACCCAGCTGACCATGCGTACCTTCCACACCGGCGGTATCGCCTCTGCGGAGGATATCACTCAGGGTCTGCCCCGCGTTGAGGAGCTGTTCGAGAGCCGCCGTCCCAAGGCGCTGGCCATCATGACCGAGATCGCGGGCACCGCCCACATCGACGACACCAAGAAGAACCGCCATGTGGTGGTCAGCGGTGTGGACGAGAACGGCGCTCCCTGCGAGAAGAGCTACCTGATCCCCTTCGGCCAGCGCGTGCGCGTCACCGAGGGCGACCAGCTGGAGAAGGGCGACATGATCACCGAAGGTCATGCTTACCCCCACGACATCCTGGCCATCAAGGGCCGCACCGCCGTGGAGAACTACCTGATCCAGGAAGTGCAGAAGGTCTACCGCCTGCAGGGCGTGGAGATCAACGACAAGCACATCGAGGTCATCGTGCGGCAGATGCTGCGCAAGGTCCGTGTGGACGACGCCGGTTCCACCAACCTCATCGGCGGCGCTCTGGCCGACAAGATGAAGGTGGAGGAGCAGAACGAGATCATCCGTCAGCGGATCGCCGACGGCGAGGAGGGCCTGAAGGAGGCCAAGTGGACTCAGGTCCTGCTGGGTATCACCAAGGCTTCTCTGGCCACCGACAGCTTCATGTCCGCCGCCTCCTTCCAGGAGACCACCCGCGTGCTCACCGAAGCCGCCATCAAGGGCAAGGTGGACCCGCTCATGGGCCTGAAGGAGAACGTCATCATCGGCAAGCTGATCCCCGCGGGCACTGGCCTGCCGGAGGTGGAGGAAGAACTCATCCGCCGCGAGGCCGAGCAGCTGGGCCTGCCGGTCCCCGAAAAGACCGAAGAGCCTGAAGCGGAGCCTGCTCTCTCCGTGGAAGAGTAAGCCCCGGGCGCAAAGCAAAAGGACGCGCGGCGCTTTCCCCAAGCGGGAAAGCGCCGCGCTTTTTCATTGCTGCCGCATTCTGCAATAAACCGGTGGGCTCCATCGTTTTCTGGTATAGACAAAATGCAACAAAATGAGGAGGGGAAACGCATGAAACAGTTCCGGCTCAGGCGGAGGATCGCTCTGCTGGCGGCTTTGCTGCTCCTTTCGGGGTGTTCGGCGCCGGCGTCCAGTGTTCCGCCCGCCGCCACGGCGGTCCCCACACCCAGCCCCACTCCGGCTCCCACGCCGGAGCCAACACCGCGGCCCGCAGCACAGCAGCTGGAGATCGAAGCGGCCGCCGAGGGGCTGGATCTCGCAAACATCAACGACCATGACAATTTCAGCAAGGTGCGCCTTTCTGCCGACACTGCCATCACCCTGCAGGCCGGGACGGACATCGGGGAACTGTACCTCATTTTCGACCGCCCGGTGGAGTGGCGGCTGGAGAGCTCCGGCGGCACCGAGCAGACCTGCGGGCAGAACGGCTTCATCCATGAGTATGTGGAGCTTGAGGAACCTTCTTCCTCTGTGACGCTTCACCTTCCGGCGGATACGGTCCTGTGCCAGGTCTACGCCTTCACACCGGGACAGGTGCCGGACTGGGTGCAGCAGTGGCAGCCGCCCTGCGAAAAGGCGGACCTGCTGGTGCTGCCCACCCACGCCGACGACGAGCACCTCTGGTTCGGCGGGGCGCTGCCCTATTACGCCGGCGAAAAGGGCTATGCGGTGCAGGTGGCCTACATGACCAACCACTGGGGCGAGCCCTACCGCCCCCACGAGCTGCTGAACGGCCTGTGGACGGTGGGGGTGCGCAACTATCCTGTCATCTCTGACTTCCCGGACCTCTACGCCTCCAAGGAGAGCCTTGAGAGCGCCCGCCAGGTCTACGGCGAAGAGACGGTCACCGCCTGGCAGGTGGAGCAGCTGCGCCGCTTTAAGCCCAGCGTGGTTCTGGGGCACGACATCGACGGCGAGTACGGCCACGGGGCTCACATGCTCAACGCCGTCACCCTGCTGGCGGCGCTGGAATGCAGCGGCGACGCGGCCCAGTACCCCGAGAGCGCCGAAAAATACGGTGCCTGGCAGGTGCCCAAGTGCTATCTTCACCTCTGGCCGGAAAATACCATTCAGATGGAATGGGGCGAAATGCCCCTTTCCGCCTTCGGCGGGCGCACCGCCCTGGAAATGGCAGCCGAGGGCTTTGCCTGCCACGTCAGTCAGACCCAGTGGTTCGAAGTGAAGGCGGGCGGCAGCAACGACTGCCGCAAATTCGGTCTGGCCTATACCAATGTGGGCCCGGACGAGGCCAAAAACGATTTCTTTGAGAACATCCCCTCCGCCGGACCGGCGGACTGACACGAAGGAGCGAGACGTATTTTGACAACTCTGCAAACCCCGACGGACAGATCTGCCGCCCCGGCCAACTGGCCCCGGCGCCCCCGCCACCCGGTGCTGCGGGCGCTGGCGATGGTGGGCGTGTTTCTGTGCGCACTGATCGCTTTCCTTCTGGGCGCGATCTACATCATCTGCAAAGGTCCCAGCCCCGCGGCGCGGGACCTGTTTGTGCACACCGTGATGGAGACCAGCGCGGCAAAATTCACTGCTCACATCTTTTTGAGCGAAGGGGAGGTCCAGGCCATTCTGGACAAAAACGGCGTGATGGAAACGGACGAAGTCACCCAGGCGGGCGGCGAGTTCGAGGCCGGCGACGCCCAGGTCCCCAAGGACACCATCGAACTGCACGACGTCACCGGCGGCAGCTTCAAAGGCAAAATGCTGGTGGTCCACGACCCCAGCCGGGTGCGGGTGGCAGCCATTGCCTCCTTTGACCCGGAGGGCAAGGGCCAAAAACTGGAACAGCTGGTGGCGGACGCGGGCGCGGTGGCCGGGATCAACGGCGGCGGCTTTGCCGACGAAAACGGCGTGGGCAGCGGCAGCGTGCCCCTGGGTCTGGTCATCCAGCAGGGCAAACTGCGGGCCGGCGGCATGGATCAGGAATATTCCGTCATCGGTTTTGACGAGAGCGACCATCTGGTGGTGGGCCGCATGACCGGCCGCCAGGCGGTGGAGCGCGGCCTGCGGGACGCTCTCAGCTTCGGCCCGGCGTTCATCATCAACGGCGAGGCCGCTGAGATCTCCGGCACCGGCGGCGGCCTCAACCCCCGCACGGTGATCGGCCAGCGGGCGGACGGCGCGGTGCTGCTGCTGGTCATCGACGGCCGTCAGCCTCAGAGCCTGGGCGCGACCTATCAGGATTGTATCCAGGTCATGCAGGAATGGGGCGCGGTGAACGCCGCCAATCTGGACGGCGGCTCCAGCACCCAGATGATCTATCAGGGCGAGACGGTGAACGTCTGCGCGTCCCTCTACGGGCCGCGGGATCTGCCCACCGCCTTTGTGGTGGACCAGGCAGGGGAGGGTGAAGCATGAGCGAAGAGAAATGGCGCTACGCAAGCCGGCCCCGCCCCTTTTGGCCCTGGCTGCTGGGCTTTGCCCTTGTGCTCTGCGCCGTGGGCGCTGCCGGCCTGGCGGTGCTTTGGGGCGCGCTGGAGCGCTATGAAGCGGCGACTCCCGAGGCGGCCATCCTGCGCAGCGTGAAGGCGGTGCAGGATGACGATTTGAAGGAAGAAGACGTGCCCGAGGCCATGCTGCCCGGACGCTTTGCCACCGCGTCCCAGTATCTGGAGGAAGCCCGTGCCCTGCTGGAGGGCATGCCGGCAAACAGAGACAGCCTCCGCTTTGTACATAAAGGCAAAAGCGATGGGGCCGAACTTTATGTGGTCGTGGACGAAGAGGACGGCCGGGCGGAGTTCCTGCTTTTCCCCGAAGAGGACGGCTGGCAGGCATGGCCCCGGGTGCAGGCACTCTCCACGGTGACCATCCGCGCGCCTCAGAGCGTGACCCTCACGGTGGACGGCCGTCCGCTGGAACAGAGCGAACTGAGCGAGACCACAGCAGTGCCCGGCTTTGAAGCCTTGGGCGAGACCGCGCCCCAGGAGTGTGTGTGGCAGGTGGAAGGGCTTTTGGAACAGCCGGAAGTGACCGCCCAGAGCGAGGCGGGGGACTGCCGGGTTGAATGGAAGATGCCGCTGAACGCGGTGGTCACGGTGGAACCGGACACGGAAGACACCGTCGCCCTGCAGGACTTTTTTGACCGCACGGCCCGGGTCTATGCCCGCTACGTTTCCGCCGACGCCTCCTTTGCCGAACTGAAAGGCAGCCTTGTGCCGGACACCGAGTTCTACAACAGCCTGCGCACCTTTGACTCCAGTTGGTATGTGAGCCACGACTCCACCGCATTTGAGGATTTCTCGGTGTCGGAACTGCAGAGCTTCGGCCCCGACGCGGCGGCAGGCACGGTGCGCTTCACCTACATGGTCTACAAAGAGGGACTGCGCCCCCGCAGCTATGCCTCGGTGTACCGCATGTATGCCGTGCGGGACGGCGGCGGCTGGAAGCTGCTGGACCTGCAGGTGCAGTAAACAGAAAAGCCGCCCCGGCTCGCCGGGGCGGCCCTTTTTTGCCCGCAAAACCGGGCTGGCGCGGCGGCGGCGGGTGTTGTATAATGGACGGGGAAACCGACCAAAAGGGGAGAAGTGCCGAGTGAGAGGAAAGCTGAAAACATGGAACAGGAGCGGAATGCTTCGAACACTGGAATGGTGCCTGTGGGCGCTGGCGGTGGCGGCGGTGAGCCTGAGCCTGGCGCTGGGCCGCATTGAGACCTGCGACTATGTTTCGGTCAACGGCGATTTCCAGAGCTACAATGTGTTCCGCCGGATCCTGGCGGGGCAGACTCCCTATGTGGACTTTGCAAACTACATCGGCATGGCCCCGGTGTGGGTGAACTTGCCGCTGGTTGCGCTGAACAACACCTTCGCCGGCAGCCTTTTTGCCACCAACTTCACCTCCAACATCCTTTTCAGCACCACGGTGCTGCTGTGGGTCTGGCTCATCACAGGCAGCCGCCCGGCGGCAATGCTGACTTCGGTGTTCCTGACTAAATTCGTCTCCTCCGGCCTGATGGCAACGCTTTTCGGCCCGGCCCTGGGAGGCTATTGGACAGGGTTGTTTCAAAATCTCTATACCCCGGGCAATTCCATGCGCATTGCCCGGCTGTTCCTGCCCTTTTTGCTTGTGGGTCTGGGCCTTGTGTGGCTGCGCCTGAAAAAAGCTTCGGCGGAGCAGGCGCTCCTTCAGGAGTCGTTTGCCGCACCGGTCAACTGTGCCGTGCTGGGTGTGCTGGCCGGGACGGGCCTTCTGTGGAGCAGCGATTTTGGGCTGGCAACGGCTTTTTGCGTGGCGGCGCTGTTTCTTTTGGAGCAGGCTCTGCGCCTCTGGGCCGGGCCGCGGGCCTTTTTTGCCCGGCTGGCGGCCTTTGCGGCGGGGTTTGCCGGCGGCGCGCTGTGCTGTGCCTGCCTTGTCACCGGCTTTCGGCCCGGCGCATGGCTTGCAAGCCTTGCCGGCACCGGCAGCTGGCAGTATTTCTATTTCAACGGCACCGGGGGCAAAGCGCTGCTGCTGTATGTTTTTTCCACGCCGCGCCTGCTGCTCTTTGCGCTGCCCTGCGCCGCGTTTCTGATCTGGTGCCTTGTGCGGCTTTGGAAAGGCGGCCTCACCGACCGCCAGCTGCTTCTGGGTTTTGTAGCCTTTGCCATTCTTGCAGCCACCGGCGCCTATGTGCTCAGCGGCAGCGGCTACAATTTCAAGGAGGCACTGGAGGGTTACTTCTGGCTGGCAGTGTTTGCGCTGGCCGGGCGGGGACTGCTGTGGCTCAGCCGCCGTGTTGCCCGCCGCCGGGATCTGCTCCTGCGGGCGGCGGCCGGGGCGCTGGCTTTGGCCCTCATCGCGCTGGCCGGGCTGGACGCGGCCCGCTGGCCTTCCGCTGTCCACAACGGTCAGTATCTGGAAGCCTTGGGCGGATACACCACATATCAAAAGGCGTTGGTGGAATTGCCCGAGGTCACCAGCGGCGAGCCGGTGTTCTCCGTGTATGCCACCGGCCTGGAGGCGGTGGAAGGCGTCTTTCAGCCTTCCGGCTGTGACTATATCATCCATGCCCTGGGCGACGAGACGCGCGAAAAATATGTTGCTTCCTTCACGGACGGCGGCTGGGCCTGGGCCCAGACCCCCCGCATGGACCTGGAAAACTGGCTCACAGTGCAGAACTGGGATGTCTACCGCCACCTTTGGGCAGGGTATGAGCGCTGCTACGCCACCGAGTACAGCTGGCTCTGGCGCGCCTGCAGCGACCGCAGTCTGCCGGTGGAGGCGCAAGTGAGCGCCCAGCGGCAGAGCGATTCCGGCTGGACCATCACGGTGAGCGCCCCGGCAGGGGAGAGCTTCACCGCTGACCTGTACGTCCGCTGGGAGAGCGGATTCACCAGCCCCTGGGGCGCCTTTTTGTCGCTGGGCCGCAGCATGGTGGGCTGTGCGGTGCCGCTTTTCGGTGATATGCCGGGAGTTGCGGGCTATCTGCCTGCTTCGGGCGAGGCTTATATCCCCGTGCGGGTGGAAAACGGCCAGGGAACGGCGACTCTCTGGAGCGCCGACGGAGCATTCACTGAATTGACGATCACGGAGGCGCGGTTTGAACGGGCGATGCCTGCCCTCGATCTTTACGAACAGGAGGCGGCGCAATGAAACAGAAGCTTTTCCGCGCCGCCCCGTCGCTGGCGGGCCTCGGGATCGGCCTTGCGGTGTTCCTGCTGGTCTACGGCCCGGTCCCTCTGGACCCCACCCGGGACGACTGGCTTCTGGGCGGTTACATCGAGACCGACCTTTTGCAGCATTACGCCGCATGGCTGGCCATCAAAAATCAAGGGCTGGGCTGGCCGCTCACCTTCACCACCGGCCTTAATTGGCCGGCCGGAGCGGCGGCGGCCCTGGCAGACTGTATCCCGCTGCTGGCGGTGCCTTTCGGCCTTTTGAGAGCCTTTTTGCCGCAGACGTTTCAATATTTCGGCCTCTTCGTCTGCGGCAGCCTGATGTTTCAGGGCGAGGCGGCGGTGCGCCTTCTGCGCCTGTTCACAAAACGGGCGGAGTGGGTGCTGGGCGGCGCGGTGCTGCTCTGCCTTTCGCCAATTATGCTGGAGCGGGCCTTCCGCCACACAGCTCTGTGCGCTCACTGGCTCATCCTTTACGCGCTGTGGCTCTATTTCAAAAGTGCAAAAGAGGGCTTTTCCCTGCGCCGGGCGGCGGGATTTGTGCTGCTGACGGTGCTGGCGGCCTCCATTCATCTTTATTTTGTGCCCATGGTGCTGGCCGTTGCCTTTGCGGCAGGCCTGCGGGCACTGGTGCGCACCCGCCGCTGGCAGCCGCTGGCACTCGCCGCGGGCGGCGGAAGCCTGGCCGCGCTGACGGTTGCCTGGGCGCTGGGCTTTTTCACCGTCAGCGGCAGCGCCGACGGCGGCTACGGCACTTTCGGCATGAACCTCAACGCCCTGTGGAATCCGGTCAGTCTGGACTGGAACTGGTGGGTGCCCGGCTGCGGCCAGCTGCACTGGTCCCGTGTGCTGCCCATCCGCCCGCTGGTGGCAAACAGCCTTGATTCCTTCAACTATCTGGGGCTGGGCCTGCTGGCGGCGCTGGGCGGGTGCGTCCTTGCAGCGGTGTGGCTGGCAGTGCGCCGCCGCGACGGAGCAAAGGCGCTGGCAAAAGAGGCGCTGAGCCACTGGCCGTTGGCGCTGGTCTGCTGCGCGCTCACAGCCTTCGCAGTGAGCAATGTGGTCACAGCCAACAGCCGCACCCTCTTCACCCTGCCGCTGCCGGAATGGCTCACCGCCCTCTGCGGCGTATTCCGGGCCAGCGGACGGATGTTCTGGCCGGTGTGGTATCTGCTGGCGGTGCGGGCGCTGGCCGCGCTGGCAAATCTGCCTCGTCGCAGGCTGGCCGCCGCGGTGCTGGCGGCGGTGCTGGCGCTGCAGGTGTTCGACCTTTCCGGTGTACTGGCGCAAAAGCACGCCTGGTTTGCGGAGCCCTCCCTGCGCACGTCCGCGCCGGCCCCCGCGGAGGAAGAACTGGCGCAGCTGGAAGGCTGCAGCGCGGTCTACACGCTGGAAGTGTGCACCGACCGGGGCCTTGCGGTGGCGCTGGGGCGCAAGGGCCTTGCCACCAACATCAGCCTGCTGGCCCGGGGCGATGACGCCGCCCTTGCCGCAGGCATTGAAACGGTGCGCGCCGCCCTGGAAGCGGGGGAGAGGGAACCGCTGGGGGCGGGGGTAGCTTTTTACACCTCCGACGAGACCTTTGCGGACGCTGCCGCGGCTGCGGCGGGCCTGAGAAAAGCGCCGTTTTATCAAGGTTTTCTGCTGCTTGCGGCCTGAAAATACCCGCTTTTGAAAAGTTTTTAAAAATTCAGTGTTTTGGACAATCTTTTTCGGCAAATACTGTTGACATGCACAGCCCCAGTGTGTAAAATAAAACTGTTGCGCCCCCTGGCGCAATTATGCCCTTTTGGTGTTTTGGCGGCCCTGCCGTCTGAACATAAATCATTGAAGAAAGGAGATCACAATGCCTACTTTCAACCAGCTTGTACGCAAAGGCCGTGAGGTGTCTGTCCGCAAGTCTACCGCCCCTGCTCTGCAGAAGGCTTACAACTCTCTGGACAAGTCCTACAGCAATGCCAACAGCCCCCAGAAGCGTGGTGTTTGCACCGCTGTTCGTACCATGACCCCCAAAAAGCCGAACTCTGCTCTGCGTAAGGTAGCCCGTGTTAAGCTCACGAATGGTATCGAGGTAACCTCTTACATTCCGGGTATCGGCCACAACCTGCAGGAGCACAGCGTAGTACTGATCCGTGGCGGCCGTGTTAAGGACCTTCCCGGTGTGCGTTACCACATCATCCGTGGTACTCTGGACACCCAGGGTGTGGCCAACCGCAACCAGGCCCGCTCCAAGTACGGCGCGAAACGCCCCAAGGCCGGTGCCGCGAAGAAGTAATCAAACGTATACCCCGCCATTAAAGGCTTATTTATATATAGTAAGACCTTTCATGGCACAACGGGAGTTTATTGCTTTCGAGTACCGATGATATCATTCTGTGAAGGAGGGAAGAAAGATGCCTAGAAG
>NHCFR05603__coassemble_1272_pt1 | contig 11612 bp, 10 predicted proteins | sample NHCFR05603__metabat2_low_PE_044 | metagenome-assembled genome bin NHCFR05603 | reverse complement strand
TGTATGAACTTCTTTTTATTTTCCTAAAGTGTTGCACTTGATAGTATAATTCACCCGGTATACAAAAAGCCCCGGGCCTTGCGGCCCGGGGCTTTTGGTTCGCACAGGGGGATGTTATTTGACTTCCGGCAGGCTGGCAGCCGCGGAGCTCTGGCCCACGCGGCGGGTCATCTCGTCGGGAGCTTCGGGCCGGAAGGCCACATCGGGGTACTCCTCGTCCATCACCCGGGCCGCCTCGGCCAGGATGATGTCGCCGCCCTTGCCGCTCATCACGCGGCCCATCATCTGCACATGATGGATGTCGTAGAACTGGGCGTAGAGGCCCATGGTGTGGCCCAGATACACGCCAATGCTGCGGTAGACAGCGGCGGCGCGGTCGTCGTCGGCGGCCATCAGCTCCTGCACCACCTTCAGCCGCTTTGCGGGAGGCTCGCTCTCGTCCAGGTCAATGCCGGCGCGGGGAGCCAGCTTGTTCACACCGTCCTGGCTGAAGTACTTCACGCCGCAGCCGATGTCGCCGCTCCACTCGTCCTGCATGGCGTCGGGCTGGCCGTCCACGGGGGCAAAGGCCAGCTCGTTCAGCCAGCCGCAGATGTTGCCCTCGCCGTCCACATAGCCCACGGCCTCGCTGGTGCCCATGGCAATGCCCATGATCCCGTTTTCGCCCAGGCCCATGGCGCCCGCCAGCGCGGACACGTCGCCGTCGTTGGCCACCACCACGGGGATCTCGTAGCCCAGCATGCGGGAGAGGTCCTCGGCCACGCGGGTGTAGATGTTTTTGACCTTCTTTTCAAAATCGGACTTGGCCACCTTGAGGAACAGGCTGGCCACCATGCACTTGTTGTCGATGTAAACGCCGGCGGAGGAAACGCCGATACCGTCCACCTTGCGGCCCTTTTCCATGATCTTGGCGGCGGCGGTGGCGCAGGCGGCCAGAATGCCCAGGTAGTGATAGTCGGGGTTGGGGTTGACCTTGGGATACCAGACCACCTCTTCGCTGTAGATGGTCTCGCCGTCGATGACGGCGCTCACCTTGCGGTCGGAGCCGCCGGCGTCAAAGCCAATGCGGGCGCCGTTGGTGTGGCGGCCGACGCTCTCCGATTTCTGGAAGGCGGTGGGCCGGCTCTCGTAGGGCAGGCTGAGCACCTGGAACTCACGCTCGTAGACGTTCTCCATGAAGTCCTTGTCGAAGGCGCGGGTGCCGGTGGCGGAGTAGGCTTTTTGGATCTGGCGGGCCAGGGCGTCGTCGCCGCAGATGTACACCTTGAAGCCGCCCCAGCTCCACAGAAGGAACTTGACCATGCGGTCCACATAATAGGCGTCGGCCTCGGCCATCTCCGGCGTGCCGCAGACCTTGCACTCCCAGGTGCCCACCTGGCCGCCGCTGCGCTCCACGGCAATGCACAGGGGCTTGGTGGCAGCCATCTGATGGTACTTGAAAAAGAGGCCCAGGGGAACAAAGCCCTGATCCAGCTCGGGCAGGTTCTTCACCGGGATCTCAACGTTCAGAAACTTCATTTGCGCGTCCTTCCTTTCAGCGTTTGGGCCCCTTTTGGCCGGGGCGGCGTTCTTTGGCTTCATTGTAGCATGCCCGCCGCGCCTTTGTCTTGTGTGGGTCGGTCTTTGAGTTTGTACTTTCGGCTTCATTTTTTCCTTCTGTTGTCGTTTTGACCAAACCGTTTGTACAAAACGCACAAAGGCGCGGGGCGGCAGAGCCGCCCCGCGCCGGGGTAGTTGGGATAACGCTTTTTTACAGCACTTTGGAGAGGAATTCCTGCAGGCGGGGGTTCTTGGGATTCGTGAAGAACTCCTCGGGGGGTTCGTCCTCCTGCACCTTGCCCTCGTTGATGAACACCACCCGGTTGGCCACCTCGCGGGCAAAGCCCATCTCATGGGTGACCACCACCATGGTCATGCCGCTGGCCGCCAGTTCCTTCATCAGCTGCAGCACCTCGCCCACCATCTCGGGGTCGAGGGCGCTGGTGGGTTCGTCGAAGAGCAGCACTTCCGGGTCCATGGCCAGCGCCCGCACGATGGCGATACGCTGCTTCTGGCCGCCGGACAGGGTGCTGGGGTAGGCATTTGCCTTGTCCGCCAGGCCGATACGCTCCAGCAGCTGCATGGCCTGTTCGTCCGCCTCCGCCTGGGTCTTGAGCTTCTGCATGACCGGGGCCAGGGTGATGTTCTGCTTCACCGTCAGGTGCGGGAACAGGTTGAAATGCTGGAACACCATGCCCATGCGCCGGCGCACGGCGTTGATGTCCGTCTTGGGGCCGTTCACCAGCTGGCCGTCGAACCAGACTTCGCCTCCGTCGGGAACTTCCAGCTGGTTGAGGCAGCGCAGGAAGGTGGATTTGCCGCAGCCGGAGGGCCCCACCAGCACCATCTTGTCGCCTTTGTTGATGGTGATGTCCAGCCCGTCCAGAACGTTGACCTTGCCGAATTTTTTCCGAAGACCTTTAACCTCGATCACTCTGCGCCAGCCTCCTTTCCACGATCTTGCCCAGCTTCTCCAGCAGCATAACGATGGCCAGATAGATCAGCGCCACCGCCAGAAGCGGCGGAAAAGCGTCCCAGGTCTGGCTGCGGATCTGGTCGCCGCCGCGGGTCAGGTCGCCCAGGGCAATGTAGCCCACAACGGCGGTCTCCTTGACCAGGGCGATGAACTCGTTGTTCAAAGTGGGCAGGATGTTCTTCACCGCCTGGGGCATGATGATACGGCTCATCACCTGGGCGTAGGAGAGGCCCAGGCTGCGCCCGGCCTCCATCTGGCCGGGGTCGATGCTCATAATGCCGCTGCGGAAGATCTCGGCCACATAGGCGCCGGAGTTGATGCCGAAGGCGATGATGGCCACCGCCAGCTTGCCCGGGTCCACCGTGGCAAAGACCACGAAGTACATGATGAGCAGCTGGACCATCACAGGGGTGCCGCGGATGACGGTGAGATAGAACTGGCACACCGCGTTCAGCAGCCTGAGCCCCAGGCCGGGCCGGCCCGCCTTGTCGTGGGTGACGCGCACCACCGCCACCAGCGCGCCCAGCACGATGCCGATGACCAGCGCCGCCAGGGTGATGATGATGGTGACTTTCAGGCCGTCGGTGAGGTACTTCCAGCGATCCTCGGCGATGAAGTTGGTATAGATGTGTATCTGCCAGAAATCGCTTTCAAAAAACGACTGCAACAGGCCCATAGGCCACCTTCCTCTCTGCACAGGAACAGGGGCTGGCAAGCCGGCCCCTGTTCCGCCGCACACTTGTGCGTTTAATTATACACCTAAACCCCTCTGATTTCCAGACCTTATTTCAGCACCAGGATGGACTGGATGCCGGTGCAGTAGCTGTCGGTAAAATCCACGTTGAGCAGACGGTCCTCGGTGACGGTCATGCCCGCGGCGCCGAAGTCGGCCTTGCCGCTGTTGATGGCGGGGATGATGGAGGCGAACTCCATGTCTTCGATCTTCAGCTCGTAGCCCAGATAGTCGCAGATGGCCTTGGCGAACTCGGCGTCGATGCCCACGATCTCATCGCCCTCATAGTACTCGTAGGGGGGGAAGTAAGCGTTGGTGGCCATGGTCAGGGTGCCGTTGGGATACTCGGTGCCCTCGGGCGTCACATAGCCCTCGGCGCCCTCCACGCCGTTGATGTACTTATCCAGGATAGCGTCCACGGTGCCGTTCTCCTTGAGGGCGGCAATGGCCTCGTTGAACTTCGCGGTCATCTCGCTGCCCTTGTTCAGCGCGATGGCGTAGTCTTCCACCACAAAGTCCTCGTCCAGCATGATGATGTCGTCGTTCTGCTCGTCGAACACCTTGCCGGGCTCGTTGTCGATGATGACCGCGTCCACCTTGCCCTGCTTCAGGGCCAGCACCGCGTCGTTGAACTTGTTGTACTGCTCAACGGTGGCGCCCTCGATGTCCTGGGCGTAGGTGTCGCCGGTGGTGCCCAGCTGCACGCCGATGGTCTTGCCGGTCAGGTCGTCCACGCTGAAGATGTACTGCTTGCCTTCGGTGCTGGCGGCGTTGCTGGCGGAAGCCGCGGAAGAACCGGAAGCCGCGCTGCTGCCGGAAGCGGGCTCGCTGGCGGGGGTAGTGGAGCCGCAGGCGGCGAGGCTCAGGGCCATCACACCGGCCAGAGCCACGGAGATCAGTTTTTTCATATGGATACACTCCTCTTTGCGCCCCCGCTGCGGGGGTGTTGTTTTTGGCTCCCCGTCCTGTGTTGGAGAAACCTTGGGATTAGTATACCGCATATTTATGCTTTGTCAATGAATTTTTATGAATTGTCCGGCTTTTTGTCGCTTTGAACAAAATCATACTTTCAGGTGCAGGTTCTCTCGTTCGCATTGCCCTATATCCCCTTTCCCGGAGCCAGGCGCAAAGGCGCCGCCGCGGCCCCGCGGCGCGGGAATGTGGGTGAATATTCATGCATAAAAACGCATATTTTGTCACTCTGCGGCCGGCCGCCGGGGCCGCGCCTTGACTTTTGGGCGAACGAATGCTATAGTTGTGCGCGTTAGAGGATACTAATTCTTATATATAAACAGGAGGTGCCGGAGCAATGACGCTGGACAAGCTGCCGCTGGGCAAAGCCGCCACCATCGAAGCGGTGGGAGGCGAAGGAGCGCTGCGCCGTCATTTTTTGAACATGGGCCTGACGCCGGGCACCCGGGTGACCCTGCGCAAGACCGCCCCCATGGGGGACCCCATCGAACTGGAGCTGCGGGGCTATGAGCTGACCCTGCGGCTGGAGGACGCAAAAAACATCTCCATCGGCGAGGCGAGCGAGCCGGGCGAAGCGCCCGCTGTGCCCAAAACGGCCATCCCGCCCATTCCCCACCCGGGCCACGGCGAGAAAAAGCGCACGGCCCTGGCGGCAGACACGCCGCTGGTGTTTGCCCTGGCGGGCAACCAGAACTGCGGCAAGACCACCTTGTTCAATCAGCTCACCGGCTCCAACCAGCATGTGGGCAACTTCCCCGGCGTGACGGTGGACCGCAAGGACGGCCAGATCCGCAAACATCCCCAGGCCACGGTGGTGGACCTGCCGGGCATTTATTCCCTCTCGCCCTACACCAGCGAGGAGATCGTGACCCGGGATTTCCTGGTGAACAACAAGCCGGACGGTATCATCAATATTGTGGACGCTACCAACATCGAGCGCAACCTCTACCTCACCCTCCAGCTCATCGAGCTGGGCATTCCCATGGTGCTGGCGCTGAACATGATGGATGAAATGCGCGCCAACGGCAACACGGTGCATGTGAACCATCTGGAGCAGGCGCTGGGCATTCCGGTCATCCCCATCTCGGCGGCCAAGAACGAGGGTATCGACGAGCTGATCGAGCACGCCATGCAGGTGGCGCTGAACCGGGAAAAGCCCCAGCGGCTGGACTTCTGCAGCGGGGCGGTGCACCGGTGCATTCACGCCATCTGCCACCTCATCGAGGACCACGCCCAGCGGGCGGGGGTGCCGGTGCGGTTCGCCGCCACCAAGCTGGTGGAGGGAGACGAGCCCATGCTGGCCCGGATGGACCTTTCGGACAACGAAAAGGACATGATGGAGCACGCCATCACCGAGATGGAAGGCGAAGTGGGCACCGACCGGGAAGCGGCGCTGGCAGACATGCGCTACTGTTTCATCGGGCAGGTGTGCGCCGAGTCGGTGGTGCGCCGGGGCGAAAGCAAAGAGCACGCCCGCAGCGTGAAGATCGACAGCATTCTCACCCACCGGGTGCTGGCCATCCCCATCTTCCTGGCCATCATGGGGGTGGTGTTCTGGCTTACCTTCGGCCTCATCGGCCAGGGCCTGAGCGACCTGCTCAGCCTCGGGCTGGACAAACTCACCGCCCTGGCGGACACGGGGCTCACGGCCTACGGGATCAACCCGGTGGTGCACAGCCTGGTCATCGACGGCGTGTTCGCCGGGGTGGGCAGTGTGCTCACCTTCCTGCCCATCATCGTCACCCTGTTCTTCTTTCTCTCAATTCTGGAAGATTCGGGCTACATGGCCCGGGTGGCTTTCGTGATGGATAAGCTGCTGCGCAAGATCGGCCTGTCCGGCCGCAGCTTCGTGCCCATGCTCATCGGTTTCGGGTGCAGCGTGCCCGCCATCATGGCCACCCGCACCCTCTCCAGCGAGCGGGACCGGCGGATGACCATTCTGCTCACCCCCTTTATGAGCTGTTCCGCCAAGCTGCCCATCTACGCCATGTTCACCGCCGCTTTCTTCACCGGGCACAAGGCGCTGGTGATGATCGGGCTGTATGTGATGGGCATGGTCATCGGCGTCGTTTACGGCCTCATCCTCAAGGCGGTGGCCTTCAAGGGCGAGCCGGTTCCCTTTGTGATGGAACTGCCCAACTACCGCCTGCCCAGCGCGGGCAGCGTTTTGCGCCTGATGTGGGAAAAGGCCAAGGACTTCCTGGTGCGGGCCTTCACCGTCATCTTTGTGGCCAGCCTGCTCATCTGGTTTTTGCAGACCTTCGACAGCCGCCTCAACGTGGTCACCGACTCCGCCAACAGCCTGCTGGCTGCCCTGGGCGGCCTGCTGGCTCCCCTGTTCGCTCCCCTGGGCTTTGGGGACTGGCGGGTGTCCACCGCGCTCATCACCGGCTTTTCCGCCAAGGAGGCGGTGGTCAGCACCCTGGCGGTGCTCACCGGCTCCAGCCTGACCACCCTGCCGGCGGCGCTGAGCGGCATGTTCAGCCCCTTCACCGCCTTTGTGTTCCTCACCTTCACCCTGCTCTACACCCCCTGCGTGGCGGCCATCGCCGCCGTCAAGCGGGAGATGGGCAGCGCAAAGGCCGCGGCCCTTGTGGCCCTCAGCCAGTGCGCCATCGCCTGGGTGGTGGCCTTCGCTGTGCGGTGCGTCGGCCTGACGCTGGGGTTTAACTGATCTTTGCAAAGGAGACTTGTTCTTATGGGTCTTGGAGACATCCTCATCCTCGCCGCGGTGGCGGCGGCTCTCATCGGGGCGCTGGCCTTCATCTTCAAAAACGGAGGCTTTGCGGGAGGCTGCGGCGGCGACTGCGCCCACTGCGCCTCCCGGTGCAGCCACGCCGACGAGGAGAAAAAGTAAACAGCATTTGCCCGCCGGGGACGGAACAGACCGTCCCCGGCGTTTTTTGCTGCGCATTGTCCTCCAGACAAGGACATTTGTGTTTTTCGTGCGTCCAGTGCGGAAAACTCCCTGCTTTTTTGTGAATCTTTGCGCTGGCGCGTCCTTTCGTTTTGTACTATACTAAAGTTACCGCAGTCTCCCCCGGGAGGCGCGGCAAGTTTTTACTGGAGGGAAACGAAATGGCAAGAGTGTACAATTTCAGCGCAGGCCCGTCCATGATGTTTGAGCAGGTGCTCAAGACCGCCCAGTCAGAGCTGATGGAATACGGCTCCAGCGGGCAGTCCGTGATGGAGATGAGTCATCGCAGCAGTACCTTCGACGCCATTATCAAGGACACCGAGGCGCGGCTGCGCAGGGTGCTTTCCATTCCGGACAACTACAAAGTGGGCTTCATCCAGGGCGGCGCCTCCACCCAGTTCGACATGGTGCCCCTGAATCTGATGACCACCGGCCAGGCGGACTATCTGGTCACCGGCAACTTCTCGAACCGGGCGGCCAAGGAGGCGGCCAAGTTCGGCAAGGTGAACATCGTGGCCAACACCAAAGACATCAACTACACCGCCATCCCCGATGTGGACGCCATCGAATACACCCCCGGCGCAAGTTACGTTCACATCTGCGAGAACAACACCATCTTCGGCACCCGGTTCACAAAGCTGCCCCAGGTGGAGGGCGTGCCGCTGGTGGCGGACATGAGCAGCTGCATTCTGAGCCGCCCCACCGACGTGAGCAAATACGGCCTCATCTACTTCGGCGTGCAGAAGAACGTGGCCCCTGCGGGCATGGCCATCGCCATCGTGCGGGAGGACCTGCTGGGCAAGGCGGCGGAGAACGTGCCCAGCATGCTGAACTACCAGACCCTCATCGAGGCGGACAGCATGTACAACACACCCCCCTGCTGGTGCATTTACATGACCGGCCTCACCCTCAAGTACATCGAGGAGGAGATCGGCGGACTTGAAGAGATGGAAAAGCGCAACAACGCCAAGGCGAAGGTGCTCTACGACTATCTCGACAGCCAGGAATTCTTCAAAAACCCGGTGAACAAGCCGGACCGCAGCATTATGAACGTCACCTTCACCAGCCCCGACGCGGACACCGACAAGCTCTTCTGCGCCAAGGCCGCCGAGGCGGGCTTTGTGAACCTGAAGGGCCATCGTCTGGTGGGCGGCATGCGCGCTTCCATCTACAACGCCATGCCCGCCGAGGGTGTGGCCAAACTGGTGCAGTTCATGGAGGACTTTGTGAAACAGTACGGCTGAAAAAGGAGTGCAGCGCCTTATGTATACCATCAAAACACTGAATAACATCGCCCCGGCGGGGCTGGCCAAACTGGGCCCCGCTCAGTTCAAACTGGACAACGACTGCGACGCGCCCCAGGGCATTCTGGTGCGCAGCGCAAAAATGCACGACATGCCCCTGCCCGAGAGCCTGCTGGCCATCGGCCGTGCCGGCGCGGGCGTGAACAACATCCCGGTGGAAAAATGCAGCGAAGCGGGCGTGGTGGTGTTCAACACCCCCGGCGCCAACGCCGGCGGCGTGGCGGAACTGACCATCGGCGGCCTGCTGCTGGCCAGCCGCAACCTGCTGCCCGCCATGGAGTGGGCCCAGGGCCTGGCCGGTGAGGGCGACGCGGTGCCCGCCCTGGTGGAAAAGGGCAAGAGCCAGTTCGTGGGCCCGGAGCTTGCGGGCAAAAAGCTGGGCGTGGTGGGTCTTGGCGCCATCGGCGTGAAGGTGGCCAACGCGGCGGTGCACCTGGGCATGGAGGTCTTTGGCTACGACCCCTACATCTCGGTGCAGGCGGCCTGGAACCTGAGCCGCGCCGTCCATCACAGCGTGAGCCTCACCGAACTGGTGGCTCAGTGCGACTACATCACCCTGCACCTGCCGGCCAACGCCCAGACCAAGGGCTTTATGAACGCCGGCGTGTTCCGCGCCTGCAAGCCGGGGCTGCGCCTTTTGAACTTTGCCCGGGGCGAGCTTGTGAACAACGCCGACCTGCTGGCGGCGCTGGCCGAGGGCCAGTTGGCCGCCTACGTCACCGATTTCCCCGCCGCCGAGCTGCTGGGGGTGCCGGGCGTCACCTGCATTCCCCATCTGGGCGCTTCCACCCCCGAGAGCGAGGAGAACTGCGCCGTGATGGCCGCGAGCCAGCTGGCGGACTATCTGCTCAACGGCAACATCGTGAACAGCGTGAACATGCCCGAAGTGGTGCAGGCAAGGGCCGCGGGCAAGCGGGTGTGCGTCATCCACAAAAACGAGCCGGGCCTCATCAGCGCCATCACCGCCGTGATCACCCAGAGCAAGCTGAACATTGAGAACATGGTGAACAAGAGCAAAAAGGAAATGGCCTACACCATGCTGGACGTCACCGGCGGCATGGACGCCGCCCTGGCCGACCAGCTGGCCGCCATCCCCTCGGTCATCCGGGTGCGGGTGCTGTAAGTAAGATAACTTCTTCCTCTCCATAGCGCAAGCAAAATGCCCCCTGGGCCATTCGGCCCGGGGGGCGTGCTGTTCCGGCTCATTCCAGACCCAGAAATTCCTTCATGGCGGGCAGGGCCGCCTCGGCGGCGGCGCGGCCCCGGTGATAGAGTGCGTCCAGCTTTTCCACGCTGCGCTCGGCGCGGCTCACCGTCACCGGGCCGTCGGGGCGGATGACGAAGATCTCCCCCGCCTCTTCCAGACGGTCGATCTCGTCCATTCTTTGGTTGTAGCGCTCGGGGCCTGTGAGACATGCCTCCAAAAGCTCCGGGTGCGCGCCGTAGCGCCGGCGGTAGAGCCGCCGCACCACCCGGTGCTGGCCGCCTTTGCGAAAGCCCGCCTGCCGCGTGAGCACCAGCACCGTTTTGCCGCAGAGCACGGGCAGCTCGGCGGGCAGGGGCGCGGGGTTGGCCACGCCGCCGTCCAGGCAGACGTCGTGCCCCACCTTGACCATGCGGCCCATCAGCGGCAGGCTGGCGGAGGCGCGCACCGCGTCCATGAAATCGATCCCCGGCTGGTTCTTCTCAAAGTACACCGGCCCGCCGGTGCGGCAGTCGGTGGCCACCGCCCACAGTTTCTGGGGCGAGGAATAGAGGGTGTCGAAATCCAGGGGGTTGAGCGTCTCGCTCACCTCCCCCAGCAGGAAGTCGAAGTTGAAATAGCTGAAATTCTTCAGAAGATGGCTCGCGCCCATGTACCGCGGGTCGTTCACATAGTCCAGGTTCACCGCCCGGCTGCGCCCCGGCTGGTGGGCGGCATAGTTCACGCCGTTGAGCGCCCCGGCGCTGACCCCCGCCACCTGGGGAAAATACAGGTCGTTCTCCATGAACACGTCCAACACGCCCGAGGTGAACAGGCCCCGCATGGCGCCCCCTTCCAGAATGAGGGTGGTGTTCGGTTCCATTCCCTTCACGCTCCTTTTCGCTGTTTTCTGTCACTGTTCCTATTATACTCCCCCGGCGCCGCCCCGTCACAAAACAATTTGTAAAGTTTTTGAGACGAAAAAAGGCCGCGCTTTTCAGCGCGGCCCGGAAAGGGCGGATCAGGCCGGGATGTCGGTGCCGAAGCGGAAGAACACGGTGGTGTCCGCCGCGACGCTTTCATCGTTCAAAAGGTCCATGGCGTAATGCTCGCTCTCGTCGATCTCCTCACTGTAAGAGGCGGGGTCATAGCTCACCTTGTCGGTGGCGCAGTAGACCAGGCCGTCGTATGCCTCGGGCACCTCGAACACCCAGTTTTGGTTGCACCGGCGGTACACTTCTCCACTGTCCAGCGGCAGCACCATCCACTGAATGTTCTTGCTGTAGGAGATGTCGTAGGAAGTGCCGTCCACCTCCACGGTGGCGGAATAATCGTACGCCGCATCACCGGCGGTGCTGCGGGTGGGCAGCGCGCGGCCGGTGTACAGGTCGTAAATGCCGCTGTTGTAGGCCACGTCCTCGTCCAGCCCGCCCTCCTCGTTGTAGGCAAAGTCGGAACAGGTCACCGTCACATACAGCGCGACCTTTTTGTAGCCCTCTTTCTCCGCGTCGCCCACCACCACGCGGGCGCTGACCTGGGCCGGCACTGTGCGCTGGATGGTGCTGTCTTCCATGTCGTAGGCTACCGCGTGCACATCAAGATCCGAAGGCTCGTCCAGCACAGGGATGCCGTTGGCGTCAAAATAGCTCTCCCCCGTCGGGGCGGGCACGCTTACGGGCGCGCTTTCCGGCCGGGAAGCGGACGCCGGCTGCGACGCGCTTTCCGGCTGGGACACGCTGGCCGGCTGAGACGCGGGCTGGGACGCGGGCGCGCCGCACGCCGCAAAAGAAAGGGCCATCGCCGCGGCGAGGGCCAGTGCCATAGCTTTTTTCATGTTCAAAAGACCTCCTCACATTGCGCCGGGGCGAGGCGTCCCGGTGGGTTCTACCATCGTCGTTATACCACCGGGCGGCGCAAAATGCAAGGCGCAAAAGAATAAATATCCCCCGGCAAAGCCGGGGGTTTTTCATATGCGGGCATAGCCCTAG
>NHCFR05603__coassemble_1255_pt1 | contig 11715 bp, 11 predicted proteins | sample NHCFR05603__metabat2_low_PE_044 | metagenome-assembled genome bin NHCFR05603 | reverse complement strand
GCACCCCACTTGTTATCCAGTATATCATACTGTCTAACAAATGGGGTGCAGTTCAAACCGGTGCGGCGGTCTTTTGTTTTGTTTTTCAGCCGCCCACCCGGGCGTCCAGCCCCATGGAACAGGCCAGCTGCCGCCAGGGTTCCACTTCTGCCTTGGTGAGCATGGGCGTGTCGCCCAGGGGGTAGTCCCTGCCCAGCGCGGCGTACTTGTTTTTGCCCAGGGTGTGATAGGGCAAAAGGTCCAGCCGCTTTGCGCCGCAGGCCAGCGCCAGGGCAAAAATGCCCTTCATGCCGGCTTCGTCATGGTTGAAGCCGGGGATCACCGGCACCCGGACCACCACCTCCCGGCCCAGCTCCACCGCGCGCCGCAGGTTGGCGGTCACACGGGCGAGGTCCGCGCCGGTCACGGCTGCAAGTTGGGCGCTGTCGGCGCTCTTCAAATCGAAGAGGAACAGGTCCAGATAGGGCGCGCAGGTCTCCAGCGCCGCGGGCGAAAAGGCCCCGCAGGTCTCAGCGGCGGTGTGCAGGCCGTGCTGTTTGCAGAGGGACAAAAACTCCGCCAGCGCTTCGGGCTGGGTCAGCGGCTCGCCGCCGGAGACGGTGACGCCGCCGCCGGAAGCTTCATAATAGTCCGCGTCCCGCAGCACCTCTTCCAGCAGCGATTCGGGGGTGCGCTCGGTGCCGGAGAGCTGCAGCGCTCCGGCGGGGCAGACCGCCGCGCAGGCACCGCAGGCAATGCACATTTCCCGGTCCAGCCGGGGCTTTTCCCCCGGTCTGCCGCTTCTGGCCCCTTGCGAGCAGGCGGTCAGGCAGCCGCCGCAGGCGGTGCACTTATTGGCGAACCAAAAAAGCTGGGTCGCCGCGCTCTGGGATTCCGGGTTTGCGCACCAGGGGCAGTGGAGCGGGCAGCCTTTGAGGAACACGGTGGTGCGGATCCCCGGCCCATCCTTGGTGGCGAACCGCTCCACATCCATCACCCGCAGGGTCTTTGACATAGCGCGCCTCTCATTCATACATGACCCGGCTCATCAGCTCCTGCTGGATGTCCGGCTCCAGATTGACAAACACCGCCGAGAAACCGCTGACCCGCACGATGAGGTCGGGATAGCGCTCGGGATGGGCCACCGCGTCCTCCAGAACGCCGTGGTCGATGACGGTGACCATCAGATGGCAGCCGCCCCGGGCGAAGTAGGTCTTGAACATGGCCTTGATCTTCTCCCGGTTCTCCCGGAAGAAGGGGGTGGCGAACTTGATGTTCTGCACCGACGCGCCGTGGAGGCGGGCGTCGAACTTGGCCAGCGAGTTGAGCATGGCGGTGGGGCCGTGGGTGTTGGCGCCGCCCTGGGGGTTGTTGGCGGGGTTCATGTACTGGCCCGCATGCCGTCCGTCCAGAGAGGCGGCGGTGCGGCGGCCCCACTCGGTGTTCAGCTGGTTGTTGCTGATGACGATGAGGTAATACTGCATGCCCGCGGCAATGCCCCGGTCACGCACGCCGTTTGCCACGAACTGATACAGCCGGTCGGCCATGCCATCAGCGGTGTCCAGGTCGTTGCCGTACTTGTCGCACTTCCACAGGGCGGTGCGGATGTCCTCCGCGCCGGCAAAGTCGGCGTTGGCCGCGGCCACCAGCTGGGGCAGGGTGTACTTCTTCTGGTCGTAGACCAGATCCTTGATGGCCCACAAAGCGTCGGAGGTGTTGATGTTGCCGTAGGTCTCGTTGGTGCCGCCCAGATAGCGCACGCCGCCGTCCAGCACGGCCTTGCCCCGGGCGATACAGTCGTCCATCAGCAGGCTGGTGAACAAAAAGCTCACCTGGCGGCGCATGACCTCGTAGGAATGGACCTGGGCGTGGATGGAAAGGTCAAGGTAATGGTCCAGCAGGCGGGTGTACTGCGCCCACAGGTCCTCGAAGGTGTGCAGTTCGCTCGCCGGGGCCAGGGGCACGCCGTCGCTCTTGTCCTTGCCGTCCATGGGGTCAATGCCCTCGTTGAGGGCGATCTCCAGCAGCTTGAGCAGGTTGATACAGGTGTTGGGGGTGCCGGTGCTCTGGCCGGCAATGACGTACTCGCCGCAGCCGAAAGGCACATACTGCTCGGCGGTCTTTTCGTCCACCCGCATGGCGTAGGACACCGCGGGCACGTTCACATCGTCGTTGTAGAGGGTGGGATAGGTGGCTCCCCGGCCCAGCGCCTCCAGGGCGGAGTCCCAGATCTCTTCCGGCATGTCCTTGGTGACACGCAGGGTGAACTGAGGCTCCACATAGCGCAGCTCGGTGGCCGCCCGCATGGCAAAGCGCAGGAACACGTCCGCCTCGCGGGGGTGTTTGCGGCCGCGGCCGCCCACGATGATACGCCCGTTCACTGTGGTGCGGCGGTTCTCGATCATCCGCCACAGGCACTTGATGTGCTCATAGGCTTCGTCCTCGGTGAGGCTGCCCGCTTCCAGGTCTGCCGCCAGGTAGGGCCCCAGCAGGTCGTCCAGGCGGCCGTAGTTGATGACGCCTGCCATCAGCGCATAGAGCCAGAACAGCTGCAGCGCCTCCGGGAAGGTCTTGGGCGCACCGTGCTGGATGTTCGCCAGCACAGCGGCCATGGCCTTCAGCTGGGCGGCACGGGGGCCGTCGGCGGTTCCGGCCGCCTCCAGCGCCTCGCCGCGCAGGTGCTCGGCGCAGGTGCAGAACAGGTCCAGCGCCTGCCGGGAGGCGGCATAGAAGGCGTTCTCGCCATTGGCCGCCGCGCCCGCGTCGATACGCGCGCGCAGCCCGTCCACACCGCCGCTGAGCAGGGCTTCGTAGTCCAACATCATGCCGGACAGCCGCGCCGTGGCAATGAGCGGGGTCTCGCAGTCGATGAAACGGCCGATCACGTCGTCGATCAGCACCTCGTTGCAGTAGATGGTCTTGCAGTCATGGTCCAGCCAGTACTGGTACAGCGCGTCCAGCTGCTGCTTTTCTTCCTCGGTGGGCAGGCTCTCCCGCATGGCTTTCAGCTTGCCGAACACGCAGTAGTGGCCCACGCCGCCCAGAGAGGTGACGCAGCCGAAGCCGATGGGCAAAAAGTCCAGCCGGCCCAGGAACAGATCGCCCGGCTCCATCCGGCGCAGCAGCGCGGGATACAGCACCCGCAGGCAGCGCACTTCCCGCTCTTCCTTGCTCAGATCTGCGCAGGCGCGGTGGGTGTCGGTGTACCGCTGCATGAGCGCGAGCTGCTCGCTGGGAGACATCTGAGGAGGCAGCTTTTTGCTGACTTCCACATTTTGAATGCCGTCCACATTGAATTTTGCCATGTTAGTCCCCTCTTTTATCTAAACATGCTTACTTTTTCTGGTGTTTGCTCTTTTCGGCGTCGCGCCAGTTGTTCTGATAGCCGCTCATCAGGTCCACAAAGCGCTTGGCGGTCAGGTGCGGGCGGGTGATGGCGCTGCCCACCACCACGCTGTGGGCGCCCAGATACAGGCACTTGATGGCGTCCTCGGGCGAATAGATGTGGCCCTCCATCACAAAGTATGCCTCATCGCCCATATCACGGCACATGCGGGCAAACTCACGCAGGTCGGGATACTCGATGGAGGCGGTCTCCTTGGTATAGCCGTAGAGGGTGGGACCCACGATGTCCGCGCCCAGCTCCACGGCGCGCTTGGCCTCGTTGTAGTTGGAGACGTCGGCGAAAATCATCGCCTCGGGGATCTCCTTTTTCACGATGGGCAGCAGCTCCCAGGCGGGGCGGCCCTCGTGGGTGATCTGATCGGTGCAGTCCAGCGCGATGATCTCGGCGCCGGCCTCCCACACCTCACGGGCAGCTTCCAGAGTGGGGGTGATGAACACGTCGGTGTCGTCGTGCCAAATTTTGTACAGGCCGATCATGGGCAGGTCCACCTTTTCTTTGATGGCACGGATCTGCTCGGGGGAGTTGGCGCGGATACCCACGGCGCCGGCCCAGCGGGCGCCCTCGGCCATCTTCACCACCATGTCGTCGGTGTAGATGGGATCGTCCCACTGGACCTGACAGGACACGATGAGGCCGTTTTTGAAGCTTTCGAGGATGGCGCGCTTTTTCGGATCCTGGGTTTTCATGATTCCTTCCTTTCCCCACCCCGCCGGGCGGAAAACACCGCTGTTCCGGCCGCGGTGCGCCGTACTATGGGGCTTGGCCCCCGCGCGCCGCGGCTGCAAAAAAATGCAAACCGCCGCGCCTTTGTTTCCATAACAATTATAGCGCAAGCGATTTGCATTTTCAATACTATTCTTTTCAAAACTGAACATTTTTGTTCATTTTTGAACGAGTGCGAAGTTCCCCGGAAGTTCTATTGCCTGCTGCGGACGGGTGCAGTAGACATGATCGAAGGCAGCCAGATCGGCAAAGCCGTAGAAGCCGCGCTTTTCCAGTTTGGAGTCATCCAGCAGCAGATAGCGGTGCGCGGCGTTTTCCATGCCGATGAGTTTGATGTTGGTGCTGGCCATGTCCAGGTCGTAGCACTTGCCCTCGGTCAGCGACACGCCGTAGCAGCCGATGAAGGCGTGCTCAAAGCGGAAGCTGCGCAGCATTTGCTCGGCCATGGTGCCGGTGAAAATGCTGTGGTGGGGGTCGTAGGAACCACCCAACATCACCAGCTCGGCCTTGGGCATTTTCACCTGGCTCAGCAGCAGGGTGCTGTAGGTGACGATCCGCACTTTGCGGCGCAGCAGAATGGCACCCAGGGGCGCGATGGAGGTGCCGCAGTCAAGAAAGACGGTGTCGCCGTCCTGCACGTTCTTTGCGGCTTCGGTGGCAACGGCCAGTTTTTCGGCGTGGTTGATCTGCATTTTGCTGCGCATGGCAAGCTCGCTCATGTCGCCGGTGTCGTCGCTGCCGCCGTTGCTGGTGGCGCCGCCCTGCACGCGGGTGAGTTTGCCCGCCCGCTCCAGCTTTTCCAAATCACGGCGGATGGTGGCTTCCGAGGTGCCCAGCTCCACGGCCACCTCTTTCAGGTTGATCACGCCTCGCTCATGGATCGCGCGCAGGATATACAGGCTGCGTTCCGATGCGATCATACAAAATCCCTCGTTTCTTCCGGTCGCGGAGCATGCGGCCGATAATCGATCCCCGCCTGACTGCGGACTTCGTCCAGGAGCTTCGCTGCCATCCCGGACCACTGCCGCCAGAGGGAGGGATCGAGCTCGCCCCGCACCATAGCGATAAAGTCTTCTATCTCATAATACATGTCCTGCTCACAAATAGCAAGCTCTATCGTTTTCCATTCCTCGCCCCGTTTTTTCCAGCGTGCCCACCGGGGCGCGCCCACCGGGCCGAACTGGATGACGCCGTTTTCGCCGGCCACCTCGCAGGGGCAGCTGCTGTCGTGGATCTTGCTGTAGGTCAGGGCTGCGCTGAAGCCGGGGTAACGGGCAACGATATCGCCCATCGCGTCGATGGAACCGGGCAGGAAGGAGGCGTGGGCGCGGACGCTGCCGGGCTGCCCCAGCAGCATGACCAGCATGTTCACACAGTACACGCCCAGATCGGTGAGCGCGCCGCCGCCCATGGCCGGGTCGAAGGCGTTTTCCACAATGCCCTTCTTCCACTTGTCATAGCGGGAAGAATACTGGCAGTAGGAGAAAGACGCGGTGCGGATGGGCCCGATCTGCTCCATGGCGCTGCGCAGGGCGGGCACCACAGGGCCGTGGGCGCTGCGCATGGCCTCCAGCAGCACCACGCCGCTGGATTCGGCCGCCGCCTCCATCTGCGCCAGCTGTTCGGCGCTGATGGCCATGGGCTTTTCACACAGCACATGCTTGCCCGCCTTCAGCATGCGGATAGCCTGCTCGGCGTGGCAAACGTTGGGGCTGGCGATATACACCGCGTCCACCGTATCGTCGGCGGCAAGGCTCTCCAGCGTGTGGTGGGCGTGGGGCACGCCCCACTCCCGGGCCAGCTTTTGCGCCCGCTCCTCCGTGCGGGAATACACGGCTGTGATCTCGCAGTCAGAACAGAGCGCGGCGGCCTCGCGGAACCAGTCCACGATAAAATTGCTGCCGATGATGCCAAAACGCACCTTCATTTCAACTTCCTCCGTTTTGTAAAAATGGCCCCCACAAGAACGCTGTGGGGGCCTTTGCTTGCAGGTCCCGGCGTTACGCGCCCAGCAGCGCGGCGCCGATGATCCCCGCGTCGTTGCCCAGGGTGGCCTTGAGGATGGCGGGCGGATCCATCAGGTCGGAGGCGTACACCGTTTCGCTCACGCGGCGGCGCACAGGCCCCAGAAGATATTCGCCCTCGTTGCTCAGGCCTCCGCCCAGAATGACGACGGAGGGGCGGAACGCGGTGACCAGGCTGCCAATGCCGGCGGAGAGGTATTCCACATAATTGTGGACCACCTGCAGGGCGGCTTCGTCGCCCTGTTTGGCCGCGTCAAAGGCGGTGCGCCCGCTGACCCGGCTCATGTTGCCGCCGCACATCTCGCACATCAGGCTGGTGGGGCAGGCGGCCATCATCTCGATGGTCTCGCGGATGAGAGCCGTCACCGAGGCATAGGCCTCCAGGCAGCCCCGCCGGCCGCAGGTGCACTGCACGCCGTTGTAGACCAGGATGGAGTGGCCGGGCTCGCAGCCGTAGCCGTTGCCGCCCAGATAGATCTTTTTGTTCATCACGAAGCTGCCGCCCACGCCGGTGCCGAGGGTCAGCATAAGCACATTGTCATAGTCCTTTGCGGCGCCCGCAATGGACTCCGCCAGGGCGGCACAGTCGGCATCGTTGGCGATGTGCACCGGGATATCCCAGTGTTTTTTGAACTCGCCCGCAAGGTCGGCCTTTTTCCAGCCGAGGTTGTTGGCGAACACGATACGCTGGGTGCCGGGCTCGATGGTACTGGGCGCTCCAATGCCCACATACCCGATGTCCTTTTCCGTCAGTCCGGCCTGCTCCACCACCGCGCGGGCGGCGGCGGCGATGTCGCGCACCACCGTCTCAAAGGGACGGGTGCCCTTTGTGGGCACGCTGTGGCGGGCCACGAACTGATAGTTTTCATCGATGACGCCGGTGGCGATGTTGGTGCCGCCGAGGTCGATGCCGAGGTAATACTTCATGGATGTTCCTGCCTCTCGTTAGAATGGGATGGCGGGGGTGAAGGTCACACGCCCGCGTTCTTCAGCACGCCGTCCACGAACTCCTTGGCACGGGGGATACCGCCCTCGTCCAAATGCTCGATGATCAGGGGCATGTTGGGGTGATGTTTGGCCAGCAGCCGCACATACAGGTCGTAGTTCAGGGAGCCCAGGCCCGCGGCGGGCAGCTCCACATCGCCGGAGCCACGGAAGGAGTGGGACTCGTCGGCGTCGATGTCGGCATGCTTCTCAGACAGCCCGGCGGGCGCAAAAGCGGGCAAAGGGCCGTGAACAGTGCCTGCGCCGGGGAAAGGCACACGGTTTTGGGCTGCTTTTGAAAGAGCTGCGCAGAGGATAAAACCGGCAGTCCAAACAGTTTATCCAGTGACCTTACAAATTCCTTGTTACTAATTATACAATAACCACGTGCAACGTCAACGCATTGCCTGCAACTTTGTATCAAGATACAAGAGTGTTAAAAATCTTTTGTGCAACATCCCGTTTGTTTGTGAAATTTTTTTGCAAAAATTTGAAAAGCCTCCGTGCAACTGCACGGAGGCTTTTTTGTGGTTCAGATCTGTCCGGCGGGGACGCTGCACACCAGCGCCCAGGCGCTGCCGGTCAGCTTCCAATCGCCGCTGCCGGCGGGCAGGAACAGGCTGTCGCCCTTGCGCACCGCCAGCGTTTCGCCGCCGCAGGCAAGGCTGCCCGCCCCGTCGGTGATGAGCAGGCTGGTGAAGGAGTTCTCGCTGCAAACGCCCTCGGCGCTGCCCTGCACCGCGTCCGCCGTGAAGTACTCACAGGCAGCCAGATGTCCGCCGAAATCCTGCGGCCGGGGCGGAGCGCACTCGGTCACTTCCAGCGCCTGGGCCACATGCAGCTGGCGGGGCTTGCCGTCCGCGCCCACGCGGCCGTAGTCGTAGACCCGGTAGGTCACATTGGAGTTCTGTTGGATCTCCGCAATGACAATGCCCTTGCAGATGGCGTGAAGCGTGCCCGCCGGGATGAAGAACACGTCCCCCTTCTTCACCGGGGCGGCGTTCAGCACCTCGGTGAGGGTGTTGTTCTCAATGCGCTGCTTGTATTCTTCTTTGGTGATGGGGTGCTTGAAGCCGTAATAAAGGAAGGCGTCCGGCTCCGCTTCCAGCACGTACCACATCTCGGTCTTGCCGTACTGGCCTTCGTGCTCCAGGGCGTAGGCGTTGTCCGGGTGCACCTGGATGGACAAATCGCCCTTCGCGTCGATGAACTTGGCGAGGACGGGGAAATCCTCGAACCGGGCGCAGTTTTTGCCCAGCACTCCCCTGCCGTGCTTCTCGATGTACTGGGGCAGGGTCAGCCCCGCGTCGGGGCCGTTTTCCACCACGCTGGGGCCGTCCGGGTGGCAGGAGAGCACCCAGGCTTCCGCCAGCGGGTCGAGGTCCGAGGAGATGTTGTACTCCTCCCGCAGCTTGCTGCCGCCCCAAAGATAGCCCTTGCAGGCGGGCTTGAGTTTCAGAATGGGCATGGGAACATCGCTCCTTTTCCGGCGTTGTCTTTCTGCTCCTTATTGTATCACATGGTCATTCTAAATCAATCCCGGCAGGCAGACCACCAGCCGGAAATTCCCCTGCTCCTCCCCCGCCTGCAGGGTGCCGCCGCACCGCTGGGCGATCTCCCGCATGCCGGGAATGCCGAAGCCGTGGGCGGTGCGGTCCGCCTTGGTGGTGGCCAGGTCCGGGTCCACCGGCCCGGCGACGGGGTTTTCCACCTGCAGCATAAACAGGCCTTTGTCCTGCCGGCAGCGCAGGCGCACCCAGGGATCGGGGCAGCGGGCAGCGCCTTCCCGGGCGTTGTCCAGCGCGTTGCCCAGCAGGGCGCAAAGGTCGGTGTCCGCCAGGGGCAGCGACGGGGGCAGTTCGGCCCGGAAGTCGGCCCGCACGCCCGCCTGTTCCAGTTCCGCCGCTTTGACCGCCAGCACCACGTTGGCCGCTTCGTTCTCGCAAAAGCGCACCGGGCCGCGAAGCCCTTCCTGGCGGCCCAGCTCGTCCAGATAGGCGGTGGCTTCCGCCCAGCGCTGCTGTTCCAGCAGGCCGCCCAGCACCGAAAGATGGTTGCGCAGATCGTGGCGCAGTTGGCGCACCTGGCTCTCCCGGGCGCGGAGAGACTGATAATACACTTCCCGCAGAGAGGCCAGCCGCCGGGCCTGTTCCAGTGTTTCGTGCTCGGCCAGCACCGTGATGGAAAAGAGCAGCAGCACCGAGGTGACCAGCGCCACCGGCAGCACCGCAAGGCCCAGGCTCAAAGCGAGTCTGTCCACCTGAGGCGAGTGCTCTCCGCCGCCGCTGAGCAACACCGCCGCCGCCAGCGAACACAAGGGCATGGCGGCAAGGCCCAGCACCAGCCGCCACAGCCGGGGCGAAAGATTCACCGGCTGCTCCGGCAGGCGTTTTTTCAGCGCCAGCCATATTCCTGTCAGTACCATGGCCCGCAGCAAAAGAGCGAACACGTCGCTGGTAACGCCGCCCCAGAGCACCTCCGCCGCGTAGTTGTCGATGAGGGCGCTCAGCGACATGATGAGGCAGAAAAAGACCGCCGCCACCGCCAGCCGCCCTGCAATGTCGCCCCGGGTGCACAGCACGAACGCCGCCAGAAACACCGGCAGCGCATACAGCAGATTCGGGTCGCCCACCCAGATGGGCAGGCTGCCCATGTAGCCCAGGCCCAGCAACATCAGAGCCTTTTGCCACCGGCGGCCCCGCAGGTCGGCAAAGGGGCGGCAGAGCAGAAAGGCGGGCGTTCCGATACAGGCGGAACACCCAAGGCTCAATAAAATCAGGAGCGCTCCATCCATCGGTCAGTCCTCCAGTTCCGCCCGGGCCATGGCCAGCAGCGCCGCCTGCCGGCAGGAGCGGCTCACCGGCAGCGAAATGCCGCCGTCAAGATACACCTCCGAGCCTTCCAGCCGCTCCACCGCCGCCGCCCGCACCAGATACCGCTGGTGCACCCGCACAAAGGCCGGCCCCAACTGAGCGGCCACATCGTCCAGCTTGCCGTAGAAGGTATACTCCCTGTCCCGCGCCACACAGGTCACCTGCCGCCGGTCGGAAGAAAAATAGCGTATTTTCTTCAGGGGAATGCGGTAATACACCTCGCCGCTGCGGCAGACAAAGGCCCGCTCCAGCTCGCGGCACAGCGCCGCCCCGGCCCGGTCCAGCATTTCCTCCAGCGCTTCGGGCGCCGGAGGCTTGAGCAGATAGCCCAGCGCCCCCACGCCGTAGCCGTCGAACACCCGGTCGGCGTGGCCGGTGACGAACACGATCTGCAGCCCCTCGTCCGCAGCCCGCAGCCGCCGGGCAGTCTCAATGCCGTCCACCTCGCCCATTTCCAGGTCCAGAAACACCAGGTCCAGCTCCCCCGCGTGGCTCTCCAGCCAGCGCAGCAGGTTCTCCCCGGCGGAAAATTCAAAAAACGCGGCGGCGGTGCGGCGCTTTTCCACCGCGCGCTCCAGCGCGGCCCGCAGCACCAGCCGGGCGTCATACACATCGTCGCAGATCCCGATGCGAAGCACGGCCATTTCCTCCTTTCGGCCTTTCTGCGGGTATTGTACCACGGCGGGGCCTCCCCCGCCAAACCAAACTTGACGGCAGCGCCGCCAAATTTTACATCTCCCGGCCGCGCCGTGCAAAAACTGGCCGCGTCCGGGCCGAAAATGCCCCGCCCGTTTGCCCCGCCGTGCGGCAGCGGATATGCTTGGGTCAGAGGGCCTGCCCGGCCCCGGAAAGGACGGAACGCAATATGCTCACGGTGAAAGATCTTTACAAATCCTATCAAGCGGGAAAGAACCGTTTCGACGTGCTCAGCGGCGTGGACCTGACGGTGGGAAAAGGCGAGTTTGTGGCGGTGATGGGGCCCTCCGGCTCCGGCAAGACCACCCTGCTCAACTGCATTTCCTGCTATATCCCCGCCGACTCCGGCAGCATTCTGCTGGACGGAGTGGAGCTGGCCCGGCTGAAGGAGGACGAACTGGCCGAAGTGCGCAACCGCAAGCTGGGCTTCGTTTTTCAGGATTTTCTTTTGCTGGACGGCCTCTCGGTGCGGGAAAACATCCTGCTGCCGGCCATTCTGAGCGGGAACATCAACAGCACCGCCGAGGCCCGGGCGGACCAGCTGTGCGACGTGTTTGGCATTGGGGCCATCCGGAACAAATACCCGGCCGAGATCTCCGGCGGCGAAAAACAGCGCACGGCGGTGGCCCGGGCGCTCATCAATCACCCGCTGCTGGTGCTGGCGGACGAACCCACCGGCAACCTGGACTCAAAGTCCGCCCGGGCGGTGATCGGCACCTTTGAACAGGCCCGTCAGGCGCTGGGGGCCACCATCTTCATGGTGACACACGACTCCTACGCCGCCTCCCACTGCGACCGGGTGATCATTTTGCAGGACGGCCGGGTGCGCCGCACCCTGGAAAAAGGCGGCATGGCGCGGAACGATTTTCAGGACGCGCTGCTGGACGTCATTCGGGAAATGGGAAAGGAGTGAGCGGGGTGAACAGCTTTTCTTCCGTGTGGGCGCGGCTGCGCAGCCGCAGCCGGGGCCGCTATGGTCTTTTGGCGGGGTGCTGCTTTTTTTCAGCACTGCTCATCACTGCCTATGCTT
>NHCFR05603__coassemble_1188_pt1 | contig 12375 bp, 11 predicted proteins | sample NHCFR05603__metabat2_low_PE_044 | metagenome-assembled genome bin NHCFR05603 | reverse complement strand
GGTACTGGGCGGCGATGTTCAGGGCGTTCAGGTGCTGGCGCTTGTACTCGTGCATGCGCTTGACCTGGCAGTCGAAGATGGAATTGGGGTCGATGATCTGGCCGGTGGTCTTTTTCAGGTGGGCGGCAAACTCCGCCTTGTTGGCCTGCTTGACCTTATCCAGAGCCTCCAGCACCTTCTTGTCGTTCTTGAAGGCGGCCAGGCGGCTCAGCTGGGCCGCGTCATGCTTGAAGCCGGGGCCGATCACGTCGGTCAGCAGCTCGGTCAGCGCCGGGTTGCCCGCCAGCAGCCAGCGGCGGTAGGCGATGCCGTTGGTGACGTTCTTGAAGGCCTGGGGCTTGTAGAGGTAGTAGTCGTGGAAGACGCTCTCCTTGATGATCTCGCTGTGCAGCTTGGACACGCCGTTGATGGAGTGGCACACATAGCAGCAGATGTTGGCCATGCGCACCTGGCCGTCGCCCAGGATGGCCATGTAGTCGATCTTGCCCTGGTCGCCGGGGAAAGCCTTTTCAAAGTCGGCCCGGCAGCGGCGGTCCATCTCCTGCACGATGGTGAAGATACGGGGCAGGGTGGTGCGGAAGATGTCGATGTTCCACTTTTCCAGCGCCTCGCTCATCACGGTGTGGTTGGTGTAGGCAAAGGTGCGCCGGCAGATGTCGAAGGCTTTGTCCCAGCCGTAGCCGCACTCGTCCAGCAGAATGCGCATGAGTTCGGGGATGGCCAGGGTGGGATGGGTGTCGTTCAGCTGGATGGCCGCCTTCTCGGGCAGGGTGTCCAGGCTGCCGAACTGGGCCAGGTGGTTCTGGCAGATGTCGCCGATGGAAGCGGCGGACAGGAAGTACTGCTGGCGCAGGCGCAGGATCTTGCCCTCCATGTGGTTGTCGTTGGGGTAGAGGATCTTGCTGATGAGCTCCGCCGAGGCGTTCTGGCGGATGGCGTTGCCGTACTCGCCGGCGTTGAAGCTCTTCATGTCGAAATCGGGGGCCTTGGCCTGCCACAGGCGCAGCTTGGCCACGCCCTGCCCGTCGTAGCCCTGGACATACATGTCGCTGGGCACGGCGATGACGCTGGAGTAGTTCTTGTGGATGACGTGGTGGAAGCTGCCCTGCCAGCTCTCTTCGATCTCGCCGTCAAACTTGACTTCAATGCTCTGGTCGGGATGGCTCTTCAGCCACACCTGGCCGCCGGGCAGCCAGTTGTCGGCCTTTTCCTGCTGCCAGCCGTCCACGATCTTCTGCTTGAAAATGCCGTACTCGTAGAGGATGGAGTAGCCGGTGCCGGCAATGCCGGTGGTGGCCATGCCGTCCAGATAGCAGGCGGCCAGACGGCCCAGACCGCCGTTGCCCAGGCCCGCGTCCGGCTCTTCGTCGTAGATGTTCTCCAGCTTGATGTCCGCGTCCGCCAGCACGGCCTCGGCCACGTCGGCCAGACCCAGACTGAACAGGCTGTTCTTCAGGCTGCGGCCCATCAGGAACTCCATGCACAGGTAGTACACCTGCTTTGCGCCGGTGCCGTAGGCGCGGCTGATGAACTTCTTGTGGCCGTCGCTCATCATGCGCCGGGCGATGAGCGCCAGCACACGGTAGATTTGCTGGTTGCTGGCCACGTCCAGCGTGGTGCCGTATTCGCTGGCCAGCATATCCTTGAGCAGCTTGTCAAATTCGCGTTTCGAGTATTTTGCCAAAATAGATCTCCCCTTAATTTGAGTTGGATAAAAGGCGCGGCCGCCGGGAAAGGGCGGTGCACACCTTGTTAAAAGCGATCCATACGCTTTCCTATTGTACCAAGTTTTGCCGCCTGTTTCAAGAAAAAATCCGTTCCCGGAAACCGAAATCCCCCCTTTGGGGGCCAAAAGGGGCCGAATTTTGAAAAAATGGGCTTTCCTGTGCCGGTGAAATATATTATAATAGCGTATAAAAGAGAACCGGGTCTGCCCGGCTTTGAATACAGATCTATGGATTGCGAGGGAAAACCATGCCTGCGAACAAAGTGAAACTGACGGTGTGCGGGTCCAATTATGTCATCTCCACCACCGACTCCGAGGAATATGTGCAGTCTCTGGCCGAGCGGCTGGACCGGGACATGAACGACCTGATGAACCAGAGCCCTTCGGCCAGCGTGGCCGCCAGCGCCGTGGTGGTGGCGCTGGGCTATCTGGACGAGCTGCAGAAGAACGCCTCCAGCGCCGACAACATGCGCAGCCAGATCAAGGACTATCTGGAGGACGCCGCCAAGGCGAAACTTGCCGCCGAGCAGGCCCGCCGCGAGGTGGAGCGGCTTCAGAAGGAAGTGCAGCGCCTGCGGGAGAGCCGCGCATGAACCGGATCGCGGAAAAGTACGGCCTGCACCGCCCGATGGAGATCCTGGCCCCGGCGGGCGACGGCGAAGCGCTGCGCGCCGCGGTGTTTGCAGGGGCAAACGCGGTGTATCTGGGGCTCAAGCAGTTCAGCGCCCGGCGCACGGCGGGCAATTTTGACGAGCAGCAGCTCAAAGAGGCGGTGGCCTTTTGCCACGCGCGGAACGTTCGGGTCCACGCGGCGGTGAATACCACCGCCTTTTCCGGCGAGCTGGGCCCGATGGCGCAGACCATCGCCTCCGCGGCCGCGGCCGGGGTGGACGTGCTCATCGTGCAGGACCTGGCCGCCGCGGCCCTGGCGCGGCAGATCGCCCCGACCCTTGCCCTCCACAGTTCCACCCAGCTCACCGCCCACACCCTTTCCGGCGTGCGGCAGCTGGCGGACATGGGCTTTAAGCGGGCCATCCTGGCCCGGGAACTGAGCCTTGCGGAGATCGCCGCCATCGCCAAGGACAGCCCCATCGAAGTGGAGACGTTCGTCCACGGGGCGCTGTGCATGTCGGTGTCCGGCCAGTGCTACATGAGCGCCTTTCTGGGCGGGCGCAGCGGCAACCGGGGCGAGTGCGCCGGGCCCTGCCGCCTGCCTTTCGCGGCGGACGGCTCCGGCGCGGCCCACCTGTCTTTGAAGGACCTGTGCGCCGTGGGCAGCCTGCCCGCCCTGGCCGACGCCGGGGTGGCCAGCGTCAAGATCGAGGGGCGGCTGCGGGGGCCGGAGTATGTGGCCGCCGCCGTCAACGCCTGCCGCAAAAGCCTGGCGGGCGAACCCTTTGACCGCCAGCTGCTGCAGGATGTGTTTTCCCGCTCCGGCTTCACCAACGGCTACATCGAGGGCAGGATCGACGGGACCATGTTCGGTGTTCGCACCGCCGAGGACACGGCTGCCAGCAAGGCGGCCATGCCCGCCATCCGGGAGCTCTACCGCCGGGAGGCCCAGCGGGTGCCGGTGGCCTTTACGGTCACCGTGACCGAAAACGGCTGCACCCTTGCCGCCGCTGACGGCGCGGGCCGCCGGGCCGAAGTGCCCCTGGCCGGCGTGATGGAGCCCGCCCGGGCGGACCAGCGCCCCGCCATCGAAAAGGCCCTGGCCAAGACCGGCGGCACTCCGTTCTATTCCGAAAGCGTGGAGTTTGAGGGCGAGCCGGGCTATCTGCCCGCCTCGGCCTGGAACGACGCGCGCCGCACCGCGCTGGAACAGCTTCTGGCTCTGCGCAGCGCCCCCAAAGCACGCGCCTGCGCTCCGGCCCGCCTGCCCGCGCCCCGGCGGCACGCCCTGGGCGCAAAGGAGCTCTGGGCCCGCTTTGAAGGGCCGGAGCAGCTGCCCCAGCCCCTGCCCGGGGGTCTCGCGGGGATCATTCTGCCCCTGCTGCGCTGGCGGGAAGTGCCGGAAGCCTTGAGGGCCAAAACGGTGCTGGAAGCGCCCCGGGTGATGTTCGGCGGCATGGAAGCCGCCACCGCCAAGGCCCTGGCCGAGGCCAGGGACGCGGGTTTTGCGGGGGTGATGGTCCACAACGTCGGCCACCTGCCTCTGGCCAAGGGCTGGAAGCTCTACGGCGGCTTTGGCCTCAACGTGGCGAACATCCTGTCCGCTTTGTGCTGGAAGGACCTGGGCCTGACCGCCCTCACCGTTTCTCCCGAAACGCCCCTGGCCGAGATGGAGGCCGTCGAACCCGGCGTGCCCACCTGGGCCATCGTGTACGGCCACATGCCGCTGATGATCACCCGGGCCTGCCCGCTGCAGAACGTCACCGACTGCGCCCACTGCGACAAGCACGGCCTGCTCACCGACCGCAAGCGCCGGCAGTTCCCGGTGCGCTGCGGCGGAGGCGTGCGGCAGATCTATAACCCCGTGCCCCTTTATATGGGGGACAAGCTGAAAAAACTCCCGGCGGACGCGGGCATTGCCTGGTTCACGCTGGAGAGCCCCGCCGAGGCCGCCCGCGTTCTGGACGCCCTGCAAAAGGGCGCGGCATGGCAGGGCGAGTTCACCCGCGGGCTCTACTTCAAAACTCCCGGCATTCCCGGGGCCGGAAAGGAAGAAGCATGATGAACGTGAAATACACCCTGACCCTGCCGGGGGCAAAGGCCCCGGAGTACGCCACGGCGGGGGCTGCGGCGGCGGACCTCTTCGCCGTGCTGGACGCCCCCCTCACCGTGCCCCCCAGGGGCCGGGTGCTGGTGCCCACCGGCGTGGCCATCCAGCTGCCGGGGCCGGAGTATGTGGCGCTGGTGTGCGCCCGCAGCGGCCTTGCCGTCAAGCGGGGGCTGACCCTCTCCAACGGCGTGGGGGTCATCGATTCCGACTACCGGGGCGCCATCCAGGTGGGGCTGGTGAATCTCTCCGACACGCCCTGCACCCTGGAGCCCGGCGAGCGGGTGGCCCAGCTGATGGTCATGCCCGTGGCCCGCTGCGCCTTCACCTTTGCCCAAGCGCTGGACGAGACCGAGCGGGGCGAGGGAGGCTTCGGCTCCACCGGCCGCCTGTGACAAAATCCAAACCCGAAAGGACGTTACGCCTGTGAAACGCACACTGCTGCTCTGCTTTTTCATTCTGTCCGGCATTCTGCTGGGGGCCATGATCGCCAGCCTGGCCGCCGGCACCCCCGGCCTTTCCTGGCTGGCTTTTTCCCAAAGCATTGGATTCCACCCGGTGCTGGACCTGTCCATCATCAAGCTGGACCTCAACTTCACCATGGGGATCAGCGTGGCCCAGATCATCACCCTGAGCCTGGCCATTTTCCTCTACACCCGCACCCACATCTGAGGCCGGGCGTGAAATAAACCGAAGGAGCGTTTCGTTATGTCATTGATCCTTGCTTCCACCAGCCCCCGCCGCAAAGAGCTTTTGAGCCTCATCACCACCGACTTCAAGGTGGTGGGGAGCGATTTCGACGAGAGCGCCCTCACCGCCGCCGACCCCCGCCAGACCGCCGAGAACCTTGCCTTCGGCAAGTGCATGGTGGTGGCCCGGGAGTACCCTGAGGACACGGTCATCGGCTGCGACACGGTGGTGGACTGCGGCGGCAAAGTGTTCGGCAAGCCCAAGGACAAGGAGGACGCCCGCCGTATGCTCAAAGCCCTCTCCGGGTCGGACCACTACGTCCACACCGGGGTGTGCGTCTGGCACGAAGGGGAGAGCCACACCTTCACCGCCACCACGCGGGTGCGCTTTTACCCCCTTTCCGACGAGCAGATCGAAGCCTACATCTCCACCGACGAGCCCTACGACAAGGCCGGCGGCTACGGCATTCAGGGGGCCGCGGCCCTCTTCTGCGAGGAGATCGAGGGCTGCTATTACAATATCATGGGGCTTCCTGTCTCCCGTCTGGCGCGTCTTTTGCAAAATTTTTGAACAAAATGCGAAACTTCGCCCGCCCGCTTGAGAAACAGAGGGCTTGCGGTTATAATATAAAAGTAAAATTCTGCGTCATCGCATCATATACGTTCATAGAGTGTGGAAAAGGAGAAATTCAACATGTTCAGCAAAGACATCGGCATCGACCTCGGCACCGCCAATACCCTGGTGTATCTGCGGGGCAAGGGCATCATCATGCGCGAGCCCAGCGTGGTGGCCGTGGATACCAAAAACGACGAGGTGCGCAGCGTTGGCCACGAGGCCAAGGCGGTCATCGGCCGCACCCCCGGCAGCATTGTGGCGGTGCGCCCTTTGAAGGACGGCGTGATCGCCGATTTTGACATCACCGCCAACATGCTCAGCCGCTTCATCAAAAAGGTGTGCGGCAACAGCATGTTCTTCCGTCCCCGCGTTGTCATCTGCATTCCCTCCGGCGTCACCGAGGTGGAGCGCCGCGCCGTGAAGGAGGCCAGCCTGAAGGCCGGCGCCCGTCAGGTGCGGGTCATCGAGGAGCCCATGGCCGCGGCCATCGGCGCGGGCCTGCCCATCAGCGAGCCCTCCGGCAGCATGGTGGTGGACATCGGCGGCGGCACCAGCGAGGTGGCCGTCATCAGCCTGGGCGGCATTGTGGCGGCCCGCAGCGTGCGCGTGGGCGGCGACGAGTTCGACCAGAGCATTATCGCCTACATCAAGCGCAAGTACAACCTGCTCATCGGTGAGCGCACCGCCGAGCAGATCAAGATCGAGATCGGTTCCGCCTTCGAGATGGACCAGGAGACCAGCATGGACATCAAGGGCCGCAACCTGGTGGACGGCCTGCCCAAGAACATCACCGTTCATTCCGAAGAGGTGCGGGAGGCCCTGGAAGAGAGCCTGCAGAAGATCACCGACGCCATCAAGGAGACCCTGGAGCGCACCCCGCCGGAGCTTTCGGCGGACATCATCGACCACGGTATCATGCTCACCGGCGGCGGCGCGCTGCTGCGCGGCCTGGACCAGCTGATCAACCGGGAGACCGGCATTGACGTGCATGTGGCCGAGAATCCCCTGGACTGCGTGGCCGTGGGTGCCGGCGCGGTGCTGGACCACCTGGACATCCTCAGCGACGTGCTGGACGACGATTCCAGCCACTTCTGATCGCCGCGAAAAAAGCGGCGGAAGCGCAAAAACCTGTGCGCGGGCGGCGTCTTTTCGCCGCCCGCCTTTTGAATTGAGGGCTCCGCGGCCCCCACACCGCGGCACAAGGAGTTTTGCCCATGCGCGACTTTTTCAACACAAAAAAATTCAAGATCCTTCTGGCCGTGGCGGTGGTGCTGGCAGGCATGATGGCCTGGGCCGGCGCCAACGGCCGGCTGACCAACGCGCCCCAGGAGCTGATGGGCGCGCTGCTCACCCCCTTCCAGAAGGCGGCTCAGCTGCTGGGCGGCGGGGTGGACGGCCTGCTGGACAAGTATGTCCGGATCGACCAGATCATCGCCGAGAATGAGCAGCTTCAGCAGGAGAACCAGGAACTGCGGGACCAGCTGGTGGACTATGACCAGCTGGCGGCGGAAAACAAAGCCTTCCGGGACCTGCTCAACATCCGGGAGGAGAACCCCGAGTTCCAGTATGCCTCGGCCTTCGTCATCAGCCGCGACCCGCTGGACCGCTTCGGCGGCTTCACCATCGACCAGGGCACCCTGAACGGGGTGGAAAAGGGCGACGTGGTGGTCAGCGACAAGGGCTACCTTGTGGGCCGGGTGCTGGAGGCGGACCTGAACAGCAGCAAGGTGATGACCATTCTGCAGCCCGGCTCCTATGTGGCCTGCCTTGTCAGCCGCACCCGCGACAGCGGCAACCTGAACGGCTCGGCGGACTACGCCGCCGACGGCATGTGCGTGCTGGAAAACCTGCCCCGGGACACCCTGGCCATGGTGGGCGACGAGATCATCACCACCGGCCTGGGCGGCGAGTTCCCCGCCAACATCCGTGTGGGCACCATTCTGGAACTGCTGCCCGAGGACAGCGGCACCTCCACCATCGCGGTGGTGGAGCCGGGAGCGGACATCAACAAGCTGACCCATGTGTTCATCGTCACCGACGACTCTGCCGGTGAGTAAGGAGGGCGTACCATGACCTCACGCAGAAAGCGCAACCTGCTGCTGGCCGGAAAATGGGCCGGCTACTTTGTGCTGCTTCTGCTGGCCGCCACCCTCCAGACCACGCCCGGATTTCTGGTGCTGGGGGAGATACGCCCGGTGTTCATCCTGCCGTTGTGCCTGGCGGTGGCGGTGTGCGAAGGGGAGTATCCCGGCGCCTTTTTCGGCGCGGTGGGCGGCCTTTTGTGGGACTTCACGTCAGGCCGTCCCGGCGGCCTGCTGGCGCTGGAACTGCTCTTCGTCTGCTTCGGCGCCGCCATCCTGGTGGAACTTTATCTGCGTCTCAACTCCATGAACTTCGTGCTGGTGAGCGGCGTGTGCGCCCTGCTGGTCACCGGCGTGGACTTTCTGTTCTTCTACGCCATGCCCGGCTATGCCGGCGCGGCGGGGCGCTATTTTGAGGTGGTGCTGCCCATCGCGGTGTTCACCGCCGCCCTTTCGCCCCTCAGCCTCTGGGCCGCGCGGTGGGTGCACCGGCGTTTTGCCCTGCCCGAATGAACCGCGCCCCGTTTTCTTCATCCTGCTGCCGTAAAGGAGGTACCGCCCCATGGACCGTAAAAGCCTTGCCCGCCGCCTCGGCGCGCTGATCGTTGCCGCCGTTGTGGTGATGGGCATTTTCATCCTGCGGCTGGTGCAGTTCCAGCTGGTGCAGGGGGAGGAACTTCTGGAAAAAGCCCAGCAGGTGAGCAACTACCTGTTCAGCATTCCCGCCGCCCGGGGCGAGATCGTGGACGAATACGGCCGCGCCATGGCCTCCAACGTCTCCGGCTACAACCTGGTCATCAACAAGCTCATGCTCACCGGCGATCTGAACAAGACGCTGGTGGAGCTGGTGGAGATCCTGCAGGCCGGCGGCGACGAGTGGAACGATACCATGCCCATCAGCGCGCCGGAAAACGGCCACTACGAATTCACCGCCGACGAGGACGACTCCCGCGCCCAGAGCCGCCTGGCCGATTTAAAAAACAATCTGGTCAAACAGCCCTACGCCACCGCCGACCAGGTGATGGCCGCCGTGGTGGAGCGCTATGACCTGCAGGACTACGACCCCGAGTGGCAGCGCATTCTGGGCGGCATCCGCTACCAGATGGAGCTGGAAGAATTCAGCGACAACAACAACTTCACCCTCGCCGAGGACGTGAGCAGCCGCACCGTTGCCACCGTGAAGGAGCGGGGCCTCACCAGCGAGGGCGCGGACATCACCGAGACCAGCTACCGCGTTTATGCCGACGGCACCCTGGCCCCCCATCTGCTGGGCTATGTGGGCCCCATCTACGCCGAGGACTGGAAGGTCACCGACGAGGACGGCAACGTCAGCTATCCCCTGAAGGAAAAGGGCTACGCCATGAACGACACCATCGGTCAGGCGGGCCTGGAACAGGTGGGCGAGGACAAGCTGCGGGGCGAGGACGGCCTCAAGCAGGTCACCCGCGACAAAAACGGCGTCATCATCTCCACCGAGGTCATTCAGGACCCGGAGCCGGGCCTCACCATGGTGACCACCACCAACGCCGACCTGCAGAAAAAGGTGTATGAGGCGCTGGAAAACCAGATCCTCAACCTGCAGGCCACCGCCAAGCAGTACAAAGGCCAGGAAGCCTGCGCCGGGGCCGTGGTGGTCATCGACGTCAAGACCGGCGGCGTTCTGGCCTGCGTCAACTACCCCAGCTACGACCTGAACCTGCGCAGCACCAACGCCGCCCAGTACGCCAGCGACCCCAACACCCCGCTGGTGGACCGGGCGCTGCGGGGCCTGTATTCGCCGGGCTCCACCTTCAAGCCGGTGGTGGCGCTGGAGGGGCTGCTCTCCGGCCTCATCACCCCCACCGACACGCCCATCCGCTGCGGCGGCGCCCAGTCCAGCTACAACTACTACGTCACCAGCGGCGGCCCCCGGTGCGAGGGCATTGGCCATGTGGGCGGCGCCAGCCTGAACCTCTACGACGCGCTGGGCTACAGCTGCAATACCTATTTCTACGACCTGGGCCGCCGGGAAGGAGCCGAAAACTTCAACGAGATGGCCCGGACCCTGGGCCTTGCCACCGAGACGGGGGTGGAGCTGTCGGAATACACCGGCCGCACCACCGACCCGGACGACGACAACTTCACCCTGGGCCTTGAGCTGATGGCCGCCATCGGCCAGGGCAACACCGCCGTGACCCCGGTGCAGCTGGCCACCTATGCCGCCACCATCGCCAACGACGGCACCCGCTACCGCACCCATTTCATCTCCAGCTACCGCGACTCCAACACCGGCGAGGTGGTGGAGAGCTTTGAGCCGGAGGTGGTGGCTCAGGTGGAGGACAACGTGGGCGCCTTTGACGCGGTGGAAGAGGGCATGATCCGCGCCGCCAAGAACAGCAGCGCCCTGCGGGACTACCCCATGACCATCGCCGTCAAGACCGGCAGCCCCCAGCGCGCCGAGTACTACGACCGGGAAAAGGGCCTGACCTATCTGAACAGCGCCGTCATCGCCTACGGTCCGGTGGAGGACCCCCAGATCGCCATCGGGGCCATCATCGAGTACGGCGGCGGCGGTTCCAATCTGCTGCCGGTGGTGCGGGACATTTTCAACGCCTATTTCATCGAAAAGACCGGGGACCTGCAGAGTGCCGAGGCCGGCCAGCTGCTGCCCTGAAAATGGCGGAAACACGCCGTTTTCCAGATTTTTTTGTCCCTTCTTCACAAAACATCCCTTGCGCTCAGGGATAGTTTGTGCTACTATGATAATATAAGCGTGCTGTTCCCGCCAGCCGGGGTGATCTGCCGCTGGCACAAAACAATCGGCAGGGAGGCGTGGGCTTGAGCGCAAAGATCGTTATGGTGGCTTCCGGCAAGGGAGGCACCGGCAAAAGCACCCTTTCGGTGCTGCTGGGCGCACGCCTGGCCGCCGCGGGGGGCAAGGTGCTGCTCATTGAGCTGGATTCCGGCCTGCGCAGCGTGGACATCATCTCCGGCGTCTACGGCAAAACGGTCTACGACATTGCCGACGTGCTCAGCGGCCGGTGCGAAGGCACAAAGGCCGTGGTGGCAAGCCCGCTTTATCCGGGCCTTTCGGTCATTTCCGCTCCCTATGAGTGGGGCGGCACAGTGCAGCCGGCGGCCCTTCAAAAACTGCTGGAAAAGATGGCGCCTTTCTTCGACTGGGTCCTGGTGGACACCGCCGCTGGCCTGGGCGCGCCTTTCAAGGCGGCGCTCTCGGTGAGCGAAACGGTGCTGCTGGTGCTCACGCCGGACCCCGTCACCCTGCGTGACGGCCACATCGCGGCGGAGGAAGCCTTTGCCGCCGGGGCCAAACAGGTGCGCCTGGTGCTGAACCGGGTGGGGCCCGCCAGTTTCGGCGGCGCGGTGCGGGACCTGGACGAGTGTATCGACACGGTGGCCGCCCAGCTGATCGCCGTGGTGCCCGAAAGCAGCCAGCTGCAGCAGTGCGCAGCCAAAGGGCAGGCGCTGCCTGCCGATACCCTGGCCTTCCGCGCGGTGGACAATCTGGCCCGCCGCCTTCTGGGCCAGAGGGTGCCGCTCGCCTTGTGGGGCTGACCGGCCGCCGCAGGCGTTTTTTCAGTTATATCCGTACTACGAACATCGTGTAGTAAACGTTGGGAAACAGAGCAGGGGGTAGGAAACACCATGAACATCGCGTTGATCGCGCACGACACCAAAAAGGAACTGATGGTCCAGTTCTGCATTGCATACTGCGGCATTCTCAGCCAGCACACGCTGGTGGCCACGGGCACCACGGGCAAGGTGGTCAGCGAGGCCACCGATCTGCCCATCCAGTGCTTTTTGGCGGGCGTGCAGGGCGGCGACCAGCAGATCGCTGCGCGCATTGCCTGCAACGAGATCGATCTGCTGCTGTTCTTCCGGGACCCCATCAGCGCAAAGCCCCATGAGCCCAACGAGATGAACCTGCTGCGCCTGTGCGACGTGCGCAACATCCCGCTGGCCACCAACATCGCCACCGCCGAGGTGCTCATCCACGGCCTGGAGCGGGGCGATCTGGAGTGGCGCAGTATCGTCAATCCCAAGCGCTGAGCCTTTAAAAAGTGAAAATAAGCGGCCCCCGGCGAATTGCTTCTCCGGGGGCCGCTTTCTGTTTGCGGAGGTTGTTCACAAGGCCGCTTTTGCTCCCGCTGCGGCCCGGCTGCGGGCTGTTTCGGGGGCTGCCGGGGCCTTTGGCGGCAGGGCGCTTTTGGGCGGGCGGCGGGCTCAGCCGTGGACGGGTTCCGCCTCCCAACTGCGGATGGCGCCGCTGTAGCCGTCGATCTCAAACTCGTACTCCATGCCGCCGTAGACGATCTTGCCCTCGTACTCCACCCGGCCGTCGTCCCGGTCGGTCTCAAACTCCCGGATGTCCGAAGCGGAAGCGCCGGGCACCTGGGCCAGCGCCAGGGCTTTGGCCTCCTCGGCGCTGATGGCGCCGGAAGCGGCGGGGGGCGCATAGTCCTCGGCGTCATAGTCGTAGCTCACCACCTCGCCGGTGGCCGCGTCGATCTCATAGTCGTATTCCTTGTAGTCGGCGGTGTAGA
>NHCFR05603__coassemble_1150_pt1 | contig 12836 bp, 8 predicted proteins | sample NHCFR05603__metabat2_low_PE_044 | metagenome-assembled genome bin NHCFR05603 | reverse complement strand
TGCTGCGTCTTTGCAGCACATTGCGCCCCAAACATGCGGGCGTTGCGGCGCTTGCCTGCCTGTGCATTGTTCAATTGGCGGATCTGAGCCCGGCGCTGGCGCAAAAAGCTGTTTCTCTGCGGGAATATTCCCCCACCGAGACCGATTTTGTCACCGGCACCACGCCGTCGCTGTGTGTCAGCACCGATTTCTTTGAAGCTGTGAGCGGACGATACAACACTCTCGTGGCCCTGGACCCGCTGACACAGACCGGAATGGAGCTGGCTCTTTATGCTGCTGACGAGGGAATGAACAGCACCGACACCGCTGTGGTGGCCCGCTATGACGAAGCTGCCGCGCAGGCACGCCGCACGGGATTTATCAATGAAGTGCTTTCCGGCGGGCTGCAGGCTGACTGTCTGTATGTGACCGAACGTCCCGAGACTTTTCTTCAGCTGGCAGACGCAGCAGCCGAACAGGGCGCCTGGTGCGGTGCTTTGTATGCCCGTGTGGGCGATGGCGAGCCCGAACCCGTAGTGTATGTGATCGCACCGGGGCTGGCCGGATACAGCCATGAACTTGCTGTGCCCTACGGCGAAGACTTCCCTCTTCGCGTTGCTGATCACTCGGATGATTATTGGTTCGAGGGTGTTCTGAGCACTAATCTGGAGGACATCGGACGGGAAGCAGACGAAAACCGGGTGGTGCTGTTTTACGACACGCCCCTTGCCCGCCGCCGGCTGATCCAGGGGAAGGCCATTCTCTGCGAGGGGCAGCACTATCCGATTTTGGATGTGGATGACAGTGACGAGGGCTGGCTGATGGTGACGCTGGAGACGGCGGACGCCCGCTCTCTGGTGGGAAAGGACCTGGTGATCCAATAAAATGGAAGTGATTCGTGTAAACAGCCTTTTGCCCATCCGGCTGGACAAGTATCTCATGCAGCAGTATCCTGTGCTGACGCCGGGCCGCCTGAACAAGGCGCTGCGGGAGAACAAAATCAAGCTGAACGGAAAAAAACAGCCGCTTTCCACCCGGGTACAGGCGGGTGACGAGATCAAGCTGTTTCTCCTGCCCGACCAGCTGAGTGCCGCTCCGCCTGTGGAGGGTCCGGTGTTTTTGCAGGCGAAATACCCGGCAAAAGTGGTGTATGAGAATGAACAGCTGCTCATTGCCGATAAACCTGCCGGCTTGCCGGTGATCGACGAAAAGGAGCCGGACACACTTATCCACCGGGTGCAGCTTTATCTTTATCAAAAGGGTGAATACCGCCCCGGCCAAGGGTTTGCCCCGGCGCTGTGCCACCGCCTGGACACCGGGACCAGCGGCCTTGTGCTGGTGGCAAAGACTGAGCAGGCGCTGGCGGACCTCACAGAACTCATCCGGACGAGACGGCTGAAAAAAGAATATCTGTGCGTTACCTTCGGACGGCCGGAGCCTCCTGCTGCAACGCTGACGGGCTGGCTGAAAAAAGACGCAGCGAAAGGACAGGTCGCTGTTTTGGACCACCCCGCAGCAGACGCGGTGCCCATCGAGACCCGTTATGAAACGCTGGCGGTGAGCGGACGGCTGGCGCTTCTGCGGGTGGAGCTTATCACAGGGCGTACACACCAGATACGGGCCCATCTGGCCAGTATCGGCTGCCCCATCCTGGGGGACGGAAAGTACGGCCAAAACGCAGTAAATCGCCAGCTGCACTTCAAGTACCAGGCGCTGTGTGCCTGGCGGCTCACCTTCCCGTCAGACTGTCCGCATTCCCTCTCGTCCGTGAATGGAAAATGCTTTACACTTGAAAAGCCATGGTACTGCCGCCAGCTTCTGGACGGAGAATTGAAATAAAAAACGGACCGCGGCGGGGCGTCAGCCCTGCTGCGGTCCGTTTTGCATTTGGTCGATCTCTTCCCAGGTGTAAAGGCTGTTCAGCACATCACACAGAGCCTTTTTGGAAAGCCGGGGCGGAAGGCCCAGCTGTTTCAAAAAAGCATAGCGTTCTTCCCGGCTGCCTGCCGTGCCGGAAAGGCCCCAGACATAAAGGTCAGCGTAGGTGATGGCGCGGCCGTTGCGTGCGGCAGACTGCTCTCCGCCTGCATTCAGGACCGCTTGACGCAAAGCATTCACGTCAAAGCCTTCCACGCCCAGCAACCCTTCTTTTCCGGGAACAGGCTTGCGTTTTTCCTTGCCTTCCACCGCAGGCACATAGGCGTGGCGCACATGCTGCGTTCCCACCAGGTCTGCGACAAAGCGGCGAATGCGGAACCCCGCTGCGTCCGGGTCGGTGAGAACAATGACACCCCGCCGGCGGCCCAGCTCTTTGAGCAGGCTTTGGGCTTCCTTATCCTTGAAAATCCCAAAACCGTCGGTGGTCAAAATCAGCGCGTCCACGGCATTGGTGAGAGCTGCCGCGTCATAGCGGCCTTCCACCACCAGCACCTGGCGGATACGCGGCTTTTCGCCCGTCATCGCCGGCCTCCTGCGGCCGCAAGCCTGCACAGAGCTGTTTGCAGCAGCACATCCGCAGCGGTGGGCGAGCCGCCTTTTAAATCGCCATCCAGCTCAGCCAGCACTTCAAGACAGGTGCCCAGCTGAGCCAGAGTATAGCTGCCTGCATTTCTGCCGCTGATCTGCAGGCGGGTGGGTTTGCCGGTATAGCCGAAATCCTTGTAGACCCGGTTGTAATCCAGTTTTTGTGCCTGGGCCGCCTTGACACGGTACATATCCACAAAACTGCTGGCAAGGGCGGCAGTGATGGAGATCGGCTCTGTTTTAAGGCGCAGCAAAACTTCCAATATCTCGCAGGCGCGGGCCGCATTGCGGGAGGTCACACAGCGCACCATGTCAAAGACGTCTGCTTCCAGATTGCGGGTCCCCATCTCCACCACCAGCGCCGGGCTGATTTCGGTATAACCGCTGGCGGCGGCCAGCTTGTCCACCTCGTTTTCCAGCAGGAACATGTCCTGACCGCACCGCTCCAGCATGGCCGCAGCGGCATTTTCCGAAAGCTCTGTCCCCTGTTCTCTTGCGCGCTGGCGCAAGAGCGCCCGAAGCTGCTGCGGGCCGGGATGGACCATCTGGGCGGCATAGCCTTCCTTTTCACAAAGGGCAATGAGTTTTTTGGTCTGTTTGCCAAGTTTGAGCTGTCCGCGCTCCTCAGCAAAAACGCTGAACATCACAAAAGTGGCATTCTCCGAGCTTGAAAGTACATCACAAACTTCCTCCAGGTCTTTTTCGCCATAGGAGGAGGGCTGCAGATTGGGCATTGAGACAATGCGCCGGGTCCCGAAAAACGAGATGGTTCCCGCGGCCATCACCAGCTCTTCCACACTGGGGGCCGGTCCGTCCAGCACCGTGATCTCTCCATCGGTGGCGGCGGCCAGTTCAGACAGGGTCTTTTCGGCGGCGGTGCGGGCAAGGAATGGGTCGGAGGAATAGAAATAGTAGACAGAAGCGTTTTTTTCAAGCGCTTCACGCCACTGTGTTTTGTTGTAAAGCATAGTTTCCTCCTTTCAGCACCGCCGCACGGCCCGGGCGTATCAATACCCGGGCGCCGCGGGGCACAAAGTACACGTTGCTGTCCTGTTTTGCGTGCCAGTCGCAGGCGGTACTGACGACCAGCGTTTTGGCTTGCAGATTGGCTGGTGCAGTGCTTCCGGTCACTGCCAGGTCGGTATGCACAGGGGAGCCTGTGTTCGCTGTTCCCGCCAGCACGGCAATTTTGTATCCGTCCACATCCAGCAGGACCAGACTCCCCTTTCGCAGACGGATGACTGTTGTCATTATATCACAAACAGACAGGCTTTTGGATTCGTTCACTGCAAAATCCTTTATGGAAAGAGTGTGGGCAGCCTCCGGAAGTGCGGAGGAAGCGTTCGTGCGCAGGTCGATGACCCATTCCGGCATTTCCACACCTTTGCTTTGGAGGTATTCCTGCACTTGCTCGGCGTTGGATCCGCCGCCGCGGAATACCACAAGGGCCTGTCCGTCCTGCACAACTGCAACGCAGGGACTGGCCCCACTGCCAAGGACCGCCATCTCCACTGTTCCCTGTTCCAGAAGCGCCGCCCAGGCGACTCCCACAATCACTAACGGCAGAGCCGTCAGCCAGGCCAGCCGTTTGAATCCCAGCCGCCGTGCGCAGAGCACGGCAAACGCCGACGCTGCCAGCACAACGAGGGAATACTCCCTCGGCAGCGGCAGCTGCGCCAAGGGCAGCCCCGCGCAGAAGGCCGCCAACGCGTTGAGCAGTTTTGCCAAAAGGCCGCCCAGCAAAGAAAAAGAACGCGCTGCAAATTCAAGCCCGGGCACAAAACCGCAGGCGCCGGCAAGCATGCCGAACACCACGCAATATCCGGCCAGAGGAAGGGCCAGCAGGTTGGAGAGCACCGTCACGCCGCTCACCGTCAGGCCGCCCATCAGCTGCACCGGCAGCGTAAACAGCGCCGCAAACATGGTGGGAAGCAAAAGAGACGCCGCAGCCGCTTTGATACGGCTGAGCAGCGGCCGCTCCTTTGTGCTGTCTGCCTGGCCGGCCTTTATCCGTTCACCTGCTAGCACCACGCCAAGCGCAGCGGCAAAGGAAAGCTGAAATGCCAGATCACACACAGCGTAAGGGCTCTGGAAACTGATGAGCACTGCGGCAATCCCCATGGAAGTGAGCGAATCTGCAGGAAGCAGAAACAGACTGCCGAGATGTAAAATCAGGGCGCCGACGCCCGCCCGGAGCACCGAAGGCGAAAAGCCTGTAAGCGCCATCATGAACAACACCAGCAGGACCGACGCCAGTGCCCGGAACCGCCACAAGCGGCCGGTACGGGCAGCGAACACGCCGCACACCAGACTGAGGTGCAGACCGGATACCACAAGCAAATGGGATATGCCCGCGGCGCGGTAGTTGTCCGTGATCTCATCGCTCAGACGGCTTTTGTCGCCGCTGGCCATGGCTGAGAGCACTGCGCCTTCATCGTTTGGCAAAAAGCGCGCCACGTTTGCGGCAAATTGCTTTTGAAAGCGGCTCATGGCATATCGAAGACTTTGGCTTTGGTCCACAAACTCCGGGGTCCCCTGACATTCTGCCCGCAGATACACACCATCTGCCAGGCTGGAATAGAAGTATTCGTCTTTGGGCAGAGATTCGAGAGCCAGCGACACACGAAAGCGCTGCCCCTCCTCACAGTCTGGAAAAACATCTACGGAAACAAGTGTATGAGGCAGCTGACCGTTTGTTTTACCTGAGCCCAAAAGACGGAGGCGCACCCGCGCCGTGTCCTCGGCAAAACCGGGTTCAGCTCTCACAACTTCGACAAGTGCGTCGATCTGACGCCCTGCCAGAGAAAGCGCGGGCCGGGCCTGGAGCGTGAAGCCAATACACTGTACAGAAAACCCGGCCAATATCGCCAGGGGCAGCACTCGGACAAGCCCTTGCCTGCCTTTTGACCATGCAATGATCCCGCCGCAAACAAAAACTGCCGCAAGCGGCAGAAAAGCCGCCGGCGGCAGGGTGACAGCAGCCAGCTGAGTGAGAATGTAGATGCCGCCAAAGGCGGCTGCCGGACGACGCATGGCGGTCAGTGCGGGAACAGAGGAAGTTTTTCCAGGTAAACGATGTCGGTCCTGTCGGCGGCGTCGCCTTCCGCGAGAACGGCGGCACGGGCCACCACAGTGCCGGTGCTGCGGCCGACAAGGCGCTCCAGCGCGTGCAGAGAGCCACCGGTGCTGATCACATCATCCACGATGAGCACCCGTTTGCCGTTCATGGCTTCCAGGTCCTTGCGGTCGATCACGAGTTTCTGCTTGCCGCTGGTGGTGATGGATTCGTCCTCCACGATCACCGGCTCACTCATGTAAAGCTTTTCGGCCTTACGGGCTGGAATGTACAGCTTTCCGCTCTGGCGGCTCATCTCATAGGCAAGGGGAATGCCCTTGGCCTCGGCAGTAACGATCACGTCAAATTCCGGGCAGCGTTTCAGCAGCTCTTCGGCGCAGGCCACGGTGAGTTCCACGTCGCTGAACATGATAAAAGCCGCGATATCCAGGTGCTCATTGATGGCGCAAATGGGAAGTTCGCGGGTGAGCCCTGCCACATGCAGTGTATAAGTTTTTTGAGACATTCAAAATCCCTCCTGTATCACATTTAAAGAGGCGAAACACATCTCATCAGCCCGGAGGCCACGCAAGGCTGCGTTTTGCCAGCACATGGAAGTGCAGGTGTCGCACGCTCTGGCCACCGTCCTCCCCCACGTTGGTGACAACACGGTAGCCCTTTTCGCAGCCCAGTTCTTCGCAAAGGCGGGCAATGGTGGCAAACACATGGGCCAGCAGAGCGCCGTCTTCCTCCCCCAGCTTTGCGGCGGAATCGATGTGGGTTTTGGGAATCACCAAAAAGTGGACCGGCGCCTGGGGGTCGATGTCATAAAATGCCAGGATACGGTCATCCTCAAACAATTTGTTCGAGGGGATCTGCCCCGCTGCGATCTTACAAAACAGACAATCGTCCATCGATGGGTTCCTCCTTTCCAAGGGGTGGTGCGCCGGGCAAAGGCCCGGCGCACCGCATTACATAAATTTTTTAGCCCTGCAGGATGTTCGCAACGATGCCGGGCACCGCGTTCAGGGCTTCGTCGATCTTGGTGGCGTCCTTCAGACCGGCCATGGCCAGATCCGGCTTGCCGCCGCCGTTGCCGCCGGCGATAGCAGCGATCTGCTTGACCAGCACGCCGGCTTTCAGACCCGCGTCCTGAGCGCCCTTGCCGCAGCAGACCACCAGGGAGATCTTGCCGTCGGAACTGCCCACCAGAGCGCTCACCACATTGGGGGCTTTGTCGCGGATCTTCTCGCACATACCGCGCAGCGCCTCGGGAGCAGTGCCCGAGAGGTAAGCAGAGACGATGTGGATACCGTTGACCTCGGCAGCGTTTTCAAACAGGCCGTCGATCTTGCTGGCAGCCACTTCGGCTTTGACCTGCTCCAGCTCTTTGGTCAGGCTCTTGACCTCGGCGGCCATGCCCTCGGCACGCAGAGGCAGATCCTTCAGGTTGTTCACCTTCAGGCTGCCGGCCACCTTGTGCAGCATTTCGGTGCGCTCATCCAGCAGACGCAGCACACCGAAGCCGGTGGTGCCTTCAATACGGCGCACGCCAGCGGCCACGCTGGACTCGCTGAGGATCTTGAAGCAGCCCAGCTGGGCGGTGTTGCTCACATGGGTGCCGCCGCAGAACTCGGTGGACCAGCCATTGATGTCCACAACACGCACGATGTCGCCGTACTTCTCGCCAAACAGCGCCATGGCGCCCATCTTCTTGGCCGCGGCCAAAGGCATGTTCTGCACATTCACGTCCAGTGCCTCAAAAATCTTCTGGTTGACGATGTGCTCCACCAGCGCCAGCTCCTCGGGGGTCACAGCGCTGAAGTGGGTGAAGTCGAAACGCACACGCTCGTCGTCCTCGTAGGAACCGGCCTGGTGCACGTGGCTGCCCAGCACCTCGCGCAGCGCCTTCTGCAGCAGATGGGCGCTGGTGTGGTTGCGGGCGATGGCGCGGCGGCGGCCCTTGGACACGCTGGCGGTGACACTCTCGCCCACGATGGCGGTGCCCTCGGTCAAAGTGCAGGTGTGGACGAAGTAGCCCTTCGGGGTCTTCTTCACCGCTTTGACCTCAAGACGCGCGCCGGAGGCGGTGACGATGGTGCCGGTGTCCGCCACCTGGCCGCCGCTTTCGGCATAGAAGGGGGTGCGGTCCAGAACCACCAGAACGCCTTCCTTGGCGCCGTCGTCGGTGGAAACGGCCTCCAGCAGCTCCTCGCCGTCGGAGAGGGCCAGCACGGTGCCCTTGTCCTCCAGCACATCATAGCCGGTGAACACGGTGGGCTCGGCGTTCAGCTCGCCAAACAGGTCGGCGCTCCAGCCGGAGATATCACGGGACAGGCGGTCCTGACGGGCCTTCTCCTTCTGCTTCTTCATCTCCACCTGGAAGTTCTCTTCGTCCACGGTGATACCCGCCTCGGCGGCGATCTCACGGGTGAGGTCCAGGGGGAAGCCGAAGGTGTCGTTCAGCTTGAAGGCGTCGATACCGGAGAGGATCTTCTCCTTGCCGGAGAGGGCCGCTTTGGTGATGTTGTCGATCAGGCCGTTGAGGATGTTCAGACCCTGGTCGATGGTCTTGTAGAAGCGCTCTTCCTCGGTGCCGATGACCTTCTTGATGTAGTCGGCATGCTCCTCCAGTTCGGGGTAGCCGGCCTTGTTCTCATGGATGACGGTGTCCACCAGCTCAGTGAGGAAGGGACGGTCGATCCCCAGCATGCGGCCATGGCGGGCAGCCCGGCGCAGCAGGCGGCGCAGCACATAGCCGCGGCCTTCGTTGGAGGGCAGGATACCGTCGCTGACCATGAAGGTGGTGGAGCGGATGTGGTCGGTGATGACGCGGATGGAGATATCGGCCTTTTCGTCCTGACCGTAGATGTGGCCGCTGATACGCTCCACATGATTCAGGATGGCGCGCACAGTGTCCACCTCGAAGAGGTTGCCAACGTTCTGCATTACGCAGGCCAGACGCTCCAGGCCCATGCCGGTGTCGATGTTGGGCTTCTCCAGCCGGGTGTAGGTGCCCTTGCCGTCGGAGTCGAACTGGCTGAACACCAGGTTCCAGACCTCCATGTAACGGTCGCAGTCGCAACCCACCTTGCAGTCAGGCTTGCCGCAGCCGTGCTCGGGGCCGCGGTCGAAGTAAATCTCGCTGCAGGGGCCGCAAGGGCCGGAGCCGTGCTCCCAGAAGTTGTCCTCTTTGCCGAAGCGGACCATGTGGTCCTCGGGGATACCCACCTGCTTGGTCCAGATGTCCCAGGCTTCGTCGTCGTCCTCATAGACGGAGATGTACAGCAGGTCTGCGGGAATCTCCAGCACTTTGGTCAGGAATTCCCAGGCCCAGTTGATGGCCTCGGTCTTGAAGTAATCCTGGAAGCTGAAGTTGCCCAGCATTTCAAAATAGGTGCCGTGGCGGGCGGTGATACCCACGCGCTCGATGTCCGGGGTGCGGATGCACTTCTGGCAGGTGGTCACCCGGTGACGGGGAGGCTCCTCCTGGCCGAGGAACCATTTTTTCATGGGGGCCATGCCGCTGTTGATCAGCAGCAGGCTGTTGTCGTTCTTGGGAACCAGCGGGAAGCTGCCCAGCCGCAGGTGACCCTTGCTCTCGAAGAAGGAGAGGTACTTCTCCCGCAGTTCATTCAGACCGGTCCATTGCATCGTTCAAATCTCCTCTTAATGATGAATTTAGGCGGCACGGCCCAAAAAAACAGCCTTCGTCCCCCATTGCAGGGACGAAGGCTGAAAACGCTCCGTGGTACCACCCAGATTGCGGCCCCAAAGGCCGCCGCTTTTGTGCTCGTTAACGCCGTGCCTACGCCCGGTTCATCGCCGGGGGCTCAAGGGTGGCGGCAGTGTGCTTTTGGCAGAGACCTTTCACCAACCGGTCCCCTCTCTGCATGCCCCGCACGCTGTTGGCCCTATCACAGCCATTATGTTATTTTTACGTTGCAATTATACCGCCCTCAGAGCCCGTTGTCAACACTGTTTTCAGCCTGCGAAGCCGGCTGCTCAGCGGTTTTCAGGTCAGCATAGCTGCCCGGTTCCAGCCAGTAGAGCGCTTCGCAGACCTGCGCAAAGATATCGCCGCAGCTGACGGCAGGCTCGGGAGTGCCGTCCTGCATGACAACAATGGTGTAACGGGGATTTTCCGCCGGCCAGAAACCGGCGAACCAGTAGTTCATCAGTTCCTCCCCTGCTTCATTGAAGGTGCCGGTCTGGGCAGTGCCTGTTTTGCCTGCTGCGCTGCCGTGAAGAGGCTGAGCGTCCTTGCCAAGGCCCCTCTCCACAACGCTTGCCAGCATTGTCTGCAAAAGCGAGGCGTTTTCTTCTGACATTACCCGCCGGCTTTCCGGCGCATACAAAGCCTCGACCACTTCCCCGCTTTCTTCGTTTATCACCGCCTCCAAAAAACTGGGAGTGCGCCAGACACCGTCTGCCGCGATGGCATTGAACGCTCCCGCCACCTGCACCGGCGTGGCCAGCAGCTCGCCCTGGCCGAAACTGACGCTTGCAAGCTGGCCCAGGTCCTGAAGGCGCTGTGCGTCCGGCAGATTGCCTGCGGCGCTTTGCAGTCCGCCGGCCAGATACACTGCGTCCCCAAAGCCGAAATCCTCTGCGGCCTTGCTCACTGCGTCACCCCCCAGTTTGAGGCCCAGTTCGATAAAAAAGCAGTTGCAGCTTTTTTCCAGTGCGCTGGTGAGGTTCATCTGTCCGTGGGCGCGGCTGAGAGCGCAGCGGTAGACATGACCGTTCAGGTCTACCGACCCTTCACAGTCGAAGGTGTACCAGTCCCATGTCTTTTCCAGCGCGGCGGCTGCCAGCACCGGCTTGAACACAGAGCCAACGTTATATTGGCAGAGCACCCGGTTAAGAAGTGAGGTGTCCTGCGCTTGAATGCTTTTTTCCACCTCGCGGGGGTCGAATTCCGGCAGGCTGACGCTGGCACGGACCCGGGCGGAGTCCACTTCCAGCACCAGAACACAGCCCCGGGTCATGTTCTTTTGGGCAACGCCTTCGCACGCCCGCTGGATGGTCTCGTCCAACGTGAGCATTACGCCTGTAGACTGTCCCTTTTGGGTGACGAGCTGCGGCTCGCTGCCGCCTACGAGCCCGCCCTGAGCGGTGGTGACGCACTGAACGCTTTCAATGGTGCGCTGGCTGCCCAGAACTTCTTCAAAGGCAAGCTCCAATCCGCTGACGCCTTCCCCCTCGCCGTTCACATAGCCCAGCAGATGGGGAGCCACCGCCACCGGAAAATAGCGGCTGGGCACGGCGTAGGTGTAGACACCCTGAGCAGTGAGGTCCTGATCCACCTGCACCAAAAAAGGTTCGTGGGAATTCCGCCGGCTGTACAGCAAGGATTGCTGGGCGTAAGGCACGTGATCGAACAACTGGGCATAGCTGCTCTCTCCCGGGATGGACAGGGCATAGTATTCCACCCCGTAGGCGGTGAGGTTGCGCCCTTTGCAGTCATAAAGGTCGCCGCGTGAGTATTCCAGCGGCAGCGTGGTAACCGTCTGTGCCTGCGCGGTGTCGGCATAATCCCGGTTCTGAGCAAGCAGGAACAGCCGCCCCATCACCACGCTGAATGCCGCAAGAAACACTCCAAACAAAGCGATGATACGCCGGGTCGTCATGGAGCAGCGCCTCCTTTTCATCCCTATGCCGCGATTTGCGGCAAGGCTTGAGAACAGTATTGCCCCGGACCCGGAGGTGCAAACAACTTCAGTTTCAATAAAAAATCCGGGACCGTCTGGAATTCCAGACGGTCCCGGAGAATGCTTGCTGATTTTGGGAGACGGCGCTTAGTACATACCGCCCATGCCCATGTCGCCCGCGGGAGCGGCGGGAGCGGGCTGCTCCGGCTCGTCGGCCACGAGGCTTTCGGTGGTCAGCACCATGCTGGCCACGCTGGCGGCGTTCTCCAGAGCGGAACGGGTCACCTTGGTGGGATCCACGATACCGGCCTCGATCATGTCGCAGTAGACTTCTTTCTGGGCGTCAAAGCCATAGTTCATCTTACCGGCGCTGAGGATCTTGTCGATGATGACGCTACCCTCCAGACCAGCGTTCTTGGCGATCTGGCGCAGAGGAGCCTCAAGAGCCTTCAGCACGATGTTGGCACCGGTGCGCTCGTCGCCCTCCAGGCTCTCGCAGACCTTGCGGACAGCGGGAATGGCGTTGATGGGAGCGGTGCCGCCGCCAGCCACAATGCCCTCTTCCACAGCGGCCTTGGTGGCGTTCAGCGCGTCCTCGATACGCAGCTTCTTGTCCTTCATCTCCACTTCGGTGGCAGCGCCGACCTTGATGACGGCCACGCCGCCGGCCAGCTTGGCCAGGCGCTCCTGCAGCTTCTCCTTGTCAAAGTCGCTGGTGGAGACTTCCATCTGAGCGCGGATCTGAGCCACGCGGTCCTTGATGGCGTTCTTGTCGCCGTTGCCGTCCACGATGGTGGTGGTCTCCTTGGTGACCTTCACCTGACGGGCGCGGCCCAGCATGGCCACGGTGGCGTCCTTCAGCTCATAGCCCAGCTCCTCGCTGACGACCTGGCCGCCGGTGAGGATGGCGATGTCCTGCAGCATTTCCTTGCGGCGATCACCAAAGCCGGGAGCCTTGACGGCCACGCAGGTGAAGGTGCCGCGCAGACGGTTGACGATCAGGGTGGACAGAGCCTCGCCCTCGATGTCCTCCGCGATGATGACCAGCTTCTTGCCGCTCTGGACGATCTGCTCCAGCAGGGGCAGCAGGTCCTGAATGACGCTGATTTTCTTATCGGTGATGAGGATGTAGGCGTCGTCGATGACGGCCTCCATCTTCTCGGTATCGGTGACCATGTAGGGGGTGATGTAGCCGCGGTCGAACTGCATGCCCTCAACGACCTCGGAATAGGTCTCGGCGGTCTTGCTCTCCTCAATGGTGATGACGCCGTCGGCGCTCACCTTTTCCATCGCCTCAGCGATCAGCTCACCCACGGTGGCGTCGCCGGCGGAAACGGTGGCAACACGGGCGATGTCTTTGGAGCCGTTGACCTTCTGGCTGTTGGCGGCAAAAGCCTCCACGGCAGCCTTCACGGCCTTCTGCATGCCGCGCTTCACATCCATGGGGTTGGCACCGGCGGCCACGTTCTTCATGCCCTCGCCCACCAGAGCCTGAGCCAGAACGGTGGCGGTGGTGGTGCCGTCGCCGGCAGCGTCGTTGGTCTTGGTGGCCACTTCGCGCACCAGCTGAGCGCCCATGTTCTCAAAGGCGTCCTTCAGCTCGATCTCCTTGGCGATGGTCACGC
>NHCFR05603__coassemble_1062_pt1 | contig 14026 bp, 14 predicted proteins | sample NHCFR05603__metabat2_low_PE_044 | metagenome-assembled genome bin NHCFR05603 | reverse complement strand
GACGGCACGGGGAGGGCGTTGCCTCGGGAGAGGGGCTGGGCCGGGCCTGTCCGTCTCCGCCGCTTTCGGGCGTGGGGGAGGGGGTGCGCTGAGGCGCGGGCGTGGCCGTCTGCCCGCCGCCCGGGGCCGGGCTGGCGGTGGCGCCGGGGGTGGGGCGCACGGGCGGCGCCGTCTGGCCGCCCGCGTCGTAGCCCCGCTCCACCGTGCCGGTGTAGTTGCCGAAGAAGCGAAGGGTGATGGTCACCCGGCCGCCGCTTTCCCTGGTCTCCACCGTGTAGTCGGCGCCCTCCCGCAGCACGGTGTTGCCGTCCCGCACGGTCAGAGCCGCCGCGTCCTGGGCGTTCGTCACCGGGGAGACCCACAGCAGCGACGCGTCCTTGGGAAGCACCTGCACCGGCACCTGCACGTTTTCCACCGTTTCATAATTTTCGGTGTCGGCGGGGACAAAGCGGGCTTCAAAGACCTGCGGCCCGGCGTTGCCCACGGCCTGGCCCGGCGTGTTCCAGGCAAAGCCCGGGCCGAGGTCCACCTGATCCAGTGCGCTGCCGTACACCGCCGTCAGGCCGGAGGGAACGGTGTATGGGGGAATGGCTTTCAGAATGTGGAACTCCGTCACCGCCACAAGGCCGGCGTGGCCGTCCTGAGGGGGCACCAGCGCCCGCACATACCAAGTGCCCGCTTCGGTGGGGGGCTGGGAGGTGAAAACGCCGGTCTCGCTGTCGCTGTATTCATACACCGGCTGGCCGTACTGGGCGGTGGCGTGGGGGGGATGAGCGGCTTCGCCGTAGGTCCAGTCGTCAATGGTGAGGGGCTCCACCCAGGCGTTGCTCACCCGGAACTGCAGCGAGGCGGTGAAGGAGAAGGGCCCGTCGGTGTAGCGGTAGGTCACAAGGCTGCCGTCGGAAAGGCCCGTCAGCACGCTGCCCTCCAGCTGTGCGCCGGTGACCCCGGAGATGTGGGCCGGGTCGATGGGAATGCCCAGCTGCGCCAGGTCAAACGTGGTCTGCCCGTCCGCCAGCTGCACCTCCACCGGCCGCTGGCCGTCCAGAACGGCGGTGGGAGCCGCCGGCCCGGCGCGAAGGGCCAGAAGCTGGTTGTCGCCCGCCATCACATCGGTGAGCCGGGGGTTGGCGCTCAGGTCCAGAAAGGTCAGGTCGCTGCGCTCCACGCCCAGCAGTTCCAGATTGGGCGCGTGGCTCAGATCCAGCTGGGTGACCAGCGTGTAGGAGCACCAGAGGTCGATCAGGGCTTCGTTGTTGCCCAGGGTGAGGGCCTTCAGCGGGCCGCCCAGGTAGAGAAGGTACTGCAGCGCCCCGTTGCGGGACACGTCCAGCGTCTCAAAGCGGTTGTGTCCGCAGGCCAGCTCCCGCAGGAGGGGCGCCGCCGAGGGGTCCAGGGCGGCCAGGCGGTTGTCGTGGCAGTGCAGCGCCTCCAGCCGGGGCACCTGCGAGAGGTCCAGCCCGGTCAGCTGGTTTTCGTTGCACAGCAGGTTGGTCAGGTTCGGCGTCTGGTCCAGCGGCAGTTCGGTGAGGGCGTTGCCAATGCAGTTCAGCTGGGTGAGAGCGGGGAAAAACCCCACGCCGTCCAGTGAGCGAATGCCCTTGCCGCGCACGTCCAGTTTGGTCACCGCCGCCCGCTCGCTTTCCGAGAGGGCGCCGTCCCCGTCCAGGTCGAAGGCGCGCACGCAGTCGAGAAAGGCCGGGTCGGGAAAATTCGTTTCGTCCAGCGCCACCGTCTGTTCCGGGGCGGAGGCGGCAAGATCGGCGTTCAGGGGGCCGGCGGCCTGGGCGTTGCCGGCGGGGCCGGCCAGCACCGTGCTCTGGGAAACCGCCGCCTCTTCGGCGGCGGCGGGCAGGGCGGCGGCTGCCGCCCCCAGCAGGAGGGTGAGGGCCGCGGCGGCCCGAAGGAGGATCTGTCTGCGGGGGCCGCGGCCCCGGATGTCTTTGTTGATCATGTTCTTTCCCACGTCCTTTCTTTAAGGTCCACTGGCCGCGTTTTGCGGCGTCAGGGTTTGAGCAGGGGTTCCATATCCTGCAGGGCTTCGGCGTAGCGCTGGCTCACCGCCCCGGGGTTGCGGCGCAGGTGGCGCAGGGTGCGGCGGTACATGGAGTCGGTGCGCCCCTGCATGGCGGAAAGTTCATCCCGCGCCAGCTGGGCCGTGTCCACGTCGCCGCTGGCCTGAACGCTCAGGGTGTGGAGCAGCTGGCTGCGCTGCTGGCGCAGCGCCTGCAGGCGGTGCTGCACCGCCGTGCCGGAACGGCGGACGGCGTCCACGCTCCGGGTCAGCCCGCTGGGGGCGAAGGCGGCCTGCACTTCGTACCGCTTTTGCAGCCAGGCGATGTGCCGGCGGCTGTCGCTGAGGCTTTGCAGCAGGCTGCGCATGTCCACGGCCTCACGCAGGGAGGCAAACAGGTCGGCGGCAAAAAAGGCGGAGAGGGCAAGGGCCGCGGTCAGAGCGGCGGCGGGGGAGAGCATGGTCACCCATCCGCTCACCACCGGGTGGATCACACGGATCATCAGCAGCGAGAACGCGCCCCAGCACAGGGAGGCCGGCAGGCAGATGTAGCCGTTCAGGTTGAAGCGGTACATGCTGTAATCCCAGTAGCGCAAGTGGAACGTGCTTTCCAGAAGGGAGCCGGTCACATATTCCAGCAGGGTGGCGCCGGCCATGCCCATCAGAAAGACGAGGATGGGGTTTTGAGCCACCGGCAGGGTGAACAGCAGGATGAAAACGGCGCCGGAGCCGTAGATGGGGAGGAGCGGGCCGTTGAGGAAGCCCCGGTTCACCCAGCGCTTTTCACGCAGGGAGACATAGGTGGACTCCCAGATCCAGCCGAGGAACGAATACAGGAAGAAAAACAGCGCCCATTGCGCGAAGGTGTAGCCAAACCAGGTCATAAAATTCCCTTTCTCTTAATGTGTCGCGGGGTGCGGGCCCGGCCTCAGAGGGCCGGGCCGCTCCCGGCGGCGGTGGCGCCGGCCCGCTTTTCCAGAATGACGGTGGCCAGGTCGCTGACCCCGTCGGCCACCAGCGCCCCGCCGAAGACCATCACTGCGATCCGCACCGCTGCGAAGGGATTGATGACCAGCAGCGCGCCCAGAACGATGGGCACAACGGAGGAGAGGGCCAGGGGGATCATGCCGGGGTACTGTTCCCGCAGGCCGGTGATGGCCAGAGGCAGCTTGCCCACGCCGTCCACCAGCAGCAGCGAACCCAGAACGAGGGGAAGCACCGCGAGGATGGTCTGGGGCCAGACCAGGGCGAAGGCGGAAAATGCGGCGGGCAGCACCGTGAGGAACAGATCGCCCGGGTTGCCCTTGCCCGCCGCTTTGCGCTCCTGCAGATAGCGGACCAGGTGGCTCACGCCGTAGGCGGCCGCGCCGCCGGCCAGCGCCCAGACAAAGAAGGTGCTGCTGGCCGCGGGGAAGGCAAAGAGCAGAACGCCCATTGCGATATACAAAGCGGCGACCCAGACGGACGCGGCACGGACCCAGAAAAATTCAAACATGGAAATACCTCCTTGACAAAACAGTCAAATTTCAGATTTTGGGGCAAAATTTCTTTTGCTGTTCCCATCGTACCATGGGCGGGCGGCGGAGTATGTTTGCCAAACAACGGGCCGTTCCTTCTTGCCACAAAAAGGCGGCGGACTTATAATAAAAGAAGAAAAATGCCCTCAAGGAGGCGCAAAAGAAGATGGAACAGAAGCTGGACCTGGCGGTGCTGCGGGCAAACATGCTGTTCCGCAACCTGTCCGACGAAGAGGTGCTGAGCGTCATCGACACCATGTCGCCCCGCACCATGAAGTATCAAAAGCGCACGGTGGTGGCGCGGGACGGCGACGAATTCCCCGAGATCGGGGTCATCCTGTCCGGCAGCGTCCACCTGTTCCACATCGACAGCAACGGCAACAGCAATCTGATGGACGTGCTGGGCGCGGGCGGCACCCTGGGCGAACTGTCCGCGGTGGGGCGCTACCGGCTGCATGTCACCGTCACCGCCACCGCCCAGACCGAGATCCTGTTCCTCAGCGTGGAACGGCTGCTGCGCAAAAACGTGCTCACCGCCCCCACCCAGATCCGCTTTTTGCAGAACCTGACCCTGGCGGCGGCAAAAAAGGGCCAGTATCTCACCCGCAAACTGGAGGACAGCATCCGCCGCTCCACCCGCGAGCGCCTGCAGGATTATCTCTCCGCCCAGTATCACAAGGCGGGCAGCCGCACCTTCGTCATCCCCCTCAACCGGCAGGACCTGGCGGACTTCCTCTTTGTGGACCGCAGCGCCATGTCCAACGAGCTGTGCAAAATGCGGGACGAGGGCCTTTTGAAATTTGACAAGAGCCGCTTTGAGCTGCTGGTGGAAATGCCCATCACCGACGACGAACCGGACCCGAACGACAAGGAATGACAGATAAAAACGGCCGCACCCGGCGGGGTGCGGCCGTTCTTGTTTGGTTCAGGCGGCGTTTTTGCCGCGGCTGGAGGCAAAGGCTTCGGCGGCCAGCGCCACGCCCGACGCCCCGAGGTAGACGCCCCAGACGGTGCTGAGGGCGAACCAGCTCATCAGGGGATTGGCCAGAATGACCATGGCCAGCAGCGCGTTGAGAACGCCCGCGGCCAGCATCCAGCCGGCGCCGTCCGCGGCCTCACGGCGCATTTGGGAAAAGGCGAAGAACTGGTCGGTCCCCCGCAGCAGGGTGAGGAAGGCGGCGGCCGCCGATCATTCCGGCAAGGCCGAAGCTGGTCTGGAAGGAGGCCCAGAGGGTGAACAGGCTGAACCCGGCCAGCAGGATCCCGTTCACCAGAAGGTCCACGCTGCGCTCTTCGGGGACCGTTTTGACCCAGGCGGCGATCTGCGCCGCCCCGAAAACGCCCAGCCCGGCGGTGATGAGATAGGCCAGCGCCACCCCCGAGACCAGGGGCGAAAAGACGGCCAGCAGGCCGATGGCGGCCAGAACGCCTCCCGCGGCCAGCCCCCGGAAGAGGCTGGTGCGGCGGTTCTGTTCCAGGGCTGCCTGGTCCGCGGGCAGCGAGGCGGTGCGAATGGTTTCGTTCATAGGGTGTCTCCTTTTTTCAGATCAGCTGGTACTGGAGCAAAAGCTCCTCCAGCGTGGTTCCCCGCAGCTTTTCCAGCCCGGCCATCAGGGCCATTTTGTAGGGGATGGGCAGCTTCATGCGGGTGAGCTTGCGCCCGTCCAGCAGGTAGTGGGCGGCGTTGAGCAGGCAGCGCACGTCGTAGGCGGAGCCGAACACTTCCGGCACGCCCCGCTCCACATCCAGCAGGGTGTAGACCGCTTCCATCGCCGTGCGCACCGAGTATTCGGTGGTGAAGATGGTGTCCCGGGGGGTCTGGGCAAACTGGCCCAGGAAGGCGAAGTTCACGCAGCCCTCGGGCACCACGTCGGGGCGGTCGCCCGCCTCGCGGGGCATGAAGAAGGCGGTGACATAGGGCATCATGCAGGGCACGGTGGAGGCGGCTTCGGTGGCCAGCAGCTCGATCTCGCTCTCCGGCACGCCCAGGTGGTAGAGCCACTCCATGCAGATCTCGGCGCCGGTGCACTCGGCCATGGGCTTGCCCACATAGTCGCCGGGCTCGTCCGGATACAGGCCGTAGATCCAGCCCACCAGCTGGCCTTCCGGCTGGGCCTTGAAGTGAGGCTGGCGGTTGAAGGTCCAGCTCATCAGCCAGGCGGAGTCCTTCACGGTGACGATACCGCCGGTGACGACTTTGCCCGCGTAGGGGTCGCGGCCGCAGACACGCTCCACATAGGGGGCGATACGGTCATCCAGAAGGGTGACGGTGGCGGACTCCCACTTGGTGGCCTCGATGTCGGAGCAGAATTTCTCCGGCCGGCCGAAGGCGGGGTTCTGCACGGCGATGCTTTTCCACAGCTGCCAGCTGGCGCCGTCGCCGGGGGCGATGTCCAGCACCGGGGCTTTGTCGTTCGCGCCCAGGGCGCTCTCTTCGGTGCAGGAGCCGTTGGTGACGAACACCAGGTCGTTTTCGGTCAGCTCTTTGGTCTCCCGCTTGCCGCCGCGCACCAGCACCATCTGGTGGGCCACCTTTTTGCCCGGCAAAAAGTGGAACAGAACGTTCTCCACCCGCACGCCGTACTCAAACTGCACGCCCTGTTCCTCCAGGTATTTCACCAGCGGGAGGATGAGGGATTCATACTGGTTGTATTTGGTGAACTTCAGAGCCGAAAGGTCCGGCAGCCCGCCGATGTGGTGGATGAACCGCTGGAGATAGAGCTTCATTTCCAGCGCCGAGTGCCAGGTCTCAAAGGCGAACATGGTCTGCCAGTAGAGCCAGAAGTTGGAGGCGTAAAAATCGTCGCTGAGCACCTCGTCAATGCTCTTGTTGTAGAGCTCCTCGTCCGGGGTGAAGAACAGCTTCATCAGTTCCAGCGCCGCGGCGTCGCTCAGTTCAAAGCGGTTCTTGGTGTCGGCGCTCTCGCCCCGGCCCAGGATGGCCCGGTTCATGGAGAAGTTGGGGTCGTCGTGGTTCAGCCAGTAGAATTCGTCCAGCACGCTGGCGTCGGGCACCTCCAGCGAGGGAATGGAGCGGAACAGGTCCCACAGGCATTCGTAGTGGTCCTCCATCTCCCGGCCGCCCCGGATGACGAACCCCACGTCCGGGCGCAGCAGGCCGTCGCAGGCGCCGCCGGGCAGTTCGGCTTCTTCCAGAATGTGGATCCGGCTGCCCTCCATCCCGCCGTCCCGGATGAGGAAGGCCGCGGCGGCAAGGCTCGCAAGCCCGCCGCCCACCAGCCAGGCATGTTTGTCCTCCACGCCCTCGGGTCTGCGGGGGCGGGCGAAGGCTTCATAGTTTCCGTTTGTATAATACATTGTGTACCTCCTGTGCGCCGGGCCCAGGCCCGGCGCTGTTGATGGTTTGTTCAAAGCAGAGGCCCGGCGGGCTTGCGCGTCTGGTCCGGCGCGGTGCGCCGGCTTTGACTTGTTCCAAGCATACCGCACCCGGGCCGGGAAAACGGTGGGCCAAACAACGAAACAAAACATTTTTTCGCGGCCCCTGTTGGAAATACAACCGCCCCCATGGGCAAAAAACGGTATGCTGATAACAGACAGCCACGCTGTTTTGAATCATCCACCCCGAACATAAGGAGAAAACCATATGACCGATCTTGAAAACATGCTCTTCCTCAAACTGCGGCCCGCCGCAGACCACCGCCTTGCCGACCTGGTGGCCCCTCTTTTGGCGGAGGGCGAAACCGTCCTGCAGCCCTATCAGGGCCTCCGCGACGGGGTGGTGTTTACCGACCGCCGGGTCATCGCCGTGAACACCCAGGGCTTCACCGGCAAGAAAAAGACCTTTGTCTCCCTGCCCTACAGCCGCATTCAGGCCTATTCGGTGGAGTCCGCCGGCATGATGGACCTGGACAGCGAAATGCAGCTCTGGTTCGCGGGGCTGGGCGCGGTCACCTTCCAGATGGCAGCCGGGTCGGACCTGGCAAGCCTGGCGCGGCTCATCGGAGAATCGGTGCTGGCCTGAGCGCCCGCACACAGAAAAAAGGACCGGCAGCCCGAACGGGCTGCCGGTCCTTTTTTGTTTGGAGGTCAGAACAGGTCCAGAAGGAACCGGGCCACATGGTCCACCGCCTGGTCGGCCTGCTTGAGGGGGAACATCTGGAACACGTGCCACATGCCTTCCCAGCATTCCATCCGGCAGGGCACGCCCTGCTCCAGCAGGCGCTGGTGCAGCCGGGCCGAATCGTCGAAGAGGATCTCGTTGGAGCCCGCCTGGATCATCACCGGCGGAAAGCCGGAAAAGTCGCCGAAGAGGGGCGAGAGCAGCGGGTCGGTCCAGTCGGCGCCGGGGGCGTAGGCGTCCCGGGTGGCCAGCATGTAGTCGGCGGTGAGGGAGGGGTCCGCCTCGGCGCGGGCGGTGAAGGACTCGCCGCTGAAGGTCATGTCCGTCCAGGGCGAAAAGAGCACCAGGCGGCGGGGCAGCTGGCGGCGGGCGTCCCGCAGCATGAGGGTCAGCGCCAGGGCCAGGTTGCCTCCGGCGGAGTCACCCATCACCACCACGTCCCGGGCGCCGTAGCCCAGCAGCATGAGGTAGTCCCAGGCTTTCAGCGCGTCCTGCCTTGCGGCGGGGCTGGGGTGTTCCGGCGCCAGGCGGTACTCAAAGCAGAGCACTTCGTAGCCGGTGCGGTTCGCCACCTTGGAGGCGAGGGGGCGGGAATAGTCCAGGCTGCCGCTGGTGTAGCCGCCGCCGTGGCAGTAGAGCACCACCTTGCGGGGGTCGTGGCCACGCTCCGGCCGCACCCAGGCGGCGGGCAGTCCGTTCAGGTCAAAGGGTTCCCAGCTCAGCCCCAGCAGCGGGGCGGCCAGCCGGCCCAGCACCTTCTGGCCCCGGCGCTGGCGGTCCAGCTCCTCCTGCCCGGCGGGCGCGGGGGACGAGGCCGAGCGGATGGTGCGCATTGCCTTCATCATGGCGGTGGTCACCGCCTGGTCGGCGGGGCTGGTTTCGGAATAGCGGGACATGGGGATGTGCAGCCCGCCGCGGGCGTTGGTGTTGTTGGTGTTTTCCATAGGTTTTTCTCTCTTTCGGCGGGCCCGCGGCAAGCGGGCGGTGGCTGTTGCTATCAGTATATCACAAAACGGGGCGAAAGCGTTGCTCCCCGGGGGACGGCAGTGCTACAATACAAAGTAAAGACGGATAAAAAGGAGGGCGGTGCAGATGGCGCACGCCTCGCAGAACTGGTACCGGCTGGACAACGCGGGCATGGTCTATTCCGCCATCCAGCGGGACGATTATTCGGCGGTCTACCGCTTTTCGGCGGTGATGGACGCCCCGGTGGACCCCGAGCGCCTGCGCCGGGCCGCCGAGCGGGTCATGCCCCGCTTCCCGGGCTTTCAGGTGCGGCTGCGGCGGGGGGTGTTCTGGTATTATTTTGACGCCGACCCCTCCTTTGTGCCCGCCGTGGAGCCGGACATCGCCAACCCCTGCCAGCCCATCCGCTTTTCTGCCAAAGAGCGGCTGCTGCGGGTGTTCTACTACGGGCCGCGGATCTCCATCGAGCTGTTCCACGCCCTGGCGGACGGGGCGGGGGCGCTGGTGCTGCTGAAGACGCTGGTGGCGGAGTATCTGCGGCTGGGCGGGGTGGAGGTGTCCTGCACCGAGGGCGTGCTGGACCCTGCGGAGCCCCCCGACCCGGAGGAATGGGAGGACGCCTACCCCCGCTACGCCACCTCCCGGGCCCGGCGCAGCCTCAAGGCCGGCCCGGCCTACAGCTACACCGGCACGCCGGAGCCGTTTTACACGCTGAACGTCATCATGGGCCTCATCCCGGTGGACAAGGTGCACGCCGCCGCCAAGCGCTGCGGCGTTTCCATCACCGAGTTTTTGGCCGCAGGGCTCATCCGGGCGCTGATGGTGCGCCAGCGCAGCGAGGGCCGGCGGCGGGAAAAGCCGGTGGCGCTGGTGGTGCCGGTGAACCTGCGGCCCTGGTTCCCCAGTCGCACCCTGCGCAACTTCATCCTCACCGCCCGGCCCTTCATCGACCCGGAACTTGGGGACTACACCTTTGAGGAGATCGCGGCCCAGGTGCACCACTACATGCGGCTGCACGTCACCCGGCAGGAGATGGCCGCCTATATCACCCAGAACGTCAGCCTCCAGCGCTCGCCGCTGCTGCGGCTCATTCCCAGCCCGCTGAAGAACTGGGGCATGGCGGCGGGGTTTCGCATGCTGGGCGAAAAGCCCTATTCCACCACCTTCACCAACCCCGGGGTGTTCCGGGTGCCGCCGGAGATGGAGGCCCACATCCGCCGGGTGGAGATGGTGCTGGGCCAGTCCTATTCCGGGCGCACCAACTGCGCGGCCATCAGCATGGGCAACACCCTGGCGCTCAGCTTTTCCGGCACCATGCGGGAGCGGGACCTGGAACGGGATTTCTTTCGCTGGCTGGTGCGGGAGGGCGTGCCGGTGAAGATACTCTCCAACAGAAAGGACTGACGGATCATGTCTTATTGCGTGAACTGCGGTGTGGAACTGGACGCCGCCGCCCGTGCCTGCCCGCTGTGCGGCACGCCGGTGGTCAATCCCCGCTGCCCGGTGGACGAAACGGCAGAACCGGCTTTTCCGCTGGTGCGGCGCGAGGTGGAGCCGGTGGACCGGCGCAGCCTGGGGCTGCTGCTTACCGGCATGCTGGCCTCGGCGGCGGTGTGCTGCTGCCTCATCAACTGGCTGGCCTTTTTCCCGGCGGTGCCCTGGTCGCTGTATGTGGCCGGGGCGGCGGCGGTGCTCTGGGTCTGGGCCGCGCTGCCCCTTCTGGCGCGGGGCCGGCCCGTGCCCCTCTTCCTTCTGGCGGACCTGGCGGCGGCGGCAGGCATGCTGGCGCTGGTGGCCGCCCTCACCGGCGGCTGGGGCTGGTTCTGGCGGCTGGCGCTGCCCATCCTGGGCGCAACGGCCCTTTTGGGCGCGGCGCTGGGCGGCATGATCGCCCGGCGGCGCTCGGGCCTCACCACGGCGGGCGTGTTCTTTTTGCTGCTCATTCTCTGGCTCCTTGCGCTGGAAGCGCTCATTGATCTCTACGCCTTCGGGCGGTATCAGCCCGGCTGGTCGGTCATCGCCTCGGCGGCGGGGCTGGTGGCGGCGGTGTTTCTGCTCATCGTGCGCCTGCGCCCCCGTCTGCGGGAGGAACTGGGCCGCCGCTTCCACACCTGAATCCGTCTGTTATCAGTATAGCCCTTCGGGCCCGGCAGGTCTGTGTGTCAAACAACGCAGGCCGCCGGGCCTTTCTGCGCCGTCAGGAAAGGCGGCTCCGGGTCACCGTGCCCCACCGGGGCCGCCGCTTCATGGTCAGCAGCGCTTCGCAGCGCCAGAGAGCCAGCAGCGGGCGGTAGAGCACCGGCTCCAGCAGGCAGGCCCCCGCCAGCAGCAGCGGGTCCTCGGGGGAGGGATAGGTCCGGCCCTCGGTCACCAGGGCGGTCAGGCTCTGGGTCAGCCCGTGGAGATAGGCCATGGCGAACACGAGAAGCGCCGTGGCCGACGGGCCCTGTGTCACAAGAAAGGCGGCCAGCAGCCCGTAGCCCGCCAGCTCCACCACCGGGCCCAGCAGCTCGATGGCCCAGAACACGGGCAGAGCGGCCATGCCCACCGTGCCGTAGCGGGGCCGCAGCACCATGCCCCGGGGCCGCCACAGCGCGTCCGCCAGGCCCCGGTGCCACCGCACCCGCTGGGTCTTCAGGTCCCGCAGGGTCTCCGGCACCTGGGCCCAGCAGAGGGCGTCCACCGCCGTGATCACCCGGCAGGGCGCCTTTTCGTCCGCAAGCCGGTGGTGGATCCGCAGCGTCAGCTCCATGTCCTCTCCCAGGCTGTCCGCATAGCCGCCGATGTCCAGCAGCACCTGCTTGCGGAACATCCCGAAGGCGCCGGAGACGATGAGCAGGCCGTTGCCTGTTTCCCAGCCGAACCGGCCGGACAAAAAGGCCCGGAGATATTCCACCACCTGCACGCGCCCGGTGAGGGTGGCGGGCACGCCCGCCTGCAGCACCTCGCCCTGGCTCACTTCGCAGCCGTTGAGGGGCCGCACCACGCCGCCGGCGGCGGCAATGACCTGCACGGTCACGGCAGAGCGGATAAAATCATACATAGGGTGTTCTCCTTTCGCGCCGGCCGCCTTGGGCAGCACGGGGCAGGGAAGAAGCCTCTTCCCCGGGTCTGCCTTCATCATAACAGGCGGCGGCCCCCGGGGCGGTTGCACAGCCAACGAAGGGGGAGAAATAATTCCCCGGCTGTGCTATACTGAAAAAAACGCCCCGTCTGCGGGGCGCGCAAAAAGGAGGAGCCTTATGCGGTTTGATCCCGCCCTTTTGGAGGAGTTCCGCGCTCTTTTGCAGACCACCGGCCTGCAGAGGGCCCATGGCGAGTTTGTGCGGATGTTCCGCTGGCTGCGCGCCGAGCTGGAGCGGCAAATGCCGGACTTCCGCTTTCAGAATGCCGTCAGCGGAAGCGCCATAGATTACGCCTATTTCACCTTTTCGGACGAGGCTCTGCGGCAGAAGGGGCTCAAGCTGGCGGTGGTCTTTGAACCCGGCAGCTTCCGGCTGGAGGTGTGGCTCTGCGGCGTGAACCGGGCCGCCGGCCGCCGCTGGGCCGAAGGGCACAAAGACTGCCCGCCGCCCTTTGAATGGGCGGGGGACCGGCCGGCCGACTGGCTGGTGCGCCTGCCGGCGCAGGCGGATCTGGCCGACGGGGACGCGGCCGCGGCGGCGGTCAAAGACGCGGCGGAACGGCTGCGGGCCCTCTGTGACTGACGGCTGCAAAAAAACAGAAAGCGGGCCGGCCCTTTTGGGGGCCGGCCCGCTCTTTTGCTATAAACAGGTTCAGCTGCGGTGCAGCACAGGGTAGACCGCCCGGCTCAGAATGCCGGACACCACAAAGCCCGCGGCGGCTTCCACCGCGCCCTGCACGCCCACGAACAGCAGCACGAACACCAGGGGGTTCGCCGCGCCCAGGGCGGTCACAAAGCTCTGGAGGTAATCGGTGCGGTAGAAGAACAGCACCAGCGCGCCCATAAAGAACACGGTGTTCAGCACCGGGCCCGCCAGCGCGGCGGCGCCGAAGGCGGCGTTGGCCCGCAGAGGCTGCTCCTTGCGGTAAAGCGCCTTGAAGATCACCGCCGGCAGCCAGCCCGCCAGTACCCGGGTGGGCACGCAGGTCAAAAAGGTGAACACCGGGTTGATGGTCATCAGCGTGGTGCCGAACGCGTCGGAACCAAAGCAGGTGGAAAAGCTGGTCAGGCCGAAAATGCCGCCCAGAATGGCGCCCTCGGTGGGCCCCAGCAGAATGGCGCCCACCGTCACCGGGATCATAATGGGGGTGATGGCCAGCGGGCCGATGTGGATGTAGCCCAGCGGGGTGTAGGCCAGCACCAGCACGATGGCGGCCAGCAGCGCCAGCCGGGTCAGACGCAGGGTCTTGGAATGGTTGTTCATGTTACATGCTCCTTTACTGCCGCTCCGCCTCAAAACGCGGATACAGCGCAAACTTATTTATGCACACGCCCCGTTCGGGGCGGAACACCATGAAATGATTTACTTTTGATTTTTCTGCCAGATGGTGTACATGCCGTCCAGGATCAGGTCCTCGCACCGGCGCACCGGCTGGGTCATCGCCTTCAGCACAGCCTCGGGCACCTCGCCGGTGGCGGCCACCCAGGCCCCTTCGCCCAGTTCTTCGCGCAGACGCACGATGAGGCCGTCCAGCATGGCGGCGGTGCCCAGAATGCTGCCCGCCTGCAAACAGGCGGCGCTGTTCTTCGCCAGAGGGGTCAGCGCCGCGCGGGGCGCGTCCAGGTCCACCTGGGGCAGCTGCGCCGTGCCCTTCACCAGGGCGTTCAGCGCAGCCTTGGGGCCGGGCAGGATCATGCCGCCCAGCAGGCGGCCCCGCTCGTCGATCCCCATCAGCGAGATGGCCGTGTCGGCGCAAAGCAGGATCACCGGCCCCGGCGCCAGGTTCAGCGCGGCCACGCCGGCACACAGAAGCTCCGCGCCCAGCTGGCCCGGGTCGTCGATACAGATGGCAAGGCCGCTTTTGAGCCCGGGGCCCACCGTGAGCACCCGGCCTTCGCTGCGCCGACGCAGGGCGGCGGTCATGGGGGCGGTCAGCGCCGGAGCAACAGAACCCAGGATGGCGCCCTCCCACCGGCAGCCGCCGTGGCCGTAAAGATCCAGCAGCTGCCCCAGGGCGATGGCGCATTCGTCCGCCGTCAGCCCCGCCCGGGCGCTCAGCCGGCCCGAAAACAGCTTTTGCTGCCCGTCGTATCCGCCCACCGAAATGTGGGTGTTGCCGATGTTCACCGTCAGGACCATAGCGCCGCGGCCTCCTTTCCCTTGAGCGGGTCTTATTATAATACTATTAATAGCAAAAAGGCAAGCCCCCTGTTTTTGGGGCCCTGCGCAATTTTTTCAAAAAGCTGCAAAAAAGGGGTTGACTTTTGCGCTTGCGGCTCGTATAATACTGTCTTGCGCCCCCCGGAAGGCAGCGGCTACAGCC
>NHCFR05603__coassemble_1059_pt1 | contig 14066 bp, 13 predicted proteins | sample NHCFR05603__metabat2_low_PE_044 | metagenome-assembled genome bin NHCFR05603 | reverse complement strand
ACATTAGTCTTCTTTTGAACCACTCGCCTAGCGAGTGGTTTTCGGTATACAAAAAGGCCGCGCTTTTTTGCGCGGCCCTGCGGGGACTGGTGCCCGTTCAGCGGTAATAGCGGCCGATGGCTTTGTCCAGGTCCAGCACGGCCTGCTGGGCGCCCCGGCCCACCTTCTTTGCCATCTTTTTCACCTTGCGGCTGTTTTTGGCGGCGGCCATGCCTGCCGCGGTCATCGCGGCGGTGGCGGCCAGCCCGCCGGCCACCATCATGGTGGTGCGGGTGGTGTGCTTGTTCATCCCTTGTGCCCCTCCTTTTTTGGTCTGCGCGGCCCGGCGTTTTCTCCGGGTCCCGGTGATAGTATTCCCAGCAAAATGTTCCCCCATACGTCTTTTTTTGACCCCCCGTTTGTGCTACAATAGGGTGACAATGATTCTATTTGATTGGTACGGGCATGGCCCGTGCCGGGAGGAGTGACCTTTTTGCATCTTCAAGCTCCGAAAACCGTTTTGTGTATCCACGATCTGTCCGGCCTGGGCCGCTGCAGCCTGTCGGTGATCGTTCCTGTGCTGGCCGCCATGGGCTGCCAGCCTGTGGCTCTGCCCACAGCCATTTTTTCCACCCACACCGGCGGGCTGGGCCAGCCGGCGGTGCAGCTGTGCCAGGGGTACGGCGAGGCCGCCCTGGAGCACTACCGCTCCCTGGGCGTTTCGTTTGATTGCATTTACACCGGGTATCTTGCCAGCGAGGAGGACCAGCACCTGGCCGCCAAGGCCTTCTATCTCTGGCCCCAGGCCCTCAAGGTGGTGGACCCGGTGATGGCCGACCACGGCCGTTTCTATGCCGGCATGGAGGACAAGCTCTCCGGCATGCAGGCTCTGTGCCGCTCGGCAGACCTGATCCTGCCCAACCTCACCGAAGCGAGCCTTCTCTTGGGCCGCCCCATGCCCGATGGCGAACTGAGCGACGAGGAGGCGCTGGAACTGGCCGGCAGCCTCACCGCGCTGTGCCCCCAGGCGGTGGTGACCGGCATTCCCATGGGGCGTTATCTCTCCTGCGCCGGGGCCGGACGCAACAGTTTTGTGGTGCGCCGGCTGAAGCTGGAGCGCAGCTACCCCGGCACCGGCGACATGTTTGCCGCGGTGCTCACCGGCGCGCTGCTGCGGGGCAACGCCCTTTCCGCCGCCACCGACGCCGCCGCGGGCTTTGTGGCGGATTCCATCGCCGCCACCGACCCGGAGGCCCCCACCGCTCTGGGCGTGTGGTTCGAGCCGCTGCTGGGCCGGCTGGCCCCCCGGGAGGGCTGAGCCATGCCCACTGTGAACATCGTGCTGGTGGAGCCTCAGATCCCCGAGAACACCGGCAACATCGCCCGCACCTGCGCGGTGACCGGCGCGCGGCTGCACCTGGTGAAGCCGCTGGGATTTTCGGTGGACGACCGTCACCTGAAGCGTGCCGGGCTTGACTACTGGCACCTGCTTGATATAACATATTATGAGGGGCTCGAGGACTTTTTTGCCCGCAACGAAGGCCCCTTTTACTATTTCACCAGCAAAGGTCCCCGCCGGCACACCGACGTGGCCTACCCCGACGGCGCCTATCTGGTCTTTGGCCGGGAGGACGCCGGGCTGCCGGAGGAGCTGCTGCACCAAAACCAGCCCTTCTGTGTGCGCCTGCCCATGCGCCGCGGCGTGCGCTGCCTGAATCTGTCCAATTCGGTGGCGGTGGGCGTTTATGAGGTGCTGCGCCAGTGGGATTTTGCGGACCTTGAGTCCCGGGGCCAGCTGCGTGATTATCAATGGGAGTGAGAGAGTACCTATGCGAAAGATCGCCATTCTGACCGATTCCGCCTGCGACATCCCCCCCGAACTGGAAAAACAGTACGACATTGACATCCTGCCCTTTGTCATCACGCTGGACGGCGTGAGCTATGTGGAGCGCCGGGACTTTGGTTTCGACGAGTTTTATCAAATGCTGCGCAGCGCCCAGGGCGTGCCCAGCACCGCTCAGGTCACTGCCATCCAGTTCTGCGAGCAGTATTGCAAGTATGTGGACGAAGGCTACACCGACGTGGTGCACGTGACCATCAACTCCACCGGCAGCGGCACCCACGACGCGGCCATTCTGGCGCAGAACATGCTGCGGGAGGAGCGCCCTGACCACAAGCTGAACATCCGCCTGATCGACAGCCACACCTATTCCTATGTGTACGGCGCACCGGTAGTGCAGGCGGCCCGCCGCCTGCGCAACGGGGCCGAGGTGGGCTATGTGTGCGCCGAACTGGAGGCCGCCTTTGCCCGGCAGGAAATCATTCTCTCCGCCTTCAGCCTCAAACAGATGAAAAAGAGCGGCCGTATCAGCGCGGCGGCGGCCTTTGCCGGCGAGCTGCTGGGCCTGCGGCCCATCATCAGCCTCATCGACGGGGTGACCAAAGTGGAGGACAAGGTGCGCGGCGACGCGGCCGTGCCCGCCGCCATGATCAAGCAGGTGCGCAAGCGGATGGACTACCCCGACGGGGACGTCCACTACATGCTGGGCTGCACCGACATCCCCAACGTGAAGGAGCTGGAAAAGCTCTGCCGCAAAGAGTTCGGCCGCGAGCCGGACGCGGTGTTCAAGCTGGGCGCCGCCGTGGCCAGCAACACCGGGCCGGACGCCATGGCCATCGTGTATCAGGGCGTGCCCCGGCGCTGAGCCGCCTGTTTCTCACCGTCCTTTTCCGCCCGCGTGGGCCGTCTGTCGCACCATCAAGACGCACGGCTCCCCGCGGGCGGTTTTTTTGCCACTGACCGACGGAGGTCCTTTTTATGAATCTCGAACACATTCTTTGGCTGTTCCTCTGCTTCTCCCTGCTGGGCTGGGTGATGGAGACCACCCTGGCCGCCATCCGCACCCGCCGCTATGTGGACCGCAGCGTGCTGTTCGGCCCCTGGTGCATTATCTACGGCGTTTCCGGCACGCTCATCACGGTGGGCCTTGCGGAACTGCGCTCCGGCCTGGTGTTCCTCTTCCTGGGCAGCGCCGTGCTGGCCACGGTGGTGGAATGGCTGGCGGGCCACCTGCTGGAAAACGTGAGCCACACCCGCTGGTGGGACTATTCGAACCGCCGCTGGAACCTGGACGGCTACATCTGCCTGAGCGCCTCGGTGCTGTGGGGCCTGCTGGGCACAGTGATGGTGAAGTGGGGCAACCCGCTGCTCACCTGGCTCTATGACCTCATCCCCGCCCCCGCCCGGCAGATCGTTCTGTGGGCGCTGATCGCCCTGGTGGCGGTGGACGGCCTGGCCAGCGTGCTGACGCTGGCGGGCGTGGTACATAAGCTGCCCGCGCTGGAAAACACCAGCCGCCGGCTGGACGCTGTCAGCGCCCGCATGGGCGGCTGGATCCTCAGCCGCACCGAGCGGCGTATCCAGAAGGCCTACCCCGAAGCCAGCTTCGTGCACAAAAAGCGGGAAAAGGCCACCGTGTTCGCCGCCGGGTGCAGTTTTTCCAAGCTGTTTTTGCTGTTCTTCATCGGCGCGTTTTTGGGCGACATCGTGGAGACCATCTTCTGCCGGGTCACCGGCGGCGTGTGGATGAGCCGAAGCAGTGTAGTGTGGGGGCCCTTCAGCCTGGTGTGGGGCCTGGCCCTGGCCCTGGCCACCCTGCTGCTCTACCGCTACAAGGACAAGCCCGCCAGCTTCCTCTTTGTGGCGGGCACCGTGCTGGGCGGCGCCTATGAATACCTGTGCAGCGTGTTCACCGAGCTGGTGTTCGGCACCGTCTTCTGGGACTACAGCAAGATCCCCTTCAACCTGGGTGGACGGATCAACCTGCTCTACTGCTTCTTCTGGGGCTTTGCCGCCGTGGCCTGGTTCCGGCTGGTCTACCCCCACTTCTCCCGCTGGATCGAAGCCATCCCCATCACGCCGGGCCGTATCCTCACCGCGGTGCTGGTGGTGTTCATGGCCGCCAACATCAGCGTGAGCGCCCTGGCCATGGGCCGCTACAGCCAGCGGGCCGAGGGCGTGCCCGCCACCGCCTCCTGGCAGGTTTGGATGGACGAGCATTACCCCGACGAGACCATGCAGCGTATCTATCCCAACGCAAAGCGCATCGACTGAACCAAACAAAGAAGCCCCGCGGCGTTTAGCCGGGGGGCTTCTTCTTTTGTTATTCGGCTGCGCTGTCCGACGCAGGCTCGGAAGCGGGCTCTGCGTCCGCAGGGGCGCTGTCGGAGGAAGAGGTGCTGTCGGTGGGCAGGCTGCCCGCGCCTTCGGCAATGGCGCTGGTGGGATCGAAGTAATCCTCATAGTCCATGTCGGTCTCGGGGGCGCTGGCGGCGGCGCTGGAGCTGGGCTTCATCTCGCTGACTTCCAGCGCGGTGAGATAGTAGGTGCGGTCCACCTTCTCAAACACATAGTCCATATACTTGGTGGGCTCGGTGGGGGCGGAGAGGCTGAAGTCGCCGTTCAGGCCGGGGGCGGGCACATAGCCCACCGTCACATACAGCTTGCCGCTCTTCTTGTCCAGGTCCACCACCTTGGGGGTGTACATGCCCACCTGGCCGGTGACCGGGATGAGGTAGCACTGTTTCTCCTCGTCGTACTCGAAGGTCATGTCGCCGCCCACGTTGTTGAAGGTCTCGTGGGTGAGCTCATAGTCCGGCCCGAAGAGGGCGGCCGCCGCGGCGTCCACCTCCACGGCGGGCAGCAGCAGGCTGTCGCTGTTGGGGTCGCGCTCGTAGGAATCCAGCCCGGTGGCACTGGCCTGGGCGGTGGACACGGCGGCCCAGATGGACGCTTCTTTGAAGAGGGCCGGGTCGGCCTGGTCCAGGCTTTCAAAGGGCAGCGGGTCCAGCATGACCAGCGCCTGCAGCCGCTGCTCGTATTCCAGCTTCTCGTCGGTGTCGTCAAAGAGCACCGCCACGCCGTTCACCGCCGTGGCGATGACGGTGAAGCCGCCGATGAGCACCAGAACGCAGATGGCAAGGCCCAGCCACTGGCGGGTGCGCCGGCGTTTGTGACGCTCGTGTTCCTGTTGGGAAATGGTGTTTGCCATGGGTTTTCTGTCCCCTCCTTGCTTGGGATTCGGTCAGCGGATCTGGCCGCTGCCCAGAATGATGTATTTGTAGCTTGTGAGCTGTTCCAGGCCCATGGGGCCGCGGGCGTGGAGTTTCTGGGTGGAGATCCCCATCTCGCACCCCAGGCCGAACTCACCGCCGTCGGTGAACCGGGTGGAAGCGTTCACATACACCGCCGCGCTGTCCACCCGGCGGGTGAAGGCCGCGGCCGCCGCCTCATCGGCGGTGACGATGGCCTCGCTGTGTCCGGTGGAGTGGCGGGCGATGTGGTCGGTGGCAGCCTCAAGGCTGTCCACCACCGCCACCGCCAGGATGTAGTCCAGAAACTCGGTGTCGAAGTCCTCCGCGCCGGCAGGGGTGCCGGGAATGAGGGCCGCGGCGGCTTCGTCCAGTCGCAGCTGCACCGGAACCAGACCCTGTTCCGCCCGCTTTGTCACCAGCCGGTGGTAAAGCCGGGGCAGAAACTCCGGGGCCGCGTCCTTGTGCACCAGGCACACCTCGGCGGCGTTGCACACCGAGGGGCGGCTGGTCTTGGCGTTTTCCAGAATGTCCAGCGCCATGGTCAGGTCCGCGGCTTTGTCCACATAGATGTGGCAGATACCGGTGCCGGTCTGGATGACGGGCACGGCGGCGTTTTCCACGCAGGCGCGGATGAGCCCCGCGCCGCCCCGGGGGATGAGCAGGTCCACAAGGCCGGTGGCCCGCATGAGCTCGGTGGCGGAGGCACGGCTGGTGTCTTGCACCAGAGCCACCAGTTCCGGGGGCAGGCCCACATCCTGAAGGCCCAGCTTGAGGGCGTTCACAATGGCGTTGTTGGAGCGGAAAGCCTCCTTGCCGCCCCGCAGCACGCAGGCGCTGCCGCTCTTGAGGGCCAGGGCCGCCGCGTCGCTGGTGACGTTGGGCCGGCTCTCGTAGATGATGGCGATGAGGCCCATGGGCACGCTCACCTGCCGGATGACCAGGCCGTTGGGGCGGGTCACTTCGCTCAGGACCCGGTCCAGCGGGTCGGGCAGGTCAGCCACGGCTTCCACGCCGGCGGCCATGGCCTCCACCCGGGCCTCGTCCAGCCGCAGGCGGTCCAGCATGACCGGGGCCACGGTGGCTTTTGCGGCTTCCAGGTCCTGGGCGTTGGCTGCCAGGATGGCGGCGCACTGGCCGCGCAGGCGGGCCGCCATGGCCCGCAGCGCCGCGCTGCGCTCCTGGCCGCTGGCAAGGGCCAGCGCGCCCATGGAAGCGCGGGCGGAAAGAAGAAGTTCACGGGTGGTCATTGGGCGGCCTCCTTTTGGGCCAGGAAGCGGGTGCCCGCTTCGCCCCCTTCAAAGACAGTATACAGCACCGACGGGTCGCGGCCGTTGGCGATGACCATGTCCGCCCCCGCCTCGGTGACGATTTTGCCCGCCCGGAGTTTCGTGGCCATGCCGCCGGTGCCCAGGCTGCTGCCGGCCCCGCCCGCCAGGGCGCAGACCTCCGGAGTGATGGCCTCCACCCGGCGCAGCAGCTGCGCGTCGGGATGGGTGTGGGGGTCGGCGGTGTAGAGGCCGTCGATGTCGCTCAAAATCACCAGCAGCTCCGCCTCCAGGCTGCGGCACAGCCGGGCGGCCAGGGTGTCGTTGTCGCCCACCGCGATCTCGGCGGTGCTGACGGTGTCGTTCTCGTTCACGATGGGCAGCGCGTCCATCTCCAGCAGGCGGGCCAGCGTGTTGTGCAGGTTTTCGCTGCGCTCCGGGTCGGCCAAGTCCTCGCTGGTGATGAGGATCTGGGCCACGGTGTGATTGTATTCGGAAAAGAGTTTGTCGTAGGTGTACATCAGTTCGCACTGACCCACGGCGGCGGCGGCCTGCTTGGTGGGCATGTCCGCCGGGCGGCCGGGCATGCCCAGTTTGCCCACGCCCATGCCGATGGCGCCCGAGGACACCAGAATGATCTGGTGGCCGGCGTTCTTCAGATCGCTGAGCACCTTGCACAGCCCCTCGATACGGCGGATGTTCAGCCGCCCGGTGGCATGGGCCAGTGTTGAAGTGCCCACTTTGACCACAGCTTTCATTCTGTCATCTCCTCTTCGCATTCGGATACAGATTAAAGTATAGCATAAACCGCCCCGCAACACAAACGCCGAAGCGTGGACTTTTTGTGAAATAATGGTATAATTTTTCCAGAGAACGCCGGGCCGGCCGACCGGCCCGCGGGAAACGAGGTAAATAACGATGTACCGATTCACCAACGATTACAGCGAAGGCGCCCATCCTTCCATCCTGGAGGCCATGGCCGCCACCAATCTGGAGGGCAATTTCGGCTACGGCTGCGACCCCCACTGCGAGAATGCCGCCGCCCTCATCCGCAAAAAAATTGCCCGGCCGGACGCGGACGTCCACTTCTTTGTGGGCGGCACCCAGACCAACGCCACCTGCATTTGCGCTTTTCTGCGCCCCCACGAGGCGGCCATCGCGGCCCACAGCGGCCACATCTGCGTGCATGAGACCGGCGCGGTGGAGGCCACCGGTCACAAATGCATTGCCATGCCCGCCGCGCCCGGCGGCAAGCTGACCCCGGAACTGGTGCGCCAGGCGGTGGCCGCCCACCCGGACGAGCACATGGTGAAACCCCGCCTTGTGTACGTGAGCAACACCACCGAGGTGGGCGGCGTGTACACCACCGAGGAGCTGAAGGCACTGCGGGCGGTGTGCGACGAGCTGGGCCTGCTGCTCTATCTGGACGGCGCGCGCCTTGCCAGCGCCCTGGCCTGCGGCGGGGCCTCTCTGGAAGATCTGGGCGCTCTGTGCGACGCCTTCTACATCGGCGGCACCAAGAACGGCGCGCTGTTCGGCGAGGCGGTTTGCATTATGAACCCGGCCCTGAAGCCCGACTTCCGCTACATCCTCAAACAGCACGGCGGCATGCTGGCCAAAGGCTGGCTGCTGGGGGTGCAGTTTGAGCAGCTCATGCAAAACGGTCTTTTTGAGCAGCTGGGTGAGCATTCCACCCGGCTGGCCCGTCAGCTGGCGGAGGGCCTCAAGGACCTGGGCGTGGAGTTCATGTTCGAGAGCCCCTCCAACCAGATCTTCCCCATCCTGCCGGACGAGGTGCTGAAAAAGCTGGAAGGAGCCTTCCACTGGGAAGTGAACGCCGAACTGGAGGGCGGCCGCAGCTGTGTGCGCCTTGTTTGCAGCTGGGCCACCGAGGAAGCGGCGGTCACCGCCTTCCTGCTGGCGGTGGAAGGGGCGCTGAAGGACTGCCCCGCCTGCATGTAAAACCAGAGAAACCGAAAGAGCGGCCCGCCTGCAAGCTTGCAGGCGGGCCGCCTTTTTCGGTCAGTTCATGGAATAGTTCTCGTAGGCCAGGTTCTGGAATTCCCGGTAGTTCGGGCGGTTGTTCCAGTAATCCTCCTTGTCCATCATGGCGTAATGGCTGAGGATCGCCTCGTTCTCATAGGGCACCCCGTCGGGGGTGTAGTCCTGGTACTTGAAGGGAATGCCCCCCAGCTTGACCAGATAGCCCTTGGGCGTGACGGCGGCGATGATCACCGGGCGGTCCATGTCCTCCATGGCGGGGTAAAACGCCTCGCCGGTGGCAAGGCAGAGGGTGACGCTGCTTCCGTCCTCCTCGTCCAGGGTGACCGAGAGATATCCGTCCACCAGTTCGTTGAACCATGCTTCGGTCCATTCGCCCTCCGGCAGGCTGCAGCCGGAAGCCTGCCGCTGCCCCGAAGCCACATCATAGAAATAGATCTCGCGCCCTTCCGGGTAGCAGATGACGCCGGTGCTGCCGTCCAGGCACCAGTTCCAGGGGGTGACGCTGAAGGGGATGGGTTCCAGCGTACTGTTTTCCAGGTCGTAGAGGTAAAGCCGCATTTCCTCTTCCCCGTCCCGCAGGATAAAGATGGGCCCGCGGGCGCACGCACCCACAAGGCGCACCGCGTCCATTCCTTCAAAATCCAGCCGCCGCCGGATGGTCCCGGCGTCAAAATCCGCCTCCGCCAGATACCACTCTTCGCTTGTGTCCCGCCGGACCTGGCACAAAACGGTCAGCACTTTGTCTTCGTCCAGGGTGACGCAGCCTCCGATGAGGCTGGAGTCGGAGGGCAGGGGCACCGTTTGCCGTCCCTGGCCGTTCGGCTCCATGCGCATTAGATACCCTGCGGCCAGGGCTTCGTCGTCTGTGAACCGGAAGGTGCTTTTCATCACATAGAGATGGCGGCTGTCCGCCACTGCATACGCGCCGCCCACCACCGTGGGGAGAAAGCTGGTGTCGCTTTCGTCCCGGTGGTCGGAGTTCGGCTGGCTGGAGAGATACACGCACTGCATGGTCTCGTAGTCGTAATAGATCAGGTTGCCCGTGCCGTCGCCGTGCAGAACGATGTCGTAAAATCCGCTGTCGGTGGAGGCTGAGGCCAGATACTCCACCTGCGGCGGGTCGGACACAGGATTTTGAGACGCGGCAGGCGCAGAGGAAGCGCCGGGGCCCGGGGCCGCCCCGCAGGCGGCCAGCAGGGCGCACAGGCCGGCGGCACAGCATTTTTTGAACAAGGGCTTCACCTCAGACGCCTCCCTTCTGCCCGGTCATTTGGGCAGGATACGATAGCATTTTCTTGGGCCCTGATCATGGGTGCTAAGAAGGAAAATCTCCTCCTCCCCCAGCTGGAAGGAGTTGCAGGCTTTGTCCAGCCCGGAAAAGACCACACAGCAGCCGGCCTCCGGCAGATAGAGCGCCGGCACCTCCTCATCGTAGTTATGCCACGCCAGAGCCAGGCCGCTGCCCCGCAGCTGATCCACGGACATGGTGGTCTCCATCAGCGGCTCACCCGTTTCCAGGTCGGCCAGATACCGGATGGTGTACAGCTTGCCCGGTTCCCGCCGGCGCAGCGAATAAAGCCTGCCGCCCGCGGCGGTGAGGTAGACGGGGCGCTCTTCCAGAGGCGTTGTTTCGCCGTCGGCCTCTGTGAGGGCATAGTTCCCCTGGTCATCCGGGCCGGACACCCAGGCCAGCCGGCCGTCCACCGCCACCGGGTCCCGGGCGTTCCCGGCCACCGTGGAAAGGGCGCCGGTCCCGATGTTATAGCACAGCAGCTGCATTCCTTTGGCGGTGTCGGTCTCGCCGGGCGCAGCGTCGCTGAAATAGAGGCAGCCGTCCTGCAAAACCATCTGGCCGCCGGGCACCTCAACGCCCTTGTAGACCGGGGCGTAGGTGTAGATGTTCCGCCCTTGGCCGGTGGAAAGGTCGAACAGATGGAGGAAGTAGTCGCCGCTGGCCTCGTCGCGGCGGGTGCACACGGCGTAGCGGCCATCGGCGCAGGAAAGGCTGTAGGTCTCCCCCTCGGGCACCGAAATCAGCGTTTTGTACTCGCCCGTGAGGATGTTCAGCGCGCCGAACTCCCGCTGCACCGGCGCGTTGTTCAGCGTATCGTACAGCTGGACCATCAGCACGCCCTCGCCGATAAAGCCATAAAACGAGTAGTCCATGCCGTTGATGGCGGCGGGCAGGTCCAGTTCCTGCACGGTGAAGAACTCGGAGGCGTCCCGCGCGCCGCCGGGAAAGACGTAGGCGCCTGTTCCCGTTCCGATGTTTTTGCCGCCGGATGGATCGGCCCGCTCAAAGCCTTCGCTCTCGCTGTTCCACCCATAGGCTGTGCAGCGATCCTCCGGGGTGGCGAACAAAACTTTTTCCCCCGCCAGATACACCGCACCGGGCTCGTCAATGGCCGGCAGGCCTGTTTCCATCGGCTCCCATGCCCCGCCACTTATTTTGTACAGTCCAAGGGTGTAAGAAGTGATCCCCTGGTTCGTGGAGGCTCCCCGATACAAGATCCGTTCCGTTCCGTCGGCGGCGGGCAAAAAGGAGATCTGCACATCGTCCGCCATGAAGTCGCAGCCGGCGACCGCTTCCAGATCATCGGCGGCATACACGACGCCCAGCGTCCGGTCCTGCCCCTCCGCGTGCACCGGCGCGTCATATTTGAACAGTGCGCACAGCTCCGCCGCGCCGGGCGCGGAAAAACTGCCGTAATGCACGCTTTCCAGCGTGAGGGTCCGGGGCAAACCGTGCGCCTCTTCTGCCAGCGGGGCAGCGCCGCTCAACAGGCGCTCCTGCAGCAACTGCGCGGCATTTTGTGACGCGGCTTCCTTTCCGCAGCCGGACAGGAACACCGTCAGCGCCAACACCGCGGTCAGCACCGTCCATTTTGTTCTCATGGTCTGTTTCCTCCCTTCGCAGTCAGCCGTCAACGGTGGTGTGGAACTCGTCCAGCCGCCAGCCGTCGTCGGTGTTCACTATGCGGATGGGGTATTCGATGGTGAACACTTCCATCTCATTGTCTTCCCCGTCCCAGCCGTCGCGGTCATAGTGGGCGATGAGCATAAACTCCAGGACGTTCTCGTCGCTTTTCACCAGCCGGTAGCGGTCCGGGTAGGTTTCAAGCACCTGGATGGTGGTGCCGTAGGGCATGGGGCGGCTGATGGAACGGTCTACCAGAAGATCGCCGTTGTACTGCTTGAACTTTTGGGGGAATTCGGTGCGCAGCAAAAACTCTTTTGTAAAGAGGGGCAGCACCCGCTTTTCCAGAAAGTTGGACGCATAGGTCACATTGTAAAGGTAATAGGGATCAGGCACGTCGGTGGGCTGGGGGTTCTCGTTGGGGCCGGTGTAGTTCAGATTGCCCGACATGCCGAACAGCCAGGCGGCCGCTTCCGTTGCTTCTTCATAGAGTTGGCGCTGTTCCTCGTTCATAAAGTCCAGCGTGTCAAACACGTCTTCCTCCCCCGCCGCCGGCACCGCCTGGCGGGGGTTTTCACACCAGAAGGTGAGCTGCTCCAGCGTCCGGGTGCAGCGGCCTTTGTTCAGGCCGAAACGCAGCTGCCAGCCGTCCTTTTGGGACACGGTGAGTTCCAGCACCGTGCCGCTGGCGGCGGCGCTTTCCACCGGGGTGAGCACCGCTTGCTCCACCCCCGGCACATCTTCCAGGGCGGTGCAGAGTTCCGCGGCGTTCGGTACATCCACCCGGCTCAGCAAGACCCGGGCGGTAACGGATTCATCGCTGTATTCCCCGCTTTTGGGATAGAAGTAAAACGCCGGGCCTCTCCACTCGGATTCCTGCGAAGGGCTGAAGAAAAGGGAGACCCGGCCGTCCTCTGCCGCCCAATCGCTGAGCAGATAACGCTCCTCCGCAGTGCGGTCGGCAATGACGCCGTAAAGCCCTTCGGGCCAAAGAGCCGTGTAGTCCTCCTCCGTCACAGCGCCGGCGGCCACATCCACCAGCGATGTGCCGCCAAAATGGCGCAGCTCGTGGTCAGCGAAAAGCAGCCGCCCATCGGTGACCACCTGCAGCCGGTCGGGAGAATCCCCCTGCCGCACACCGGTCACCTGGTTTTGGGGCAGGGAGATGTACCGGGCGCTGCCGTCCCCGGCGCGGGTGAGCAGCGCAGTGCCGCCGCTCAGCTCCTTTGCGGTGTAGGCGGCACGCTCTTCCAGCTGCCAGGAGGTATAGCCCTGCTCAAAGGTGCAGGCCCGGGGGTCAGCTCCGCTCTCGGCAAGCAGCAGCGCCGCCGGGTCCTTCTCCTGTTCCGGGGCGGCAAGCGGGGCCGGCACGGAGGATGGTGCGCCCCCGGCGCAGGCGCAAAGGCAGGCCGCCAGGCACAGGGCGGACAAACAGGCCAAAACGCTTTTTTTCATGGCGCACTCCTTTCTCTGCCGAAACAACAGGTCAGTCCGCTGCGGCGCTCTCCGGCGCGGGGGTGGGGTCCAGCATGCCCAGTTCTTCCATGGCCTTGCGCTCCTTTTCCGCAATGTCCGCGGCGGTGTCGGCGTTGGGGATGAAGGGCCCGCCCACCGGCGCGCCGTCGTTCGGGTCAGGCATATAACAGCGGATGGTGTAGCTTTCCAGTGCCGGGCCGGGCACGCCCTCGTTGAACCGGTGGCTCAGCACGCACCGGGAGTCCATGTGCATTTCCAGCAGCGTGCCGGTGTAATAGTCGTTGTCCACCGCGGTGAAGGTGGCTTCCAGCACGCCGGGCAGCGCTTCGATCTGTTCCGCCAGAGCCGGGTCGGGGGCGGCGGTGTTGTTGAAGATCACCGCCATCCGGTAATCGCCGTCCGCCTCGTTGCTCCAGACAGGCGGGAAGTAGAATTCGGTGCCCGTCCATCTTTCGTTTTCTTCGGTGGGTTCAAAGCGGAAGGTCACCGCGTCCTCCGTCACCGTGCATTCGCCGAAGGTATAGTGGTCATCCACGGTGGAGCACTCCCGGCCGTAGACGCCCTCCGGGTAGACGAATTCGTTGTTTTCATAGCTCACCGATTCGCCGGTGTCAAGGTCCACCTTGAACACGCCCATGCCGTTGTGCATGACCTCGTCGCCCCCGTGGATGACGCCGTCGGTGAGGACGTTCAGCAGTCCCGCGTCGTCCACATACATCCCGTCCACAGAACTGTTGTCCGGCAGGGTGATGTAAAAGGCGCTGCCGTCCGGCTTTTCCACCAGCAGGGCCGCCACATTGGGCAGTTCCACCGAGGAGTAAACGGTGCACTCCAGAAATTTGTCCACCGTGTATCTGCTTTCAAAGCGGGTGGCCTCCGGCTTCACGCCGCATTGATCCAGCAGCTGCCGGATGTGGCCCTGTTCCGTTTCGCCGGTTTGTGCGGCGGGCGCGGAGGTGTTTTCCATGCTTTCTGCGGAGGGCGGCGCGGCACAGGCCGAAAGGGCCATCAGAGCCGCGGCGAGGGCGAGGCACAATGCTTTTTTCACGGGGATTCCTCCTTTTTCATTCCTTGGCGTCTATCCTAAAAACGGCGCGGACGGGGCAAAAAATCGCCTTTTTGCGGGGGTTCTCTGCTTTCTCACTTTTGCACAAAAAGGCCCGCATGCGTTGCATGCGGGCCTTTGGACTTGCTTTGGGAGACAGCCCGCCTTTTGAAACAGCCGGAGTGCCGTGGGAAAGCAATAATTATACTAAATGTAATATTTAGCGGTTTTTGTACATCTCTTCGTAGTACTTCTGGTAGTTGCCGCTGGTGACGTTGTTCATCCA
>NHCFR05603__coassemble_801_pt1 | contig 18012 bp, 24 predicted proteins | sample NHCFR05603__metabat2_low_PE_044 | metagenome-assembled genome bin NHCFR05603 | reverse complement strand
CCCTGGCACCTTGCGCACCACCACCGGTATTATTCTGCCGGTTAATCGGCATTCAGAGAATATGGAGTTGGTATGACGCCAGTTTTCCTTTACGGAAGACTGGCGTTTTTGTTTGTCGTTTTTTGTTGAATGGACTCGGATTATTTCGGTGCCGTTCTCCACCTCATTTCGGCTCACCCGTCAACTGGACTTGTGAACCGAAATGGAGGTACATAATGCAGAAAATCAATCTTCGGGATCTGTATCCCGATATATATAAAACAGACATTTTTTTGGAAGTGACCGATGAAGTACACGCTGTGTTTTTGGCAGACAAACGAGCTGACGCTGCCTATGAGCGCCAGATGTATCGCTATAAGGCATACTATTCTCTGGACCATGACAATGGCATTGAAAATGCCGTAATAAATCGCCCACTTACCCCGGAGGAAATCTTGGAGGACAAACAACGGCGGGAACAGCTCTACGCTGCGGTGATGGCGTTGCCGGACAAGCAGGCCAAGCGGATCTATGCCCGGTTCTACCTGGGCATGACGCCAACTGAAATTGCTAAGGCTGAGGGAGTGGATGTCAGCCGTGTCCGAGATAGCATTCGCCGGGGATTGAAACACCTTGCTAAACTTTTTTGATAAGTCCTTCTTACACGCGCCCGTTTTGCGGCTTTTTTGTCAGCGTAATTAGAAGGACAATTCTTCCCCTTCATTGGCACATTGACAACTGAATAGACGGCATTTCTGGTACATAACCCATGTATGAGCGAATCAGGCGCGCCGCCAAGAAGGACAAGCCAAGGAGGTGATGAATCGGCTGTCCTGAGCGATCAACGTAAGCCTGGAACCTGGAGGTGGCACTTCAGGGCGCGGTGACTGCATGGGGGCTTAAAGATACTTCCTCACGGCCTCCTAAAGACTTGGGGGGAACCCTGCGGCGCACGAGTAAAACGACGCTGCGGAGTTATGACAGCCGCGCCAGCGGAGACCAGAAGTGTCCCCATCGTCAGGGCGCGTGGCAAATATGGCGAATAGAAATCAAATTACAATACAGCAGCCGTATCGATTTATAGGTTAGCATATACCTTCACCTTTATCGGTACGGCTGCTTTTCTATTTTGACATTCTCCGCGCTGAGGAGGTGTTGATTATGAGTATGTCAATATCTCAAAAAGACGCTTACGGCATGGTTTTTTCAAACTACCCTGATATTGTCAGCGTCGCACAAATGAGTAAAATGTTGGGGATCAGCGAAAAGTCCGCCTACCGATTGTTGCAAGAAAACAGCATCGAACATTTTCGAGTAGGCCGAACCTACAAGATTCCCAAACTTCACATATTGAATTACTTGCACATCATCAGACGAAGCTAATTCATATCCTTGCTGCATTTATAGGTTGATGGTACGATGATACCGTCAACAGCGGGTGAATATAGCTGCTGCAAAAAGGAGGAATGATGATGGTAGCAGGCCACCTGAGAGAACAAAATGGATATTTCCAGATGATATTAAGCTGGAAAGGTGCTGACGGTAAACGGAAAAGCAAATCCATCAGCACCGGACTTGCCGTAAAGGGCAATAAAAAACGGGCTGAAGCAATGCTGCTCAAGACCCGAAAAGAATTTAACCCCGAAAATCTGCTGGAAAACGCAGATATGCCGTTTCATGTTTTTTTGAATAAGTGGCTGAAAGAAAACGCTTTTTCCTTTAGCCCAAGTACATACGCGGAATATGCCTACGATGTTAGAAGTCAGATTGAGCCATTCTTTGAGAAACATCCTATTGGTTTGCTCAAAATGTCTGGACGCGATCTGGAGGCATTTTATCGCTATGAAAGACAGGAACACGAGGCTTCTTCGCAGGAATTGCTGCAATACCACGAGATAATCGTGGCAGCATTTCAATACGCCGTTGAGTTGACATGGCTGAAGGAAAACCCTGTGGCTCATATCAACCCGTGTGCAGATGAAGCTCCCATACTCTTTACCGATTTTATTCTGGAATGGCTGGAAATGATGAAAAGCAGCGTCGAGCTGACCACATATTCATCCTACGCCAATTCCATCAAGGGAAGCATTGTCCCGTACTTCAAAGACAAAATGCTCACCTTGCAGGACCTGGAGAAGCACCCCAAGCATATCCAGGACTACTATCAATTTGAGCTTGGTAAAGGGCTTACGGCTAATACCGTAATCCATCGCCACGCCAACATCCGTAAATGCTTGCAGTATGCGTTCCAGATCGGACTAATTAAGTCGAACCCCGCTGACCGTGTAGAGCGGCCCCGGAAAGACAAATATCTTGCGACGATTTACAACCAGCAAGAGCTGGAAATCCTTTTCAAGACTGTAAAGGGCGACCCCATTGAGCTGGGTGTTATTCTTGCCGCATTTTACGGACTGCGGCGGAGCGAGGTAGTCGGACTGAAATGGGATGCGATTGACTTTGAAAAAAAGACAATCAGCATAAAGCACACCGTTACGCAAGTCAATGTGGATGGCAAGAACATCACCGTACAGAAGGACCGAACGAAAACGAAGTCCAGTTACCGGACCCTGCCTTTGGTCCCACCCTTTGAAGAACTGTTGCGGCGCTTGAAACAAGAGCAGCTTGTCAATCAAAAGGTATGCGGTGCAGCCTACTGCAAAAAATATCTGGATTATATCTATGTAAATGCAATGGGCGAGCTTGTCAAACCAAACTTCATCACACAGCATTTCGAGATTGTACTGAAAAACCACGGATTGAAAAAAATCCGTTTCCACGATCTCCGCCATAGCTGTGCCAGCCTTCTTTACGCCAACGGTGTCAGTCTGAGGGACATCCAGGAGTGGCTGGGACATAGCGACATCGGAACGACATCGAATATTTACACCCACCTTGATTATAGCAGCAAGGTTTCGTCAGCAAATGCGATCCTCGCGTTTTACCCGCAAAACACCAGAGTACAGACTATCGGGCAATAAAAAAGCCCTGAACTCTGTAAGTTCAGGGCTGAAAATTCTGGTGCCGGTGGCCGGACTCGAACCGGCACGGATTGCTCCGCCGCATTTTGAGTGCGGTGCGTCTGCCAATTCCGCCACACCGGCATTTATATTTTAATTCCCTGTGTCCCGCATATCTCTGATTTTGGAGGGATATGCGGGAGGGATATTAAAACCAAATGCTGTTATTCAGTTGAAAATATGCTGTAATACCAAGGGTCCTACAAAAACGCCTGTGAATGGACGAACAAGATTTTGAGTCCGCATCGTCTGCCATTCCGACACGCCGGCATTTTGCGGGGCAACGCAAGTATTATACTATGCCTTTTGCGAAAAATCAAGCGCACGCTGCCGACAGGGCGCGGCAGGGGAGCAGGGTGTGTGAATTCTACAAAGAAAACATACCTTTTTTGTGAGATACTGGGCAAATCGCTATTGACAAACCGGGTGCCGTGGGATAAACTAAAGGAGATAAAAATTGACCCCGACTGGCCTCTGCGAAAGTCGCCTTTCGCGGAGGTTTTGTCTTATGATCCATCTCACGCCACAGACGCTGGCCCGCGCGCGGGCAGGGCAGGAGGCCGCGGTGGCCGCGGTGCTCACCCACATGATGCCTCTGCTGCGCCGCGCCGCCGCCCGGGCCGTCTGCCCGGGGCTGGAGTTTGATGACGCTTTGCAGGAAGGGATCATCGGCTTGTTCGGCGCCATCAAGACCTATCAGCCCGCCGGCGGCGCGTCCTTCGAGACCTATGCCGCGGTGTGCATTCGCAACGCGGTCACGGCAGCCCGCCGTGCGGCCGGACGCAAAAAGAACGCGCCCCTCAACCAGAGCCTGCCGCTGGAGGACGCCGCTCCCGCCCCCGGGCCGGAGGAACTGGCCATCCGCCGCGAGCAGCTGCGCACCACCGTGGCGGACATCCAGACCCGCCTGTCTCCCTTCGAGCGGGAGGTGCTGGCGGCCCATCTGGCCGGCGGCAGCTACCGCCAGATCGCCCGGCAGCTGGACTGCACCCCCAAGGCGGTGGAGAACGCCCTCGCCCGCCTGCGCCGCAAACTGCGCGGCAGCCACCCCACGCACTGAGCCTTCGGGCTTAGCATATATGCCCCTGTAGCTTAACACTTAGAGCATTGGTCCAAACCAAAGGTGACGGTTAAAATCCTTCCGCGGGCAAAAATCAAATCAGAGGAGAAATTCACCATGTACGAAGACAAGACCCTGGTATGCAAAGACTGCGGTAAGGAGTTCGTGTTCTCTGCCGGCGAGCAGGAGTTCTACGCCAGCCGCGGCTTTGAGAACGAGCCTCAGCGCTGCAAAGAGTGCCGTGACGCCCGCAAGAACGCCACCCGCGGCACCCGCGAGATGTTCGAGGCCACCTGCGCCGCCTGCGGCAAGGTCGCCCGCGTTCCCTTCCAGCCCCGCGAAGACCGCCCTGTGTACTGCAGCGAGTGCTTCGCCAAGATGAAGGAGCAGCAGTAATCGCCCAAAAGGGCGCGGCCATGGGCCGCGCCCTTTTTTTGTGCCCGGCGGGCCGAGTTGTTTTTCCACCGGCTTTGCGGTACAATAAGACCTGTTGAGACCCGCCGCTTTCGCGGCGATGGAAAGGAGCCCGCCATGAAACGACTGGGCGCTTTTATCAAAAAACACCGTCTGTGGATGGGCGGCCTGTGCTGTGCGCTGGCTGCGGCTTTTGCCCTGGCCTGGGCGGGCTACACCCTCCACCAGGCTGGCAAAAACCAGTGCGAGTATCAGATCGTCCACGACGAATATGTGGAAAAGCAGGGCCTGTATCCCTCCGACCCCGCCGCCGGCCTGGTGCAGCAGCTGCCCGCCGGGGAGGGGCAGACCCTCTACGGGGTGCGGCTGATGTTCGTCACCGACGGGCGGGTGGCCCAGGGGGCGTTCCGGGTGGCGCTGGAGAGCGCCGGCGGCCAGACCCTCACCGCCTGCGACGGCGACATGACCATGCTGCTGGACGGCGCCTTTGTGGATGTGATCTTTGCCTCGCCCGTCACCCTGGAAGAGGGGAGCGGCTATCAGCTGCGCGTCACCTTCGCCCCCGCCGCGGCGGAGGACAAGGCGGGCCTTGTGTACGGCGAAGGGAAGCAGGCTGACCCGGCCATGCCCCTCACCGACGCCGCCGGGACCTCCGCGCCCGGACGCACCGCGGCGCTGCAATACATCACCAACTACACCGGCACCGGCTATGCCCTGCGGGCTTTCGCGCCGCTGGCCGTGCTGGTGTTCGCCGCCGTGATGGGCGGCTGGTGGCTCATCTTTGTGTGCCGGGCAAAGGCGTATGTGAGCTTTGCCTTTTTTGCTGTGGCTCTGGGGCTGGTGTTTGCCCTGGTCACCCCGCCGCTGGCAGGCCCCGATGAATACGGCCACCTGGCCAGCGCATACGCCATGGCCAACCGCCTCACCGGGCAGCCCGGCGTCACCACCGGGGAAAACGGCGAGACCCTGCTGGCCATGCGGGAGTGCGACGCGGAGTATATGCGCGATTCCTCCGGCCCCATCGGCATTCTCGCCTACAAGACCATGACCGACGAGCTGTTCTCCACCGGAAACAGCTCCGCTCTCACCGCCCGCGCCGAAGTGAGCCCGCCGTATAACGTGGTGGCTCTGCAGTATCTGCCGCAGGCACTGGGCATTCTGCTGGCCCGGGCGCTGGGCCTTGGGTTCCACGCCATGCTGCTGCTGGCGCGGCTGGGCAGCGTTGCGGTCTATGCCGCCTTGGGCGCGCTGGCGGTGCGCCTTGCCCCCGCGCGCAAAAACGTCTTCTTCGCGGCGGGGCTCCTGCCCATGGCCCTCAGCCTGGCGGGCAGCGTTTCCGCTGACACGCTGGTGAACGGCCTGGCCCTGGTGTTCACCGCCCTTTGCCTGCGGGGGCTGCTGTGCCCCGCGCAGCTGGGCCGGGCCGAGCAGGCCGGTATTCTGGTGCTGGCGGCGCTGCTGGGCCCCATGAAAGCCATCTATCTGGCGCTGGTGCTGCTGTGCGTTCCCATCCCCGCCGCCGCGCTGGGCGGCAAAAAGCGCAGCTGGGCCTTCAAGGCGCTGGTGTGGGCGGCGGCTGCCGCCGGCTGGCTGTGGTTCAACGGCTCCACCGTGAGCTATATGTTCCGCAGCGTGGACGTGGAGCGGATCTGGTTCGTGCTGCTGTGCATTGCGCCGGTGATCGCACTGGCGGTGGCCGGCTGGCTCCGCTGGGGCAAGCGGCGCTGGTTCCGGATCACGGCGCTGGCCGTGGGCGCGCTGACGGTGCTGGCGCTGGCCGGAGGGGTGCTCTGGGTGGCTGCCAACAGCGGCGAGACCCTCACACCCGAGGAGTACGCCGCTTCTATCCAGCCCAACGGAGAATCCACCTATGTTTACAGCTTCGGCTACATCCTCACCCACATCCCCCAGACCTTCAAGCTGCTGGTGAACACACTGGGCAGCCAGCTGCCCCGCTATCTGCAGGGGCTGGTGGGCGCGCTGCCCGGTGAGCCCATCGTCTACGGGCTGGAGGTCAGCTGGCTGCTCACCATCGCCCTGCTGGCGCTGCTGGTGTGGGCCTGCCTGCAGCCGGTGGAGGCAAAGCCCCTGCTGGGCCGGGGCGCCCGGTGGACGCTGGGCCTGACGGTGCTGGCTGTGGCTGCGCTGAGCATGCTGGCCGCCCTGTGCTGGACCCCCATCAACCTCACCACCATCTTCGGCATGCAGGGCCGTTACCTGCTGCCGGTGCTGCCCGCCGCGCTGCTGCTTCTGGCCGAAGGCCGCACCCTCTGTTTGCGGCGCTCCACCGACGGGGCCCTGCGCCTGAGCGCCGGCGCGCTGGCGGCGGCGGTGGCGCTGCAGAGCCTGGTGCTCTTCGCCTCGGCGGCCTACAAGCCCTGAGAGGCCGTTGCAAACCGTCAAAAAATCGGATATAGTAATAAGGCGGGGCGAAGCGCCCCGACTGGATTTTTGAAAGGAAGGACCTTTTTATGACTATCACCCGTCAGACCGTTATCGGCGACATTCTGGATACCGACAATTCCGTGGCTCCGCTGTTCCTGGCCATCGGCATGCACTGCCTGGGCTGCCCCGCCAGCCGCGGCGAGACCATCGAGCAGGCCTGCGCCGTGCACGGCACCGACGCCGACGAGCTGGTGGCGAAGCTGAACGCCCACTTTGGCAACGCCTGAGGCGCCCCGGCTGGACGCCCGCCTTGCGGCGGCGGCGCAGCTGGTGAAGCCCGGCTCCGCCGTGGCGGACATCGGCTGTGACCACGGCAAGCTGGCCATTTTTCTTGCGCTGACAGGCCGCGCGAAGCGCGTCATCGCCGCCGACCTGCGCCCCGGCCCGCTGCAAACGGCGGCAGAGAACTGCCGCCGCTATGGCTGCGAGGAAGCGGTGGAGCTGCGTCTGGGGGACGGACTGACGGTCCTGGCCCCCGGAGAGGCGGACACCATCCTGCTGGCCGGTGTGAGCGCAAAGACCACCATCGACATTCTTGCCGCCGCGCCCTGGGTGAAGACCCCGGGAACGCGGCTGGTCTGCGTGCCCGCCACCAAGGCCCCGGTGCTGCGCCGGTGGCTGTGGGAGCAGGGCTTTGACATCGAAGAGGAGCGGCTTGCCCTGGCGGCTGGCCGCTGGTACGCCGCCATCGGCGCGGTGTACACCGGCGAAGCGCGCCGGCCGGACTGGCCCCAATGCCTGTTCGGCCGCTGGCGGGACCTGCCGGGGGCGGAGGGCTATGAGGCCCAGCTGGCCCAAAAAGTGGAAAAGGTGCTGCGGGGCCTTGCGCCCGGCAGCCCGGAATGGAAAGAGGCGGCGGCGCTGGCCGAGCAGCTGCGCCGCCCGCAAGGAGCGGAACATGGCGAAAGTTGAGGAAGTACTCCAGTTCATGCAGCAGCTGGCTCCCCGGGAGCTGGCCGCCTCGTGGGACAACGTGGGCGTTCTGGTGGACTGCGGCGCGGACGTGACCAGCATTCTGGTGGCGCTGGACATCACCGACGAGGTGGTGGCCGAGGCGGAGATCCAGGGCTGCCAGCTCATCGTGGCACACCACCCGGTGATCTTTCACCCGCTGCGGCGCATTGGCCGGGGCGACGTGCCTTTCCGCATGATCAAGAAGAACATCTCGGGCCTGTGCGCCCACACCAATCTGGACGCGGCGGAGGGCGGCGTGAACGACATCCTCTGCAAGCTGTTCGGCGTCACCGGGGCCAAGGGCTTCGCGGAAGGCGGCATGGGCCGTATCGGCCAGATCCGCACCGTCAGCGCCGCCCAGCTGGCGGCCCAGTGCCAGACCACCCTGAACGCGAAGGTGAAGTATGTGGACGCCGGCCGGCCCATCAACACCCTGGCGGTGCTGGGCGGCAGCGGCGACCATCTCATCGAGGAGGCGGTGGCGGCCGGAGCGGACGCCCTGCTCACCGGCGAGGCGGGCCACCACGACGCGCTGGACGCCAAGCGCCTGGGCCTGAGCCTGATCGTGGCCGGGCATTACGCCACCGAATTCCCGGTGGTGCCGGTGCTGGCGGACAAACTGACCCGCCGGTTCGCCGGGGTGCGGGTGCTGTGCAGCCGCCGCAACAAGGAGCCCTTTACCTATTTATAAAGGAGGCGCCGCCATGTGGGAGGATGAAAACCGGAGTCAGGTTGGCTACAACGAGGAGATGTTTGAGGGAGACGCTCCCTCTGACGCTCCCCTTCAGCCCGCCGCGCCGCACCCTGCGGGCCAGGAACCCCTGAGCCTGCTGGAACGGCAGCTCGCCCCCGGCGAGCAGCTGGTCTGGTGGGGGCAGCCGAAAAAGCTTCACGGACCCCGGAGCGGCATGCAAAGGCTGTTTGCCGTGGTGTTCCTGGGCTTTGCCTGCTTCTGGGAGGTGACCGCTTTGCAGGCCCTCTTCGTGGGCGGGCTGTTCGGCGTCATCTTTCCGCTGTTCGGCATTCCCTTCATCCTGGTGGGGGTGAAAATGCTGTTCCCCGGCCTCGGTGCCTCCCGGCGCCTGCGCCGGACCGTGTATGGCGTTACTACCCGGCGGGCCGTGGTGGTGAACGGGGGACAGGTGTCCGCCTGGGACCTGGACGCGGTGACCAGCGTGGAAAAGTTCTACTATAAGGACGGCACCGGCGACCTGGTGATGTCCAACGGGCAGGTGGAACACTATTACCACAACGGCCACAGCCGCACCCGCGCGGTGACGCTGACCTTTTACGGCCTTACGGATGTGGACGCCGCCGAGGCGGCGCTGCGTGTCCGCTGAAAAGAAAACAAACCGGCCGTGCCCGCCCGGCACGGCCTTTTTTATGAGAGGTGAGACCTATGGCACTGGATGCCGCCCTGCTGGCCCTGACCGCCGGCGAATTGAAAAACACCCTGCTGGACGCCAAGATCGACAAGATCTTTGAGCCCACCCGGGACGAGGTGCTGCTCACCCTGCGCACCCGCACCGATACCTTCAAGCTGCTGCTCAGCGCCCGCAGCGGCTCTGCCCGTATCTGCCTGACCAAAGAGTCCTTCGAAAACCCCCAGACGCCTCCCAGCTTCTGCATGCTGCTGCGCAAACACCTCACCGGCGGGCGGCTCACCGCCCTGGAGGTGGAGCCGGGGGACCGGCTGGTGTTCCTGCGCTTTCTGTGCACCAACGAGATGGGCGACCTGGTGGAAAACGTGCTGGCGGTGGAATTGATGGGCCGCTATTCCAACCTGGTGCTCACCCAGAACGGGCGGATCATCGACGCCCTCAAACGGGTGGACTTTGAGGATTCCGACATCCGCCAGCTGCTGCCGGGCCTGGCCTACACGCTGCCCGCCAAGCCCGCCAAGACGGATTTCTGCTCCATGACCTCCGCCCAGCTGGTGGAGGCCGCCTGCAAGCTGGACCTGCCGCCAGCTCAGGCGCTCATCAAGTGCTGCGCCGGCGTGGGCCCGGTGGTGCTGCGGGAGGCGCTGTTCCGGGCTTTCGGGGGCGAGTGCGCCCTGCTGGCCAGCGAACTGGACGAAGGGCAGCGCGCCGCGCTGACGGCGGCCTTTGAAGCCATCCATGCCGACCGCCTGGCGGGCGGCAAGCCCTGCCTTGCCACCGACGACGAGGGCAAACCGGTGGAGTTCAGCTTCACCGCCCTCACCCAGTACGGCGAGGGCCGCCTGCAGTTTTACGACAGCTTCAGCGAAATGCTGGAAGCCTACTACTGCCGCAAGGACCGGGCCGAGCGCCTGCGCCAGAAAAGCCGGGACCTGCACAAGACGGTGAAGAATCTCCACGAGCGGGCGGTGCGCAAACAGGCGGCCCGGAAAGAGGAACTGGCCCAGAGCGGCAAGGCCGACCAGCTGCGCCTCTACGGCGAGCTGTTGCAGGCCAACCTCTGGGCGGTGGAAAAGGGCGCAAAGAGCGTCACCGTCACCAACTACTACGACGGCCAGCCGGTGACCATCCCCCTGGACGTGCGGCTCTCCGCCAGCGGCAACGCCCAGAAGTATTTCAAGGACTACAAGAAAAAGCAGACCGCCGCCAAAATGCTGGTGAAGCTGCTGGAGCAGGGCGAGCAGGAGATCGAGTATCTGGCCACCGTGCTCTACGAGGTGGAGTCCGCCCCCGGCGAGCAGGCTCTGGGGGAGATCCGCCAGGAGCTGAAGGGCCAGGGATATCTGAAGTATTATAAGGTAAGGGACAAAAAGTCCAAGCCCGCCGACTTCTACCGTTACCGCTCCTCCGACGGCTTCCTCATCCTGGTGGGGCGCAACAACCTCCAGAACGAAAAGCTCACCCTCCACACCGCCCGGGGCAAGGACCTGTGGTTCCATGTGAAGAACGCCCCCGGCAGCCACACGGTGGTGATGAGCGAAGGCAGGGACATCCCCCTGGCCACCCAGAACGAGGCGGCCCAGCTGGCGGTGATCCACTCCAGCCTGGCGGGCGGCGTAAAGGTGCCGGTGGACTACACCTTCGTCAAGAACATCCGCAAGACCGGCGACCTGCGCCCGGGCATGGTCCTCTACGAAAGCTACGAGACCGCCTACATCACCCCGGAGCCCGGCCTGGCCGAGCGGCTGGCCCTGCCTCAAAACAGGTGACAACCCGGGCCCGGTCTGCTATACTGAGAAAAACCGACCTGTTCCGCCTCCCGGGGCGGAACAGCCCATACCCCGGAAGGAGTGAATGAGAGATGTACTGCAAACAATGCGGCGCTTTTCTGCCTGACGACGCGGCTGCCTGCCCCGCCTGCGGCTGCCTGCTGACCCCGGCCCCCGCGCCGGAAACTCCCGCACAGGGCCCGAAGGACGGCCCCGCCCCGGCCCCCGAGGCTCCGGCGGCCCCTGCGCCCGGAGCGCCCGCGGCCCCCGCGGCTGAAGCACCCGCGCCCTCCGGTCCTGTGCCCGGCAGTGTGCCCCCGCCCCGCTATCAGGTCCCGGCCTATGCCCGCCCGGCGGGCGGCCCCGGAGCTGCCGGCCCCGGCGGTCCCGCCGGCCCGGTGAACGGCGCGCCCGCGCCTCAGCCCGGCCCCGCGCCCCAGCCCGGCAGCTTTCCGCCTCCGCCTCCCGCCGTGCCCCTCAGCCCCACTGTGGGCACGGGCGAATGGCTGTGGAGCAGCATTGTGGCGGCCATCCCCATCGTGGGCTTCATCGTGCTGCTGGTGTGGGCCTTCGGCGGCGGCACCAAGCTTTCCAAGCGCAACTGGGCCCGCGCCAACCTCATCCTCTACGCCATCGTCGTGGTGCTCTATGTGATGATCTTCGTGTTTGCCGCCGTCGCGGTGAGCGCGAATTTCTACCACAACAACTTCTACTATTGATTGATTCGGCCTGTCCGGATGCCCGGCGCCGCGGAAAACAGGCTTTTTTGCCGGTTTTCCGCGGCGTTTTTCCGCCCCGAAAGGGCTTTGAACAAAACAGAGAATTTTTTTTGAAAAATTCGATTTTTTTTACAAAAAGGTCTTGCAACGCCCGGCGGGGTGTGTTACAATAACACTCGGCTGCAAATGGCTTGTGTACCAAGCTGCGCAAGCCATGATATGCGTTGATGCGGGAGGTTGCCGTGGCAGCACGGGTTTTTCCGCGGAGTATGTCCGATCTAGAACCGGGCGAAAGAATTACTGAGAGCAAAGGGATACGTACACGGTGCCGTCTGCGCGGTGTACCAATGTCCATCGCACTTTGCCACAGGTCTGTCCGGGGGAACTGCCAAGCGGTTCACCGGCTTTTCTCGTGCCAAAATGTGAAACACCCGGAGCAGTGTTCAGTGGTTTATCGGTCCGCCTAGGCACCAAATTTAACAGGAGGCGAACAAAATGGCAGTCAAGGAGAAAATCAGAATTCGTTTGCAGAGCTACGATCACCAGCTGATCGATGCGGCGGCGGAGAAGATCGTTGAGACCGCGAAGCGCACCGGCGCCCGCGTGTCCGGCCCGATCCCCCTCCCCACCGACAAGGAAGTGGTCACCATTCTGCGGGCTGTTCACAAGTACAAGGACAGCCGCGAGCAGTTTGAGAGCCGCACCCACAAGCGTCTGATCGACATTCTGAAGCCGTCCAACAAGACGGTCGAGGCTCTCACGAGCCTGCAGCTCCCCGCCGGCGTCGAGATCGAGATCAAGCTGTGAGCCTATTATAATCAGTAAGGGCGGCCAACGAGCCGCCAACTGCTGACAGAAGGCAACCAGCGAGACTTCGCTCAAGACACAAAGCGGAGAGGTCATGTTGGCGCTGACAGTTACTCACGGCGTCAACCAATAACCTTACAGGAGGAAAAGGAAAATGCAAAAAGGTATCATCGGCAAGAAGCTGGGCATGACCCAGCTGTTCGACGAGAGCGGCAAGGTCGTTCCCGTGACCGTGATCGAGGCCGGCCCCTGCACCGTGGTGCAGAAGAAGACCGTCGAGAGCGACGGCTACCAGGCCGTGCAGCTGGGCTTCGGCGACATCGCCGCCCGCAAGGTCAACAAGCCCGCCAAGGGCCACTTTGACAAAGCGGACGTCGCTCCCAAGAAGACCCTGCGCGAGTTCCGTCTGGCCGACATCAGCGGCCTGAACGTGGGCGACATCCTGAAGGCCGACGTGTTCGCCGCTGGCGACCACATCGACGTCGTGGGCGTCAGCAAGGGCAAGGGCTACGCCGGCACCATCAAGCGCTGGAACGGCCACCGTCTGCGCGAGAGCCACGGCACCGGCCCCGTTTCCCGTCATGCCGGCTCCATGGGCCCCTGCTCCACCCCCAGCCGGGTGTTCAAGGGCAAGAAGCTGCCCGGTCATCTGGGCGCTGAGCGCGTCACCATCCAGAACCTCACGGTCGTCAAGGTGGACGCCGAGAATAATCTGATCGCCATCAAAGGCGCGGTCCCCGGCCCCAAGGGCGCTGTGGTCTGCATCAGCGATAGCGTGAAGGCGTAAGGAGGGAAAGCACAATGGCAAAATTTGACGTTTTGGATATGAACGGCAAGAAAGTTTCCACCGTAGAGCTTTCCGACGCCGTGTTTGGGATCACCCCCAACGAGAAGGCTGTTCACGCCGCCGTGGTCAACTTCCTGGCCAACCAGCGGCAGGGCACCCAGAGCACCAAGACCCGCAGCGAGGTTTCCGGCGGCGGCCGCAAGCCCTGGCGTCAGAAGGGCACCGGTCATGCCCGTCAGGGTTCCACCCGCAGCCCGCAGTGGACTCACGGCGGCGTTGCCCTGGGCCCCAAGCCCCGTGACTACAGCTACCGCATCAACCGCAAGGTCAAGCGTCTGGCCATCCTGAGCGCCATCAGCGCCAAGGCTGCTGCCGGCGACATGATCCTGGTGGACAACCTGAGCGTGGCCGAGTACAAGACCAAGGCCGTGGTCAGCATGCTGAGCGCTGTGGGCGCCGGCAAGAAGAACCTGATCGTCACTCCCGCCGTGGAAGAGAAGCTGGTCAAGAGCGCCGCCAACATCCCCGGCGTCAAGACCACCGTCGCCACCAGCGTGAACACCTACGACGTCGTGAACGCCGACAAGTTCATCCTGAGCGTGGACGCGGCCAAGAAACTTGAGGAGGTTCTGGGCTGATGAAAACTGCACATGACATCATTCTGGCTCCCGTCATTACCGAGAACTCTATGATGGGCGTTGCCAACAAGAAGTACACCTTCAAAGTGGCCACCGACGCGGGCAAGATCGAGATCGCCGACGCGGTCGAGAAGCTGTTCGGCGTGAAGGTCGAGAAGGTCAACACCATCAACGTGCGGGGCCGTTGGCGCCGCCAGGGCCTGCACGGCGGTTACACCGCTGCCAGCAAGAAGGCCATTGTCACCCTGAAAGAGGGCAGCAAGGGCATCGACTTCTTCGAGAGCATGGTCTAAGCTGCTCTTCGAAGGCAGCTCCTTTGAGCCTGAGCAAGGCTCGCGTATGGGGATATGACCCCGATAACAATTCATAAGTCAAAAAGGAGAATACCGCAATGGCTATCAAAAAGTATAAGCCGACTACCCCGGGCCGCCGCGGCATGACTGTTACCGACTACAGCGTGCTGAGCAAGGTCGAGCCCGAGCGCAGCCTGCTGGAGCCCATGAAGAAGGCTTCCGGCCGCAACAACACCGGCCGAATCACCGTTCGCCATCACGGCGGCGGCAACCGCACCAAGTACCGTGTGATCGACTTCAAGCGTTCCAAGTTTGACGTGCCCGCCACTGTCAAGACCCTGGAGTACGATCCCAACCGCTCCGCTCATATCGCTCTCATCGAGTACGCCGACGGCGTCAAGAGCTACATCCTGGCTCCCGAGGGCCTGAAGGTGGGCGACACCGTGATGGCCGGCCCCAACGCCGACATCAAGCCCGGCAACGCCCTGCCCTTCGCCAACATCCCCGTTGGTACCATCATCCACAACATCGAGCTGTACCCCGGCAAGGGCGGCCAGCTGGTGCGCAGCGCCGGCAACATGGCTCAGCTGATGGCTAAGGAGAACGGCTACGCCCTGATCCGTCTGCCCAGCGGCGAGATGCGCAATGTGCCTCTGAACTGCATTGCCACCATCGGCCAGGTCGGCAACGTGGACCATGAGAACGTCAACCTCGGCAAGGCCGGCCGCAAGCGCCACATGGGCTGGCGGCCCACCGTTCGCGGTTCTGTTATGAACCCCTGCGACCACCCCCACGGCGGCGGCGAAGGCAAGAGCCCTGTTGGCCGTCCCGGCCCTGTTACCCCCTGGGGCAAGCCTGCGATGGGTTACAAGACCCGCAAGCATCATAACCGCTCTGACAAGTTCATTGTCAAGCGCGCCAACGGTTAAGAGAGGAGAACGAACATGGGTAGAAGTGTTAAGAAAGGACCTTATGTCCTGCCTGTTCTGCTGAAGCGCGTTCAGGAGATGAACGCCGCCGGCGAGAAGCGGGTCCTGAAGACCTGGAGCCGGTCCTCCACCATTTTCCCGGATTTCGTCGGTCACACCTTCGCGGTGCACGACGGCCGCAAGCATGTGCCCGTCTATGTGACGGAAGATATGGTTGGCCACAAGCTGGGCGAGTTCGCCCCCACCCGTACCTTCAAGGGCCATGCCGGCTCCAAGACCGGTAAGTAAGCAAAAGGAGGAGTAAAGCAATGGAAGCTAGGGCACATCTTAGATACGCCCGCATCAGCCCCCGGAAGGTTTCGGTCGTGCTGGATCTGATCCGCAACCAGCCTCTGGACAAGGCGCTGGCGATTCTGCAGTACACCCCGAAGGCCGCTTGCGAGCCCCTTCTGAAGCTGGTGAAATCTGCTGCCGCGAACGCGGAGAACAACCACAACATGGACAAGAACAGCCTGTATGTGGCCGAGTGCTTTGTCACCCCCGGCCCCACCCTGAAGCGCATTCGTCCCCGCGCCCAGGGCCGCGCGTTCCACGTGCTGAAGCGCACCAGCCATGTCACCGTGGTTCTGAAAGAGAAAGAGTAAGAAGGAGGTAAACACAATGGGCCAGAAAGTGAATCCCCACGGTCTTCGCGTGGGCGTCATCAAAGATTGGGACAGCCGCTGGTTTACTTCCAAAAAGGAATTCGGCGACACCCTGGTCGAGGATTACAAGATCCGCAAGACCCTGAAAAAGCAGCTCTTCGGCGCTGGCGTGCCCAAGATCGAGATCGAGCGCACCCTGGACGGTCAGTCCGGCCAGTCCAAGCTGAAGGTGAGCATCTGGTGCGCCAAGCCCGGCATGGTCATCGGCAAGGGCGGCAGCGAGATCGTCAAGCTGCAGGACCAGCTCTCCAAGATGGTGGGCAAGCCCGTCAACGTGAACATCGTTGAGGTCAAGAACATGGACACCAACGCCCAGCTCGTGGCCGAGAACATCGCCGGCCAGCTGGAGCGCCGCATCGGCTTCCGCCGTGCCATGAAGCAGTGCATGGGCCGCGCCATGCAGCGGGGCGCCAAGGGTATCAAGACCCAGGTCGCCGGCCGTCTGGGCGGCGCCGACATCGCCCGCACCGAGACTTACCACGAGGGCACCATCCCCCTGCAGACCCTGCGCGCCGACATCGACTACGGCTTTGCGGAGGCTGCCACCACCTACGGCCGCATCGGCGTGAAGGTGTGGGTGTACAAGGGCGAGGTCCTCAAGGGCGCCAAGCCCGCCGCCCGCAAGGAAGGAGGCAATAAGTAATGTTACTGCCTAAGCGCGTTAAATACCGCCGCGTCCACCGCGGCCGCATGACCGGCAAGGCCATGCGCGGCAACACTGTGAACCAGGGCCAGTACGGCCTGGTCGCTCTGGAGCCCGGCTGGATCGACAGCCGTCAGATCGAGGCCGCCCGTATCGCCATGACCCGTTACATCAAGCGTGGCGGTAAGGTGTGGATCAAGATCTTCCCCGACAAGCCCGTTACCGAAAAGCCCGCCGAGACCCGAATGGGTTCCGGTAAAGGCAGCCCCGAGTACTGGGTCGCTGTGGTCAAGCCCGGCCGCGTTCTCTTCGAGCTGGCTGACGTCAACGAGGAGACCGCCCGCGAGGCTCTGCGCCTTGCCATGCACAAGCTGCCTGTCAAGTGCAAGTTTGCCAAGCGTGAAGACGAAGTGAAGGAGGTTGAAGGCTGATGAAAGCTGCAGAACTGCGCAACATGTCCGCCGCGGATCTGAATAAGAAGCTGGGCGAGCTGAAGGAAGAGCTGTTCAACCTGCGCTTTCAGCACGCCATCAACCAGCTGGAGAATCCCGGCCGCATCGACATCGTCAAGAAGGACATCGCCCGTGTGCTGACTGTCCTGGCAGAGAAAGCGTAAGGGAGGTTAAACGATGGAACGGAATTTGAGAAAGACCCGTGTGGGCACCGTTGTGTCCGACAAGATGGATAAGACCATCGTGGTCGCCGTGCGCGACAGCGTTCAGCACCCCCTTTACAAGAAGATCCTGAAGCGCACCGTGAAGTTCAAGGCCCACGACGAGAATAACGAGTGTGGCGTTGGCGACCGTGTGATGATCATGGAGACCCGGCCCCTGTCCAAGGACAAGCGCTGGCGCATGGTCAAGATCGTTGAGAAGGCGAAATAAGCCTGGTACTTTGAAAGGAGGATCTGGCAATGGTTCAGATGCAAACGTATCTCAAAGTGGCCGATAACACCGGTGCCAAAGAGTTAATGTGCATTCGTGTGCTGGGCGGCTCCCGCAAGAGATATGCGAACATCGGCGACGTCGTGGTGGCTTCCGTCAAGAAGGCGGCCCCCGGCGGCACCGTGAAGAAGGGCGACGTGGTCAAGGCTGTGATCGTTCGCAGCAAGCATGGCCTGCGCCGTGAGGACGGCAGCTACATCCGTTTTGACGAGAATGCGGCTGTTATCATCCGTGAAGACAAAAACCCGAGAGGCACCCGTATCTTTGGACCGGTCGCCCGCGAACTGCGCGAGAATGGCTACCTGAAGATCTTGAGCCTGGCTCCGGAATCGCTGTAAGGAGGTTTTAAGAATGAACAATCTTCATGTTAAAACCGGCGACAACGTTATGATCATCAGCGGTAAAGACAAAGGCAAGACCGGCAAGGTGCTGGCTGTCAGCCCCAAGGAGGGCAAGGTCATCATCGAGGGCCGCAACATGGTCACCAAGCACGTCAAGCCTCGCCGTCAGGGCGAGCAGGGCGGCATC
>NHCFR05603__coassemble_771_pt1 | contig 18623 bp, 15 predicted proteins | sample NHCFR05603__metabat2_low_PE_044 | metagenome-assembled genome bin NHCFR05603 | reverse complement strand
GAATGAAAAGAAGGTTCGGGCCCAGGCAAAGCGATCACGAAACGGGGGATACGATGCTTCGCACCGACGACCTGACGGCTATCCTGAAAGACAAGCACGCGGACATTGACCGATACTTTGAGCGGTATGAAGGGGAACTTTTGGAAGCAGACCTGGGGAAATACCTGTGCACTCTGCTTGAAAAGCACGGCCTGCAAAAAAAAGACCTGATTTTTGCCTCCGGCCGGGAGCGCAGCTACTGCTATCAGCTGCTGAACGGCACGCGGCGCAACCCCTCGCGGGACATGCTGCTGGCCATTGCCCTGGGGCTTCATTTCACCTGTGACGAAACCCAGACCATGCTGCGTATCGCAGGGCTTTCGCCGCTGTTTCCCCGCATTCGGAGGGACGCGGTCATCCTGCAACAGCTGGCGGCGGGAAAAAGCCTTTATGAATGCAACGACCGCCTTGCCGCCTGCGGCGAAGCGATGATCGGGTGAGCGGCATGGAGCAGGAGGATTTTGTCTTTCTTGAAGCGCTGAACCAGCGGGGAACGGTCTTCCTGGTGCGCCAGCGGTCCAGCGGGCGTATCCTGGTGGCAAGGCAGATGTCGCCCGGGCAGGCGGAGATATTTGAAACGATACGCGGGATGAATGCCAGACATGTGCCTGCGGTCCGGGCCATCGAAGCCCAGCGGGACGGAACGACTTTCGTCTATGAGGACTATATCCAGGGAGTGACGCTGCGCCAGCGGATGGAGGCGGAGCCGCCGCTGACAAAAGAGGACGCGGTGTGGCTTGGCCGGCAGCTGTGCCAGGCGCTGGCCCCTCTGCACAGGGCGAACATCGTCCACCGGGATATCAAGCCGGAGAACATCGTGCTAGGCGCCGATTCGCAGGTGTACCTCATCGACTTCGGTATCGCCCGTGTTGAGAAGGCTGGCCGCAGCGCGGACACCGCCCTGCTGGGCACCCATGGATATGCTGCGCCGGAACAGTTTGGCTTTTGTCAGAGCGATACCCGCGCGGATATCTATTCTCTTGGAGTGGTGCTGAATCAGATGGTGACCGGCGCGTTCCCCAATGAGGTGCGGGCTGACGGCCTGCTGGGGGATGTGATAGCCAAGTGTACGAATCTTGACCCGCAGCAGCGCTACTCCAACGTGCGGGAACTGGACGCCGCGCTGGCGGCATTGCCATGCAGGCGTGCCGTACCGCCGCAGCCTGCCGCCCGCAAAGGATATCCCTATCCGCTGTGCCTTGTGCCGGGCTTTCGCTCTGGATCCGGGCAGAAGGCACTGGCGGCAATAGCGGCGGTGTTCTGGTTCTTTGTGTTCGCGGCGGCGGGGTATTCTTCGGCTGCGGGCGACCCGGTGGAAGGCCTGATCGTGACCGGGGTGCTGGCGATCCCGGTGGGGAGCTATGTGCTCGTCTTTGATCTGTTCGGGATACACCGGTACATTCCTTTTTTGAAAAAAGCGCAGGGAAGAGGAATGCGTATCGCCGCCACTGCGGCGGCCGTTTTGCTTTGGGGCGCCGCGGTATTTTTGGTCACGGTGTTCGCGGCGGCGGCAGTCACCGCAGTCCTTCACTGATTTTTTGCCCAGTCTGCTGACAGCCCACCAAATGCAGCCAAACCCGGTATATACTGTGAGAAGCATACCGCGATTTGGTCGCAGGAGGAGGCTTTTTAAATGAAAAAGGCAGTTTCTTTTTTTCTGACGTTTTTGCTGGCCATCGGCTGTGCGGGCTGTTCCGGCACGCAGACCTCGGAACCGGCCCAAACGCCGTCGGAACCGGCGGCGCCGCCGCAATCGGAGACGCAGTCCGCCCCGCAAGCAGTCACTTTGCCCCAAACGGTTCTCTATGATGAGGCGGGGATAAAAATCACCGCCACCGGGCTCAGCGAAGGCTCTCTGTTCGGCCCGCAGATCGACCTGGTCATCGAAAACGGTTCGGAGGCAGGGGTGACCGTCCAGTCCGGCGTTTGCACTGTGAACGGATGGGTGATTGAAAGCACCCTTTCGCAGGAAGTGCTTCCGGGCAAAAAGGCGGAGACCGGGCTGACTCTTTTGCAGACGGATCTGGACAATGCACAGGTGGAGACCATCGCCCAGATCGAGTGTGAACTGCGGCTGATCGACAGCGCCAATTTTCATACGCTGGCGGAAAGCGGCCCCATTGCCCTTGCCACCGACGCCGAATTGCCGGACCCGTATCAGCCGGAAGGCACGGAACTGTATGCCGACGAGGGAACGCGCATTGTTGCGCTGGAACAGGCCGACTCGCTGATGGGCAAAAGCGTGCGGCTCTATATCGAAAACAACAGCGGGCAGCAGCGTGTCTTCACTGCCGCTGATGTTTCTGTGGATGGTTACATGACGGACGGCAGCCTTTATGTTGAGATCCCAGCCGGCCGCAGAGCAATGTGTGATCTTCTCCTGCTTGACAGCGAAGAAAACAGCGACAGGCTCGAACAAATGTCCTCCCTTGAATTCACCCTGAACAGCACCGACCCGGATGATTTTACCGACCGCACCGCCCTGGGGCCGTTCACGCTGACATTCTGACAGAGGGGGAGGAAGAAAATAATGAAAACCGGAAAATTAGTGATCGGTATCCTGAGTATCGTGCTCTTTTTGCTGGTCAGTCTGCAATCCTGCGCCGCAGGCTTGGCAAACACCCTTGCGGAGAACGGCGAAGTGAGCGGCAGCGCAGGCTTTGTGCTGGCGCTGGGAATGCTTGTGGCGGGTATCGTCAACATCTGCACCCGCAAAGGCGGCAAAGGCGGCTATGTGGCCGCGGGCTTCCACATTCTGCCCGCGCTGTTTGCCCTTCCGAGCGCAGGCAGCTACTCCGACTTGTACATCTGGGCCGCGCTCAGCATTGCTTTCGGTGTGTTCACCATCATCGCAACGAAGAAAACGAACCGCCTTTGATATCCGTACAATAGCCCGAAGAGCCCCCGGCTTTCATCCGGAGGCTCTTTTTTGCTGCCGGAGGCGTTCCCTCCGGCGATGCCCAAAAGTCCGCGCTATGGGATGTATCCTTTGGTATACTGGGCACGAAAAGGCAAAAGGAAGCCCCGCCGCCCGCAAATGCCGGCCTCTTTGCGGAAAAAGAAACAATATATTGACTTTTTTCTTCGCAGGAACTACTATATATGGTGTATCCTGCAAATAATGTTGGGAGGGACCAAAATGAACGTACGCAAGCGCAGCGGCAAAGTCGTGCCCTTTGACGCTGAATTCATACGCCGCGCCGTCACGCTGGCGGCAGCCGCCGCCGGGGAGCATGAGCCCCAAAGGGTGGATGACGTCACCGCCGCGGTGGAAGAGAGACTGGCTGCCGCCGGCCAGGAGATCGTGGACATCGAGCGCATTCAGGACGCGGTGGAAGAGACCCTGTTTGAAAAGCAGCTTTACCGCACCGCCAAGACCTACATCCTCTACCGGGTGCAGAAGGAGAAAGAGCGCACCAGCGGCGAGTGGCGAGAGGGGATCCTGACGAGAGAGTTCCTCAGCCCCTACAAGCACGCGCCCAACCCCATGGAGCAGCTGGGCGCCTTCGTCTACACCCGCACCTATTCCCGCTATCTGCCCCAGCAGGGGCGCCGGGAATTCTGGTGGGAGACGGTGCGCCGCGCCGTGGAGTACAACACGTCGCTGGCCTCCACTTCCCGGGAAGAGGCGGAAAAACTCTACGATAACATCTACCATCTGCGGCAGTTTTTGTCCGGCCGCACCCTGTGGGTGGGCGGCACGCCCGTGGCGGAAAAATACCCCATGGCAAACTACAACTGCGCCTTCACCGTCATCAATGACTTTGTGGCCTACCACGACCTGTTCTACCTGCTGATGGTGGGCAGCGGTGTGGGCGTGCGGGTGCTCAAGTCCGACGCGGACCAGCTTCCGCCGGTGCGCACCGATCTGAAGATCCTGCACAAGTCCTATGACCCCGTCCCGGCAGGGGAGCGGTTGGAATACACCAACCTCACCTTCCAGAGGGACACCGCCACCCTGGCCATTGGCGACTCCAAGGAGGGCTGGGCCCAGGCGCTGACCCGCTATTTCGAACTCATCACCAACCGGGAATACGAAGGCGTGACCACTCTGGTGGTGAACTACGACTCCATCCGCCCGAAGGGCGAGCGGCTCAAGACCTTTGGCGGCACCGCCAGCGGTTCCGGCTCCATGATGACCATGCTGGATAAGATCCACAAGGTGGTGTGCGCCGCCGGCGCGCGGGACAGCGCGGTTCGCACCCAGCTGCGGCCCATCGACCTTTTGGACATTGCCAACATCATTGGCGAGAACGTGGTCTCCGGCGGCGTGCGCCGCACCTCGGAGATCGGCCTGGTGGACGCGGACGACGAGACCTGTATCCAGGCCAAGTCCAACCTTTACCGCCAGGTGAATGGCCACTGGGAGATCGACAAGTCCATCGCCCACCGGCAGATGAGCAACAACTCCATCTTCTACCGCGAAAAGCCCACCCGTGAAAAACTGCACTGGCACATCCAGCAAATGCGTTATTCCGGCGAGCCGGGCTGGATCAACGAGGTGGCGGGCCTCAAGCGCCGCCCCAATTTCTGCGGGTGCAACCCCTGCGGCGAGATTTTGCTGGATTCCAACGGCCTTTGCAACCTGACCACCGTGAATGTGATGGCCTTTGTGGGCGAGGACGGCACGCTGGACAAAGCGGGCCTGCTGGAGGCTCAGCGCCTCTCTGCCCGCGCGGGCTACCGCATGACCTGCCGCGAGCTGGAAATGTACCGCTGGGACCGGGTGCAGAAGCGGGACCGGCTGCTGGGCTGCTCCCTCACCGGCTGGCAGGACATGGTCAACGCCACCGGGATGGACCGGGCACAGCAGACCGATCTGCTGGACGCGCTGCGGGCCGAGGCGCGCAAGGCTGCGGATGAAATGGCTGCCCAGCTGGGCGGCAACCGCCCGCTGCTGGTGACCACCCTGAAACCGGAGGGCACCCTGTCGCTGCTGCCCACCGTGTCCAGCGGTGTGCACTATTCTCACTCGCCTTATTACATCCGCCGTGTGCGTATCACCGCCACCGACCCGCTGTGCCGCGTCTGCGAAGAACTGGGCTACCCGGTTCTGCCGGAGGTGGGCCAGGACCCGGAGGATCCCACCACCAAGGTGCTGGAATTCCCGGTCAAGGCTCCCGCGGGACGGGTCAAGGGCGACGTGACCGCCATCGAGCAGCTGGAAAACTACAAAATGTTCATGGAACACTATGTGGATCACAACTGCTCCATCACCGTCCATGTGCGGGATAACGAGTGGGATGATGTGGAGCAGTGGGTGTGGGACCATTGGGACGACGTGGTCGCCCTGTCCTTCCTGAGCTACGACGACAGCTTCTATGAGCTGTTGCCCTACGAGGAGATCGACAAAGAAGAGTATGACCGACGCAAGGCGGAAATGCGCCCCTTCAACCCGGCTCTGCTCTGCCGCTACGAACATGAGGAGAGCGAACTGGACATTGGCGCTTCCGACTGTGTGAACGGCGTGTGCCCCATCCGCTGACCGACAGCAAGCAATAAAAGAGCCGCCTGCTTCGCAAAATCGAAGCAGGCGGCTCTCTTTTTATGAAAGTTCAGCGCCCGGCGGGCAGTTCCAGGCAGAAGGTGGCCCCGCCGCCGGGAGTGTCCTCGGCCCAAAGGCGGCCGCTGTGAAGGGCGGCCAGTTCGGCAGCCACCGCCAGTCCAAGCCCGTAGTGGCGGGTGTCCGGCCCGGCGTTTGTGCCCCGGTAAAAACGCTCGAAAATGCGTTTTTTGTCCCCGTCTGCCACACCGGGCCCGCGGTCAGCCACCCAAAAGCGCACCCGGCCGCCCTTTGTGCCAAGACCCAGCGCGATCTCGCTGCCTAAAGGGGCAAAGCGCAGGGCATTGTCTACCAGAATGGTCAGCAGCTGGCGCAAACGATAGGGGTCGGCCTCCACCGGCGGCAAAGCGCATTCAGGCAAACGCACGGCCAGTTCACGGCCCTTGCGCCGGGCCAGAGGCTCCATGCTTTCGGCAAAATCCAAAAGGAAGGTGTCAGGCGCAAGACGTTCGCAGCGCAGCCGGGCACGGGCGCTTGCCCCGGCGGAAAGCAGCAGCAGCTCATCCACCAGCAGGCCCATCCGCCTGGCCTCCCCGTCAATGACGGCGAGGTAGCGCGGTGCCTGTTCCGGGCGGCCTGCCGCCGCCCCGGCGTTGGCCTGTATCACCGCCAGCGGAGTACGCAGCTCGTGGCCGGCGGCGCTCAAAAACTGCTGCTGTTGTTCCATGGCCCGCGCCACCGGGCGCACCGCGCGGCCCGCGACGAACCAGCCTGCCAGCGCAAGAACGGCCCAGCCGGCGGCACCCACCAGGGCGAACAGAACGGCCAAACGCAGAGTCCAGGCCCGTTCGGGGCCAAGGTCCTGCACTGCCACAAGGCTGGTCCAGTGCCTGCCGGCGCCGCCGTCCAGCCGCACCGTGCCGCGCCAGGTTTCGCCGTTGGCCGAAAAGGTGAAGCTGACGCTCTGACTGCCCGCCAGCGGCGGCGCGTCGGCCGAAAGGCCGTGCTGCTCCCCGGCAGTGCGCTTGGCCTCTTCCAAAACAGACCGTTCCGCCTCTCCCAGACGCAGAGAATGAAGCAGGGGCTTGCCGTTCTCTGTCAGCAGCACCTTCATGTCGTTTTGGGCTTCCAGCCGCACCAGCCAGTCGCCGTCCAGCTGGTCGTAACGGTCCCATTGATATTGCAGCTGGTTTACCGCCGTTTCAAAAGCGGCGCGGCGGCTTTCCGTGTATTGGCGGCGGGTCACGCCGAAGACGAACAGCAGCGCCGCGGTGAGCACCGCGCCGGTGAGCAGCACCGCCAGCAGGGTAATGCGCGCCCGCAGCCGCCTCAGCATTGGTCTGCCTCCAGCCGGTAACCCGCGCCTCGCCGGGTGACCAGTTCCATCCGGCTGCCCACCAGGCGCAGCCGGCGCCGTACAAGATGGATGTAGTTGTCGATGTTGCCGCTTTCCACGTCGCTGTCCGGCCCCCAAACGTTCAGGAGAATGCGCTCCCGGGGCAGGGTCGTGCCGGGGTTGCGCAGAAAAAGCTCCAGCAGGGCACATTCCCGCCGGGAAAGAGTGTGGGCCCCCGCCGGCCCCGTGAGAAGCCGGTCCTGCACCCGAAGCTCCACATCACCCCGGTGCAGAGCGGCGCCTCCCTCCCATTCTGTCGGGCGGCGGCCCAGCGCCCGCACCCGGGCCAGCAGTTCTTCGGCGGCAAAGGGCTTGGCCAGGTAGTCGTCCGCTCCGGCGTCCAGACCCGCTACCCGGTCGCCCACGGCGTCCAGAGCAGTGAGCATGAGCACCGGCGTGCGCACTCCTGCCTGCCGGGCCTGGCGCAGAACGGAAAGTCCGTCCATTCCCGGCAGCATTCGGTCAAGAAGCGCCAGGTCGCAGCCTCCCGAGCAAAGTGAATCCAACCCGTCCGGGCCGTTTGCGCAGCATTCCACGGTGTAGCCGTTGGCGGCGAGGGTATCCCGTAATGCGTCCCGCAGATCTTTTTCGTCTTCCACCAGTAAAATTCTCACAACGCCACCCGGCCTTTCCTCAGAGTGATACAATTATACTACCACGCTTTGCCTCTAAACAATCTCTAAAAAAGCTTAGAGAGTGCTTAGAGAGTTCTCTGCTACAATGACGGCAAACAAGCACCCAAAGGAGGAACAGATATGAAAAACCTTTGCAGGATCATCTCCGGGGCACTTGCCTCCCTGTTTGCCGCCGCGCTGTTGGCAGGGTGTGCAGGCAAGGAAGCTTCCGGCACATCCGATACGCCCGCCGCGCCCCCCACCGGCGGTTATGTGGAGGAGGACGTCAGCCCTGACCACAACTACAACGTGGGCCTTTTTGTGGTGGACGGCGTTCTGAACGCTTTCACGGTGGAGAACCCCGTCACCCCCCTCGCCCAGCAGACAGTTCACTGGTATGCCCTGGGCCAGGACGGCCAGTGGCAGGAGCAGAGCGGCAGCGGTTTTGAGCAGCTGGCCGCCCAGGTGGGGGATGGCATCGCTTATCCCACCGCCTACCTCACCCAGGATGGAAAACTCTTCTGGTCGGTGACCGTCATCACCGAGAACGCCGAAAAAACCTCCGAGACCAGTTACTTCGCGGTGGAGAACGGCACAGCTCAAAAGCTGGACGCCCTGCCGGCCGGCGAGGCGAGCTTGGCTTTCAGCCCGGACATCGTGGCGGTGGCCGCCTGCGGTGACACCCTGCTGACCACGACCACCTCCATGGAATTGAACGCCTGCGACCTGTCCGGCGCGCCGGTGCAGATGGAACTGCCCGAACTGGAGTTGGGCAGCCGATTCCTCTGCGGCAGCGCCAACGGCTATTATATGCTGGACGACCAGAACAAGATCTGGCACTACACCCTGGGCGGCACCACTGCCGAGCTGGCGCTGGACGGCGGGCGCTTTTCCATCTCCGACCCTGGGATGTTCGTGCAGTCGGCGGCGGTGGGACCCGACGAGACCCTCTATGTTCAGATGAGCGACGGCAACATGGCCAGCGGCAACAGCCGGCTGCTGTGCTACCGCTGGGACACTGAACTGACCGTGTCCGCCGGGGGCGAGCTGACCATCTTCAGCTTGTACCGGTCCGACACAGTGGAAGCGGCGGTGAACGCCTGGCAGAAGGCCACCGGCGGCACGGCTGCCTATACCTGGGCGTTGGAGGAAGGCTCGGAGGACGGAATTTCCACCGTGAGCGGAAGCCGTGAGGACGCGCTGACCCAGCTGAACACTCAGCTGTTGGCGGGCGCGGGGCCGGACGTGCTTATCCTGGACGATATGCCGGTGGACAGCTTCATTGAAAAAGGGCTGCTGATGAACCTCTCCGGCCAAGTGGACACCAGCGGCATGCTGGAAAATCTAACGGGCGTGTGGCAGACGGAAGAGGGTCTGTTTGCCCTGCCCGCCCGGTGCTTTCCTCTGCTGGCAGGCGCGAACGAAGCCACCCTTTCCACAATCACGGACGCCGAGACGCTGGCAGGGTTGCTGGCCGCCGAACCCAACATCTATGATGACGGGCGAAACGAGACTATGCCACTGCTGACCTACTACAACACCGTGCAGTTGTTCGACACCTTCTACCCCCTCTATGCTAAGGACATCTGGAGAGATGGGCAGCTGAACGAGACCGCCTGCCGCCAGTTCTATGAACTGTTGGGACAAATCCGGACGGGCGGCGGTGCCACCCTGAAAAACACCGCCCCTTTCGATCGGCCCGACGGTACCTACTACCATCCTCAGAACAACACCGAAGGAGCATTCATAAACTGTTTGTGCCGCGCCTTCTGCTCGCCGACCTATTCTCTGAACGGCCTGGGCGGCGATTTCTACTATGCCTCCCGCGCCGGCGGGGCCAACGCCGGTGAGGTGAAAGCCCTGGCCACCGCCTCCGGCACCACCAGTATCCAGCCCGTCTGTGCGGCGGCGGTGAACGTCAGCGCCCAGAACCCCGAGGGGGCGGTGCAGTTCATCCAGACCCTTCTGAGTGAGGAAGTACAGCGGCAGAATACCTACGACGGCGTGCCGGTGCTGAAAAGCGCTGTGCTCAGCCAATGGGAGGAGGGCTTTGCCCAGTACGACACCTCCACCGGCACCGACATCGTGGCTGTGCTGGAAAGCATGGACCCGAACGTTCCCTCCACCGTGCTGCGCAGCGCGGTGGGCGCGGGGGCACAGCAGTATTTTGACGGAGTCAGCCTGGACGAGGCAGTGGAGACCGCCCGGCAGGAAGCGGCTCTCTGGCTGGCCGAACAGGGCTGACAAAAAGGCCCCGCCTTCAAACCCGGCGGGGCCTTAAAAAAGCAGATTCAGCGCCCGGAGGGCAGCTGCACGAGAAATACAGCGCCGCCGCCCGGTGCGTCCTCCACCCACAGCGTTCCGCCGTGGAGCAGGGCGATCTGATGGGCGATGGAAAGCCCCAGGCCAAAATGCTCCTTGCCCGTGCGGCACTCATCCCCCCGGGCGAAGCGGCGGAAAATACGCTGCTTGTCGGCGTCCGGCACGCCGGGGCCGTGGTCCCGCACCGAGAAGAGCGTGCCTGTGTTCCGTCGTTCGGCTTTCAGCTCGATGGCTGTGCCTTCGGGCGCATATTCCATGGCGTTGTGCAAAAGAATGCCGAAAAGCTGCTCCAGACGCGCCTTGTCCGCCCGGATGGGGGAGAAGGGCTCGTCCGGCAGGTCAAGCGTCAACTCGTGGCCGCTCTGACGCAGCGGCGCACGCCAGGCTTCCCACACTTCCAAAAGGAAGGTGTCCGGTTCCAGCTCTTCAGGGGTCAGGCGCAGGATATGGGCGTCCTGCCCGGCGAGAAAAAGCAGTTCCTCGGTGAGGCGCTGCAGCCGCGTCACCTCCGCGCCCGCAATGCCCAGCAATTTTTCCCGGCGGGCGGGTTCTGAGGCGGCGGCCTGCAAACTGCTCTTGATAACGGCCAGCGGAGCACGCAGTTCGTGGCTGGCGGCGGCGATGAATTCATTCTGCTGCCGCAGGGCGGCGGCGGTGGGCTTCAAGGCGATGTGGGCCAGCAGCGCGCCGGCCGCGGTCAGAAGAACTGTGCCGCCCAGCCACAAAAGCGCATACTTTGCACCCACGCCGGCCAGCTGCGCGCTCAGATCGGCGGTGCTGCGCAGCGCCAGCAAAAGCCGGGGTCCGTGGCGCAGATTCACAGGGGCCAGCGCCATGGCGGCGCAGCGGTACGAGTCACCGTTCGCTGCTTCAAAATCGAACACGGCATTCTGGCCTGCGCCCAGCGCGCCGCAGCGGCCCAGAGCGTCACTGGTAAGCAGTGCCGCCGCGCCGTTTTTCAGAGTGTGCTCCAGCGGCACGCCGTTGTCTTCCAGATAAAACCGGCAGTCATAGACCTGCTCTTGCTCGGCCAGCCAGCTGTCCGCCAGAATGCTTGCCCCGGCAAGGCGGGCGGCCACGGCTCCGGCGGCGTCCAAAAGGCTTTCGTCACTCGCGCGGCGCAAAGCCCGGGCTTCCAGGAGGCCGCCTGTCACAAGGGCCGCGGCCAGCACCAGCGCCGAGAGCAGGGCATACAATCCCGTCAGCCGCATGCGGAGAGAGCGTATCATGGCGTGTCACCTCCCGCCTCCAGGCAGTAGCCCATGCCCCGCACGGTGCGGATGACCGCCCGGCTGCCCACCGTGCGAAGCCGGCGGCGCACAAAATGGATGTAGCTGTCCAGATTGCCTTCTTCCACAAAGTCTTCTGCGCCCCACACGGCGCAGAACAGCACTTCGCGGCTCACCAGCTGGCCAGACCGTCGCAAAAGCGCCTCCAGCAGGGCGTTCTCGTTTTTGGAAATGCGTGCGGCGCCCGCCGGGCCGGAAAGAGTCAGGGCCGCTGCGTCCAGTGTCAGGTCATCAAAACGGAGCAGGGCGCTTTCCAGCGTATGGGCCGGGCGGCGGCCCAGAGCGCGTAGCCGGGCGATGAGCTCCCGGTTGTCGAAGGGCTTCACCAGATAATCGTCCGCCCCCGCGCCCAGCCCCTCCACGCGGTCTTCCACGCGGCCCAGCGCCGTGAGCATGAGCACCGGCACGGCACAGCCTTTTTGACGGGCGGCCCGCACCAGTTCCAGCCCGGAAAGGGCAGGCAGCATTCGGTCCACCACGGCCGCGTCGTATGGGTTTTGCAAAAGCAGCGCAAGCCCGTTGGCCCCGTCGGCAGCACTGTCACACCCGAATCCGGCTTTCTCCAGCACCGGGATCAGCACCGTTCGCAGCGCCTCATCGTCCTCGATCAGCAAAATGCGCATCCTCGCCCCTCCTTCATTCGTTTCTATTATACACCCCTTTCCTTGAAGAAATCTTGAAAGGGGAGCGTTCTCTTTCAAGGATTTTTCAAGCCGGCTTCGCTATACTGGGGCCATACCCCGCATTCGGGTGGAAAGGAAGAAGGTCAATATGAGCAGACATACCATTGCAAAACGCGTGCTGGGCTGTGCGCTGGCGGCGGTGATGACCGCCGGGCTTTTCGGCTGCGGCGGGAAGGCGGCCTCTGGTTCCGGCGCGTCCGCCGCCTCCGGGAACGGAGGCTCCGCCGCTGCAACAGGCCGCTGGCGGCAGGAAGAGGTGACCCCCAGCGCAAATGCCCGCAACTATGAAAAGCCGGTGCTTTTGGAGGACGGCACGCTTCTGCTTCTGGAAAAGCGGGGCGACAACACCGCCAGCCTCTGGACCAGCGGCGACAACGGCGCCACCTGGCAGGAACAGCCCACCGACTGGCAGCAGCAGACAGGGGCGGATTACCTCGGCGTGACCCGCCTTTTGCCCGACGGCGGCTGCTTTATCACCGCTGTGACCGGGACGGACAGCGGTTACGACCAGACCTGGTGGGTGCAGGACGCCGGCGGCGCCACCCTGCGGCAGCTGACCCTGCCTGAAGAGATTCTGGAAGTCTCTGATTTGCAGCCATTGGGCGGCGGTGAAGCGCTGCTGCTGGGCCGTATTTTGGTCCCCGCAACGGACGATGTGCCCTCGGCACTGGTGGATGAAAACGGCATGATGAGTTCGATGACCGCCTGGAAGCTGGACCTTGCCACCGGTGAGTGCACCGAAATGACCGAATTGCTCGGCGGCCGTGGGGGCAGCTTTATCTCCGGCATGGCGGCGGATACCACCGAACCCGGTGCGTTCTACAGTCTGTCCTTCCAGGAGAGCGGCGTGCAGCTGCTTCGCACCGGGCCGGACGGTGTTATGACCCCTGTTTTTGAAAATCTGCCCGACGCTTCCAACGCGGCCTTTGCCGCCTGCACGGACGGCGACGGCAATTACTATTACGCTTCGCAGAAAGGGATCTACCGGGTGGCCAAAGGGGGCGACCTGGCGGAACTGGTGGTGGACGGCGCAGGCACCGTCTTCTCGGCGGGCGAGGCGAGCCTGATGGGCCTTTGCCGCTGCGCGGACGGAGGTTTTCTGGCCGTCTCGATGGAAAGCGCCGCCGACCAGGAAGGCAACACCGCCTACAGCGGCCATGTCTACCGCGTGTTCTGGGACGAGACGGCTCCTGCCCGTGGCAGCGGCGACGCTCTGGTGGTGTGGAGCCTGAACAACAGCGACACCGTGCGGGCAGCCATCAACGAGTATGAGGCGCTGTATCCCGAGCGCACGGTGGAATATCAGATCGCACTGGAAAGCGGCGGCAGCACCGCTGACGCGATCACAGCGCTGAACACCGCGCTGCTGGCGGGTTCCGGCCCGGATGTGATCCTTCTGGACGGGCTGGACTGGCGGGCCTATCAGGAACGGGGCCTCCTGGAAGACCTCTCCCCCTGGGTAGACACTCAAAGCCTTGTGAGCAATATTGCCGCGCCCTTCCTGGAAGAGGATGGCTCTGTGTGTGCGCTGCCCGCCCGCTTTGCGGTGCCGGTGCTGGTGGGAAGCGAGGCGGATCTGGCTGCGGCTTCCGACCTGGACGGTTTGGCCGGATGGCTGCGGGAAAAGGCTGCCCGCCCTGCTTACGACTGCCAGAGCAATGACTACTACGAGCCGTTGGACGAACCCTACGGCCTGGGCTTTATCAGCACCCGGCAGCTTCTGGACTTTGCGCTGGAGACCAGCGCCCCGGCACTGACGGAAAACGGGGTGAATGGCGAGGCGGTGGCTCAGGTGCTGGACTTTGTGCAGCAGGTGGGCGCCTATTACGGAATGGACGAATATAAGGATTTGATGAGCAACGCGGTGGTGGCGGGCGAGGCCGGCGGCGAAGCCGTGGCCTATGGCGACGGCGGCTACGAGTGCTTCTTTACCCACAACGCCGCCATGGCGTGGGACACCATGACCACCACGGCCTATGTGGCGGCGGCCCGCAGCGAGGGCGAAAGCTATACGGTGGCGCTGCGCCCCGGCCTCTGCGAAGGGGCGTTCCTGCCCAAGGCAATGGTGGGCGTTTCCGCCACCAGCGCCCGCAAGGACGAAGCGGGCCAGTTCCTGGCGGTGATCTTCGGGGATGAGGTACAGTCCACATGGCAGCAGGATGGTATGCCGGTGAGCGCCGCCGCGCTGGAAAACAGTATCAACGCCTGCTGCAAAAAAGAGGAAACGAAACAGAACGTCCGGCAGATCGTGAATGCGCTGAAGACCCCGGTCACCATGCCGGATGAAACGGTCAGCGACGCGCTGCTGAAGAATGCGGAAGCTCTCATCAAGGGCGATGCCACGCTGGAACAGGCCCGGGCGGGGGTGGAGGATGCGCTTGAACTTTATCTTGCGGAACAGCAATGAATCTCTTCGGCCCGGGCTGCGGCAGGAACGTCGGGCGGCGGCGCTTTTGCTGGCGCCCAGCCTTGCAGGCGCCTCGGTGTTCTATCTTGTGCCCTTCGTTGAAGTGGTGCGCCGCAGCTTCACCGACGCGCTGGGCCGCCGGTTCGTGGGCCTCACAAACTACAAAACGGTGCTGGCCAACAGTGCCTTTCGCACGGCGGCGGCAAATTCCGCCCGCTTCCTCTGCGTCTGCATTCCGGCGCTGCTGGCTCTCAGCCTTGTCATGGCGCTGCTCATCCGGGCGGCAGGACGGCGTGGAAAGGCGTTTTCCGCCAGCTTCCTTTTGCCGCTGGCGGTGCCGGTGGCGAGTATCGTGCTGCTGTGGAAGGTGCTCTTTGCCCAAAACGGCCTTGTCAACACCGTGCTGATGGCGCTGGAGCTGCAGCCGGTGGATTTCATGGGCACCGGCGCGGCTTTCTGGGTGCTCATCGCCACCTATCTGTGGAAAAACAGCGGCTACGACATGGTTCTCTGGGCCGCTGGCCTGGACCGCATTCCCAAGTCTCAATATGAGGCCGCGGCGGTGGACGGGGCGAATGCATGGCAGGTGTTTCGGGCCATCACGTGGCCGGGCCTGCGGCCCACTCTGGGCCTCACCGCTCTGCTCAGTCTCATCAACAGCTTCAAGGTGTTCCGCGAAGCGTACCTTGTGGCGGGCAGTTATCCCCACAAGAGCATGTATCTCTTGCAGCATCTGTTCAACAACTGGTTTTTGGACCTGGAATTGGGGCGGATCACCGCCGCGGCGGTGATCGTGGTGGGCACAATGCTGGCCGGAGCGGGAGCGCTGTGGGCGCTGCGCCGCCGGCTGCAAAGGAATGAAAAGCAATGCTGAAACGATTCTTCTGCCTGGCGGCTCTCACGCTTTTGGCGTTGTTCACCTGGTGGGTGCTGTGGTTCATGGCCATGGGAGCGCTCACCGGCGAAGGTGAACTGCTGGCCACCATCGGCCCGGCGCTGCAAAGCGGGGAAGGGGAAGGAGCGGTCTGGTGCGTCATGCCCAGCTGGCCCACCCTGCAGCCGCTGGTGCAGCTTCTCTTGGATACGCCCGCCTTTTTCGCCATGTTCTGGAATGCCTGCAAGCTGGTGTTTCCTCAGGTGGCCGGTCAGCTGGCAGTGGCCGCACCGGCGGCCTGGGCCTTCAGTAAGCTGCGCTTTCCAGGGCGGCGTGCGCTCTATGCCGTCTATCTTGTGCTGATGGTGCTGCCTTTTCAGATCACCATGGTGCCCAACTATCTGGTGCTGGACAAACTGGGCCTGATGGACACCCCTTTCGCGGTGATCCTGCCGGGGGTGTTCTCTGCCTTCCCGGTGTTCATCATCAAAAAAGGGTTTGACGCGGTGCCCCAAAGCCTGCTGGAGGCCGCCGCGCTGGACGGCGCGGGCCCGCTGCGCTGCTTTTTCTCAGTGGGCCTGCCGCTGGGCCTGCCCGCCATCCTGAGTGCGGCGACCCTGGGCTTCATCGAGGCGTGGAACGCCATCGAGCAGCCGATGATGTTTTTGCAGGACAGGTCCAACTGGCCGCTGAGCCTCTATCTTTCCAATATCACGGTGGAGGACCTGGGGCTTGCTATGGCGGCCAGCCTGATGGTGTTGGCTCCGCCGCTGCTGCTGTTCATGGTGGGACGCAAATATCTGGAGGGGGGCATTGGGCTTTCCGCCCAAACCAACGATGGAATGTGATGGAATGAACTGTGTGAACAAAACAAAGGAGCTTCTGCCTGCTGCGGCCCGCGGGGCAAAGGCGATGGCCGCAGCCCTCCGCGGGCAGGCGGCAGGACGCTGGACGCTGCGCTTTTTTGCTGCCATGGTGGTGCTCACGCTGGCTGCCCGGGGCACCTCGGGCGCGGCGATGGCCCGGGTGAGCCTTGTCTCGCCCGGCCGGGGCACCATTGTGCAGAAGGCCTCTGCCACGGCCGAAATAACAGCAGGGGAGAGTGAACCTCTGGAGTTGCCTGCGGGGGTCACGGTGCGCACGGTCTATGCCGCCGCCGGGCAGCAGCTCAAAGAAGGCGACCCGATTCTTTTGCTGGATCTGGAGGAACTGGAGGATGAACTGGCGGCCGCAAAGGCCACCCGCTCCAAACAGGAAGCTCAGCTGGCCCAGCTGGGCGCTTCCACCGCGCCGGACGACAGCTCCGTGGCCTCTGCCCGCCAAAGTCTGGACCGGGCAAAAGAGGATCTTGCCCGCACCGACGAGCGGACTGCCGCGGAGGTGAACGAGGCCAAAGCGGCTCTCGCGCCGGCTCAGTCCGCCCGGGACGAGGCGGCGAAAAATCTGGAGGAACTGCAGGGTCAGACCGATCCAGTCCCCACGGAGGAGGAACTGGCGGCCGCCCGCAGTGCGCTGGAAGAGGCCGAGGCGGCTCTGGCCGGGGCGAAACAGGCGGTGAGCGCTGCCGAGGCAAGCCGGGAGGATTCGCTTCTCTCGGCAAAACGGAGCCTGGAAAACGCCGAGAACGCCCTCGCTCAGGCGAACGACGCCTATTCAAAAGCGCAGACCAGCGCCTCTCTGACGGCTCAGACCAACGCCGCCGAGGCCGAAAGTCTGCGGCTGGAAAAGGAAAAGAATGACGAAAAGATCGATCTGCTCGCTTCGCTTGTGGAGGCGGGCGGTCTGGTGAGCGCCCCGAGGGACGCTCTGCTGACAGTGTGCACTCCCCGGCAGGGCCAGCCCTGCCCGGAGGGGGAATGCCTGCAGCTGGCCAAAGAGGGGAGCGAGCGGTTGGTGCGGTTTTCTCTGCCCGCCGAACAGGCGGAAAAAATCGCCGCCGGGCTGACAGTCACGGTCACCCAGGGTTCGGCCAGTGCAGAAGCCGCGGTTCGCACGGTGGAGCTCACCGAAGAGGACGAAACGGGCTTGGTCACGGCGGTGCTGCCCGAAACGGCGACGGGCTTCAAAGCGGGTGCGGCTCAGACGGAACTGGTGTTCTCCCGTTCCGCCTATGACCTCTGCCTGCCGGTGGCTGCCCTGCGCCAGGACACACAGGGCAGCTATGTGCTGACGGTGGAGGAAACCAAAAACGCCTTTGGCGTGACGCTTACCGCCCTGCGGGTGCCGGTAACGGTGTTGGAGGTGGACAGCGCCGGCCAGTTCGCCGCGGTGGAAGGTTCCATCGGCGGCGATGTCATTGTCTCCTCTGACCGCTCGGTCAGTCCCGGCGCGTCGGTGAGGCTGGAAGAATGAGGCGGGTGCTCGCCTGCCTTGCGGCGCTGGCTCTGTTCCTGCTCACCGCCGCAGGTATGAAAAATGCCGGGGTTCTGGCCCAAAGCTGTCGCAGTGTCAGCCTGCGCTATCGTCAGCCCCTCGCCCTTGAGATCGTGGAGGCTGCGCAGGGAAAACAGCCCGGCCTCACCTTCTGGTGCGAGCAAAATGCCACACTTGCCACCCCGTGGCGGCAGGCCGAAGCCACGGTCCTGTATTATTGGGGCGACGCTTCCCTCGTATTGGGAAGAGAATGCCACACCGGCAACCCGCCTGCCCCGCTGGACACGGGCGGCTGCGCGGTGTCCACGGCGCTCGCCTGGCAGCTGTTCGGCAGCGAGGAGGCGGTGGGGCTGACTCTTTGCCAGGAAAAAGCAGAATATACCGTGCGAGCCGTTTTTGAAAGCAGTGAGCCTGTTGCCCTTCTTCCCCGGCAGGACGCGGCTTTCACGGCAGTGGAGCTGCCCGCAGGGGAGGAAACGGCACAGGACCCGGCGGCCTGGACGGACGCCTGCCTTGTGAAAAGCGGCCTGCCGGAGCCGGACTGGCGGCTTTACACCCTTCTGCCTGCGGCACTGGCCCGGCTGCTGACGCTGCTGCCGCTGCTTTTTGGAGCAGCGGTGCTGGCGGCGGCGTTGGCGCGCCGGGCGGCACGCCTGACCTTCCCGGCGAGGGATCTGGTGGTTTTCGTTCTGCTGGGCGCGGCAGCGCTGGTGCTGCCCGCGTTCTTTTCCGCATGGCCTTCCTGGCTCACCCCCAGCCGCTGGAGCGATTTTTCCTGGTGGAGTCAGACTGCCGCCCGGCTGGAAGAAATGGGAAAAGCCTTTCTCACGGCTCCCGCCATAGGGCGGGACCTGGCCGTAAAGACGGGATTGCTGAAACAATGCGGGCTGGCTTTTCTCCAGTGCGCCCTGTGCGAGTTCCTGCGCTGCCGGTTTAGGGCGGCGGATAAACAACTGCCCCGAACAGTTGCCCCTGTGCGGGCAGTCTGCTATAATGGAACAGACGAAGGGACGGCGGACTGATCGTTCCCTAAAATAAAAAATCAAGGGGGCAAAAGCAATGAAACGCTTGTTGTGCATCCTGCTGGCGCTGACCATGTCGGTCAGCCTGTTCACCGCCTGCG
>NHCFR05603__coassemble_767_pt1 | contig 18715 bp, 21 predicted proteins | sample NHCFR05603__metabat2_low_PE_044 | metagenome-assembled genome bin NHCFR05603 | reverse complement strand
GCCCGCCCCGTAAATGACCTCCTGAGCCCCCTGGCGCAGGCCCCGATGGTGGTCCACCTTGGCGTAGCCCAGATCCTCAAAGGGCTGCATTTTCATCTGCAAAAGCGCGTCCCGGGGGCTGGTCTCGCCCGCCTTCACCCGCTCCAGAAGTTCCAGCATTTCCTGCTGTTCCATCTTTCACTCCTCCTTCCGGGGTGCAAGGTCCAACAGCACCCCGTCAAACCAGGGCGCCAGCACCCCGGTGATCTCCCCATGGCGGCGTGCCGCCTCTTCCAGCTGGCCGGCGGGCAGCTGCAAACGGCCCAGCCGCCCCAGCACCCGCACCCTCAAGTCGGAAAAGCCCATAGCCATCAGCGCGCCTTCCGCCTGCTCCACCCGCCGCAGGGTCACAGCCTCCAGGGCCGTGCCGGTGGGCACCCGGGTGGCAAGGCAGGCATAGGCGGGCTTTGCCGCGGTGAACAGACCCAGTTCCCGGCTCATGCGCCGCACGTCCGTCTTGGTCAGCCCGCACAGCCGCAGAGGGCTCACCACCTTCAGCTCCGCCAGCGCCCGCATGCCGGGCCGGTCCGCCGCGTCATCGCTGGCGTTGGTGCCGTCCCATATTTCGGAAAAACCGTCCGCCGCGGCGGCGCTTGCCAGCGCCGAAAAAATCATCCTCTTACAATAATAACAGCGCTGCGGCCCGTTGGCCCGCACCTGTTCGTCTTCCAGCGGTTTTGCCTCCAGCACCCGCAGCTCCACCCCCAGCTGGGCGCAGAGGCGCTGTGCGTCCTCCAGCTCAAAGGCCGGCTGAAAGGCGCTGTGCACAAAATAGGGCTGCACCCGGCAGCCCGCCTTCACCGCCGCCGCCAGCAGCAGAGCGGAATCGGTGCCCCCGGAAAAGGCCAGCGCCGCGGCCCTGCCCCGCAGAAATTCCTCCAGTTTCATCCCCACACCTCAAATCACCAAAAAAATGCCGCGAAAGCGCCGCCCTTCGCCGCTTGGCGGGGCAGCCGTGCCTTCGTGGCATTCTTCATCGTTGCTTATTAAAATGCGCCGCCGCGCCTTCCTGACGCGGACTTATCGGGTCTTATTGTAGCACAATGGCCGCCGGGTGTAAAGCGAGTCTCACAGCACGTCCTCTCCGTCGTCCTCGTCGCTCATAAACTCCCGGCTGCTCACCCGCTTGGCCATCCGCTCGGCTTCCACCAGGTCGGAGAGCTTCTCCTTCACGGCGGCGGAGTCGGGGATCCACTTGATGTCGAACTCGGGGGTGGATTTGTCCGCCGAGCAGCAGTGGATGGTGCCCAGGCCGAACAGGCGCTGGCCCAGCGAGCGGCGCAGGGTCACGTCCATAATGCGGTAGAGGCGCACTTCCTCTTCCTTCGTGTTCAGGATACCGGTCTGGATGAGCAGTTTTTCCTTGGTGAGCACATATTTCGTAAAGGTCCAGGGCAGGCCGAAAATGATACGCTTGCGGTCCTGCCAGACAACGCCGGGTCGCTCCATGGCGGTCCCTCCTTTTCTGTTCTTCATTATATTATACAATTCCTGTCTTTTCTTGACAAGAACCCCTCCCGGCCCTGTACGCGGCGGGGCTTTCATGGTATAATGAACGGGACAAAAAACGCCCGTGAAAGGGGTCTTATCCAATGAGAAACATCCAACAGCTCCGCGCAGATCTTTCCGCCGGCCGGTGGGACGCCGCTTTTGCCAGCCTGTACGGCTGCGCCGGCCGCTCCGCCGCCGAATGCCGCGCCCGCTACGCCCGCCTGACCGAGGGCTTTGCCGCCGCCTTTGGCGACGGCGAGCGCGAGTTTGCCTTCTACTCTGCCCCCGGCCGCACCGAGTTGGGCGGCAACCACACCGACCACCAGCACGGCCGCGTGCTGGCCGCCAGCGTGGACCTGGACGTGATCGCCCTGGCCGCCCCCAACGGCACCAACACGGTGCGGGTGCTCAGCGAAGGGTTCAAGATGGATGTGGTGGACCTGGACCGGCTGACCCCCGTGGAGGAGGAGGCCAACCACTCCGCCTCCCTCATCCGGGGCGTGTGCGCCGCCTTTGCCGCAAAGGGCTGGCCGGTGCAGGGCTTCGACGCCTACACCACTTCCGCGGTGCTGAAGGGCAGCGGCCTTTCCAGCTCCGCCGCTTTTGAGGTGCTCATCGGCAACATCGCCAACCATCTGTTTGCCGGCGGCGCCGAGAGCCCCGTCACCATCGCCCAGATCGGCCAGTACGCCGAGAACGTCTTCTTCGGCAAGCCCTCGGGCCTTTTGGACCAGATGGCCAGTTCCGTGGGCGGCGTGGTGGCCATGGACTTTGCCGACCCCGCCGCGCCGGTGGTGCAGCCCCTCTCGCTGGACCTGGCGGGCCAGGGCTACGCTTTGTGCATTGTGGACACCGGCGCCGACCACGCCGACCTCACCGGCGAGTACGCCGCCATCCCCGCCGAGATGAAGGCGGTGGCCGCCGCCCTGGGCGGCCAGGTGCTGCGGGACGTGCCCAAGGAGAACTTCTATCGCGCCCTGCCCGCCCTGCGCAAAGAGCTGGGCGACCGGGCGGTGCTGCGGGCCTTCCACTTCTACGCCGACGACGAGCGGGCCGCCCTGCAGGCCCAGGCGCTGGCCGCGGGCGAGTTCGACCGTTATTTGCGTCTGGTGAGCGAGAGCGGTGTTTCCAGCTTCAACTATCTGCAGAACGTGTTCTGCCGCTCCAAGCCCGCCGAGGAACAGCCGGTGGCTGTTGCGCTGGCGCTGGCGGGCACCCTGCTGGCCGGCCGCGGCGCCCACCGTGTGCACGGCGGCGGCTTTGCCGGCACCATCCAGGCTTACGTCCCGCTGGACTTTGTGCCCGCCTTCAAGGCCGGCATGGAGGCGCTGCTGGGCGAGGGGATGTGCCACGTGGTGTCCATCCGCCCGGTGGGCGGCGTCCACCTGACCGAAAACGACTGAACGAAAGAGAGGGCTGCACCCATGTCTGTGACGAAAGAACTGTTTCTCACCCTGCCGGACGGCACGCCCGTCCACCGCTACACGCTGGAAAAGGGCGGGGTCTCCCTCTCGGTGCTGGACCGTGGCTCCACCCTGCAGCGGGTGGCGGTGCCCGGCCCGGAGGGCAAACCGGTGGAAGTTCTGGTGAACTACGATGACCCGGCCGCCTACCTTGCCTGCCCGGACTACCTGGGCGTTTTTGTGGGGCGGGTGGCCAATCGGATCGCCAAAGGCCGCTTCACGCTGGACGGCAAGGACTATCAGCTGGCCTGCAACAACGGCGAGAATCACCTGCACGGCGGCGTGGAGGGCTTCAACACCCGGGTGTTCCGCCTTGTGAGGGCGGAGGACGACCTGCTGGAGCTGGGCCTCACCAGCCCCGACGGCGACCAGGGCTATCCCGGCAAGCTGGAGCTGACGGTGCGCTGGAAGCTGTTGGAGGATGGTTTCTCCCTGGAATGGGAAGCCGAAGCGGACAAAGCCAGCCCCGCCGCCTTCACCTGCCACGCCTACTGGAACCTGGCTGGCAAGGACGCGGGCCCCGAGGCTGTGATGGCCCACCGGCTGCGCCTGTTTGCCGGCCGCTACACCCCGGTGGACGAGACGCTCATCCCCACCGGCGAACTGGCGGCAGTGGAAAACACTCCCTTTGACTTCACCGAGCCCCACGCCATTGGCGAGCGCATTGGGCAAAACTGCCCCCAGCTGGCCATCGCCGGAGGCTATGACCACAACTTCGCGCTGGACGCCGCCCCCGGTTCTGACGGCCTGCGCCCGCTGGCCGAGGTGACGAGCCCCGCCACCGGCGTTACCATGACGGTGGAGACCACCCTGCCCGGCGTGCAGTTCTATTCCGGCAACTTCATGCAGGGCCACGCAAAGCGCAGCGGTTTCTGCCTGGAACCCCAGACCTTCCCCGACGCGGTGAACCAGCCCGCCTTCGGCCAGGACGTCATCCTGCGCCCCGGCGAAGTCCGCCGCGACGCCATCCGCTGGCGCTTCCATCTGTAAGCGATACAAAAAGCCGCCCCCGTGCGCTGCACGAGGGCGGTTTTTTTCTGTTTTGTTTTCGGGGGTCAGGCCGGGTCGTTCCAGCCCTTGCACACATCCACCCAGCCCTTCGGCGCGGCGTACCGCTCCAGCTCGGGGATGGTCAGTTCAATGGCGCTGTTGGAACTGCCGCAGGCGGGGAACACCGTCTCGAACCGCTTGAGGGATTCGTCCAGCCACACTTCCACGCCCTCGTTCACGGCAAAGGGGCAAACGCCTCCCACCGCGTGGCCCACCAGCTCCACCGCCTGTTCCGGGGTGAGCATTTTGGCCTTGAGGCCGAACTGCGCCTTGAACTTGGGGTTGTCGATCCGGGCGTCACCGGCGGCCACCACCAGCAGCGGCCCAGCCGGGCCCATGAAGGAGAGGGTCTTGGCAATGCGCTTGCCCTCGCAGCCCAGCGCCAGCGCGGCCAGCTCCACCGTGGCGCTGGAAACGTCGAACTCCCGCACCCGGTCCGCAAGCCCCACCGAAGCGAAATAGGCTTTCACCCGTTCAATGGACACTGTCGCTCCCCCCTTTTTTCACACTTCGCGGCAGGCTTTGGCAATGCCCGCGGCGTCCAGGCCGAACTGGGCCAGCAGCTCCTTGGCGGGGCCGGAGTGGCCGAACTCGTCCTTCACACCCACGCGCTTGACCTTGCAGGCCACGCCCGCCTCGGTGATGGCGGCGCACACCGCTTCGCCCAGGCCGCCGATGACCGAATGCTCCTCGCAGGTGACCACCTTGCCGCACTCGCGGGCGGCTTTCAGCACCAGCTCGGTGTCCAGCGGCTTAATGCTGCACAGGTTGATGACCCGGGCGTTCACGCCCTCGGCGGCCAGCTGCTCGGCGGCCTTCAGAGCCTCGGCGGTCTCCAGGCCGGTGGCGATGATGGCCAGGTCGCTGCCCTCGCGCAGCACTTCGCCCTTGCCGATCTCAAACTTATAGGTCGCCTCGTCGTGGAACACCGGCACCGCCAGACGGCCAAAGCGCAGGTAGACGGGGCCCTCGTGCTCGTAGGCAGCCTTCACAGCGGCCTTGGCCTCCACGTCGTCCGCCGGGCACAGCACCACCATGCCGGGGATGGAGCGCATGAGCGCAAAGTCCTCGCAGCACTGATGGGACGCGCCGTCCTCGCCCACGGAAATGCCGCCGTGGGTGGCGCCGATCTTCACGTTCAGGTGGGGGTAGCCCACCGAGTTGCGCACCTGCTCAAAGGCGCGCCCCGCGGCAAACATGGCAAAGCTGGAGGCAAACGGCACAAGGCCGGAAGCCGCCATGCCCGCCGCCACGCCGATCATGTTGCACTCGGCAATGCCGCAGTCGAAATGGCGCTCGGGAAACGCCTTTTTGAAAACGCCGGTCTTGGTGGCGGCCGCCAGGTCCGCGTCCAGCACCACCAGATCCTCATGCTCCTTGCCCAGTTCCACCAGCGCGGCGCCGTAGCTGTCGCGGGTGGCGATGGTCTTCACTTCGCTCATACCGTCTCCCCCTCCAGTTTTTCGAGCGCGGCGGTCAGCTCCGCCATGCCCTGCTCATACTCCGCGTCGTTCGGGGCCTTGCCGTGCCAGCCCACGTTGTTCTCCATGTAGCTCACGCCCTTGCCCTTGGTGGTCTTGAGCAGGATGGCGCTGGGCCGGCCCTTCTCGGCACGGGCGGCGGCAAAAGCCGTTTCCAGCGCCTCAAAGCTGTGGCCGTCGATGACCTGAACGAAGAACCCGAAGGCCTTGAACTTCTCGTCCACCGGGCCGGGGTTCATCACTTCGGCCACCGGGCCGTCGATCTGCAGGCCGTTCAGGTCCGCCATCACGCACAGGTTGTCCAGCTTGTAGTGGGCGGCAAACATGGCCGCTTCCCACACTTCGCCCTCCTGCAGCTCGCCGTCGCCCAAGAGAGCGTAAACGCGGCTCGGCTGCTTTTTGTACTTGGCCGCCAGCGCCATGCCGCAGGCTGCGGAAATGCCCTGGCCCAGGCTGCCGGTGGACATATCCACGCCGGGCACCGTGTTCATGTTGGGATGGCCCTGCAGATAGCTGTCGGTATGGCGCAGGGTGGGCAGATCCTCCACCGGGAAATAGCCCCGCAGCGCCAGCACGGAATAAAGGCCCGGCGCGGCGTGCCCCTTGGAGAGCACGAACCGGTCACGGTCTTCGGCCTTGGGGTCGGCGGGGTCCACCTTCATCTCTTTGAAATAAAGATAGGTCAGCGCGTCGGCGGCGGAAAGGCTGCCGCCCGGATGGCCCGCTTTGGCGCCGTGGGTGGCGGTGAGCACGCCCATGCGCGCCTTGCAGGCAAGCTTTTTCAGTTCCAGTTCCTGTTGTTTTGTCATATCATTCACCAAACACCTTTACATAGTCTGCCTTGAATTTTTCAATTCCCGAATCTGTCAGCGGGTGCTTCGTCATCTGCTGGATGACCTTGTAGGGCACCGTGGCGATGTCCGCTCCCGCCAGGGCACAGTCGGTCACATGGATGGGGTTGCGCACGCTGGCTGCGATGATCTCGCAGTGCAGGTCCGGGTAATTGTTGAAGATGGCGCTGATGGTCTGGATGAGGTCAATGCCCGGCTGGCTGATGTCGTCCAGCCGCCCCAGGAACGGCGACACATACGCCGCGCCCGCACGCGCCGCCAGCAGCGCCTGGTTGGCCGAGAAGATGAGGGTGCAGTTGGTGGGAATGCCCTCCGCGCTCAGCACCTTGATGGCCTTCAGGCCCTCGGCCGTCATGGGGATTTTAACGACCATGTGCTTGGGGTCCAGCGCGTAGATGGCGCGCCCTTCCTCGATCATGCCCGCCGCGTCGGTGGTGGTGGCCTTCACCTCGCCGGAGATGGGCCCGTCCACGATGGACGCGATCTCCGCCAGAGTCTCGGCGTAGTCACGCCCTTCCTTGGCGATGAGGCTGGGGTTCGTGGTCACGCCCGCGATGACGCCCATGTCGTTCGCCGCGCGGATCTCGTCCACGTTCGCCGTGTCGATAAAGAACTTCATTTCCTCATTCCTCCCTTTTTATTTCTGCCCGTAATAGGCGTTCGGTCCGTGTTTGCGCATAAAGTGCTTTTCCACCACGTGGGTGGGGGCAGGTTCGGCGTCGCCCTTCACCTGCCGGGTCAGCAGCGCCATTTTTGCCACCTCTTCCAGCACCACCGCATGATACACCGCCTCGGCCGCCGTTTTGCCCCAGGTGAAGGGGCCGTGGCTGCGGCAGATCACCGCCGGCACATGCACCGGGTCGATGTTCCGGGCGCGGAAGGTCTCCACGATGACCTTGCCGGTGTTTTTCTCGTAGTCCTCGTCCAGTTCCTCTTTGGTCAGGCCGCGGGCACAGGGCACCGGGCCGTAGAAGTAATCGGCGTGGGTGGTGCCATAGCAGGGGATGTCCTCTCCCGCCTGGGCCCAGGCCACCGCATAGGGGCTGTGGGTGTGCACCACGCCCCCCAGAGCGGGGAATGCCTTGTACAGTTCCAGATGGGTCTTTGTGTCGGAAGAAGGGTTCAGGTCACCCTCCACGACGCTGCCGTTCAAATCCAGCACCACCAGCTTGTCGGGGGTGAGTTCTTCGTAAGAAACGCCGGAAGGCTTGATGACCACCAGGCCCTGCTGGCGGTCAATGCCGGACACATTGCCCCAGGTATAGGTCACAAGGCCCCGTTGGGGCAGTTCCATGTTGGCGGCGTACACCGCCTTGCGCAGCGCTTCGAGCATTCGCGTTCTCTCTCCCCTCTTTCCTGTTCAGGACCCACCTTTTGATTGTATCACAGAAGCCCCCGCCCGTCCACACAAAAAAGCGGCGTTTCGCCCTCTTGCGCCCGTGAAAAAGTTAACTTTTCCAGCCGCTTTACACCCCTGTCGGCAGCATGCTATACTGAAATCACAGAACAGGCAAAAGGGGGCTGCGCCATGGACGCAAAAGAGCTGGCGGGCAAGGGCTGCGGCAGGCGGTATGAAAAGGAATACCTGAACAAATACCGGGACTGCATGCTGTTTTACTGCGACGGAAAAGCTCGCTTTGAGCGCTACTGTTACGGCGAAGGCGCCTGCTTCGTGTTCGGCGTCTGGGCTTCGCTTGCGCCGGACGGCTCCCTCACCTACAAGCAGCCCTTCGACCCGCTGGTGGAAGAGGCCGCCCTGCCCCGCCGCCTGACCAAGATGGAAAACGGCGTGCTTTATTTTGACGACGCCCGCTGGAAATGGGAACCCGCGGCGGACCTCGCGCTGGACGAAAAGAACGGTTACACCCGTCCGCGGATGCTGCTGCACCGGCTGACCGGCCGCTGAGCGCCCCTCCGCGGGCCTTTTTTATTTCAGACCTGGCTGCAAAGGAGGTTTTGCCCATGCGTGTCCGCTTTCGCTATCGTTTTGCCGCCGGCGCCCAGCGCACGGTGTGCCGGGTGGTGCTGTTTTTCCTGTTCCGGGCGCTGAACGCCCTCTCGGTGCGGGACAGCCGCGTCGCCGCCGAGATCGCCCCCTGGCCCGAAGAGCGGGTGCTGGGGCTGGAAGTGCCCGGCGGCCCGGCGCTGTACATCGTCCGGCGGGGCAAACGCCTTGCGCGGCTGAAAAACGCCCCCGCGCCGGATATCCTCATCCGCTTCAAAAGCGTGCGGGACGCCTTTTACGTCTTTACCGGGCAGATGGGCGTTGCCGCCGCCTATGCCCAGCACCGGTTCGCCGTGCGGGGCAACGTGAGCGAGACCATGAGCTTTGTGCGCTGCGTGGACCTGGCGGAGGGGTATCTCTTCCCGCCCTTCTGGGCAAAATCCATTTTGAAAGAACTGCCCGAAAAGCAGCTGAGCAGCCTGCGGCTCTACGGCGCGGTGCTGCTGGGCCGGTAAGGAGGTCGTTTACATGCCGAGTTACTACGAATTCAAACTGCCCGCCAAAATTCTTTCGGGCGACGGCGCGCTGGAGCACATCCCCCATGAGCTGGAGGCCCTGGGCTGCACCCGGCCTCTGCTGCTCAGCGACGAGGGCCTTGTGAAGGCGGGGGCGGTGGCCACCGTGGAAGGCGCCATGGCCCAGGGCGGCGGCGCCTTCGCGGCCCAATTCTGCCGCATTCCGCCGGACTCCTCCATCCAGACGGTGAACGAGATCGCCGCCTTTTTCCGCCAGCAGAACTGCGACGGCCTGGTGGCCGTGGGCGGCGGCAGCGTCATCGACACCGCCAAGGGCGTGGGCATGGTGCTGGCCCAGGGCAGCGGCGACCTTTTGCAGAATACCGGCTGCGAGGTGCTGGGCCGCGGGGCCCATGTGCCCTTCATCGCGGTGCCCACCACCTCCGGCACCGGCAGCGAGGCCACGCTGGTGGCCGTGGTGGCAAACCCGGAACAGCACGTGAAGATGGAGTTCATCAGCTACCACCTGCTGCCCGACGCGGCGGTGCTGGACGTGCGCATGACCGCCAGCCTGCCCGCCCGTATCACCGCCAGCACCGGCATGGACACCTTATGCCACGCCATCGAGGCTGCCAGCTGTTTGCAGCGCAACCCGGTGAGCGACGCCTTTGCCGAAAAGGCCATGGGCCTCGTCATGCAGAATCTGCCCGCCGCGGTGGAAAACGGCAAGGACAAAGCCGCACGCCTGGCCATGGCCAACGCCAGCCTGCTGGCGGGGGCAGCCTTCTCCAACAGCATGGTGGGCCTGGTGCACGCCATCGGCCACGCCCTGGGCGGCGTGTGCCGGGTGGCCCACGGCGACGCCATGACCATTCTGCTGCCGGCGGTGATGGAGTTCAACCTCCCGGAGTGCGGCGTGCGCTACGGCGAGCTGCTGCTGGCCCTGACCGGGCCGGAGGAGTACGCCGCCACCCCCGCGCCCCAGCGGGCCGAAGCGGCCATCGCCGCGGTGGACGCTTTGCGCCGCCGCCTGCATGACACCTGCGGCCTGCCTGTCACTCTGCGGGACACCGGCCGGGTGGAAAAGAGCGCCTTCGAGGCGGTGGCCCGCACCGCCCTGGACGACGGCGCCATGATCGTCAATCCCCGCCAGGCCTCCTTTGAGCAGGTGCTGGCCATTCTGGAGAAAGTGTGGTGACAACCATGGACATCGAATCCATCGTCAAACGTCAGCGGGAATTTTTCGCCACCGGCGCAACCCTGCCGGTGAGCGCCCGGGTGGACGCTTTGAAACGTCTGCAGGCGAACATCCGCGCCGCGGAAAAGGACCTGCAGGCCGCCATGAAGCAGGACCTGAACAAGTGCGGCTTTGAAAGTTATATGGCCGAGATCGGCATGGTGCTGGACGAAGTGGGCCACGCCATCAAAAAGCTTCCCGGCTGGGCCAAGCCCAAGCGGGCCCGCACCCCCATGTCCCAGTTTTCCGCCAAAAGCTTCATCCTCTCTGAGCCCTACGGCGTAACGCTGGTGATGGCTCCCTGGAACTACCCCTTCCTGCTCAGCATGGACCCGGTCGTCGGCGCGGTGGCGGCGGGCAACTGCGTGGTGCTGAAACCCAGCGCCTACGCCCCGGCCACCAGCGCGGCCATGGCAAAGCTCATTGCCGACACCTTCGACCCCGGCTGGGTCACGGTGGTGGAGGGCGGCCGCAAGGAGAACTCGGCTCTTCTGGACCAGCGCTTTGACTTCATCTTCTTCACCGGCGGCGTGACGGTGGGCAAGCTGGTGATGGAAAAGGCCAGCCATTGGCTGACCCCGGTCATTCTGGAACTGGGCGGCAAGAGCCCGGTGCTCATCGACCGCACCGCCGACATTCCCCTCACTGCCAAGCGCCTGGCCTTCGGCAAGGTGCTCAACGCGGGCCAGACCTGCGTTGCGCCGGACTATGTGCTGGTGGACCGCACGGTGAAGGACAGGCTTGTGGAGGAACTGAAAAAACAGTTTGCCGCCATGCTGGGGCCGGACCCCCTGCACAATCCGGACTATGTGCGTATCATCAACCGCAAGCACTTTGAGCGCGTCACCGGCCTTTTGGAGGGCGAGACCATCCTGGCGGGCGGCAAAAGCCGGGCGGACGAAGTTTCCGGCTGGATCGAGCCCACGCTGGTGGAGGGCACCGCCGACTGCAAGCCCATGCAGGAGGAGATTTTCGGACCCATCCTGCCCCTCATCCCGGTGGACAGCATGGACGAAGCCATCGCCTTTGTGAACGGGCGGGAGAAGCCCCTGGCCCTCTATCTCTTCACCAAAGACCCGGCGGTGGAGCAGAAGGTGCTGGCCCGGTGCAGCTTTGGCGGCGGGTGCGTCAACGACACCATCATCCACCTGGCCACCCACGACATGGGCTTTGGCGGCGTGGGCCAGAGCGGCATGGGCAACTACCACGGCAAGCGCAGCTTCGACGCCTTCAGCCACGAAAAGAGCATTGTGAAAAAGGCTCTCTGGCTGGATCTGCCCATGCGGTATATGCCTTACACCAAAAAGAACGAAAAAATGGTGCGGATGTTCCTGAAATAAGTTTAAACGAAACAGCGCCCCCGGGCCGCGATTCGCGGCCCGGGGGCGCTTTATTATCAGAATATATCTTTGATGGGCTCCATCGAGTCCACCCCGGCATAGTAGTCCGCTTTGGAGATCATGGCCATTTCTTCTATCCAGCGGCCAGAGCCCGCACCCTGATAGAGCACATAGAACTTATCCTCGCTTTCACCCAGAATGCGGGCCAGCGTGGTGCCCTGGCCTCCGTGGTTGCGCAGGGCGATCTCTGTCATCTGCCCGTTTTCCAGGTCCAGTGCGAACAGACACTCCTTCCAGGTGTCGCTGTTGTCCGGTTCCGGTTTCCAGGCGGTTTCCACCATCAGGTGTCCGTCCCGCACATACGCGGTCAGCACCGTCTGCTCCGCCGGCCAGTTTTCTGCCAGCACCGTCACCTCGCCGGTGACCAGGTCCCGGGCCTCAAAGCGGCCCTGCTCCTCGCTGAACAGAATGACCTTGTTGTTCCAGACCTGCAGGTACCGCCACTCGCCATTGTTCCAGTTCATCAGCGGCACCTCCTCGCCGGTGCGGGGGTCCCAGGCGGAAAGTGTCATGGTCGCCTGGTCGAGTATCTCCTGCTGCTGCCGTTCATCTGCCAGCAGATCGCCGGTGGGCTGGTAGTGTTCCTCCAGCAGTTTTTGGCTGTCGCTGGCAATGCACAGAACACCTGACCCCAGCGCCCCCACGTTTGTAAATTGCACGGACTCGTCCGCCCCCGGCTCGCTCTCACCGGTGGCCGGGTCCATCAGCACCGCTTTGCCTTCCACCGACAGCCACACCTTGTCTCCTTCCATGGCAAGCCCCCAGGGATGGTAGGCCCTCCCCTCCGTATTGCTGAGGAGTGTCTTTCTTTCGCTCCCGTCCAGCCTGCAGGCGTCCAGAGAAAAGGTGCCGTCCCTGTCCCCGCCGCTGATGAGCAGCCAGTCTCCCGCCACGCCCACATTGCGGTAATACGGCGAGAAAGCAGGGCAGCTTTCGTCCGTGTGGGCACAGCCCGCCACGTTGCACAGAGGGGCGCGGGTGCCTGCGGCGTAATCCACATAACACAGAAGATACCGGTCTGTCAGATTCACAAATTTATACAGCCCCTGGCTGGTCTGCGCCAGCGGTGTGCTCAGATACCCCTCCGGCAGCGCGGTGAGGGTATGCTCCCCGTTCAGCAGCGTTTCCACGGCGCTTCGGTCGGGCTGGGCTGCGCCTTCGCTCGCCGGCTGGGCGGGTGCGCTCTGCCCCGCCTCCTGCCCGGCGCAGCCTGCCAGCAAAAGCGCCGCCAGCGCCACGCCCAGCGCGGCCCGGGTGCATTGTTTCAAAAACCGTTCCATCTTTGAACAGCCTCCTTTTCCGGCAGAGCCTTCGCCGTCTCTGCCCTGTTGCTGCCCTCATTGTAGCCCCCGCTTTTATCCAACTTGCAGCCGGGTCGTTTCCCGGCTGGATTTTTCAGGAAAAGGAGGCCGCTTCCAAAAGGAATGCCTCGTGGGCGGCACAGACCTGCAGCCGCAGCCGCCCCTGCTGGGAGCGCAGTTCCGTCGCGCCCGTCTGCACCGTTTGGGTTTCTTCCCAGTCGGGCAGCGCGTCCACCCCCAGCAGCGCGCGCCATTCCTCCAGCAGCGCCAGCGGGTCGTCGGGCGCGTCCGCCGGGCCGTAGACCGCCAGGCGCGCGGGCAGGCCGCTCACCGGCTCGGTGATGAGGTACACATCTCCAAGGCGCACCCGCACAAAGCCCATCTCGTCCCGCCAGGCCTGCCCCCGGCCGCTCTCTGCCAGCGTCTCGCCCACCGTCTGCCGCACCCCGTCAGGCAAATCTTCCAGCGTCATCAGCTTCAGCAGCGTCTCCCAGGCGTTTTCCACCGCCGCGGCGGCCGCTTCTTCTTCAAGAGGTTCCCAGCCCTCGCCCCAGCCGCCCAGCAGGCTCTGCCGCTCGTAAAGCTGGCTCACAAAATCGTTCTCCCGCGCCGCCGCGCTCAAATCAAGGTCGGTGGCCGGGCGGGGCTGGGGCTGGGCGAAAAGCTCCCGGTCATAGCCCTGGCACACCATCCAGGGCAGAGCCATGCTGCCCGCCGCCAGCGCCAGCACAAAGACCCAGAGCGCGGCGTTTTTCAGCCAGCGTTTCATGTCTCCGCCTCCTTCAGATCGAACCGCACGGTGGTGCCCCGCCCCTCTTCGCTCTCGATGACAAGTTCCCCGCCGTGGAGCCGGGCAATGCGCGCGCACAGGGCAAGACCGAAACCGCTGCCGTTCCTCGCCCGGGCGCGGGAACGGTCCACCATATAAAAGGGTTCTGTCACCCGGGCCAGCTCTCCTGCCGGAATGCCCCGGCCTTTGTCCTTCACGGCCAGCGTCACCCGGCCCTCTTTTGTCCCGGCCGTCAGGGTCACAGCCCCGTCCGCCGGGTCCGCCTTTTCGGCGTTGCTCACAAGATTCTGCACCAGCGCCAGCAGCAGGTCCGGCTGGGCCAGCACCTTCGTCTGGTCAAAGCCTTCGAACCGCAGTTCCGTTTTTGCCTCGGGCGGGCGGCTGCGGCGCAGCCGCGCTTCCAGCGTTTTCAGTTCCAGCGGTTCCAGCGCCAGCTCGCCGGTGTGCTCCAGTTCCATGAATATCATCAGCTTCCGGCTCAGTGCCTCCAGCCGCTTTGTCTCGTGATAGATGTAGTCCGCCGCCTTTTTGCGGGTCTCGGGCGGCAGCTCGCCGGCGCGCAGCAGCGACGCGTACCCCATCATGCTGGTGATGGGGGTTTTGAGCTCATGGGTGAAGGCCGCCACAAAATCGTCCCGCTGGCGTACCGAGAGGTCCAGCTGCTCCACCTTCTGCTGCACCGCCTGGGCCATCCGGTCAAAACTGCGGCTCAACGCGGCCAGCTCATCCTCGCCGCCAAGGGCGGTGCGCTGGTCGTAGGCCCCGGCGGCAATGTGCCGGGCGGCCTCTTCCAGCCGGGCCACCGGGCGGGTGAGCAGCCGGCTCATGGCCAGCACCAGCACCACCAGCGCCGTAAAGGCCGCCCCCTCCACCCGGGCAAAGCCCCACAGCAGGGCGTTCCGGGCCTCAAACAGACTGGTCACGTCGTAGGCGTTCAGCACCCAGGCGCTCCCCGCCGCCTGCTCCACCTTGGTGGCGTACAGCTGAAACACTCCGTCGCCGGTGTCAAGATAGGTCACGGCGGCGTCTCCCGCCGCCAGCGCCGCCCTCTGCTCGTCGGCGGTGATGGCCTCGGGCAGGCTGGACCAGACGGCAAAGCCGCTGCCGCTGTAAAGCGCCATCCACTCGCCGCCGGTGCCGCCGTAGCTTTGCAGCCGCCGGCCGTATTCCTTCAGCCGGGCCGCGTCAAAGGGCTCGTCCCCCGCTTCCATCAGCGCCAGCTTCACGCCGTAGGCGTCCCGCTGGTGGTGGGCCTCGTTCTGCCGCTGGGCCGCCGCCAGCTGGCTGTCAAAGCTGCTGCGCACCAGCCATGCCGCGCCCGCGTTGAGCACCACCGCCAGCAGCGCCAGCATGGCCAGCGCCAGCTTGTGGGAAAACTTCATTCACTCCGCCTCCAGCATGTACCCGATTTTATACACCGTGCGTATCTCTTTGTGCAGGCCCAGCTTTTTGCGCAGCCGCTGGATGTGCAGGTCCAGGGTGCGGGTGTCGTCCTCGGCAATGTCGCCCCACACCCGCTCATAGATAACGTCCCGGTAGAGCGCGAGGCCCCGGTTGCGCACCAGAAGCAAAAACAGGTCGAACTCCCGGGGCGTCAGCGCCACCGGCACGCCTTCCCGCTTCACCGTGCGCCCCGCCGGGTCCACTTCCAGCCCGAACACCCGCACCGTGCCCAGCCGCCCGGTGCGGCGCAGCACCGCCTCCACCCGGGCGATCAGCTCCATCGGCTCAAAGGGCTTCACGATGTAGTCGTCCGCCCCCAGGCGCAGCCCCCGCACCCGGTCCGCCAGCGTGCCCTTGGCCGTGAGGAAAATCACCGGCGTGCCGGCAGGCTGCAGATATTCCATCAGTTCAAAGCCGCTGATCTGAGGCAGCATGACGTCCAGCAGCACAAGGTCGTATTGCGTTTTTTCCAGCTTGTCCTCCGCCTCGGTGCCGCTCGCCGCCGTATCGCATTTGTATCCCGCCTGGGCCAGCGTCAGTTCAATGAGGTCCGCAATGGCCGCTTCGTCGTCCACGATCAATATCTTTGCCATCGTTTCTTCCCCTCCCTTTTATCAAAAGTATGCCACAGTTGTATCCGGGGCGTATCCGTCTGCAAAAAGTTTGTTCCGCCCCCTTGACAACTGTGTATACCGTGTATATACTGTATATGTCGGATATGTACAGTCCGATAAATTCAAGGAAACGGAGAATACTGATGGAGATCTACATCAGCAATTCCGGCGCCAAACCCATTTACGAACAGATCACCGACCAGATCAAAGCCGCCATTCTTGCCGGCAAGCTGGCAGAGGGCGAGGCCCTGCCCAGTATCCGCTTTTTGGCAAAGGAGCTGGGGATCAGCGTCATCACCACCAAGCGCGCCTACGAGGATCTGGAGGCCGCGGGCTTCATCCACACGGTGCCCGGCAAGGGCAGCTTTGTGGCCGCCGCGGATCCGGAGCTCCACCGGGAGGCAACGCTCAAAAAGGTGGAGGCGCTGCTGCAGCAGGCACTGGACGAGGCGGCGGCAGGCGGCGTGACCCGTTCGGAGGTGCTGGAAACACTCAAACTGCTGTCAGAGGGAGAATGAACCATGGAAAACGCCATTGAGGTGCGCGGCCTTTGCAAGCGCTACCCCGACTTCCAGCTGCAAGACGTCAGTTTTACCGTGCCCGGCGGGAGTATCGTCGGCTTCATCGGCGAGAACGGCGCGGGCAAAACCACCACCATGCGGGCCATCCTGGGCACCCTGCGCCCGGACGGCGGCGAGGTGACCGTGCTGGGCAAGCCCGCCGGCCACACCAAAACGCTGGCTCAGGTGGGCGCGGTGTTTGAGGACGCCTTTTTCTACGAGATCCTCAGCCCCGCCGAGGTGGGCGCCTGCCTCGCGTCCATCCAGCCCGTCTTCGACCGGGAATACTACCGGCAGCTGCTGGCGGAGTTCGAGCTGCCCCCCGCCAAGAAAATGAAGGACTTCAGCCGGGGCATGCGGATGAAGCTGCGCCTGGCGGCAGCGCTGGCCCACCGGCCGAAGCTGCTTTTGCTGGATGAGGCCACCAGCGGCCTGGACCCGGTAATGCGCGCCGAGATCCTGGACCTTCTGCGCCGCTTCATCCAGGACGAGGAGCACAGTGTGCTGCTGAGCAGCCATATCACCGCCGATCTGGAAAAAGCGGCGGACTACATCGTTTACATCCAGAAGGGCCGCATTCTCTTTGAAAAGGAGGCGGACCTGCTGCTGGAAGAGTTTGGCGTGCTGCGGGCCAGCGCTCAGCAGATCGCCGCGCTGCCCGCCGACCTGGTGGTGGCGTCGCGCTCCAATGCCTTCGGGCAGGCTGCCCTGGTAAACGACCGCCGCGCCGCCGCTGCCCTCCTGCCGGACGCGGTGCTGGACAAACCCACCCTGGACGACATCATGCAGTTCTATTCGGAAAGGAGAAGCGTATGATCGGCCTGCTGAAGAAAGACCTGCTCATTCTGCGGCGGGTCTATATGAAGAACTTCTTCCTTGTGCTGGTGCTCTACACCGTGCTCGGAATCGCGCTGAAGATGACCAGCTTTTTCACCCTGATGAGCTGGATGTACGGCTTTTATGTGGTGAGCCTGTTCAGTGTGGACAACGCCTGCCGTTGGGATTTCTACGCCGCCACCCTGCCGGTGAGCCGCAAAGCGGTGGTGACCGCCAAGTTCCTGCTGCTGGGCCTCTGCGTTGCCGCGGGTTTTGCTTACAGCCTGATCACGGCTCCGGTGGCACATCTGTTGATCGGTGAGCCCATCGCCGAGAGCATTTTGGCCAGCCTGATGGTGACCCTCATCCTGATCATCTACTTTGCGGTGACCATCCCCCTCACCTATGCCTTCGGACCGGACAAAGCCCGCAGCGCCATGCTGTTGCTGGTGGGCGTTGCCGGCGGCGCCATCCTTGCCGCCGCCAGCCTGGGCGACGGCGCCGGAGCTGTTTTGATGATCCTGTTCGGCTGGATGGAAACCTCCCCCGTTCCCGGCTTCTCCATCATCACCGCCGCGACGGTGGTGATCTGCCTTGTCTGCTGGCTGGTCAGCTGCCGTATTTACGAAAAAAAAGAATTCTGAAAAAGCACAGCGCGCCGCCTGCCAAACGCAGGCGGCGCGCCTTTTGTCAAAAAGGTCAGCCCAGGGCCACGTCCAGCAGCATCATCACCAGAAAGCCCAGCATTACACTGCCGGTGCCCACATGGGAGTGCTCGCCCAGATGGGCCTCGGGAATGAGTTCCTCCACCACCACATAGATCATGGCGCCGGCGGCAAAGGCCAGCACCCAGGGCATCATGCCCGCCACGCTGCCCGCGGCCAGCACGGTGAGCAGGCCGAACACCGGCTCCACCACGCCGGACAGCGCACCGCAGACGAAGGCCTTGCCCCGGCTCACGCCCTGTCCCCGCAGCGGCAGGCTGATGGCCGCGCCCTCGGGGAAGTTCTGCAGGCCCATGCCGATGGCCAGCGCCACGGCTCCGGGCAGGGCAGCCGCGCCGCCGTCCCGGGCGGCCACCGCGAAGGCCAGGCCCACGGCCATGCCCTCGGGGATGTTGTGCAGCGTCACGGCCAGCACCACCATGGTGGTGCGCTTGAGGTGGACGGGCAGGCCCTCCGGCTCGTCGCTGCCGATGTGCAGATGAGGCATAAGGCGGTCCAGCAGCATTAAAAAGACGCCGCCCAGCACAAAGCCGCCTCCGGCGGCCAGCAGAGCGCTCTGGCCCTGCTCTTCGGCCATCTCCATGGCAGGGATGAGCAGCGACCACACCGACGCGGCGATCATCACCCCGGCAGCAAAGCCCAAAAAGGCCCGCTGCAGCCCGGCGCCCATATCTTTTTTGAACAGAAACACGGTGCCCGCCCCCAGCACAGTGGCAAGGCAGGTGGCTCCGGTGCCCAGCAGGGCAAAATACAATTCACGCTGAAGCATGCGGTTCTCCTTTTGCGCGCGGCTCACGCCGCGTTATTCTCGGCCGTCCCGCGCTCAAGGTCCGGCGCGGGGGCGCTGCTATCACTATACACTACCGCCGGGCGCATTTCAACTTGATTTGCCGTCCAAAAGCAGGTATAATAGTTAAGCGTTATACGTCTCTGTAGCTCAGATGGATAGAGCGTTCGCCTCCTAAGCGAAAGGCCGTGGGTTCGAATCCCGCCA
>NHCFR05603__coassemble_749_pt1 | contig 19136 bp, 15 predicted proteins | sample NHCFR05603__metabat2_low_PE_044 | metagenome-assembled genome bin NHCFR05603 | reverse complement strand
CAAACAGAAAACCTGCTCTGGCCTGATTGCCAAAGCAGGTTTTTCTACAGGCTGAGGCCGGTGGCCCTTGCGGGCCGCCGGCCTTTTTTGTGCCGTCAGAGCAGCCCCGAAATGGAGAGCACGGCTTGGTATGCCTGTTCCGCCTTTGCCCTGTCCCTCGTTTCGATTGCTTCCAGCATCTGATAGTGCGGATCGCACATCCGCTGCTCATCCACAATGTTCTCCCGGCCTGGCAGAGCCTCGCCGATCCTGCCCGAGGCGACAAAGAAGGGCTCCAGCAGGCTGTGACAAAAATCGTACAGCACCTCGAACAGGTCGTTGCCCGCCATCCGGATGACATATCGGTGGAACGCCAGGTCGGTGGCCTTGATCTCCTCCATATCCCCCGTTCGCACCGCGTGGAGGAACTGCTGGTAACACGCCCGCAGCTCCTCCAGCTGCTCCTCCGTCCGCCGGTCGATGGCCAGATAAACGGCCTCCAGCTCAATCGCCCGGCGCAGTTCCGCCACCTGCTGCACATTGTGGTCGGTAAACACGGCCTGGCCCAATTTGGCGAAGCAGTCCGCCAGGGAGTTCGTTTTCACATAGGTGCCGCTGCCCACCCGGATGTCCACCAGGCCCAGGGCCTCCATCTTCTGCAGCGCCGCATGCACCGACATCTTGCTCACACCGAACTGCGCAGCCAGGGCCGCTTCCGATGGGATCTTTTCCCCCACCGGCCAGGTCCCATCCAGGATCATCGACTTCATGGTGTTGAACACCTGGTCGGTGATTTTTTCTTTTTTGATGTTTTGGATATTCATGCAGGCACCCCGAAATCAACGTATTTATTTATTATATCGCTTTTGCCAGGGGCCGTCAATGGAACAGGTCCCACAAAATCCCGGGACAAAGTTTGTGGATTTCCCACATTGTGTTATGTTAACTTAACGGTTATACTTTTGTTAAGTTAACATAACACTTGAAGGGAGTTGTTTTGGAATGGTCATCACAAAAGCAGAAGTTTTTCGCATCACACGCATAATCAACTGCCCCATCGGCATCCGCATCCACACCGACACCGGCCTGTTTGGCGACGGGGAGGTGGCCCTGGCCTACGGCAGGGCCTCCAACGCGGCCTATGGCATGCTCAAGGACCTGGTGCCGCTGATCGTGGGGATGGACCCGCTGGACACCGAGGTGATCTGGAACAAGATCTACAACGAGATCTTTTGGACCCAGAACGGCGGGCCAGTGGTGTATGGCGGCATCTCCGCCATCGACATGGCCCTGTGGGACATCAAGGGCAAGGCCTTCAAGGCTCCCGTTTACAAACTGCTGGGCGGCAAAAACAACCCCCGCCTGCGCACCTACGCTTCCCAGCTGCAGTTCTACTGGGGCGAGTGGAGCGAGAAGGGCCACAGCTGGGCGGGGATGGGCACCCCGGAGGAATTTGCGGAGAACGCGCTGCGCGCCGTGAAGGAGGGGTACACCGCCCTCAAGTTCGACCTGACCCAAACCGACGAGAAGGGCGTGTGCATGGGCTTTGTGCGCGTGGGCGGCCTGCAGTCCCCCGAGGTGCTGAACCGGGTGGAGAGCCGGATGGCGGCGATTCGCGAGGCGGTGGGACCGGACATCGACATCCTCATCGAGAACCACGGGCAGACCGACACCGCCGCCGCCCTGCAGATGGCCAAGCGGCTTGAAAAGTATCACCCCTTTGCCTACGAGGAGCCCAGCTACCCCTCCGGCGAGATCACCGGGAACATCGCCCGGCAGACCGGCCTGCCCCTGGCCCATGGCGAGCGGCTGTATAACCGCTGGCAGTTCCTGCCCATGCTGCAAAGCGGCGCACTGCAGCTGGCCCAGCCGGACCTGGGCACCTGCGGCGGCATCACCGAGGGAAAGAAGATCTGCGACCTGGCCCAGGCCTACGACTGCGGCGTGCAGTTGCACATCTGCGCCTCCAACCTGTCCATCGCGCCGGCGCTGCACCTGGAGGCTGCCATCCCCAATTTCACCATCCACGAGCACCACGTGCTGTTCCTTCAGGAGGACAACAAGAAGCTGGTGCGCTACGACTACCAGCCGGTGAACGGGTACTACGAAGTGCCCGATCTGCCGGGCCTGGGCAACGAGTGGACGGACTACGCGTTTTCCATCGCCGCCGACTACGCCACTTTGAAATGAGAGGAGGTTCCCCATGGCTTTTCTTGGAAAAAATCTTCGGATGGAAACCATCCCCGAACCGCCCAAAGGCACCCTGCGCCGGCCGGAACTGCTGGCGCTGTCGGTGGGGCAGGTCATTGGCGCCGGCGTGGTGACGCTGGTGGGGCCCGCCATCGCCTACACCGGCTACTCCGCGTGGCTGGCGTACTTTGTCGCCATCGTGCTGGGCCTGGTCTATATTCTTCCCATCGTGTTCATCACCGGCACCGTGCGGCTGGGCGGCGGCCAGTACTCCATGGTCTCCGGCATCATGGGGCCGATCGCCGCAGGCTTCCAGGCCATCTCCTGCCTCACCGGCAGCTTTGCCTGCGCCCTGTTCGCCACCTCCATCGGCGGGTATGTGAACGACCTGCTGCCCTTTATCCCCGCCCAGATCGCCTCCATCACCTTCTTGACGCTGTTCTTCGTTATCAACCTGTTTGGCGTCAACATCATGGCCAAGGTGCAAAAGCTCATGACCTGGTGCCTGCTGGCGGCGCTGATGCTGTTCATCGTTTTTGGCCTGTTCCATCTGCAAAACCCTATCTTTGACTTCCATTCGGGGGATTTCCTCACCGGCGGCTTCAAGGGCTTTGTGAGCGCCACCATGCTGCTTTACTACTCCACCACCGGCCACTATCTGACCATGAACTACAGCCGCACGGCCCAGAACGCCACCCGCGATATCCCCTGGGCGATGCTGATGGCCACGCCGGTGCTGGTGGTCGTTTACTGCGGCGTTGCCATCGTGGCCACCGGCGTGCTGCCCATGGCCGACACCGCCGGCCGCTCGCTGACCATTGTGGCCCAGAGCATCTTCCCCGTGCCGCTCTTCATCCTGTTCATCATCTTCGGGCCCATGTTTGCGCTGTTCACCACCATGAACGGCACCATGGCGGGCACCCCCTACATGATCGCCCAGTCCGCGTTCGACGGCTGGCTGCCCAAGAGTTTCGCGGACAAAAACAAGCACGGCGTGTTCTGGAAGATCCTGGTGTTTGAATACCTCTATTCCCTGATCCCCGTCATCTTCAACTTCAGCACCTCCGAAATCAGCAACAACATGCTGCTCTTCAGCTCCTTTGTCACCTGCATCCAGCTGTTCGCTTATTTCCGCATGCCCTCCAAATTCCCGGAGGCTTGGAAACGCTCCCGCTGGCATGTGCCCAACCCCGTGTACTATCTGTGCTGCGCTTTGTGCGCGGCGCTGAACATCTTCGTGCTCTTCAACTCCTTTGCGACGCTGAACCCCGTGGTGGCCATCGTTAGCGGCCTGCTGATCGTGCTGGCCTTTGTGTACGCCATCATTCGGATGCGCAGCGCAAAGGTCGTGATCCAGAATTCCGCGTGGGTGCCCTCGGAGGACTAATCCCCCCCGCCCGCCGCAAAGATCCGTTCCCGCCGCCCTGCGGGCCGATGCCGGCCCCAGGGCGGTTTTTTGAGGGAAAAAGGTGAAAAATCGCCCCTTTGGCGCGCAAAAAGAGCCGGAAGGTTTGCACTGAAGGCCAAAAAGGTGTAAAATAGCACCGAGACCGTCCCCTGCTGCTGTTCCCGGCGGGGCGAACAGATCAACGACAAGGAAAGGGGCCCCCGTCGTGCATTCCAAAAAACGTCATTCTTCCGATCTTGCCTCCAAGATCCAGGCCTTCATAAAAAGCCCTGCCGGCATTCCGATCCTGGCGGGCGTGGCCGGCGTTCTGGTGGTGGCCATCGTGGCCGTCATCGTGTTTGCCGTGCGCGCCGGCGCAGAGCCGGGCAGCGCTTCCACCAGCTGGTCCGAACCTGCGGACGATTCCAGCTACGACGCCGAAGCCGGCAAGGTGAACAAGGAGGAGTTCTCCGGCACCATCCTGCCCGAGACCGAGGACGCAGGCCAGGAGTACCTGGACGAGACCCTCTTCATCGGCGACTCCAACACCGCCCGCTACATGTACTACGGGCCGGACGACAACTCCGACGTGCATTTCACCACCATCGAAAACACGGTGGGCGTGGTGAGCGCCGGCGTGCAGAACATCACCAGCCTCAAGTGGGAACACTTTGTGGGCAAGGGCGAAATGACCATTCCCGAGATCGTGGAGGTCATGCAGCCCAAGCGTATCATCATCTGCTTCGGCACCAACAACCTCACCATGGAGACCGACACCTTCATCGACTATTACTCCAAGGGTCTTGAGGCCATCCATGAAGCCTATCCTTATGCCGACATCATCGTCAGCGCCATCCCCCCGCTGGACAAGGAGCGCAGCAACACCAATTTGTCCATGAAGCAGGTGGACCGGCTGAACACCGCCATCGTGGAGATGTGCGAAGAGGAGGGCTACAAGTATCTGGACACCAGCGAGGCCCTGGAAGACCCGGAGACCGGCTGGGCCAAGAAGGACTACACCCTCACCCTGGACGGCGTGCACCTGAGCAAGGAGGGCGCCCGCGCGCTGTTTGAGTACATCCGCACCCACGCTTACATCACCGAGGACACCCGGCCGAAGCCCTTGAAGCCCATCCCCAAGATCAACGGCGTCACCCCCGGCCTCATCACCCAGGACCCCATCGGTGTGCGGGGCGCCAGCGTGCCGGTGGAGATCTCCTCCACGGAAGGCGGCCATGTGGTGGGCGAGACCAGCCAGAGCGTGAAGAAGGGCCAGCAGACCAGCGAGATCACCGCCGTGGCGGACGAGGGCTGGGAGTTCGACCACTGGAGCGCCAGCCTGGGCTTCATCGACCAGCAGGAGACCATCCGCTTCACCGTGCCCCAGGAGGCCGACGCCAACGGTATCTTCATCACCGCCCACTTCCGCAAGGTGGAGCAGGAGCCCGACCCCACCGCTGCGCCCACGCCTACGCCCGTGCCCACCTGCACCTGCACCACCAAGTGTGACAGCGCGGCCGGCACTGTGAATCAGAATTGCCCGGTGTGCAAAGCGGACCCCAGCCAGTGCAAAGGCACCACGGCCAGCTCCAGCACGCCTTCCGGCAGCGGCACCACGAGCGGCAGCAGCACGCCCTCCGGCGGCAGCTCCACCGGCGGCAGCAGCACCACGCCGCCGGCTCCCACCGAGTGCCCCCACTCCTACAGTGAGACAGCGAGCGTGCCGGCCGGTTGCGAGAGCGCCGGCTCCAAAACCTTCACCTGCAGCCTGTGCGGCCAAAGCTACACAGAGACCATCCCCGCCACCGGGCACCAGTTCAACGGCGGCCAGACCTGCGCTGTGTGCGGCGCAAACAATCCCGATTATCAGCAGCAGCCGCCCACCAACGGCACCGGAAGCAGCACCACCACCGAAGTCACGACCACCCCGCCCACCGAGGAGCAGGTGCCCGCGGCGTAAAACCCATCCATCCGACAAAAAGGCCTTCGCGGGCCTTTTTGTTTTGCGGGGCGCGTTTTTCGCGCCGAAAGGAGGAACCCCATGGAACAGACCGTCAAAAAGCAGGGCCTTCTGCGGCGTTTCTGGCCCTATCTGAAAAAATACCGCCGCATTTTGTTCTTTGACCTGGCTTGCGCGGCGCTCACCACCCTGTGCGACATGGTGCTGCCGCTCATCATGCGGTTTTTGACCAACACCGCCGTCACCGACGCCTCCCTGCTCACCGCGGGGGTGGTGCTGCGGCTGGGTCTGGTGTATCTGGTGCTGCGTATCATCGACGGCCTGGCCAACTATTACATGGCGGACATGGGCCATGTGATGGGCGTGTATGTGGAGACCGACATGCGCCGGGACGCTTTTTCCCATCTGCAGCGGCTGGGCTACACCTACTACTCCAACACCAAGGTGGGCCAGATCATGGGCCGTATCACCAACGACCTGTTCGACGTGACCGAGTTTGCCCACCACTGCCCCGAAGAGTTCTTCATTGCCGCCATCAAGATCACCGCCAGCTTCATCATCCTGTGCCGGTCCAGCGTGGCGCTCACCCTCATCCTCTTTGCCTGCGTGCCGCTGATGGGCGTGGTGTCCACCATCATCAACCTGAAGCTGCGGGCGGCCTTCCGCCGCCAGCGGGTGCAGATCGGCGAGCTGAACGCCCGCATTGAGGACAGCCTTTTGGGCGAGCGGGTGGTGAAAGCCTTCGCCAACGAGGCGGTGGAAATTGAAAAGTTCCGGCAGGACAACGAGGCTTTCAAGGCCATCAAAAAGCAGACCTACCGTTTCATGGCCGCCTTCCAGACCAGCACCCGCCTGTTTGACGGGCTGATGTATCTGGTGGTCATCGTGGCGGGCGGCCTGTTCCTGGTGAGCGGGCGCATTGCCGCCGGGGACCTTGTGGCCTACATGCTCTATGTGACCACCCTCATCGCCACCATCCGCCGCATTGTGGAGTTTGCCGAGCAGTTCCAGCGGGGCATGACCGGGATCGAGCGCTTCTGCGAAATTATGGACGCGCCCATCGAAATAACCGACGCGCCGAACGCGCAGCCTCTGGACGTGAAGGCGGGGGCCATCCGGCTGGAGAACGTCTCCTTCGAATACCCCGACGACCACAACCGGGTGCTTCGCGGTGTGGACCTGGAAATTCGCCCCGGCGAAAAACTGGCGCTGGTGGGCCCCTCCGGCGGCGGCAAGACCACCCTGTGCAACCTCATCCCCCGGTTCTACGACGTGACCGGCGGGCGTATCCTCATCGACGGGCAGGATGTGCGGCAGGTGACGCTGGACAGCCTGCGGGGCGCCATCGGCGTGGTGCAGCAGGATGTGTACCTGTTCAGCGGCAGCGTTTATGAGAACATCGCCTACGGCAAGCCGGGCGCGTCCCGCCAGGAGGTGGTGGCCGCGGCAAAGCTGGCCGGGGCCCACGAGTTCATCGAAAAGCTGAAGGACGGCTACGACACCTATGTGGGCGAGCGGGGCGTGAAGCTGAGCGGCGGCCAGAAGCAGCGTATCTCCATCGCCCGGGTGTTTTTGAAGAACCCGCCCATCCTCATCCTGGACGAAGCCACCAGCGCGCTGGACAACGAGAGCGAGGTGCTGGTGAACCGCAGCCTGGAGGCGCTGGCCAAAGGGCGCACCACCCTGACCATCGCCCACCGGCTGACCACCATCCAGAACGCCGACCGCATTCTGGTGCTGGGCAAGGAGGGCATTGAGGAACAGGGCACCCACGAGGAACTTCTGGAAAAGAAGGGCGTCTACTTCCGGCTGTGGAACGGCCTGGTGGGCGCGGAAGAAGAATAAGGCAAGCGGCAAGCGCCGCCTCTCTCCAAGCAGGAGGGAGGCGGCGCTTTTTGTCTTTCGGGGCGGGGGAGGCAACACGGAAAGCTCAGCCGAGGAAGAACCCTGTCCTCCCGCGCCCAGCCGAGGCGAAGCCCGGTTTTCCCCACGTAGTGCCGCGTCTGGCTCAGCCTGCATCGGGCGGCAGGTCATTCAAAACGGGGGGAGAGCGCCGCCCGGCCTTCCTCTCGCCCCCGGCCCGGCGGCCCGGTCCGCTCCACGGGCATTTATGAAAAACCTTTCCAAATCTTAAGGCGGCGCAAAGGCAGAGGAAAGAATGGGGCGGTATACTCACTTCTCGAAAGGAGGCGGACGCCGTGCAAGACCCTTCGCCGCGCACCCGGCCCATCGTGGAGGTGCGGGGGCTGCGCAAAGAGTACCCCCTGGGGGACGAGACTGTGGTGGCCCTGAAAAACATAAACCTTTCCATCATGCGGGGGGAGATCTGCTGCATTTTCGGCACCTCCGGCTCCGGCAAGAGCACCCTGCTCAACCAGCTGGCGGGCATGGAAAAGCCCACCCGGGGGGAGGTGCGCATTGGCGGCGCGCCCATCTCCCGCATGAGCGAAGAACAGCTGGCGGCCTTCCGCCAGCGGCACCTGGGCTTCGTGTTCCAGTCCTACAACCTTCTGCCCAGCCTCACCGCCGCCGAAAACGTGGCCATGCCCCTGCTTTTCCGCGGGGTGCCGCCCGCCCAGCGGGACGCCGCCGCCCGGGCCATGCTCAAGCGGGTGGGCCTGGGCCACCGGATGGACCACTACCCCGCCCAGATGTCGGGCGGCCAGCAGCAGCGGGCGGGCATTGCCCGCGCCTTTCTGGCCCGGCCGGACGTGGTGTTCGCCGACGAACCCACCGGCAACCTGGATTCCAAGACCACCGTGGAAGTCATGGAGATGATCTGCGGCTTTGCGCGGGATTTTCACCAGACCATCATCCTGGTCACCCACGACCCGGAGATGGCCCGCTATGCCGACCGTATCGTGACCCTCATCGACGGGGAGATCGTGCGGGAGGAAGTGACCAAAAGGAGCGTGCAGTAAATGAAACAGTATTATTTCCGCCGGGGCGTCGCGTCTTTGATGGCGCTGCTGGCTTTGAGCCTTCTGAGCCTGCGGGCGCTGGCGGACGAAGCCGCGCCCCAGCCCGCCGTCACCGCCGAGAGCAGCTCTTCTGACTCTGCGCCCGCACCCGCGCCTGTGCCGGGGGTGCTCATCAGCCGCAGCGAGATGGCCGATCTGCCCGCCGGCAGCGAAGCGGAGATCACCGTCTCCTTCCGCAACCTGGGCGATGTGACCCTGAAAAGCCCGGTGGCCGCCTTTACGCCCGCCGACGGTATCAGCCTTGCGGGCGGGGCCTCCAGCTTTCTTTTGGAGGACATCCCCGGCGGCGGCACCGGCAGCGTGACGCTGAAGGTCCGGGCGGCGGATTCCGCCTCGGGCGCCCAGTCCCTGGGCGTGGAACTGCGCTTTTCCTACGGCGAGGACGCTCCCGCCTCCGGCACCGCTTCCGACCGGCTGACCATCCCGGTGAAGGCAAAGCCCGCCGCCACCCAGCCGCTGGTGCTCATCAGCCGCTCGGACATTTCCAGCCCCATCTCTCCCGGCGAAGTGTTCGACCTGGTGCTCACCTTCAAAAACACCGGCAGCGTGACGGTGAAAAACGCCGCGGCCAACGTTTCCCCCTCCGAGGGGCTGAGCCTTCTGAACGCCGCCTCCACCTTCCCGGTGGCGGACATCGCCCCCGGCAAGACCGGCTCCATCACCGTGAAGCTGCAGGGGGCCAGCCAGATCGCCTCCGCCTCCCAGAGCCTCTCGGTGGACCTGCGCTACACCTACGACAGCGCCGGCGCCGCCACCTCCGCCACCGCCTCCGACCGGCTGAACATCCCCGCCAAGGCGGCCTCCGCCGCCTCCAGCGCCGAAAAGCCGGTGCCCAACGTGGTGGTGCAGAAGTTTGAGTACGGCGGCAAGCCCGTGGCCGCCGGCGGGCGGTTCCCCCTCTCCTTTACCTTTGAGAACACCGGCACCGTGAAGGTGGAAAACATCGTGGTCACGGTGGACGGCGGCGAGTGCTTCACGGTGGACGGCGGCTCCAACACCTCCCACTACGACGCGCTCGGCGCCGGCAAGACCCTCACCCAGGAACTGCCCCTGCAGGCGGTGCCCACCTGCAAAAGCGGGGCGCAGGCCATCACGGTGAGTTTCAAATACGAGTATGTGGACGCGGGCAAGCGTGCCCCCGTCACCTCGGACATCCGCCTGTCGGTGCCGGTGAGCCAGCCGGACCGTTTTCAGCTGAATCCCCCCTCGGCGGCCTCTTTCACCGCCGGGGAAGAGGGGGAGATCACCCTGGCCTATGTGAACAAGGGCCGGGCGGACATCGGCAACCTGGAAGCCCAGCTGGTGGGCGAAGGCTTTGAATCCCCCGCCAAGGTGCAGTATCTTGGCAATGTGGCGGCGGGCACCTCGGGCAGCATTGGCTTTGCCCTGACTCCCGAGGCCGCCGGCAAGCTGGACCTGACCGTGAAGGTGACCTATGAGGACGCCGACCTGCAGGTCCAGACCAAAGAGTTCCCCCTGTCCCTGACGGTGGAGGAGGGCATGCCCGACATTGATTTCACCGTGGACGACGCGGACGCCGCCCCCGCCCGTCCCGCCTGGCTGCCGGTCATTCCCGCCACGGCGGCGCTGGCCGCAGCCGGCGGCACCGCCTTCTTCCTGGTGAAGCGGCTGCGCCGCAAGGCCGCGGGGGACGACCCGGTGGCCGACGCCTGGAGCTGGGCTGAAACGCCCGACGAGAGCGAGGCGGAACAGCCGAAGGAGGAATGAACCATGCGCAAACAGGACCTGTTCCGTCTGTGCCTGCAGAACCTCCTGCGCAAGCGCTCCCGCACCTTTCTCACGGTGCTGGGGGTGGTGATCGGCGGCTGTTCCATCGTCATCATGGTGTCGCTGGGGATCGGCATGAAGGAAGCCCAGGATAAGCTTTTGGCCGAACTGGGCGACCTGACCATCATCACCGTCACCGCGCCCCAGGGCGGGCGCGGCAAGGTGAAGCTGGACGACGCCATGGTCAGCCGGCTGAAAAAGCTGGACGGCGCGGTGGCGGTAATGCCCCGCCAGACCCTCGAGGCCCAGAGCCTGACCCTTTACGCCGGAAGCGGAAAGCGCTATGTGGCGGACTGGGTGCCGGTGACCGGGCTGGACGCCGCCGGCATGGAGGCCATGGGCTTCAAGCTGGAGAAAGGCGAGCGGCCCATGAAGTCCGGCGAGGTGGTGCTGGGCCAGTACGCGGCCTACAACTTCCGGGACACCCTGCGCCCCGAAGGCTCCAACACGGTGGACCGCTGGTCCGCCGGGTGGGACGAAAAGACCGGCAAGCTGAACGACCCGCCCCCCGCCTACTTCGACCCGATGAAGGAGCCGCTGGTGCTGGCGGCGGAAAACGGCGAGTACAAGACCACCCTCACCCTGAAGCCGGTGGCTCTGGCCAAGGAGGACTACTCCAAGGGCATGGAGACCGGCGAGGGGCTGCTGATGGACCTGAAGGATCTGAAAGCCCTCACCGAAAAGCTGCACCTGGTCAAAAAGGGCGCGTCGCCCTATCAGTCGGTGCTGGTGAAAGCCGGCAGCATTTCCCAGGTGGCGGCGCTGGAAAAACAGATCCGCGCCCTGGGCTGCGCCACCGAGAGCATGGAGAGCATTCGCGAACCCATGGAAAAAGAGGCCCGGCAAAAGCAGATGATGTTGGGTGGCCTTGGCGCCATCAGTCTGGTGGTCGCCGCCATCGGTATCACCAACACCATGGTGATGTCCATCTCCGAGCGCACCAAAGAGATCGGCGTGATGAAGGCGCTGGGCTGCTATGTGCGGGACATCCGCGCCCTCTTTCTCGCGGAGGCAGGCTGTATCGGCTTTTTGGGCGGCGTGGTGAGCTGTGTCATCAGTTTTTTGGCCGCCTTCATCGCCAACATCGTCACCCTGGGCGGGCCATCGGCCGACAACCTGCGCATTGCCCTTTTGGGCGGCGACGGCCCCGCCCGGGTCTGCGTGACCCCGCTTTGGCTGCTGCTCTTCGCCATTGCCTTCTCGGTGCTCATCGGCCTGGGCTCCGGCTACTACCCGGCCAACAAGGCGGTGCGCATTCCCGCTCTGGAAGCCATCAAGAGCGACTGACCTCTTTGCCAAAAGGCCGCGGGCCCCGTGTTTCCTCCCCCATTTGCACGGCAGGCACGGCGCGGGAAGCGTTCCTCCGCCCCGCACCGGAGGCCCCGGCTTTTTTCTCCCATAGCCCCGGTCCTTCCGGGGAAAACAAGGCAGCGCCGCGCACGCCCCGGACAGGGGGCTGCGCGGCGCTGCCTGATTTTATTCTTCCCGGGCCAAGGGCAGGGTGAGCACAAATTCCGTGGAGCGGCCGGGGGCTGGCTTTTCGTTCAGCCGGATGGAGCCGCCGTGCTTTTCCAGAATGCGGCGGGTGATGGCAAGGCCCAGCCCGCCGCCCGTGCCTGTGCGGGCGGCGCTGCCGGTGACGAAGGGTTCAAAGATGGTCTTTCGCCGTTCGGGGGGAATGCCCGCGCCGTTGTCGGCAATGCGCACCGTAATCTTCTGCGGCCCGGGTTCCGCCTCCACAAAGAGCAGGGTGCCCAGCCGGTTGTGGCGCAGGGCGTTTGAGAGCAGGTTGTCCAGCGCACGGCGCAGCTGCAGTTCGTCCACCATGCAAAAGGCGGGCGTTTCCGGAATGACGGGCTCCAGCGAAAAGCCCGCCAGGTCGATCTCGTCGTAGCGCCGGGCCAGCCACGCCCGCAAAAACTCGCACACATCCACCCGACGCAGCTGCAGCTCAAAACGGGGGTGCTGGGTCTTGCTGTACTCGTGGAAGGCGTCGGTGAGGCGGGCCAGGTCGGCGGCCTTCTGCTGGATCATCCGCAGGGTGCGGTCCCGCTCTTCCTCCGGCACCTTGCCGTCGCAGAGGGCGTCCGCCGCGCCGCAGATCACCGTTACCGGGGTCTTGATGTCGTGGGAGATGTCCGCGATGAGCTTCTGGCGGCCCTCATCCAGCCGCTTGCGCTCGGCTTCGCTCTCGGCCAGCCGCTGGGCAAACTGGTCAAAACTCTGGCCGATACGGCGTATCTCCCGCGGGCCGCCGCAGTTGCCCACCCGCAGGTCCTCGCCCCGGCTCTGGGCGTCCACCGCGGCGTTCAGCGCCGCCAGCGGCCGGGCGATACGCCGCCGCAGCCGCCAGATGAACAGCCCCGCCGCCAGCAGAAACAGCGGCAGGAACAGCGCCGCCACCCACACGCTGCTGCCCAGCGCCTCGCTGTACTGGGCGTCGGTGGGGTAGGTCTCCCGAAGAAGCAGGGTGAACGCCCGGCCTTCCGGCCCGGAAACGTCTGCCCGGGCCGCAAAGCTGTTGGCAAAGCGGGCGCCGGTGAGGTAGCGGTATTCTTCCGGGGTGTAGGCGGCGCGGCCTTCCTCCAGCCCGCCCAGCAGCACCCGGTAGTTCCCGTCCAGCACAACGGTGCGGGTGGCCTCGCCCCCTTCGCCGTCCGGCGTGTGGGACACCACCAGATACCGGGCCGCTCCGTCGCCGCTGAGCTCGTAGGCGTCGATCTGGACGCCGGCGCCCCAGACGGACACACAGTCCAGCGCCCCCGGCTCCACCCGCTCGTCAAAGCCCTCGCCGGCGGCAAACACCAGCGCGCCGTCCTCGTCATAAACGGCAAAGCCGCTGCCGGGGGTGAGATGACGGCGCAGCGTCTCCCACTTTCCCGCCGTCAGGGCCGGGTCCGCCAGCAGGCTGTCCCAGTCGGGCACACGGAAAAGCTGAGCGGTGTATAACACCCAGAGGGCGAACACCGCCGCCGCGATGGCCAGCAGCGCCAGCGTAAACAGCAGATACTGCCTTGCCAGCAGGCCGAACAGGCCGCCGGCGCTCTTTTCACGCTTCAAAACGGTACCCCAGCCCCCTTATCGTACGAATGTAGCGGGGGGTGCGGGGGTCGTCCTCGATCTTGTCCCGCAGCTTGGAGATATGCACCATCATGGCATTCTCGTCCCCTTCAAAATAGTCGCCGGCGGCGCCCTCGTACAACTGGGCCTTGGTGAACACCCGCCCCGGCGAGCGCATGAGGATGGCCAGGATCTTCGCCTCCATGGGGGTGAGAGGCACCGGGCAGCCCGCCTTGTCCAGCCGCATGGACGCCAGGTCCAGCGTCAGCTCGCCGCCCCGCAGCACCTCGCCTCCCGCCCGGGCGGCCCGGCGCAGCTGGGCCTTCACCCGGGCCACCACCTCCACCGGGTTGAAGGGCTTGGTGACATAGTCGTCCGCCCCGAGGTTGAGGCCCAGGATCTTGTCGTTGTCCTCGCTTTTGGCCGAGAGGATGAGGATGGGCAGTTCGCTGAAACGGCGCAGCGCCCTCGTCACCTCGTAGCCCGAAAGGCCGGGCATCATCACGTCCAGAATGGCCAGGTCCGGGCTTTCGGCACGGGCTTTGGCCAGGGCCTCGTCGCCGTTCTCCGCCTCCAGCACCCGCAGGCCCTCTCCCTCCAGGTAAAGGCGCAAAAGGCCCCGGATCTCGGGGTTGTCCTCAGCGATCAGAATCAGTGATGCCATGTTCGTTTCCTCCTTGCGGGGCGTTCTTATACATTATTAAGACCGGGCCAGCGCTTCAAAATAGCGGGTGGGGGACACGCCCATCTTTTCCTTGAACATCCGGGAAAAATGAGCCGGGCTGCCAAAGCCCGTGTCCAGCGCCAGGCGGGTGAGGGGATAGCGGCCCTGGTGCAGTTCCATCAGCTCGATGGCCTTGTTGATCCGGAAATAGATCAGGTAGGTGGAAAAATTCATGTTCAGCTTTTCCGTGAACAGCGCCGTCAGCCGCCGAGGGGTGACGCCGCAGTATTCAGCCACCTGCCCGGCGGTGATCTTTTCGGCGTAGTGCTGCTGGATGTACTGGGCCGCCGTGATGAGATGGCGGTTGCCCAGCGAGCTGCCGGGGGCAATGCCCTCCCCGATCTGGCGGCTGAGCAGCAGGATGAGCTGGAAGAGGTAGAGATCGCACATGCGGCGGTAGTTGGGCCGCTTTTGCTCCAGCTCCTGCTCAAGATACAAAACGCAGTCGTAGAACTGCTCGGTGGCCCGCTGCTTCAAAAAGCGGCGGCGGTCCATGGCCACGTCCAGCAGGAAATACAGCTCCCGGTCCTTCAATGCGTCGGCCACCAGGCGGCGGAACGCCTCGGTGTGGAAATGCAGCTGCAGAATGCTGCAGCCCTCCGGCCCGGCGTCGGAGCAGTGGGGGATGTGGGGATAGATCACCAGATACTCGTTTTTCTCCAGGGTGAGCGGGGTCTGGAACAGGGTGAGGGTGATCGTTCCCTCGGTGCAGAGGATCAGTTCCACCGTGTTGTGCAGATGGGTGGAAAAGTGATCGTCCGGGGGCAGGGCCTGCACGACCGCGTTGTCGATGAGGTGCAGCGTGTCCCGTCCCAGCAGCACCGCCTGCAGATATCCGTCCGCCGCCATGGGCCCGCCTCCCTCCTTTGTGGTTTCACCTTGAATATACCACACTCCGCCGCGCCTGCACAAGCGCGGAAAAGGACAAACGTGCCCGGCCCGGCTTCCGATTTTGAAAAGTGTTTCGGGCGTGTTTCTGCTACAATGGCCTCAAAGAACACTGCAAAGGAGATGGCTTTTGATGACCCAGCGCGAAAACCTGCTGGCGCTTCTGCGCCGTCAGCCCTATGAGTTCGTGCCGGCGGAGTTCATGCTCTGCCCCAGCCTCATCGAGGACTACCGCCGGGAGGAAAATCAGCCGGAACCGCCCTATGAGGACTATTTCCAGCTGCCCTGGCGGCGGGTGGGCGACCTTGTGCCCGACGACACCGACCTGACCCGGTTTGAAAAGCACCACGAAGGCCGCCTGAACGAGCGGGTGACCATCGACGAGTGGGGCGTGGGGCACGAGTCCACCCCCACCTCCATGCACATGACCAAAATGCTCTTTCCCCTGGGGGACGCCGAGGATGTGCAGGACATCCTGGATTACCCCCTGCCCACCTACTCGCTGAAGAACAACGGCGATCTGAAAGAGCGGGTCCAGGCGCTGCACCAAAGGGGCATTGCCTCGGTGGGCAACATGCAGTGCACCATCTGGGAGACCTCCTGGTACATCCGGGGCATGGAAAACCTGATGATGGACATGATGTGCGACGAGGAGATGGCCGCCGCCATTCTGGACCGGGTGGCCGCCATGAGCACCCAGCGGGCCCTCTTGTACGCCAACGCCGGCTGTGACATCCTGTTTTTGGGCGACGACATCGGCATGCAGCGCAGCATTATGATGAGCCGGGAACTGTACACGCAGTGGATCCAGCCCCGGCTGAAAAAGCTCATTGCAGAAGTGAAGGCCGTGCGGCCGGACATCATCGTGTTCTACCACTCCTGCGGCTTCATCGAGCCGCTGATCGACGACCTCATCGACGCGGGGATCGACGTGCTCAACCCCATCCAGAGCGAGTGCATGGATTTTGGCGAGATCTACACCAAATACCACGACCGGCTGGTGTTCCACGGCACCATCGGCACCCAGACGGTCATGCCCTTCGGCACGCCCGAAGAGGTGCGGGCCGAGGTGTGGAAAAACCTGGACATCGCCAAAGAGGGCGGCCTGTTCGTGGCCCCCACCCATCTGCTGGAGCCGGAGGTGCCCTGGCAGAACATCCGGGCCTATGTGCAGGCCTGCCGCGACTACCCCCTCCACCGATAACGCAGGCGGCCGGGGCTGCTCCTTCCGGGAGCGGCCCCGGCCCGCTTTTTTGCCTGCGCTGCATATTTTTCCCTGCAATGCAAATACTACCAGCACCAACACCTGCATTGGGAGGGACCGATATGAAAGCAACCGGCATTGTGCGCCGTATCGACGAACTGGGGCGGGTGGTCATCCCCAAGGAGATCCGCCGCACCCAGCGCATTCGCCAGGGAGACCCGCTGGAAATTTTCACCACAGGAGACGGCGAGGTCATCTTCAAGAAATATTCCCCCATCGGTGAGATGGCCGCCTTTGCCGGCCAGTACGCCGAGGTGCTGCAAAAAAATCTTGCCCGCACCGCCCTCGTCTGCGACCGGGACAGCGTCATCGCCGCCGCGGGCGCCGCCCGCAGGGAGTGCCTGGAAAAGCGGGTGAGCATTCCGCTGGAAAAACTGATGCACGCCCGCCGCGTCTATCTGCACTCCGGCCGCGCCGAGGACTGCCAGTTCCCCTGCGAGGGCGCCGCCCGCCACATCCACATCGCCGTGCCCATCATCGCCGCCGGCGACGTGGCGGGGGCGGTGGCCCTTTTGAGCGATGAAAAAAGCGCCGTTCCCTCTGCCGAAGAACAGAAGGCCCTGGCCATTGCCGCCGCCTTTCTGGCAAAGCAGATGGAGAGCTGAAGCGCCTGTCTGACCCGCCCGCGCCGCCCTTTCAGGGCCCGCGGGCCCTTTTTGTGCCGCCGGCGGAGGGCGCATTGTGAACGTTCCATGAAACTTTGTAAATTTTCGCACCACCCCCTTGACAGACGAGTAAAATGGAGTACAATAAATTTAGCACTCAAGAGCAACGAGTGCTAAAACTTCAGAAAAGAGGTGGGGCTCATGGCCATGGACGATCGGAAACAGCGGGTGCTGGAGGCCATTGTGGCCCTTTACACCCAGGGCGGCGAGCCGGTGGGCTCGGGCCTTTTGTGTCAGTATTTCGACATGGCGGTGTCCAGCGCGACCTTGCGCAACGAGATGGCCGCACTGACAAAGCTGGGCCTTCTGGAGCAGCCCCACACCAGCGCGGGCCGGGTGCCCAGCGCCAAGGGCTACCGCTATTATCTGGACAATCTCATGCGCCCCGCCCCGGGCCTTTCCGCCCGGCAGAAGGCCGAGATCGACCGGATCTTCGCCAGCCTCGACTATGAGCCGGAGAAGCTGGCGGCCGGGGCGGCCAAAGCCCTGGCGGATTATTCCGGCTACATGGTGGCGGCCACCACTCCCCGGGCGGACGATCTGTGTATCGCCCACTACGAGGTGGTGCAGGTGGGCCGCTGCACCGCGGCGGTGCTGGCAGTGACCAGCGCCGGCGGCGTGCGCACCCGTGTGGCCCGGCTGGAGACCGACCTCACCAGTGAGGACGCGGCGCTGCTGGCCGGGGTGCTCAACCGGGGGCTGACCTTCGTGGCTCCGGCGGACCTGACCGGCGCGGTGCTGGCAAACCTGGCCGCCGAGCTGGGCGAGCGGGGCACCGATCTTTACCCGGTGCTGAACGCGGCGGCGGCGCTGCTGCGGCAGGCCGCTCAGGCCCGCACCTATCCCCAGGGGCTGCAATACCTCATGCGCTGGCCGGAACTGACCGGTCTTTTGCCCCGGGTGCTGGAACTTTTCACCGACGACGAACGGGCCGGAAGGCTCATCACCCCCCGCACCGGCCGCACCACCGTGCTGCTGGGCGAGGATCTGCAGCGTCCGCTGCCGGGGCTGTGCTTCATGAGCAAGCGCTACCTTGCCGGCGGCGGCCTCACCGGGGCCATCGCCCTGCTGGGGCCCACCCGCATGCCCTTTGAGCAGCTGGTGCCCGTTCTTGACTATTTTGCCTTGAAGCTCGGCGAGTGCATGGCCGGCAAGGCGCAGGAGGACCCGCAATGATGGACGAAACCAACATCCGGCCCGAAGAGGCCGCTGCCGCCCAGACCCCGGCTCCCAAGGCCGAAGAGGCACAGGAGGCCGCCGCCCCCAAGGCGGAAAAGGCCCCCGAAAAGGAAAAAGACAAGAAAGAGAAAAAGAAGGAACTGGAAAGCCAGCTGGCCGCCGCCAAGGCCGAGGCCGAAAAGGCCAAAGCCGAAGCCGCCGAGGCCAAGGACCGGCTGCTGCGCACCGCCGCCGAGTACGACAACTTCCGCAAGCGCTCGGCCCGGGAGCAGGACGCCGCCTTCGGCAACGGCGTGGCCCACGCGGTGAGCCAGATCCTCACCATTCTGGACACGCTGGAGATGGCCGAGGCCGCCCCCACCGCCGACGAGAACTTCAAAAAGGGCGTGACCCTGACGCTGGAAAAAGCCAAGGCCGCCTTTGAAGCCCTCAAGGTGGAGGAGATCCCCGCGCTGGGGCTGCCCTTCGACCCGGCGGTGCACAACGCAGTCATGCAGAAAGCCGCCGAGAACGGCGAAGAGAGCGGCACCGTTCTGCAGGTGTTCCAGAAGGGATACAAACTGGGTGACAAGGTCATCCGCCACGCCACGGTCATCGTGGCCGAATAGTTCGCTGAAAGGGCTGCGGCCCCTTCCCATATCAAGAAATTCCATCCCATTTGAGTAAAATTTAGGAGAGATATACTATGAGTAAAATCATTGGCATCGACCTTGGCACCACCAACAGCTGTGTTTCCGTGATCGAGGGCGGCGAGCCCGTCGTCATCGCCAACGCCGAAGGCGCCCGCACCACCCCCAGTGTGGTGGGCTTCACCAAGACCGGCGAGCGTCTGGTGGGCCAGGTGGCAAAGCGCCAGGCCATCACCAACCCCGACCGCACCGTGAGCAGTATCAAGCGCCACATGGGCACCGACTACAAGGTGACCATCGACGGCAAGGACTACAACCCCCAGCAGATCAGCGCCATGATCCTGGCGAAGCTGAAGGCGGACGCCGAGGCTTATCTGGGCGAGAAGGTCACCGACGCGGTGATCACCGTGCCCGCCTACTTCAACGACAGCCAGCGTCAGGC
>NHCFR05603__coassemble_718_pt1 | contig 19819 bp, 15 predicted proteins | sample NHCFR05603__metabat2_low_PE_044 | metagenome-assembled genome bin NHCFR05603 | reverse complement strand
CTAGGGCTATGCCCGCATATGAAAAACCCCCGGCTTTGCCGGGGGATATTTATTCACAACAAAGGTGCTTGACATCATCTCTTTGTTGCTTTATTATGTTATCATACTAAAGCAACGGCGTCCGCCCGGCGGGCGCGGGGGGAGGGGAGCCAGGAATGGACAACGGCCTTTTGCTGAAAAACGAGGAGACGGCTTTCCGGCTGAGGGGCCTCTACCGCAGCTACGGCTACCAGCCTTACAAGATGAGCAAGTTCGAGGAATACGACCTCTATGTGCGCAACAAGAGCTTTCTGCTCAGCGAGAACATCCTCACCTTTACCGATTTGGACGGCAAGCTGATGGCTCTGAAGCCCGACGTGACCCTCTCCATTTTAAAGAACGGCCGGGGCGGCGCGGGGCTGCAGAAGGTGTACTACAGCGAGAATGTCTACCGGCCCTCCGCCACCGCCGGCGGCTACCGGGAGATCCCCCAGACCGGCCTGGAGTGCATTGGCCGGCTGGACGCCGCCGCCGAGGGCGAGGTGCTCATGCTTGCGGCAAAAAGCCTTGGGGTCATCAGCGGCGGGTATCTTCTGGACGTGAGCCATCAGGGGTTTGTGGCGGGCTTGCTGGAAGGGCTGGACCTGCCCGAAGGCACCCGCCGCCGGGTGCTGGAGGCCATGGGGGCGAAGAACGTCCCCGCGCTGGAGCGGTTGGCCGCGGAGGGATTGCTGCCCGAAAAGGCGGCGGAGGGTCTGGGCCGGCTGGCCCTGCTCTATGAGCGGCCCGCCCCGGCGCTGACGGCGCTGGAGCCGCTGGTGCAAAACGAGAGGATGGCCGCCGCCCTGGCGGAACTGCGGCAACTGTGCGCCCTGATGGAACAGAGGGGCCTTGCCGAACACCTGCGGCTGGATTTTTCCATTGCCAACGACATGAACTATTACAGCGGCGTGATGTTCCGGGGCTTTGTGCCGGGCCTTGCCGCCGGGGTGCTGGCGGGCGGGCGCTACGACCATCTGCTCCACCGCATGGGCCGGGAAGGGGGAGCCATCGGCTTCGCTGTCTATCTGGACCAGCTGGAGCGGTTCGGCGCGCCCGCCCAGGACGAGGTGGACGTGCTGGTACTCTACGATGATTCGGTCAGCCCGGCCCGCGTGGCCGCCGAGACCGACGCGCTGGTGGCCGCGGGGCACACCGTCCGGGCCGAGCGGTGCGCTCCGCCGGACCTGGGCTTCCGGCGTCTGCTGGATCTGCGAAAGGAGGGCGGCGGAACATGACCATGGTGAACATCGCGCTGCCCAAGGGACGGCTGGGCGAAACGGTCTACCGCAGCTTCAAGGCGGCGGGCTACGCCTGCCCCTCCATCGAGGAGGAAAACCGCAGGCTGGTGTTTGAAAATCCGGAGGCGGGGGTGCGCTACTTCTGGGTCAAACCCTCGGACGTGTCCATCTATGTGGAGCGGGGCGCGGCCGACGTGGGGGTGGCGGGCAAGGACATCCTGCTGGAGTATCTGCCGGACGTGTACGAACTGGCGGACCTTGGGGTGGGCAAATGCCGCATGTGCGTGGCGGCAAAGGAGGACTTCCACGACGACGGCGCCCGCACCCTGCGGGTGGCCACCAAGTTCCCCCGCATTGCCCGGGGCTACTACGCTTCCTTGAGCCGGGACATCGACGTGATCAAGCTCAACGGCTCCATCGAGCTGGCCCCGCTGCTGGGCCTTTCGGACGTTATCGTGGACATCGTGGAAACAGGGCGCACCCTGGCGGAAAACGGCCTTGCGGTGAAATCTGAGATCGTGCCGGTGAGCGCCCGCCTCATCGCCAACAAGGTGAGCTGGAAATTCAAGAACGACGCCATCCGGCGCATGGCCCGGCTGCTGGCCCAAAACGCCGCGGCCCCAAAGGAGGAACAGGCATGATAAAGCTCTATGATTTCGACAAACTCTCCCCCCGGGAGATTTTTGCCCGCGCCGACGATTCCGCCGACGTGGCCGGGGCGGTGCGGGACATCATTGACGCGGTGAGACAGGAGGGGGACGCGGCTCTGTTCCGCTTCGCCAAACAGTTCGACCGCGCCGACCTCTCCGCCCTGGAAGTCACCGCAGAGGAGCTGGACGCGGCGGTGGCAGGCCTGGAACCGGGCCTGGCCGGCCTTTTGCAGGAGGCCGCCGGCCGCATTGCCGCCTTTCACCGCCGCCAGCTGACCAACAGCTTTGTGGTCAGCGAGGAGGAGGGTGTGGTGCTGGGCCAGAAGGTCCTGCCCATCGAAAAAGTGGGTCTCTATGTGCCGGGCGGCACGGCGGCCTACCCCTCCAGCGTGCTGATGAACTGCATTCCCGCAAAAATCGCCGGCTGCCGCGAGATCGTGATGGTCTCGCCTCCCACAGGGGGCGACATCTCGCCCGTCATCCTGGCCGCCGCCCGCATTGCCGGGGTGGACCGGGTGTTCCGCACCGGCGGGGCCCAGGCGGTGGCGGCCCTGGCATACGGCACCGAAACGGTGCCCCGTGTGGACAAGATCGTGGGCCCCGGCAACGCCTGGGTGGCCGAGGCCAAGCGCCAGGTGTTCGGGCGGGTGGCCATCGACATGATCGCCGGCCCCAGCGAGATCCTGGTGGTGGCGGACGGCGCGTCCGACGCCCGCCAGGTGGCCGCCGACCTGCTGAGCCAGGCGGAGCACGACACGCGGGCCGCCGCCGTGCTGGTGACCGACAGCGAAGAACTGGCCAGGGCGGTGCAGGCGGAGCTGGAGCGTCAGATCCCCCTGCTGCCCCGGGCGGACATCGCCCGTGCCTCCATCGACGACAATGGCAAAATCATTCTCACCCGCGACCTGCGGGCGGCCATCGAGGTGGCCAACGAAATTGCCCCCGAGCACCTGGAACTCTGCGTGGACGACCCCTTCGCTTATCTGGACGCGGTGCGCAACGCCGGGTCGGTGTTCCTGGGCCGCAACTGCCCGGAAGCCCTGGGCGATTACTTCGCCGGGCCCAACCACACCCTGCCCACCATGGGCACCGCCCGGTTTATGAGCCCTCTGTCGGTGGACGATTTTGTCAAGCGCACCCAGTTCACCTACTACACCGCCGCCGCGCTGGAAAAGGTGCAGGCCAAGGTGGCCCGCTTTGCCCGGCAGGAAGGGCTGGAAGCCCACGCCCGCAGCGTGCTCAGCCGCTTCGACAACACCCTTTGAAACAGAAAGGCAGACCATGAGCAGATTTTTAGCCCCCCGCCTTGCGTCTCTTGAAGCCTATGTCCCCGGCGAACAGCCCCGGGAAATGCAGTATGTGAAGCTGAACACCAACGAGTCTCCCTATCCGCCCTGCCCGGCGGTGGAGCGGGCGGTGAGCACCGCCGCGGTGCGGCGGCTCAATCTTTATCCCGACCCGGCGGGCAGCGAACTGCGCCGTGCCCTGGCCGCCCGCTACGGCCTCGCGGCGGAAAACGTGCTGCTGGGCAACGGGTCGGATGAAATTTTGAATTTTGCCTTCACCGCCTTCGCCTCGCCGGAAAAAGGAGCCGCCTGCCCGGACATCAGCTACGGCTTCTATCCGGTGTTCGCCGCACTCCACGGCCTGCCGCTGCTGGAAGTGCCGCTGAAGGAGGACTTCACCCTCTGCCCCGGGGACTATTACGGGCTGGACCGGCTCATCGTGTTCGCCAACCCCAACGCCCCCACCGGCCTTTCCATCCGCCCGGAACAGGTGGAGGACATCCTGCGCCATAATCCGGACAGCGTGGTGGTGGTGGACGAGGCCTATGTGGATTTCGGGGCCGAAAGCTGCGCAAAGCTGGTGAAGCAATACGACAATCTGGTGGTGTGCATGACCTTCTCCAAATCCCGTTCCATGGCGGGGGCGCGGCTGGGTTTCGCCCTGGCGCAGCCGGCGCTCATCGCGGATCTGGAGACCATCCGCTGTTCCACCAACCCCTACAACATCAACAGCCTCACCCTGGCCGCCGGGGCGGCCGCCATCGGGCAGGACGAATACTATATGGAAAACTGCCGCCGCGTCGCGCAGACGCGGGCCTACACCAAAGAGCAGCTGGACCGGCGGGGCTTCGTCACCCTGCCCTCGCTGGCAAACTTTTTGTTCACCTCCTGCCCGGGGCTGGACGGGGGCGAACTCTACCGTGCCCTCAAGGCCCGGGGCGTGCTGGTGCGCTGGTGGGACAAACCCCGCCTGCGCCCCTTCGTGCGGGTCACCATCGGCACCCCCGAGCAGATGAACGTATTCCTGGCCGCGTTGGACGGCATTCGAGAGGAGAGATGAACCATGCGCACCGCTGAACTGCGCCGCACCACCGGAGAGACCGATGTGACCGTTGTGCTGGACCTGGACGGGACCGGCAAAAGTGACATCTCCACCGGCTGCGGTTTTCTGGACCACATGCTCACCCTGTTTGCCCGCCACGGGCGCTTTGATTTGACGGTGCAGGCCAGGGGCGACACCTGGGTGGACGACCACCACACGGTGGAGGATGTGGGCATTGTCCTGGGCGGCGCCTTTGCCCAGGCTCTGGGCGAAAAGCGGGGCGTCACCCGCTACGGCAGCACCCTTCTGCCCATGGATGAGGCCCTTATCCTCACGGCGGTGGACCTTTCCGGCCGGGGGCTTTTGTGCTATGGGCTGGCCATCCCCACCGAGAAGGTGGGCACCTTCGACACCCAGCTCACCGAGGAGTTTCTGAACGCCTTCGCCCGCCAGGCGGGCCTGACCCTGCACGTGAAACAGCTGGCGGGGACCAACAGCCACCACATCATCGAGGGCGCCTTCAAAAGCCTGGCCCGCAGCCTGCGCGCCGCTGTGGCCATCGACCCCGCCGCCGCGGGGGAGGTGCCCTCCACCAAGGGGGTCCTGTGATGGTCGCCATTGTGGATTACGGGGTGGGCAACCTCTTTTCCCTGCGTTCCTCCTTCGCCGCCATCGGCCGGGAAGTACAAGTCACCGGCGACCCGGATGTTCTGGCCAAAGCCGGCCGCCTGGTGCTGCCGGGGGTGGGTGCCTTCGGTGACGCGGCGGCGGCCCTGCGCAAAAGCGGGCTGGACAAAGCCGTGCTGGCCGCGGCCGAAGCGGGCAAGCCCCTTTTGGGGATATGCCTCGGCATGCAGCTTTTGCTGGAAAAGAGCTTTGAATACGGCGAGCACAAAGGCCTGGGCCTTATTCCCGGCGAGGTGCGCCCCATCCGGGAGGTCATCCCCCCAGGGCTCAAGGCGCCTCATATCGGATGGAACGCCCTTGCGCTCACGCAGGAGGGCCGGGCCTGCGGCCTGTTCAAGAACACAAAGGAAGGGGACTGCGTCTACTTCGTCCACTCCTACTGGGCGGCCAGCCCCGCGCCCTGTGTGCTGGCCACGGCGGAGTACGGCGCGCCCCTCACCGCCGCGGTGGGCCGGGGCAATGTGCTGGGAGTGCAGTTCCACCCGGAAAAGAGCGGCAGCGCGGGCCTTGCCATCCTGCGGGCCTTTTGTGAAATGGAGGTGGGCGGATGAACCTTTTCCCCGCCATTGATCTGAAAGACGGCCGGGTGGTGCGCCTTGTGAAGGGCGAGTTTTCCACCGCCCATCAGGTGGCCGGCGACGCGGTGGAGACCGCCCGCGCCTTCAGGGCCGCCGGGGCCGGCTGGGTGCACATGGTGGACCTGGACGGCGCCCGCAGCGGCAAGAGGCAGAACGGGGCCATCGTGGCCGCCGTGGCTGCCTCCGGCCTTTCGGTGCAGCTGGGGGGCGGCATTCGCTCCATGGCCGGCCTGGAAGCGGCGTTCAGCTTGGGGGTGCGGCGGGCGGTCATCGGCTCCGCGGCCGTGGCCGACCCGGGTTTTGTGAAGCAGGCGGTGGAGCGCTTTGGCCCGGAACGTATCGCCGTGGGGCTGGACGTGCGGGGCCGGAGCGTGCGCACCGCGGGCTGGGAGGCGGACAGCGGCCTCGACTGGCTGGACTTTGCCCGCAAAATGGAATCCCTGGGCGCGGCCACCCTTATTTTTACCGATATCGACACCGACGGCACCCTTTCCGGCCCGCCCTTTGAAAAGCTGGCCCTGCTGCAAAAAACGGTGAAATGCGACATCATCGCCTCGGGGGGCGTTTCCTCCAACGAAGATCTTGCAAACCTTGCAAAAATGGGCCTTTACGGGGCCATCGTGGGCAAGGCGTATTACGCCGGCAGGGTGGATCTGGCCCGGGCGGTGCGGGAGGTGCAGACATGATCACCAAGCGGATCATTCCCTGCCTGGACGTGAAGAACGGCCGGGTGGTGAAAGGGGTCAACTTCAAAGGGCTGGCGGATGTGTCCGACCCGGTGGAGCTGGCCGCCTTCTACAGCGCCTCGGGGGCGGACGAACTGGTGTTCTACGACATCACCGCCTCCGCCGAGGGACGCGCCCTTTTCACCGACGTACTCACACGGGTGGCGGCCACCGTGTTCATCCCCCTCACCGTGGGCGGCGGGATCAACACGGTGGAGGACTTCGACCGGGTGCTCAAGTGCGGCGCGGATAAGGTGAGCGTCAACTCCGGCGCCATCCGGGACCCCGGCCTCATCGCCGCTGCCGCCCGGCGCTACGGCGATCAGTGCGTGGTGCTGAGCGTGGACGCAAAGCGGGTGAACGGGAGCTATCATGTGTTCGCCAAAGGCGGCCGGGAGGACACCGGCCTCGACGCGATCGAATGGGTGCGCCGGGGCGTGGCCGACGGCGCGGGCGAAATCGTTCTGAACAGCATTGACACCGACGGCGTCAAACAGGGCTTTGATCTGGAAATGCTCTGTGCCGTCTGCGACGCGGTGGACGTGCCGGTCATCGCCTCCGGCGGCGCGGGGAGCGTGCAGGATTTTGTCTCTCTCTTCAAAGCCCTGCCAAAGGTGGACGCGGGCCTCGCCGCCTCCATTTTCCACTTCGGTGAGGTGGCCATCCCCGATCTGAAACAGGCCCTGGCCGCCGCGGGCGTGCCCATGCGCCTTATTTGACAAAGCAAGGAGAACATGCGATGATTTCCATGGATGAACTCAAATTCGACTCAAACGGCCTCATCCCCGCCATCGTCACCGACGCGGCGGACGGCAAAGTGCTCACCCTGGCCTACATGAACCGGGAGAGCCTTGCCATCAGCATGGCCGAAGGGCGCACCTGCTTTTGGTCCCGGTCCCGCCGGTGCCTGTGGCGCAAGGGAGAAAGCTCCGGCAACGTGCAGCACATCCGCTCCATCACCGCCGACTGCGACCGGGACGCGCTGGTGGTGGTGGTGGACAAGGACGGCCCCGCCTGCCACACCGGGGCCGAGAGCTGCTTTTTTGAGCCGATGTACATCGGCGAGGCGGGGGAGCCCTTCACCGTGAAGGGCCTTTACAAGCTGCTGGAAGGTCGCAAAGAGACCCTGCCGGAAGGCTCCTACACCACCTATCTCTTTCAGAAGGGCCTGGACAAAATTCTGAAAAAGGTGGGCGAGGAATCCACCGAGGTCATCGTCGCCGCCAAAGGGGGCGACAAGGCCGAGACCATCTATGAAATTGCCGATTTGATGTATCATGTGATGGTGCTGATGGTGGAGGCGGGCATTTCGGTGGAGGATGTATACAAGGAGCTTGCCTCCCGCCACATCATCGACCACAAAGTGAAACAGGAGAAGATGACCCCATGAAGCCCCAGAACCTGCACACCCACACCACCTTCTGCGACGGAAAAAACACCCCTGCCGAGATGGCCGCCGCGGCCTTTGCGGCGGGCCTTGGCGCCATCGGCTTTTCCGGCCATTCCCCGCTGGACGGGGAAGAGTGGTGCATGGCCCCGGCGGACCTGCCCGCCTACCGGGCGGCGGTGGAAGAGGAAAAAAAGAGGTACGCCGGGCGCATGCAGGTGTTTTTGGGCTTGGAACAGGACTTTTTCAGCCCCCCGCCCGAAGGAACTTTCGATTACCTCATCGGCTCGGTCCATGGCCTTATGCTGGACGGGCAGCTTTTCGCAGTGGACGAGAGCCCGGAGGCATTCGCCCGCCTGGCAGACCGCTGCGGCGGGATGGAAGGGCTGCTGCGCCAATACTACAGCCTGCTGGCCCAAACGCCGCAGCGCACCGGCTGTGACATCCTGGGCCACTTTGACCTGGTGACCAAATTCAACGAGGGCAACCGCTTCTTTGACCCGGAGACTCCCCGCCTGCGCGGCTTTGCCCTGGAGGCGCTGGAGGCGCTGGCCGCTCAGGACGTGATCTTTGAGGTCAACACCGGGGCGATTTCCAGGGGCTGGCGCACCGCGCCTTACCCGGCGGTTTTCTTATTAAAGGAAATGCGCCGCAGAAATGCCCGGGTGTGTATCACCGGCGACAGCCACGCCGCCGGCGCGCTGCTCACCGGTTTCGGGCAGGCAAAAGCCCTGCTGGAGCAGTGCGGCTTTTCCTCCTGCTGGTACCTTGCGCGGCAGGGCTTTCAGGAGGGGCCTCTGCCCGACCTTCGCTGAATCGAACGGGCCGCCGCTGGCGGCCCGTTTTTCTGTTTTTTGGGCGTTTGAATGTGCAAGTTGCACATAGCAAAAGACGCTGATTTGGACAAAAAGCACAAGCAAGAAGTGGGTCAAAAAATGACAAAATGGTTAAAATCGAGGCATAAATCGAAGCAATCAAGAGTAAATCGAAGCCTTGCGGCGGGATAGAGAGCATGACGTGAGCACTTTTTTCAAAACGCCGAAACACGGCCAATTTGAGCCAAAACCGCCCGCCGAGGCAGTTTGACGCGGCGGCGGGCATTTGCTACAATGCCTCAAGTGCCCGGTGTGCCGCACAGCAGCGGCGGCAGGCGGGCACACTGCAAGGAAGGGCGCGGCCGTGCCCCATGTTTCGGCCGCAGAGACTGCCCTACAACATGGAACGTTAGGAGTGTTTATGACAAAATTCACAGAACATCTGCGGCGGCGGGTTTTGGCCATCCCGGCTAAATTCTACGTCATCCTGCTCACCCTGTGCTGCCTGTCACTGACCCTGTTTGCGCTTTTTTCCACACTGAATATCGTTTATGTGTCCGATTCCCACGGCGCCAGCCGCATGCTGATCACCCGGGCGGAGGACCCCCAGGAGCTGATGGACCTTTCCGGCATTGTGGCCGCGGAGGAAGACAGCGTCTACTTCACCGCCTTCAACGGCAACCTTGCCAGCCTGAGCATTCAGCGGGCGGTGCCCATCACCGTCTATGCCGACGGGGCCGAGCATGTGACCAAGCTGGCGGGCGGCACGGTGGCCGAGGCATTGGCCGCCTGCGGCATTGAGCTGGGCGAGCACGACTACACCGAGCCCAGCCTGCACACCGTCGTCAGCGAGGACGACCCCATCACGGTGCACCGGGTGGAATACCAGGACACCGTGACCTACGAGAGCATTCCCTATGAGACCGAATATGTCTACACCAGCCTGTTCTACCGCAACAAGAGCCGCACCATGACGGTGCAGCAGGGCAGGGAAGGCACCAACGAGATCACCCACCGCCTGCGTATCGTGGACGGCGAGGTGGAATCCAGCCAGGTGGTGAGCGTGGTGATGACCGAGGCCCCCGTGAACACCATCATCAAGGCCTACAAGGCCGGCGCGCCGGTGAGCGATCTGTCCGGCCCCGAAGTGGTGAACGGCGTGCCTTCCAGCTACACCGCTGTCTACACCGGCCGGGCCACCGGCTATTCCGCCAGCCGCGGCCGGGGCGCTTCCGGGCTGGGCCTTGGCTACGGCACCGTGGCCGTGAACCCCAACCTCATCCCCTATGGCACCAAGCTCTACATCACCAGCACCGACGGCCGCTTTGTCTACGGCTACGCCATCGCCACCGACACCGGCACCGCGCTGATGAACGGCAGCTGCCTCGTGGACCTGTTCTACGAGACCTACAGCGAGGCGCTGATGAACGGCGTGCAGCAGGTGAACGTCTACGTTGTGGGCTGAGCCTGACGCGCCCCTTTTGCAAACAGAATCACAGGTGTTTCGCCCCTGTCCGGCTGCGGCCGGGCGGGGGCGTTTTTTTACAAGGTTTTTTCGCCTGATACGCTTGACAAACCCCCGGGGCAGGTCATACACTTAGAGAGGGCGTGACCGCCCCGATTTTTGTGAGCAAGGAGATGAAAGGCATGGACGGCGACCCCGGTAGTCGAATGTGTAAGGCCTTCATATGTGGCGCTTCTGCCTTTCTGTTCCCCGTGCGCTGACACCTGCGCGGGGCGGGCTTTGTGCGCCGCCAGAAAGAAAGCAGGTGTAAAATATGATCACGATTTATCTCAGCGACGGTGGCCGCATGCTGGAGCAGGATCAGATCTGCCCCGGCGCGTGGATCCATCTGTGCGACCCCAACGAGAAGGAGATCGGGCGTGTGTGCGCCAAGCTCCATGTGGACCCTGACCTCATCCGCGCCGCCCTCGACGAAGAGGAGCGAAGCCGCATTGAGGTGGAGGACGAGGGCGAGACCACCAGCACCATGATTTTGGTGGACACCCCCCTGGTGCAGACCGAGGGCCACACCTTCGTTTATTCCACCATCCCCTTCGGCATCGTGCTCACCCCCCAGAACGTCATCACCGTCTGCCTGCGGGAGACGGCGCTGCCCCGGGCCTTCATGGAGGGCCTGGTGAAGGGCTGCAGCACCAAGAAGTTCAAGCGCCTTGCGCTGCAAATGCTCTACCGCAACGCCAGCCTGTTTTTGTTCTACCTGCGCCAGGTGGACAAGGCCAGCACCCGCGTGGAGAACGAGCTGCACATCAGCATGAAGAACAAGGAGCTCATCCAAATGCTGGGCCTGGAAAAGAGCCTGGTCTACTTCTCCACCTCCCTCAAGAGCAACGAGCTGGTGCTGGAAAAGCTGCTGCGCATGGACTTTGTGAAGGACTACCCCGAAGACACCGACCTGCTGGAGGACGTCATCGTGGAAAACAAGCAGGCCATGGAGATGAGCGGTATCTACCGGGACATCTTGTCCGGCACCATGGACGCCTTTGCTTCGGTGATCTCCAACAACCTGAACATCGTGATGAAGCTGCTGGCCTCGGTCACCATCATTCTCACGGTGCCCACCATCGTCTCCAGCCTCTGGGGCATGAACGTGCCCGTCCCCTTCGAGGGCAGCCCCTTCGGCTTCTGGATCGTGCTGGGCGTGGCGGGTCTGGCCACCCTGGGGGCCATTCTGCTGGCGAAATACAAGCGCTGGCTGTGAAAAATTGCGCCAAGCGGCGGGCTTTTGCCCGCCGCGCTTTTTATTTGCGGCAAAAAGTGTGTGTGTTTTCCCCGCCCCGTGTTGCGTCCCGGGCGTTTTTTGGGTATAATGATTGAAAATGAACAAGCTGCGCCCCGGCGGGCCCAAACCCCGCCCCGGTGCGTTAAAAGGAGCGTGCAGTATGCAGATCTACAATACGCTGACCCGCAAAAAAGAGGAGTTCGTTCCTCAGAAGGAAGGGGAGTACCGCATTTACGTCTGCGGCCCCACCGTCTACAACTACATCCACATCGGCAACGCCCGGCCCGTGGTGGTGTTCGACACCCTGCGTCGCTACCTTGAGTACCGGGGCAACAAGGTGCTGTTTGTCTCCAACATCACCGACATCGACGACAAGCTCATCAAAAAGGCCCAGGAGCAGGGCTGCAGCATGAAGGAAGTGGCCGAGAAGTTTGAGGCCGAGTTCATCAAGGACAGCGACGGCCTGAACGCCAAGACCCCCACCGTGCGCCCCCGCGCCACCGAGCACATCGAGGAGATCCTGGACATCGTCAAGGACATCCTGGACAAGGGCTACGGCTATGTGGCCAAGAACGGCGACGTCTACTTCCGCACCCGCGCCTTCAAGGAGTACGGCAAGCTGAGCCACCTGAACCTGGAAGAGCTGGAGAGCGGCAACCGCGAACTGCGCAGCCAGATGGACGACGATCTGAAGGAAGACCCCGCCGACTTCGCCGTCTGGAAGGCCGCCAAGCCCGGCGAGCCCGCCTGGCCCAGCCCCTATGGCCCCGGCCGTCCCGGCTGGCACATCGAGTGCAGCGCCATGGCCCGCAAGCACCTGGGCAACACCATCGACCTGCACTGCGGCGGCCAGGACCTGATCTTCCCCCACCATGAGAACGAGATCGCCCAGTCTGAGTGCGCCAACGGCTGCACCTTCAGCCGCTACTGGATGCACAACGGCTTCTTGAACATCGACAACCACAAGATGAGCAAGAGCGCCAACAACTTCTTTACCGTGCGTGAGATCGCCGAAGTGTTTGGCTACGAGCCCATCCGCTACTTCCTGCTCACCGCGGGCTACCGCATGCCCCTGAACTACACCGTGGAGCTGCTGAACAGCTGCAAGGCCAGCCTGGAGCGCCTGTACACCTGCCGCGACAACCTGGACTTCCTCATCAAAAACGCCAAAGGCGAGAGCAACCTGCTGGCGGAGAAGGCCGCCGCCGCGAAGGTGAAGTTCAACACCGCCATGGACGACGACCTGAACACCCCCGACGCTCTGGCCGCCGTGTTCGAACTGGTGAAGGACATCAACACCCTGGGCGCCGACGCCAGCGCCGACGCGCTGAAGACCGCCGCCACCACCTTCGACGAGCTCACCGGCGTGCTGGGCCTGCTCTACAACCGCAAGACCGACGAGATCCCCGCTGAGGTGATGGACCTGGTGAACAAGCGCGCCGAGGCCAAAAAGGCCAAGGACTGGCCCACCGCCGACGCTCTGCGCGCCCAGATCACCGAGATGGGCTATGTGGTGGAGGACACTCCCCAGGGCCCCAAGGTGACCCGCGCCTGAGCCCCGCACATCCTTTTTGACCGGCACGGGCCGCGAGGAACGCTGTTTTTAGCCGACAGCCCCCCGCGGCCCGTTTGATTTTGTTTTTTGTGAGGACCTGCTATGTCCAGACCTTCTGCTTTTTCTCCGGCACGCCGCGCCCGGTGGCTGCCGCTGGCGGCGGTGCTGCTGGCGGCGCTGGCGGTGCGCTGCGCCCTGGCCCTTGTGAGCGAGGGCTATTCCAGCGATGTGGCCTGTTTTTCCGCCTGGGCGCTCCGCCTGGCCGAAAACGGCCCCGGCGCTTTTTACGCCCCGGATTATTTCGCCGACTATCCCCCCGGCTATATGCTTTTGCTTTGGCCTGTGGGCCTCATCGCCCGGGCGCTGCAGCTGGAAGCGGGCGGCAAAGCCATGAGCTTTTTGATTTGCCTGTGGCCCATCCTCTGCGACCTGGGCCTTTCGGCGCTCATCTGGTCCATTGCCCGGCGGCGTTTCGGTGAGCAGCGGGCGCTGCGCTTCGCTGCCTTTGCCGCCTTCTGCCCGGCCCTCTTGTACGACACCGCCGTCTGGAAACAGGTGGACGGCGTGTTCTGCCTTTTGCTCATCGCCGCCTTTTTGTGCCTGGAAGAAAAGAAGTGGCTGGGCGCGGCGGCGCTCTACGGCTTTGCCCTGGCGGTGAAGCCTCAGGCCCTGCTCTTCGGGCCGGTGCTGGCGGCCGCGTTTCTGGCGCCGCTGCTGGCCGCCCGTCAGCGGCGGCCGGCCCTGGCGGCCCTGGGCCGGGGCGTGGCGGGAGCCGCGCTGGCGCTGGGGGCGGTGTTTGCCTGCGCCCTGCCCTTCTGGGGCAACCAGGACGCCGGCTGGCTGTGGGAGAAATACACCTCCACCGCCTCCAGCTACCCCTACGCCAGCGTGAACGGCTTCAACCTGCTCACCCTCTTCGGGGCCAACTGGCAGCCCCAGGACGCTCCCGTTTTGGGGCCCATCACCTGGCAGATGTGGGGCTCGGCGGGCATTCTTGCCGCCACCGCCGCCCTGGTGTACCTTGCCTGGCGCAGCTGGAAGTCCGGGCGCTTTTCGCCCCTGCTGCTGGCTGCTTTTTACGGGGTGGCAGTGTTCACCCTGAGCCACCGCATGCATGAGCGCTACATCATCCCCGCCCTGCTGCTGGTGCTGGCAGCCGCCGCCCGCTGGGGCGACAAGCGGCTGCTGGGCTCTTTCGGCCTGCTCAGCCTCTCTTCTGTGGTGAACCTTGCCATGGTGCTCACCAGCAACGGCACCGAGGATCAGTTCCTTTCCAGCGACTCGGCGGTGGTGATGATCCGTATCGTCAGCGCCGTGGAGGTGGCGGGATTTGTTCTGCTGGCCTGGGCCGTGGCCGCCTTGTGCCATGGCGGGGCCGTGCGGGAGTATGTGCTCACGGCCCCCGCCGTGCCCGCCGCTCCCGCGCCCCAACTCGCCTGGAGCCGCAAAGAGGGCCTGGCCCTGGCGGCGGTCACGCTGGCCGCGACGGTGGTGAGCTTCTGGAACCTGGGCGATATGACCGCCCCCCAGCACCCGCTGGACAGCGACGGCGTTGCCACCGAGGTGCAGGTGGAGCTGGCTTCGCCCGCCTCCACCCTGTGGGTCTATCCCGGCGTCAGCTGGGGCGGCAGCCTCGCGGTGTACGACGCCTCGGGCAGCCAGCTGGCCAGCCTGGAGCTGGGCGGCGGCACGGTGTTCCAGTGGAAGGAAGTGGGCCTCTCCGCCCCCGCCGAAGGGCCGCTGACCCTCCGGGTGGAAAATGCCGAGGTGATGGAGGCCGCCTTCCGGGACGAAAGCGGCGCGCTGGTGGCCCTTTCTTCCGACAGCGCCCTCTTTGACGAGCAGGAGAAGGTGCCGGATTCCATCAGCTGCAAAAACAGCATGTACTTCGACGAAATTTACCACGGCCGCACCGCCTACGAGCACCTCCACGGCATGCCGGTCTATGAGACCACCCATCCGCCCCTGGGCAAGGTGTTCATCATGCTGGGGGTGGCTCTCTTCGGCATGACCGGCTTTGGCTGGCGGGTGGCCGGGGCCGCCTTTGGTGTGGCGCTGGTGCCGGTGCTTTATCTCTTTGTGCGCCGCCTGACACGCAAGCCCGCCTTTGCCCTCTTCGCGGCGGTGCTGGCGGCCTTCGACACCCTGCGCTTTGCCCAGAGCCGCATTGCCACCATTGACATCTACGGCACCTTCTTCATTTTGCTCTCCGCCTATTTCATGGTCTGGTACTGCCAGAGCGTGCTGGAAAAAGGGGTGGAGCAAAGCGTGTTGCCCATGGCACTGGCGGGCCTGGCCTTCGGCCTCGGCGCTGCCAGCAAGTGGACCGGCCTTTACGCCGGGGCGGGGCTGGCTGTGCTCTATTTCGGCGTTTTGTGGCAGCGGGCCAAGCAGAGACCGCCCCGCCTCAAACAAGAGGTGGCCACCGCGTTCTGCGGCGGCATAGTGTTCTTCGTGGCGCTGCCCCTCATCATCTATTTTGCCAGCTATATCCCGTATTTCTGGCGGGAGGGCGGTTTCTCCCTCTCCGAATGGTGGCAGTGCCAGGTGAGCATGTACCGCTACCACAGCGGCCTCGAGGCCACCCATCCCTATGAGTCCCGCTGGTACACCTGGCCCTTCAGCGCCCGCCCGGTGTGGTATTATCTGGCCTCCGGCCTGCCGGAAGGACTGCGGGGCACCATCGCCGCGCTGGGCAACCTGCCGGTGTGGCTGGCCGCGCTGGGCGGCCTGGGCTGGGCGTTCTGGCGGCAGCTCTCCGGCAAGGGCAGCGGCGCCACCGGCGCGCTGTCGGTGCTGTTCCTCTCCCAGTTTTTGCCCTGGGTGCTGGTGAGCCGCTGTACCTTCCTCTATCACTATTTCCCCAGCCTGTGGTTCGCGGTGGCGGCACTGGCGGTGGCGGCGGCTCACTTCCATGAGCGCCGCCCGGTGCCGGTGAAGTGGCTGTGTATCGGCCTCGCCGCTGCGGCGGGGGTGTTCTTCGTGTGTTACTATCCGGTCATCAGCGGTCTGCCGGTGGCCGAGGCTTGGGTGAACGCCCTGCGCATTCTGCCCAGCTGGATGTTCTGAATTTGAAAGGAGGCAAGCGCCGTGCGGCTGCTCCATCTCTCCGACCTGCACCTGGGCCGCCGTTTGTGCGAGGCGGACCTCTTTGACGACCAAAAGCACATCCTGGACCAGATCGTCTCCATCGCCCTCTCGGAAGGGGTGCAGGGGGTGCTGGTGGCGGGCGACGTCTACGACAAGGGCGTGCCCGGCGTGGGCGCGGTGAACCTGTGGGACCATTTCCTCACCGCCCTGTGTGAACATCAGCTGCCGGTGTGGGCCATCAGCGGCAACCACGACTCGGCGGAGCGCCTTGCCTTTGGCGGGCGGCTGCTGGAGCACAGCGGGGTGCACCTGGCCTCGGTGTTCGACGGGCGGCTCGCCCGCTTCGACGCCCACGACGAGCACGGCCCGCTGACCATCTGGGCCCTGCCCTTTGTGCGCCCGGAGGCAGTGCGGGCCTTTTTCCCCGACGAAGTCATCGAAAATTACACCGACGCGGTGGCCGCCCTGGTGCGGGCCGCCGCCCCGGACGAGAGCGGGCGGAACATCCTCATCGCCCACCAGTTCGTCACCGCCGGGGCCGATTCGCCCGAGGCCAGCGGCTCGGAACTTTTGAATCTGGGCACGCTGGACAATGTGGACGTTTCCGCCCTTGCTCCCTTTGATTATGTGGCCCTGGGCCACATCCACGGCGCCCAGCGGGTGGGCCGGGAAGAGGTGCGCTATTGCGGCTCGCCCCTGGCCTATTCCGTCAGCGAGGCGCTGGGGCAAAAGAGCGTCACGGTGGTGGACATCGGCCCCAAGGGACAGGTGAGCACAAAACAGGTGCCCCTGTCGCCCCTGCACCCGCTGCGCCGGGTGCAGGGCCCGCTGGAGGCGCTGCTGCAAAGCGCCGTGCCCAGCGAGGATTACATCCACGCCCGCCTCACCGACAAAACGCCGCCGCTGGACCCCGCCGCCCGGCTGCGCAGCGTTTACCCCAATCTGGTGCGGCTGGAGTTCGTGCTGCCCGACGCCCCCGGGACCGACGCGCCCGCTCTGCGGGAAATTGCCCTGCGCACGCCCCGGCAGCTGTTTGAAGAGTTTTATCAGAGCGTCCACGGACGGGAACCGGACGAGGAAGAGCGGGCCTTTCTGGACGAAGTGCTGGGAGAGGAGGCGGAAGGATGAGACCTTTACATCTGCGCCTCTCGGCCTTTGGCCCTTATGCCGGGGAGGAGACGCTGGAACTGGACAAGCTGGGCTCCAGCGGCCTGTTTCTCATCACCGGCGACACCGGTGCGGGCAAGACCACCTTGTTCGACGCCGTCAGCTACGCTTTGTTTGGCCAGCTCTCCGGCGGGGTGCGCAGCCTGGACACGGTGCGCAGCGACTACACCGAGCCCGACCGGGAGACCTTTGTGGAGCTGACCTTTGAGCACCGGGGCAAGGAGTACACCGTGCGCCGCACGCCCCAGTACCAGCGGCCCAAAAAGCGGGGCGAGGGCCAGGTGACCCAGCCTGCCACCGCCCTGTTTCTGGCGCCGGGCCGCCCGGCTGTGGAAAAGGTGGGGGAGGTGGACACGGCCATCCGCCAGCTGCTGGGCATGGACGGCGACCAGTTCCGCCAGATCGCCATGATCGCCCAGGGGCAGTTCACCGAATTGCTCAACGCCCCGGGCGAGCGGCGCAGCGCCGTGCTGCGGCAGATCTTCGGCACCGCCGGCTGCCGGGCCGTGCAGGAAAAACTGCGCGCCGCCGCCACCGAGGCCGCCCGTGCCGTGGAGCGGCAGGACGCAGCCCTGCGGCAGGCCTTCGCCGCCTTCAAGCTGCCGGAGGAAGAAGAGGCGGCCCGTCCCCTGGCGGAAATTCTGAAAGACGAAGCCGCTGTCTGGCGCTGCGGCGAGGTGCTGGCCCAGGCGGACGCGCTTTGCGCCGCCGACGAGGCCGCCTGCGCTGCCGCCGAAGCCCAGAGCAAGGCCCTGGACGCGGAGGCCGAGGCTGCCGCCGCAAAACTGGAGGCCGCCCGCCAGGCCGCCGCTCTCCACGCCGCGGCGGAAAAAGCTGCCCGGCAGCTGGCGGAACTGGAAGGACAGCGGGAAGAAAAGGATCGGCAGCACGCCGCCCTCAGCGAAGTGCGCGCCCTGCTGGAACAGACGGAACTCCAGGCCCGCCAGCAGGAGGCCCGGCTGCCCGCCTACCAGCGCCGGGAGGAACAGCGCGCCCTGCGCAAACAGCTGGAAGCAACGCTGAAGCGGTGCGAGGAAGAGCGCCGCACCGCCGCCGAAACACAGAAAAAACTGGAGGAGGAGAGCGCCCGCCTTGCGGAAGCGGCGAAAGGCGCCCAGGAGGCCCGCCAGCGGCAGGCCGCCGCCGAAGCCGCCCGGGACGCGCAGGACGCCCGCCTGAGCCAGGCCGCCGAGGCGCTGAACGCCGCCCGCCGCCTGCGCAGCGATCAGCAGACCGCGCTGGACGCAGCCGGCGCCTTTGCCGCCGCCCAGGGGCAATACGCCCGGGCCAAGAGCGAATATGACGCGGCCGAAGCCCTGTTCTGGCAGGGGCAGGCGGGTTTGCTGGCGGCGAATCTGACCGAAAACGCTCCCTGCCCGGTGTGCGGCAGCCTGCACCATCCCGCCCCCGCAAAACCGGCCCAGGGCGCGCCCGACCGGGCAAGCCTGCAAAAGGCAAAGAAGGAACTGGAGCAGCTGCACACAGAATATCAAAAGGCCGCCGAGGCCAGCGGCGCGGCCCAGGCTGTGGCTGAGGCGACCCGGAAGGAATTTCTGCGTCTGGCTGCCTCGGCGCTGGCCCAGTGGGGCGAACAGGCCCCCGGCACGCCCCGGGAGGCCGCTCTCGCGCTGAAAGAGGCAAAGGCCAAAGGCGAGGCCGCCCGCAGGGAAGCGGAGACCCAGGCCCAAGCCGCCCAAAAAGAAGCGGAGGCCGGGGAAAAAGCCGGGCAGGAGCTGCCCGCGTGCCAGCAGAGGCTGGAAGCCTGCCGCCAAAAGCAGGAACAGCTGGCGGAGAAAAACGCGCAGTGTTCGGCGCAGCTGGCCTCCGCCCGCACGCTGGAAGAGGAGCTGGGGACCAGCCTGCCCTTTGAAAGCGAGGCCGCGGCCCGGCAGGCGCTGAAAGAACTGCGGACGAAGGCACAGGCCCTTTCGGACGAGGTGAGAGAAGGGGAGAAGGCCTGGAGCGGCTTCAGCGAGCAGCTGGCCGCCGCCCGCACTCTGGCCCAGCAGCGCGAAGGGGACCTGGCCCGGGCCGCCGACCCTGCCGAGGAGCAGGCGCTGAGCGCCGCCCTTGCCGGCGTGAACATCCGGCGCACTGCGCTTCAGGAGCGGTGGCGCGCCCTGAATGCCCGCCTTTCCGCCAACCGGGACGCCGCCGCCCGGGTAAAAGGGCTGGCAAAGCAGGCGGACGCTGCCCGCCGCCGTGCCCGCGTGGCCGACAATCTCCACCGCACCGCCGGCGGCACCCTCACCGGGGGCCTGGGCAAGCAGCAGTTTGAACAGTATGTGCTGGTGGCCTATTTTGAAAGCGCGGTGGCCGCCGCCAACCGGCGGCTGGCCTTTATGACCGGCGGCCAGTATCAGCTTTTGTGCCACGGCGCGGCCCAGAGCCGGGGTCAGAGCGCCCTGGACCTGGACGTGCTGGACAACTACACCGGCAAGCGGCGCAGTGTGCGCTCGCTCTCCGGCGGCGAGACCTTCCAGGCGGCGCTGGCGCTGGCCTTGGGCCTCTCCGACGCCATCCAGCAGTACGCCGGCGGGGTGCAGATCGACACCCTCTTTGTGGACGAGGGCTTCGGCAGCCTGGACGCGGACAGCCTGGAAAATGCCATCGCCACCCTGCAAAGCCTGGCGGACGGCAAACGGCTGGTGGGCGTTATCAGCCACGTGGCCGAGCTGCGCCAGCGGCTGGAAAAGCAGGTGCTCATCACCAAGACCCCCCGGGGCAGCCACATGGCCCTGCGGGAGATTTAAAACGCAAAAAGGCCGCCCCGGAAAACTGAACTGCACCCCATTTGTTAGACAGTATGATATACTGGATAACAAGTGGGGTGC